>Ga0182744_1001285_pt1 | contig 22080 bp, 11 predicted proteins | sample eDN3rd30CKraftMG_FD_128525 | JGI IMG/M metagenome (GOLD analysis project Ga0182744, IMG submission 128525) | Enriched Miracle-Growth compost microbial communities from Emeryville, California, USA - eDNA 3rd pass 30_C Kraft MG (version 2) (version 2) ...
ATCTGTTCGCTTAAATTAATTTTAAGTGCTTTTCGCTTGTTCTCCAGTATCTCTCTAGCCATGGCGCAAAGGTAGGGATTTATTTGGAATGAAGTTCTTCGCTACCTAAGGCGTAAAAGAGTGCTGCTGCATGCAAGGCCTGTCCAATTTTATTTTCTCTCAACAGTTGTTTGACTTCATTTACCGAAGCTAAGATGACTTCGATTTCTTCTTGATCGTCTAATGCTTGTTCGTTTATTTTTACACCGCCACGAGCAATGAAGGTTGTGGTTATATTGGTACTGGTAGCCGGATTGGGATAGAGGTCGACCAACTTTTCCATCTGTTCAAAACGATAACCCGTTTCTTCCATCATTTCGCGCGCAGCTGCGGTTAGTGCATCTTCTCCCTCATCTATTACGCCACCTGGAATTTCTAAAAACTCTTTACCCGCTCCATGACGATATTGCCTCACCAAAATAATTTCATTTTCCTTAGTAAAAGCAACGATATTAACCCAATTTGGGTACTCCAACACATAATATTCAGGTACGAGATGACCGTTTGGCATCTCGCAGACATCTTTACGCAATACAGCCCAAGGAGCTTTGACCAAGTAGGTTGATGATAATACTTTCCATTTCATAGGGCAAAGATACAGAGACACTTGTTTTTTTTAAAACCACATCATCATGTGATAGCCAAAATTTCGTTCGCATGCATTTTCGTTGAATCTTTGCACAGTGAAACACAGCTTGTTAGAAAGCTGGAAATAGAATAGAAAAATCAAATAATTAAAAATTAAAAAACAATTAAAACAACAACAAAATGAAAAAGAATCTGTTAACCCTTGCTGCTACTGCGATGATATTTGTATTCGCTCATCATGAAGCAAAAGCACAAAGTACACTGAAACAAGTGACCGTGAACGTAGAGTTGAAAGATGTAACGGCTGTTGGTCCATCTGGCCCCAGCGGAGCCTCTGTGGTCGACTTTGTATATGCCACAGCATCTGATTACAACAACGACAAATCAGTTGCTATTCCCAATCAGTTTAACGTAACTAGTACAAAAGCATACGATATTTTGGTCAGAGGAACGGGGGATTTTATCGGTACAACAACCAGTTCTGAAACATTGCCACTAAGCATCTTAAAATTAAGTGCAAAGAAATCAGGAGCTGGTAGCTATGGCACCACGTTGATACCAACAACTGCTGATGGGGTACTGGTTTCCAATGCAGATGCAACACTCGATCAAAGTTTTGATGTGCAATATACAATCGAGAAAGATGGTTCATTGTTAACTGCGCCGAAACAAAAGTATACCACAGAACTCATCTATTCAGTAACAGCTCATTAAAAAAATTAAAAGTAGGAGGGGGCTCATGGCGTTACTCGGTCGGCCCCTCCTTTTAAGTATTTCATGCAATCATAGAAAGCAAAACATATCATCTAATGAATACATCAAATTACTTGCGTTTTTTATTTGTACTGCTAGGGTGCACTTATGGCACATTGGCCGTAGCACAACAGGTGTCTTTTTCTCCCACGCGGATATACTTTAAAGGGAATCCAGGTGAAACGGTGAGTGAGGTCATTACCATTGCCAATACCAGCAATCAGCCTTATGAGTTTGTTGTGAGTTTAGCCGATTGGCAACGGGATTCGTTGGGTAAAAAAATATATGTGCCTATGAACACATTACCACACTCTAATGCGCAGTACATGCAGTTATCTGGTACATCGTTACGATTGGATCCAGGTGTGCAGAAAACATTTACTGTCAGTATGCGTATCCCTGAAGCACCTATGACACAGCATATAGCAAGTAACAGCATGTTGTTTTTTACCCAAACCAATGCACAAGCATCTAATGCAACGAGTAACACAGGGATAGGAGTTAAGGTGAGTATGGAACTCGGCATTCAATTGTTTTATACTCCTTATCAAGCCGATTCAGGCAATTTGAATTTTTTATCTTTTATGATGCAGGAGAAGCAATTGGCAGTAAAATATGAAAATACAGGTGATGTCAATAAAGATGGTTTTGTTCGTTTCGAGTTAACAAATAAGCAAACGGGCGAAGAGCGAAAACTTCAGCCTGTACCGATTGCCATTATGCCACATAACCAACAATGGGTGTATGGAACGATACCTGCCGACTTAACACAGGGCGATTACTTAGCTGTTGCCATCTTAGATGTTGGAAATAATGCCGACCTAAAAGTAGCGGAGAAAAATATTCATGTACAATAAGAGCTGCCACCGGTTTTTGCTTATATGGATGATAGGTTGTTGCCTGTATTTTCCATCATACGGACAAAATGCAGTTTTACGTATTAACGAAAGCGTATTGAGCCAAGGGAATACAAGTATAACAGTTGCCGGTTATAATTATCAAACCGGATTCGGTTTGCTACCCACATTAACCGTTGCTACATCATCCAATAATCTCACCGGCGTATCGGGTAGTATTCCGGTAGATCGCTTTACGGCTACCGTAGTTAAAGACAATATAGATAAAGCAACCGTTACCTTAAATGCGAATGAACAAACATTAAGTGGTAGTATTTTAGGTACACTCTCTTTTACCAGTGGACCATTTTCCATGCGTTATACCGCACCTTCGCTTGCTACTTATGCCTGGCAAGCGGGTACCTATTCAACTAACTTAAACTTCAAAGTATATTCGTTAGCGATTGGCACTTCTATTACCCCTGCGGTTGCATCCCTATCGGTGGTAATCGATCCTTTTATCAGTTTTACTACAAACCCTACCGCCCTTGTCTTACCTATTAATACGTTAGATTACTTTCGTAATGGTTTTACAAGCAGTGCTTTTGCACCTTTTAATATAAAACACACACTACCTTTGTCCCTTTCGCTTTCAACCAATAGCAATCAGTTCATTTTTAGTAAGGGAAGTCCGCACATCGTTTCGCCCCAATCATCCACAAGTGTAGTGAAATATCAGCTTACATCGCCTACTACCTCGGGTACGATTGGATTAAACAGCACAGCTACTAACCTATATGCTGTGTCAACAATACCGGTGGGTAATAGCACTACTTTTAACCAAAAATTAACGATCTCTGCTGCCGACTTACAATCAAATTTTATGAATAAAGGTACTTATACAACCACCCTAAATTATCAATTAAGTAATAGTAGCGGCACCCCAGTACTCGCGAATACGAAATCAGCGGAATTGCAAATTGTCGTTTCAGATTTGCTTGAGCTCAATTTGAATACCCCCGTAGTTACACTTCCATTCCGTACAGCTGCGGATTACCAACAAGGGGTGTCAACTGATGTTTCGAATCATCTGGTGATCAGTGCTACGGTTCCTTATTCGGTTCAGGTAAAATCGAGCACTTCCAGTTTTACGGCGGGGGCCAACACGCTTCCTGCGAGTATACTAAACATCGATGCTGCTAGCGGACAAGAAGGGGTTCAATCCATATCCGAGCTCTCTACTACAGAGCAATCGCTTATTACCAATGGCCAACCTGTTATAGATAGACCTATCCACATAAAATACCGTATTCCTCAAACAAAAACAGCACAGTTGCTTAATAAAAAAGCAGCTACGTATAGCACCCATGTTGTCTATACGTTAACTGCTTTATAATCAGTTGCTTGTTTTTCGTTGTTTAAAAAGAAGCCTCAGCATCGATATATGCATCTACGGGCGGACATGCACATACCAAGGATCGATCACCATAAGAGTCATTCACACGTCCTACAGCCGGCCAAAATTTATGCGTAGCAACGTAAGGTAACGGAAAGGCTGCCTCATGTCGCGAGTAAGGACGATCCCACTCATCGGCACCAATTACCGCTAAGGTATGTGGTGCTTGTTTCAATACATTGTTCTGTTTATCTGCTTCGCCGTTTTCTATCGCTGCAATTTCTTTCCGGATGGCTAAAAGCGCATCGCAAAAGCGATCCAATTCGGCTTTCGGTTCCGATTCAGTGGGTTCTACCATTAACGTACCAGCAACAGGAAAAGATACCGTCGGTGCATGGAAACCATAATCCATCAGTCGCTTAGCCATATCACCCACTTCCACACCAAATGGTTTAAAACTTCTACAATCGATGATCATTTCATGTGCACAACGTCCGTTAGTTCCGGCATATAAAATTTTATATGCACCCTCTAATCGGGCTTTGATGTAATTGGCGTTTAAGATAGCAAATCGGGTAGCGTCTGTTAATCCCTCCGCGCCCATCATGGCAATATAGGCATGTGAGATGATCAGAATGGATGCAGATCCAAAAGGGGCAGCTGCAATGGCCGAGATAGATTTTTCCTCATTGATGTCCACCACAGCATGGCCGGGTAAGAATGGAACGAGGTGTTTGGCTACGCCAATTGGACCCATGCCCGGGCCACCGCCACCGTGTGGAATGCAGAAGGTTTTATGTAAATTCAGGTGACAAACATCCGCTCCGATAGCAGCCGGACTGGTTAAGCCAACCTGTGCATTCATGTTCGCACCATCCATATATACTTGTCCACCGTTATCATGTATCACCTGGCAAATAGCGATAATCGATTCTTCGAATACACCATGTGTAGAGGGGTAGGTTACCATCAGGCAGCTCAGTGTTTCCCGATACGCTTCTGCTTTCGCTTGCAGGTCGGCCACGTCGATATTACCCCGTTCATCACAGTTAACTACCACAATTTTCATTCCTGCCATGGCGGCCGAAGCCGGATTGGTGCCATGAGCAGAAGACGGAATCAAAACCACATTGCGGTGATGATCGCCCCGATCTTCATGATAAGCCCGAATGACCATCAACCCAGCATACTCTCCTTGAGCGCCTGAATTGGGTTGAAAGCTCATTTTAGCGAAGCCTGTGATTTCTGCTAACCACTGGTTGAGTTCATCCAACAGTTGCATATAGCCACCCACCTGATCGGTTGGTGCAAACGGATGTAATTTGCTGAAAGCGTTCCATGAAAGTGGTACCATCTCGGTGGTGGCATTGAGCTTCATGGTACAGGATCCCAACGGAATCATAGCATGGCAAAGTGAAAGGTCTTTCGCTTCTAAAGCCTTGATATAGCGAAGCATCTCATGTTCCGAATGATGCTGGTTGAATACTGCATGTGTCAGGTAAGCAGAGGTGCGTTGTAAGCCTGTTGGAATAGGGGTTTGAATGGCTTCGCTTAAGTTAGAGAAATCAATATCTGCTAAAGTTTTGGCCTTTATTTTGGCAAATACCTTGACGATTTCTTGAATATCAGCAACCGTAGTTGTTTCATCCAAAGAAATCCCCAGTACTGATCCTTGGTAATGAAAATTCATTTCATGGTTCAATGCCTCTGCATGGGTCGGGTTACATAGGTCGCCTAAATCGTATGTAAGCGTATCAAAATAAGTATTATTTTGGGGTTTATAACCCAAAGTAGCCAGCGCATCAGCTAATAATACCGTTAAGCTGTGGATGCGGTTAGCAATGTTATAAATGCCTTTAGGACCATGGTATACCGCATAGAAACCAGCCATGATGGCCAAAAGCGCTTGTGCTGTACAGATATTGGACGAAGCCTTATCACGGCGAATGTGCTGCTCGCGAGTTTGAAGGGCCATGCGCAAGGCATAGTTGCCCGAAGCATCAATCGTGACACCGATAATCCGTCCAGGAATGTGGCGCTTGTAAGCATCTTTTGTAGCGAAATAAGCCGCGTGTGGCCCGCCAAAACCCATCGGTACACCAAAACGCTGCGCCGAACCAACAACAACGTCTGCTCCCCATTCACCAGGAGGGGTTAATAATGCTAAACTCATGAGATCTGCAACCACACTAAATGTGGCTTGTTGCGCATGCAAACGGGCTGCAAAATCTTGATAGTCTACGAGCTGTCCGTTGGCTGCTGGGTATTGAACCAACGCACCAAAAATTTGATCATTTAATTCGACCGTGCGATAATCACCAACCTGTAGCTCAATACCATAAGAAGTTGCACGTGTATGTAATACATCGAGTGTTTGCGGGAAAGTTTGTGCATCAACAAAGAAAATAGCCGCATTTTTGTTTGCTCGGAGACTATATTGCATAAACATCGCTTCCGCTGCTGCAGTAGCCTCATCTAAGAGCGATGCATTGGCAATCTCCATTCCGGTTAGATCAATAATAGCTGTTTGAAAATTCAGTAAAGCCTGTAAACGCCCTTGTGCAATTTCAGCTTGATAAGGTGTATACTGTGTATACCAGCCTGGATTTTCAAAGACATTACGCAAAATGACGTTGGGGGTAATGACGTCGTAATAACCTTGGCCAATATAAGACTTAAACACCTTATTCTTTGACGCCATTTGTTGCAGGCGTTGTAAGTATGCCGTCTCATTTAAAGCTGGTGGTAAGCTTAGGGGATGTGGAAGGCGTATTTTGGCAGGAACAGTTTCATCAATCAATTGTTCCAAACTTTCGATGCCAATGGTGGCCAGCATCGCCGGAACATCCTGTGTACCAGGTGCAATATGACGTTCCGAAAATTTCTCTTGAAAATCTATGTTTAGCTTCATTCATGTGTGAAATTAGAAGGGCACAAACTTAGATAAAATGCCTGGCATTCACGAACACAAAATTGTAATAAATCTCATCCTGAGTAATTGCTGTTTATATGCAAATTGGAAAAGGCTATTTGCAAGTATGCATATAGGACGCTTTTCGTGCGCTGATTGGCTGTTTTTAAAGTTTCTCCGAAAAATTAATAACCAATCGTTTTAAATCAGCAAATTCGGTTAATGGAAGTGTTTCTGCCCGGTCAAAAATATCGTGATAGGCGGCTATGCCACCCATGGTATAGATAAAGAAACTAGGCACTCCTTTTTGAAAGAACGGGCAATGATCACTGTTACATGATTCACCTCTGCTTTTGACTTGCTTAAGATAATGATGGGTTTCGTTCGCTTGTTGTAAAATGTCAAAAGCCTTTGGAAACAACGGTGCATTCACCACAGTAATTCCATCTTCTCCCGTGCCTACCATATCAAAATTGAGCAGGAATTTAATTTTAGATAAATCTACCGGTGGGTGTTCTACAAAAGCCTGAGAGCCTAACAATCCGGATTCTTCACCCGAAAAGCCAACAAATACGACCGAATATCCAGGTGGATGAGCTGCGTAGTATTTTGCCAAACTCAACATCAATGCGGTACCACTAGCATTGTCATTAGCACCATGGAATATGGCTTTTTTACCCATCACACCAATATGATCGTAATGGGCCGTGATGAACAACATGGAATCGGGCTGTGTGGTACCTTTCACCATGGCTGCGACATTCTGTGTAACATAATCCTTTATAAAGCGACTAACGATGTTGACCTCGATTTCTTGCATCGCAACAGGCTCTATATCGGCATCATTCACCAATAGAACAGGCCGGATTCCCTGTTTCGTCTGCGCGGTTTGCGTGAGCTTATCGTTACTAAAAATAACCACACCCTTTATCGCCAAAGCAGGGTCATTCCGTAATCGAAGTAAGGCATCATTGATGAAGGCTTTCTGTTCGGCTGTCTCTGTATTTGCCAGACGGTTATCGATAAAAAGAAACTGATCAGCCGCGAGATGTGCGAGCGAATCGATGCTTTTATGATGGTACAATTGCGCACGTAGGGCATGTACCAGGCGAAAGGTTCCTTTTATGGTAGGGCTGCCTGCCCACACGAGGTAGTCTACACCCGGACGGAGCTTCTTGTCATTCAGTTTCACGCTTACGGTTTTTGGGAAGATATTGGCACCCAATGTAAATTCGTGAAAATATCCATAGCCCGGTAGCGGTTGTGCACCCATTTTCTTAAATTCATCAGCTATCAAATGCGCTGCTTTTTTATCGCCTCCTAATCCGTAGCCCCTACCTTTGAAGGATTTAGAAGCTAATTTTTTGATGATGTGCCGGCCATAGAGGGAATCGGTATTTTTGTCTTGCGCCCTTGTGGTGTTGACGCCGATGGTTGTTAGAAACAATAGGATGCCTGTGGTGTATCGAATATAATTATTGATCATGAGATGTTGAATTGGGAGTAAGCGACATGAATTGCAAATGTGATGGATAACGGGATGAAAAATAAATACGTTGCTGGGCCTGTTGGAAAGCCGAAGCATCAGCTTGATAAATGTCTGTAAATATTTGTGGATTGCGATCTACCAAAGGGAACCAGCTGCTCTGTATTTGCACCATCATGCGATGACCACGTTTAAAAGTATGGGCAGCATCTTGCATGTCAAAAGTGACCGATTCTACTTTATTGGGTTTCAAGGGTTCAGGCGTCTCGAAGCTTTTTCTAAATTTAGCGCGCATCACTTCTCCGCGTACCATCAGCTGATAGCCACCTAATTGAACGTCCGGTTTTTCTTTATTGTTGGGCGTGTTTGATGGATATACATCGATTAATTTAACAATAAAATCGGCATCGGTACCAGTAGAACTAACAAAAAGATGTGCTTGAATATTTCCAGCAATACGTACTTCCTGTTGCAAGGTATCGGTCATGAAAACAAGCACATCCGGTCGGCGTGCAGCGAAACGTTGATCTTCTGTCATATAAGAGCGGCCTCGGAGCAGGGTAATATCCTGTGTATAAGGTACAGGATGAGCAGGATCGCTCCAATAGCTCGCAAAAGATTCACCTGATTTGGAAGGAGGTGCGTATGACAGCCTGCCATGAGCCTGTAAGTATAAATTTACGGGTTTGGCCTCTGGGGGTGGCCAAGAGGGATATGGGTTCCACTGATGGCTGCCAGTGTCAAAAATATAGGCTCCCGGCAACTGTGGGTCGAGTGTATTTTTGAGGTAGTGCATAAAAAAGGGAAAGGCGATGCGGTTTCTGAAAAACTCGGCAGTTTCAGATCCAAAATAGATGTTGTCGAGCCAATCGCCTTGATCACGCACCCAACTACCGTGGTACCAGGGGCCCATGACCAGTGTGTTTGTGGTATGTGGACTATGCGCTTTAATAGCCGCGTAAGTTTTTAGCGGACCGTAAAGATCTTCTTGATCAAACCAACCACCAACTACCAATACAGCAGGTTTAACTCGTTTTAAATGAGGCAGCGGAGTTCTCGCCTTCCAGAATGCATCATAGGTGCCATGCCGCATGAGATCGGTCCAAAGAGGGTTATGATCTCCCGCTAGTTTTTGACTGATATCTTTTAATCCACCTGCTTTCAAATAAAAATCATAAGCATCCGGCGTGCCGTATTGACCAAAGCCGGCAAGCCCTTTGGTACTGATGCTATCGCGTTGTTTTCCATAAGATGAAACGAAAGAGAACGATCCCATCAACATAAACGCACCATTGTGGTGTCGGTCGTCGCCCATAAACCAATCGGTAACAGGTGCCTGAGGTGAAACCGCTACCACTGCTGGGTGACTATCCAGCAATGCAGCCGTAGCGTAGCCTCCTGGAGCGGAGACTCCCCAAATACCCACTTTTCCATTATGATGTCGAAGGTTTTTCAATAACCAATCTATCGTGTCATAAGCGTCGGTACTTTCGTCTGTTTGTTTTTGATCTTTTTTATGGGGAATAAAGGGCCTAACGGCTACAAAATTGCCCTCAGAAAGATACTTTCCGCGGATATCTTGGTAAACAAAAATGAAACCTTCTCGTGCATATTTCATGTTCGGTCCGAGTGGTACTTTATATGCTTTACCATAAGGTGCCACACTGTATGGCGTGCGCATCAGGAGAATGGGATAGGATTGAGTCGAATCAATCGGTGTATATATGCTTGTAAATAATCTTGTTCCGTCACGCATCGGAATGGATACCTCCCGTTTCAGGTAATTTTGGCTAATAAAAAGGGAGTCTGCAGCTGTAGATTGGGCCACACTGTGTAGCGCAAATTCGAATAGAAGAAATACGATCAGCAAGAGCTTCATTCGGATATGAAGATTTGGATATGATAAACTTAACCAAAATGCATTTTATATGCAAATGCACTTTCCACTTAAAACAATAATTACCTACCTTTAGCTGTATGAAGCAACATTTACCCCTCATCGCCACCCTGACCGGTTTTTTATCCTTTGTTGGAATCTGGTATATGCTATTTCATCCCGAGTTGCCGGGTATCATAGTCTTTATCATCTACATGCTAGCTACTTGTGCAGGTATATGCGGACTCTATTTAATGAGCCAGAAAAAAAAGTGAAGTCTTTTTAAAAGCCACTCAACTACTCTACCTGATAACGATACACCGCTCGGCCAATATGGCCATTTTGATCAATCCCCTCTACAACGGCTTTGTATGTACCGCGTCCATCTGCATTATAATAGTTGAAATGGGCATTGCCTTGCTCATCAGTAATGATATCTGGATTCCAATAAATGGTGGTGCGCAGGTCAATCCCGGGTACAGTGGTTGGCGTATATTTAGGCGAATAGAAGCTCCGTTCGGCCACATAACCCAAAGGAGTAATGGTGACTACATTAGATTTAGGCAATAAACTTTCTAGCTCAGATTTGGTAATACGCTTACCTTCCGGTTTCTTTTTAGTATTGATGACCAAAACCCCGTTGCTTTGGTAGGTCCGATTTACAGTACCCAAATCATCCCGCAGAAAAATTTCAACAGATTCCACCTCCATCGGAGTAACAGTATTGATACCGTTTACATCAATCGCCATTCCATTTAAAAACACCTGAACAGGAGTCCGGTTTCCCTGATTATAATCGCGGGTAATATAAAAGTTGTTGTCCATAAAGGTCAACCCCATGGCAGCCGTTTGCAAGCAATTAATAAGTAGGTTACAGCCAGAAAATCGGGACCCATCGATGAGGTGGTCAGGAATGGGGCTCAGGCCCGATAGGGCCGGATATTCGGTGTGTCTTGGTCTAGGAGTTGCTTTTTCAGTAATTACCACCTCTTCTAATAAACGCTCTGTGCGGTATTGCCGCGCACTATTCTTTAAATAGGGTGTCAGTGTACTGTCTATATTTAAGATTTCGTCCGGGCCAGTTGGTGCGGGCGTAATGGCCGGATAAGAATCGCCATTCAAGGTGATTTTCAAATTCTTATAATTGGCATTATTTCGGGCACTAATGGTAATTTGGGCCGAATCAGTAAATTGAACGTTGCTGAACTTGAAATTTCCTTGATCATCCGACAACGTTTCTATGCCATTTTTATCATTCCCAATAGTTAATAATAATTTGCCATTCGGAACGGCAATGCCATTGAGTAGTCGCAACGTACCAGTAATATCAATTCCTTGTTCAGGTAAAAAAACTAATCCGGGCATCTTATCGCTAATGATATCCTTATAATTGAAACGTCGGTAGCCTTGTGTAAGCATGAGCATATCCAAGTTACGTTCAGTCTCTTTGGTTACTTCTTTAAAGTAGTAATTGGGTTGCTCAATATATCCTTGTAGATCAGACGTTAAAAGTAAACTGGTCTGGATGGTGGTCTCCGCATTTTCATTAAAAGGGACCTTCGTCTCATCAATGACTGCGACAGAAAAAGTACCTATCGCTTGTGCACTATCCGTTTGTGCATGTAAGTTGAGTTGTACCGCTTGCTTCGGTTTATATGTTTTCTTATCAGATTGCAACTGAAGCTGAAGTTCATGCGGTCTTTGGATAAAAACCAAACGCTCGCTCAAAGGGATACCGGCAGGAGATAATAACGTAAATACGGTAATGCCTGATGGAAACTTACTTTTAGGTACTGTCGCGTGGATAACTCTATTGTTGAGTGGGGTCTGTGCCGCATAATAAATAACACCGCCACTTTGGGCCACTAATGAGAAAACCTTACTTTGGTTTTTTTGTAGGTAAATGTCGTTCGATACGATATCGACGGCAATATTTGTACTATCGGCGGCATTAATAGCTAAACTCGTTCCAAAAGGGCGCACTTTAGGTAATGGATAGCTGAATTCCCTACCATGAACGGTCACTTTAGCGGTATACACTACATCTGTTTTCGGCGTAAGATGAAATGTGCCCATACCCATATGTTGTGTTTTTAAAGAAGTAACTTCTTGTCCGCTTTGATCCACTACCTTACCCGTCAGATTGATCCCTAGGCCATCGCCACCTACGGCTTTGAAAGCTACTACGCTGGGAATATCGGCGATTAAGTATCCTCCTTCGGGAAAAAATTGAAGATCGGGCGTTTGAAAAGCAGATCGAAGAGCATAGCTTGTGCGTACCGATCGGTTGTTATCCAGGCTAATAGAAGCGTTGAGGACACCCTCTTGTAAGGCCTTTTGTTGTTCATTGCTTAAGCTTACTTGAAGGTAGCCGTTCTTATCGGTTGTTCCTCTGCCTTTCAATAAAGTAGCTGTACCACGCATCAATTCCCAAGAGACGCGTTTATCTGCCAATGGCTTACCTTCTTCATCCGTATAACGGATCTTCCCCGTTACAGAAGGTGCTTTTTCTGCCGAATTGGCTATAAAGGTCGCATGTGTTTTGACTCGTTTATTAAAAACATCGCCTAATGTGATATTTTTATTGAAAAAATAATCAGGATCAAAATTCATCATATAACGCGTATAAGCACGCACTCGATAGTTACCTTGTTTATACAATAAGGGATCCAGTACAAGCGAACCCTTGCCGGTACCTTGCTCAACAGGCATCATGATGGTTTTGATCAATGAATCTTGACCATTCAACATCTCTACATATACAACTTTACTTAATGCTGAAAGTTGATGATGGGTGGTGAGATAAGATTTAAACCAAATGGTATCACCCACAGCGTAATAGGGTTTGTCAAAATGTAGGTATACTTTCTCAAAAGGTTGTTGTGTAGCCAATGTATTGGTTTTTTCAACAATCGTATTTAAGTCGATGCTTTTTTGGCGAGACTGCGCAAAAGACGTAAAGGAAAGGAAGGATAAAACGATGAGTAAAAAATATTTGTTGAGATGTACCATAAGGCAAAGTCTAGCTATTCAAATTGCTAATTTATTGAAATATTCATGTAGTTCTGTTTTTTAACAGAATTTTAACAAAGATAATCTTTTTGACGACCTGATGTTTAAGTAAATCATCTCGTGGTAACTTTATACCTTCCTCTAGATTAATCCTGTTATTATCTAGTTTTAATAAAGGCTTGATAGAGATTTAATAAAGATATTACCTCTATTAACCCTCTGTTAACCCCCTATTAAATCTTTGTTAAACCTTTATTAATATAAGCTATATCAGAAAACAATTTAAAGTAATGACAAAGGGAAAGCAATAAAGGATGAGTGAGACGCACGGATAAAAGGATGTGAAAAGATAGCACTTCTAACAAAACTTGCTACCTTTGACGCAGACGAGAAAAGAACCACAAAACATATCGAAACAATTAAAAATGAGTAAGACGAATCGGAAGCAAGATGCGTTAGATTACCACGCTAACGGTCGACCAGGTAAAATTGCGGTTGTGCCTACCAAGCCAACCAATTCGCAAAGAGATTTATCATTAGCCTATTCACCTGGTGTTGCAGAGCCCTGTTTAAAGATTGCTGCGAATAAAGAGGATGCATATAAATATACAGCTAAAGGTAATTTAGTGGCAGTAATCAGTAACGGTACAGCCGTTTTAGGATTGGGAGATATCGGCCCCGAAGGTGGAAAACCGGTGATGGAAGGGAAAGGATTGCTATTTAAGATTTTTGCCGATATCGATGTCTTCGATTTAGAATTGGATACGAAGAACGTAGACGATTTTGTGCGGACCGTAAAACTGCTAGAACCTACCTTTGGTGGTGTCAATCTAGAAGATATCAAAGCCCCCGAGTGTTTTGAAATTGAGCGGCGACTAAAGGAAGAAATGTCCATCCCAGTGATGCATGATGATCAACATGGTACCGCTATCATTTCTGGAGCAGCTTTGATTAACGCTTGCGAATTGCAGCAAAAAAAATTGGAAGAAGTTAAAATTGTGGTGAATGGAGCAGGGGCGGCAGCCATTTCCTGTTCACGCATTTATATGTCGCTGGGGGCCAACCCAGCGCATATTGTGATGATTGATCGTTCGGGTGTCATCCGCAAAGATCGGGAGAACCTCGATGTGCTGAAAGGTGAATTTGCAACAGATCGGGATATACATACACTCGAAGAAGCTATGCGCGATGCAGATGTATTCATCGGATTATCGGCCGCAGATGTATTAACTGCCGATATGCTAAAAACGATGAGTGAAAATCCCATTGTATTTGCCATGGCCAATCCCAATCCAGAGATTGCTTATGATGTAGCCGTTACTACCCGGAAAGATGTGATTATGGCTACTGGCCGTTCAGATTATCCCAATCAGGTAAACAATGTGCTTGGATTTCCATATATCTTCCGTGGAGCATTGGACGTTCGGGCAACAGGCATCAATGAAGAGATGAAACTGGCCGCGGTATACGCCATTGCTAAGCTGGCAAAGGAACCAGTCCCTGAGTCGGTAAATCTTGCTTACAATATCAATAATCTACGGTTTGGCAAGGATTATATTATTCCAAAACCTACCGATCCGCGGTTAATTACCGAAGTAGCGCCGGCTGTGGCGCAGGCAGCGATCCAATCGGGTATTGCACGAGCAGAGATCAAGGATTGGGAAGCATATAAAGAGAGCCTTCGGAAGCGCCTGGGGCTTGATGATGCGCTGATGCGCGATTTGAGTGCAGCAGCACGTCAACGCCCAAAACGCGTCGTATTTGCCGAGGCCGATAATTACAAAATATTGAAAGCTGCCCAGATTGTAAAAGACGAAGGAATTGCCATACCCATATTACTGGGCAAAAAGGAAAAGATACAGCAGATTATTGCCGAAAATGCCTTGGATTTGCAGGATGTGGTCATGATCGATCCCTTCGAAGAAATCGATACACCCAGGTTTAAAGCCTACGTGGATGCCCTTTACAAAAAGCGCCAACGCAAAGGGGTGACCAGCAATGAGGCGCGTAAATTTATGTTCGATCGGAATTATTTCGGTGCAAGTATGGTTGAATTTGGCGATGCTGATTGTTTGATATCCGGGTTGACAAAGAATTATGCTACGACCATTCGACCTGCACTGCATGTCATCGGTACACATGCTGGTTGCCGGATTGCAGGCATGTATATGATGCTGACCAAAAAAGGGCCGGTATTTTTTGGTGATACTACCGTTAATAAGAATCCAACAGAAGAAGAATTGGTAGAAATTACCGTGTTGCTGCACGATGCGGTAAAGAAGATGAATATTGAGCCGAGAATCGCATTACTTTCCTATTCAAATTTTGGATCAAACGATGGAGAAACGCCAAATAAGATGCGCAATGCCGTTAGAAAATTGCATGAAAAGTATCCAGATATTGTAGTGGATGGCGAAATGCAAGCAAATTTTGCTACAAATAGTCAGATGTTAGAAGAAAATTTCCCCTTCAGTAGTTTAAGCGGAAGTCCGGCAAACGTATTGGTGTTTCCGAATTTGGAAGCGGGTAACATTGCTTATAAGTTATTGCAGGAACTGGGCGAAGCAGAAGCTGTTGGGCCAATTCTTTTAGGGCTTAATAAACCAGTACATGTTTTGCAATTAGGCAGCTCTGTACGGGAGATTGTGAATATGGTAACAATAGCTGTTGTGGACGTGCAGTCGAGGTAGTTAGTGACCGGTAATTGGTGTTCGTAATGGAGACGTCGGGACAGCTTTTTACTTTACACTTTCTGCTTTTCGCTCTTAACTTAAAACGTATAACTTATCACTTAAAACGTAAAAAGCGTGTACGAATATTTCAATGGTAAATTAGTTTACAAGTGTCCGACGTATGTGGTGCTGGATGTGAATGGGGTAGGCTACCACATTCACATCTCTCTACACACGTTCGGGCAGATAAAAGATAAAGAGCAATGCAAGCTTTTTATCAGTTTTCAGGTAAAAGAAGATGCGCATACCCTGTATGGGTTTGCAGAAGAAGGCGAGCGTAGGCTGTTTCAACACCTGCTTTCGGTATCGGGTATTGGTGCGGCAACGGGCCGGATGATCTTATCGTCTATCACACCCACTGAAATTCAGGCAGCCATTGTCCAAGGAGATGTTAAACAGATTCAGTGTATTAAAGGAATTGGTCCAAAATCAGCACAACGCATCATTTTAGAACTGCAAGATAAATTAAAGAAAGAAGGACCAGATACCCTCATTCAGGTGCCACAGCATCAATCGGCTGCAGAAGAAGCGCTCACTGCATTGGTGATGCTTGGGTTCAACAAAGTCCAAGCCGAAAAAGTACTTACCGAAACCATTCGGGCCAATGCCTCTCAGCTTACTGTTGAAGAATTGATCAAGGTGGCTTTGAGAAGATTGTAGAAACTTTCCGGTTTATAGCGAGAACGTTCAAATAACGTTTGTACAGCGGTTTTATGTTCACTAATTAGTCCGCTATGCTGTTCCGGATGCAGGGTGTATACCAAGTAAATGCGCACTTTAGCTTCAAAAAATTTCAAACCGAATTGCTTTGCGATTAAAATCAGTTGACGGGCAAGTGGTAAATAATCTTGGTGTGCCTGCCGTAAAAGTTCCAGTTCCAGTAACCCTTTCTGTATGCGGTTGATCGTATGCGATTGGCAAGATATCTCCGCCTTTTCAATCTCCTGTTCAGCAGCATTCTTTTTACCCATAAGCAGCCGGCATTCGGCCATGCCTAGGTGGATGCTCGCCAGAAAATCAGGCGTTACGGCCTTTTCAGGGTCGATACCGTATTGACGTACCACTTCTAGGTATGTCCACATTATTTCTTCAATGCCTTTAATTTTCAGAAAAATGTAACCCAAAATATAGATTACTTGTTTGTGAAGCAAGTTGGCCCCTCTTTCGGGGTAATGACAGAAAAGCGACAGTTCGTCAAAAGCATCGTCTTTCAAGACATTATAACGATAATAATGATGAATGTTTTCGATGATGGTTAGCGGATTCAGCGAAAAATCAGCAAAATGCTCGTACGGAATGGCCCGCAATATTTCGATGTGCTTCAGTACTTCCTCATCGCGTAAGTTAAGCAATTCAAAGAAGGCCAATGAGGTGTGCAGCAAAATTTTTTGCTGATAAGAAATATGATAGTTTAAGAGTTTTTTCAGTGCCTGTTGGTATTCCGTTTCCATTAAAACGTAATCCAACGCAATATCTATGAAAGCCGAATCTACAAACGTTTGGTTGAGTACCGTGGCTACACTGGGATCGGCTTCAATCACATAATCCAGATTGCTGCAAGTAAATAGAATAAGGGAAGCCTGATAGGGTTCGATGAAATTAATACCCCGCATAAAGTTAAAAATCGTCAAGTCGCCCGATTCAAGAGAGAAGATAATAAACCACTTTAAGACAGCTAGATTGACCTCTTCGGGATAATGATTATGTTGCAGCCAATCAATCAAAGGTTTTCCAATATGGCCCTCTTGTTTTTCAACCTGCTCTTGGGCGATAAAATAAGTAGCTATTACCAATGACTTAAAGCGGATTTGATAATTGGCACGCGTACCTTTTTCCTCTTGGAATTCATAAATCACGCCGGCATGTACCAATTCACTATAGATGCTATTGTTTTCTTTAATAACGCGATAAGCTTCCTTTTTATTGACGAATGCGAGCTCGTCGTTAAACTTAAGCAAGTGAATCAGGTGGCCTAACATCACTTGCTTTTCTGCTGCTAACGCCCCTTTTAGGATGTTTTTATGCAGGTAAACGGAAGCAATGGCAAATTCATCGGCCGGATTGAGCAAATCAGGATGTATGGCATTACCTTTTAATTGATAATAATATTGAAAATGTACCGGCAGACTGATGGCGTTGAAATATTTACGCGAGTAATCGACGGTGTCTATTGCTTTCCCGCTGATTTTTCCAATGAGTTGTTGGATTTCCTGAACATTAAAGGGGTGCAGATTAACGGCATTTGCCCGTTGTCCGGAGATAAAGTTGGTGTACCAAAGCTTGCTGATCTCTGTGTGATTCTCAATGAGGTGTCCGTATTTCTGCCAGGTAGATGGCCGTAAAGTAATGAGGATTTTCATCCAGGGGTAATGCGATAAATACGCGACCATATCAATGAGCTGCCTAAATACAATATCAAAGAGCCTATTATTAATCAGGTTGTTATTGAAGTCATCGATGATGATATAGAAATGGCCCGGTGCTTGCCGTTCATGTTGTACGATAAAATCTTCAAATTGTTGTTGTTGAGGAAAGTTAAGTAAATGGGCTAGCCATTTGTTACTATGAAAACCGAAGCCTGCTGCAAAAAACAGCGATGAGCTATTCACATGCAGGAAGATGTTATTGCGCTTTTGCAGATGGTTTTCTGCCAGTTGCCGGTCTACCCAATGGGTGAGTCCAATGGTTTTGCCCATACCAGATGGAGCACTGATGATGCACCCCGTAGCATCGGTTTGCAGAAAATGCTCAATATGTTCACTGATGGATTGCCGTTCGATGGTATAGAGATAGGAGATACCCGATTTGTGTTTATTCGTTTGAATGGTGAAACGGGTAATGTTATGCGCTGCCTGTGCAATTTCATTCCAACTGATATGGTTATTGCAATCATTCGCATTGGTCTCCATTTCTTTGATGAAATCGGTCCAGCTCTCGTAGCCACAATACTGAGAGAGGGCATTTAATGTAAAGGTAGAAGGAGCATAACGTGCGTTTGCAAATCCATAAACACGTTTGATGGTTGTTTGGCTGATTGTTTTGTGTGTTTTAGTAGAAATATCGAGTGCAAGTTTATAACAATCGGCCGCAATAATATTATCAATTTGAGCTATTTCGAGTACTTTGTTCTTGAGTTCCTGGATATGCGGTTGTAAAAATATCTTCATGCTAGATGTTTTGGTCAATATTTAGAGTTCAACACGGCGTGATAAAGATAGGAGTTAAAAATAGTGTTAACAAAATTGATCGGAACAAGAAAAAGCCATACCGCCTGGTGTGGTTATCTAAACCAAGAAATGTAGAAGGGGATATCGAACATAAATAATGGTGTCAATCACGCACACCGCGGATGACTAAATCATTCGTTTTAAAGGCCTTCAGCGCATTTTTTTTTGTTATAACTGCTTCAATTGAAATCAAACCGCAACTTCTGAACAACAAGTTTTGCATCGTAAAAGTATGAATACTATTTGAATATTGGCCAAAAAATGAACAAACTGAACATTTTGTTTGAAAACTGAACAGTGTGGATGAATATACGACGAATGAACATTGTGAACGACTTATTCTTCGACTCGGTGAAATACATTTGTGCTACAATTATTATACAGAAATAATGGAGTAAGAAGAGTGGATGCGATCTATCCGTTTTCTTGCGCACATAAATTTTAAACGATTCGTGCACTAATTTATTATAGTCGCTCTGTATCGGCTTAGCACGCAGATACACGAATGAAAATAAGTTGGCCGCACTTTTCATTTGACATCGAATTCTATCTACTTAACAAGCTGTTGTATGAAAACAACTTTTACGTTCAGAAAATCTTTCCCCCATTTTGTATGCACTGTGTTGGCAGTTTTCCTTGTTGTATTTGGTACAATCGGAAAGGGGTATGGGCAGACGAAGGAATATGCTACTTGGGCACCATCGAGCGGGAGCATAAATGTCGGTATAGGTGGTACAGGAGGTGTGACTAGTCCAGAGCTTGCCGCAACGGTATCGGAGGCAGAGTATGCTGAGATGCTAGCCGATAGACTGAAAATTCTTGTAACTGTTGGTAAAGATGCCTATCTGGAATTGAAGTTTCCGACCAATAGGTCTGCGGGTGCTACAACCTATGTCAAGATATCGAAGCCAACATTGACCGGGTTAAATTTGAGCTTGGGGCAGTTATTGGGCTTGGCGGGAACAAACATAACAGGAGAGGTATACGTAGGAGCGGGGAATAATAATTCATCGGAAGGGACTAAAGTAAATACCACGGTTGATACCCGCATGATAGTGGATGCAGCTGGTAATTATTATTTGGCTATTACGCCGGGAAGTACGGCAGTCTATAATGCGGTTCGTATTACCACAAAATATCCGGACGGTTTGGTAAGTCTGGGGCAATTCAAAATGAATGTTTATAATGCATTTACCTTTAGTGATCCAACTTGTGGTATCGCAAATTATGCTGATATCGGAACATCATCAGGCATAAACATTGATTTATTAGGTGGAGATCTTGTTAAAGATCCGCAGAATGCAATTGACGTTAACGCCGCTACTTTTTCTGTTGTTAGTTTCGGGAACTTGGCTATTTCAGCTGGCGCAAGTGCAAAGCAAACTTTTTATTTTAATGAATTGTCCGATCAGCAAGATTATTTTAAAATTACATTGGCCATTGATGGTGGCGTTGCAGATGTAAGTTTGTTGGGGAATTATGAAGTAAAAGCATATAAAGGCAATGAAGAAGTATACAGTACGAAGATACAAGGAGGCTTAATTAATAGCCTCGATTTATTGAATTTATTGAAATCGGGCCAACCAGTAACTTTGCCTTTTGGTCCAGGAGTAGCATTTGATCGGGTATCTGTCGGAATTAATGCCGTGGTGAATGTTTCTGCAGGAAGTGCTCCTTTAAAGATATATAATGTTGAGCGATACGGCGGGACCAACTCTACTGTGCTTACATGTCCAGACCCTAACCCGATAACGGCTACCTCAACTCCACCGATGTTAAGCCATAAGAATTGTGCAGAAGGTAGTGTAGTATCCTATGAAAATGCTAATTTTCCTTATAATGCCATTGATGGTAATAATGATACTTATGCAACCTTAGAGGCAAGTTCTGGTCTTGCTGCGGGTATCGGGGCCTATTCTGGCCATATTGAATTAGGCTTTGGAGCAGCAGTTCCTGCCGATTCAACCGTATATGTACGCATTGATTTTGATGAAAATCAATTAGGTAGTTTGTTGGATGGAACCCTCGGAAATCTGTTGGGCAGCACGTTGGATAATGTACTTTTAGGTAAACATTATTTTACGATTGAAGCCAAGAACAACAACACTACCGTATTCGCTCGTTCAAGCAATAGCGGTTTTAGTGATGCGGCTACAGATGCTGTTGGTACAGGCAAAGTCAGGATTGTTCAAGATAAAAACGGTCATTATTATGTGGCCGTTAAAACGAATACAGCTATTAGTAGCATTCGCATCACCGAAAACCTCTCGTCTTTAGTAGGTGCCGGTACAGTCGAGCACATGAACGTTTACCATGCCTGCTATTCTACCGGCGCTGAACCTTGTGAACAGGCATTTGCCACATATTCGGGTTCTAATGGCATTAGTTTAGATTTATTAGGGCTAGGTAAAGCCGGTGTTACAGACGCACAGTATGCAATTGATGGTGACGTGAATACGGCATCAAAAATCAGTATTGGTACAGCAGGTCTTGCTGGAAGTGTTTATCAATATGTTGATTTCCATGGGCTATCTGCCGATGCCGACCATTTCCGTGTGAAATTGAAGATGGATGGTGGTGCCGCATTAACAGCCGAAGTATTGGGTAGTATTGTGGTGAAAGCCTTCAACGGTGATCAGGAAGTCTTCTCGCAACAATTGCGCGATGGTTTAATCTCTAATTTGGAGTTGTTAAGCCTGCTTAAAAATGGAGAAATAGTATCTATACCATTTGGCCCAGGAAAAGCATTTGATCGAGTAGCCATCGGAATAGAATCGCTGGTGGCCGCTAATGTGATTACAAACCCATTACAAGTATTTAGCATTGAGCGCTTTAAAGGCGATAAGAATAGTGCTATGTGCCCTGATCCAGAGTTAGAATATCCGGCAGAAACAACGCCTCCATTTACACAAAAAGATTGTGGTACATCTGTAACGGGTTGGGAGCATGTCAACTTCCCGCTTAATACAGTGGATGGTAAGAACGATACGTATGCAACTTTATCAGCCGGTACAGGTACCGCGCTTGGATTGGGAGCTTATAGTAGTTATATCGAATTGGCTTATCCAGATGCTATTCCTGAACACGAAACTTCCTATATCCGTATTGATATGGAAGAAGATATGTTGAATACCTTGGTGGGTGGAACATTAGGTGATGCGTTAGGAAATTTGTTGGGTGGTGTAGCATTAGGAAATCACTACTTCGAAGTAGAAGTGAAGAAT
>Ga0182744_1001286_pt1 | contig 22075 bp, 17 predicted proteins | sample eDN3rd30CKraftMG_FD_128525 | JGI IMG/M metagenome (GOLD analysis project Ga0182744, IMG submission 128525) | Enriched Miracle-Growth compost microbial communities from Emeryville, California, USA - eDNA 3rd pass 30_C Kraft MG (version 2) (version 2) ...
ACGCTTTCGAGCGAAGTGGATACCGGTTGGCGCGAAGAAAACGCGACAAGACAAAAAGCCGGAGCCTCGGCTTTGATTCCACCAAGCCCGGAAGGTTCTAGGATCGGCCCAACGCGCCGCCGATGGTGGTGAAGACCGCTTTTATGTCCGTCCCGACCGTGAACATCGCCGCGGAGACGGCGAGCGCGAGCAGCGCGACGATCAACCCGTATTCGACCGCGGTCGCCCCCCGCTCGTCATGCGCCCAGGAGACCGGCCACCGTAGCTTCGGGATTCGCTTCATCGCCGCTCCCCATCCGGCGCGATTATGAAGCCGATTTACTAAAGCAAACCTATCAGGTGGGGGATCAGCGGCAGATCCGCCGGCGGCATCGGGTAATCGCGCAGCTTGTTCGGGCGCACCCAGGCGAGTTGCTGACCTTCCAGCGGCGTCACGATGCCTTCCCAGCGCCGGCAGATGTAGAGCGGCATCAGAAGCTGGAAGTCGTCATAGGTGTGGCTCGCGAAGGTCAGCGGGGCGAGGCACGCTTCCTTGACGACGATGCCCAGTTCCTCGTTCAGTTCGCGGATCAGCGCCACCTCGGGCCGCTCGTCCTGTTCCACCTTGCCGCCCGGAAACTCCCACAGGCCCGCCATCGCCCGCCCTTCCGGGCGCTGCGCGATCAGCACGCGGTTGTCCGTATCGATCAGCGCGCAGGCGGCGACGAGGACGAGTTTCACGGCGATCCTTGTGTCCGCAGGGCCACGCGGGCGGATTAATGAAAGGTTACGAAGCGCGAAGCTACGACCGGTAATCGCCGTTGATGGCGACGTATTCCTTGGTGAGATCGCAGGTGAGGATGCGGTCGCGGCCCTTCCCCATGCCGAGCGCCACCTTCAGGAAAATCTCCGGCTTCTTCATCTCCGCCGAGACCTTCGCCTCGTCATAGGCCGGATCGCGCATGCCCTTGTGCGCGACGCGGATGCCGCCGAACCAGATCGACAGCTTGTCGCGGTCCGCCGGCTCGCCGGCCTTGCCGACGGCCATCACGACACGGCCCCAGTTGGCGTCCTCGCCGGCGATGGCGGTCTTGACCAGCGGCGAGTTGGCGATCGCGCGCGCGATCCGGCGCGCCGAGGCTTTCGAGGCCGCGCCTTCGACCACGACCTCGACGAGCTTGCGCGCGCCTTCGCCGTCGCGGGCGATCTGCTCGGAAAGATCGGCGAGCACGCCGTGGAACGCCTTGGCGAAGGCTTTCAGGCGTGGATCGGAGGCGCGGGATATCCGCGGGGCGTCCTTCGCCGCGCCGGTCGCAAACGCAAGCAGCGTGTCGGAGGTGGACGTGTCGCCATCGACCGTCACGGCATTGAACGTGTCGTCGACGCTCTGCTTGAGAAGGCCGCGCAGGGCGGCGGCCGAGAGCGGCGCATCGGTGAAGACGAAGGCGAGCATCGTCGCCATGTCCGGCGCGATCATGCCGGCGCCCTTGGCGATGCCGTTGATCCGCACCGTCGCCTTGCCGATCCGCGCGCGCGCGGTCGCGACCTTGGGAAAGGTGTCGGTGGTCATGATCGCCTTGGCGGCTTCGAGCCAGTAGTCGCCCTTCGCTTCGGCGACGAGGCTGTCCATCACGCCGTTGAAGGCTTCCGCCTTGAGCGGCTCGCCGATCACTCCGGTCGAGGCGAGGAATATCTCGCTTTCCCTGCAGCCGGCGGCCTTGCCGGCGATCCTCGCCGTCAGCGCGACGGCCTCGCGCCCGGTCCTGCCCGTGAAAGCGTTGGCGTTGCCGGAGTTGACGACCAGGGCGCGGGCGGTGCCGCCCTTGAGCTTCGCGCGGCACCAGTCGACCGGGGCCGAGGGGCACTTCGAGCGCGTCAGCACGCCCGCAACCGCGGTGCCGGGATCGAGCAGCGCGAGCAGCACGTCGGTGCGTCCCGCGTACTTGATGCCGGCCGCGGCGGTCGCGAGGCGCACGCCGGCGATTTCCGGCATGGCGGGGACCTGCGTCGGCGCGAGGGGCGAGACGGTCGTGGACATGCGCACACCTTCGTCATGGCCGGGCTTGTGCCGGCATCCACGTCTTACTTGCGTTCGAATCCAAAGCAAAGACGGAGATGCCCGGCATGGAGCCGGGCATGACGCGGGTTGAATGCGGGATAACGGCCGGCCGCGAATTCCTATTTTTTCGCGGGGGCGTCGGGCGTCGGCGTCGCCGGGGCGGCCGGACCCGTCTTCTCGATCTTGGCCGATGTCCGCAGCCGGGTGACGAGATCGGTCTGCGCCTTGCGAATGACGAAGGACTCGAGCTGGTCCTTGACCTGGTCATAGGTGGGCACCGGTTTGGTGCGGCGGTCCTCGACCTTGATGATGTGCCAGCCGAACTGGGTCTTCACCGGGTCCGACACCTCGCCCTTCTTGAGCTTGAACGCCACCTCGGCGAATTCGGGCACCATCTGCTCCTTGGTGAAGAAACCGAGGTCGCCGCCGCTCTGCGCCGCGCCGGGCTCGGTCGATTTCTTCTTCGCGGTCTCGGCGAAGTCCGCGCCCTTCTTGACCTCCGCGAGCACCGCCTTGGCCTCGTCCTCGGTCGCGACGAGGATATGCCGCGCGCTGACCTCCTCCTCCGGCTTCATCTGCTTGACGGCTTCGTCGTAGACCTTGTGCATCGCGTCCTCGGTCACGGCCTTCTGGGCGGCCTGCCGCAGGTAGGTCTCCATCAGCGCCTTGTTGCGCGACATCGCGAAGCGGCGCTTGAACTCGTCGGTCGAGCTCGTGCCCTGCACCTCCGCCTCCTGCGCCAGCAGGATCACATCGGTGAGATAGCTGATGAGGTAGTCGCGCTTGGCATCGCCGGCGAGGCCCTGCGGCAGGTTCGCGCCGATGTCCTCCTCGGCGAGCGTAAGATCGCTCTGGTGGATTTCCGCGCCGTTGACCTTGGCGACGACCGGGTCGGGCGCCTGGGCCGATGCCGGATGAGCGAAGGCGAGAAACGCGGCAGTGATGGCCGCCGTGGCGGCGGCTGCGAAGGTCCGGTGCATCAGCATGGGTTTTCCTGTCAGGCCGTTACTGCGTCAAATCCGCTCGGGCCGGCAAAGCGCCGCGGACAGTCGCCCAATCCGGTCCGCTTGGCAACGTGGAACTGGAGCCGATCCAACCGATTGAAATGCGTAAACATTGCGGCGGGCGGCCGATTGACAAGTTTTTGACCCCCTCCTATCTCTCGCCCCGATACGGGGCGGTACTACCTGCGGCTTCCAGGGTGTTTGTTTTGCCTTCCGGCAGCCCAAATAGTGCTTCATAACCTGACGGATAGCGACGCCGGCCGGCGGTTCCCGTTGGCCTTGAGAGACCGCCCCAAGAAAGGAATTCCCCGCATGTTCGGCGCCGTTGCGCGAAAGATTTTTGGCTCGTCTAACGATCGCCGGGTCAAGGCCTACCAGTCCCGCGTCGATGCCATCAACGCGCTCGAGCCCGAACTCGTCGCGCTGACCGACGAACAGCTTCGCGCCCGCACCGACGAGTTCAAGAAGCAGCTCGAGGCCGGCGTTCTGCTCGACGACCTGCTGGTGCCCGCCTTCGCGACGGTGCGCGAGGCCGCCAAGCGCGTCCTCGGCCAGCGGCATTTCAACGTCCAGCTGATCGGCGGCATGGTGCTGCACGAGGGCCGCATCGCCGAGATGAAGACCGGCGAAGGCAAGACGCTGGTCGCCACCCTGCCGGTCTATCTCAACGCGCTCACCGGCCGCGGCGTCCACGTCGTGACGGTCAACGACTACCTGGCCAAGCGCGACGCCGAATGGATGGGGCGCGTCTACAGGTTCCTCGGCCTCTCGACCGGCATCATCGTGCACGGGCTCGACGACGAGCAGCGCAAGCAGGCCTACGACTGCGACGTCACCTATGCGACGAACAACGAGCTCGGCTTCGATTACCTGCGCGACAACATGAAGTACCGGCTGGAGGACATGGTCCAGCGCAGCCATTACTTCGCGATCGTCGACGAGGTGGACTCGATCCTGATCGACGAGGCGCGCACGCCGCTCATCATCTCCGGTCCGCTCGACGACCGCTCCGAGTTCTACAACACCATCGATACCTTCATCCCGCTGCTCGACAAGGAAGATTACGAGCTCGACGAGAAGCAGCGCACGGTCACGCTCTCCGAATCCGGCATGGAGAAGATGGAGACCAAGCTGCGCGAGGCGGGACAGCTCAAGGGCGAGTCGCTCTACGACGTCGAGAACGTCTCGACGGTGCACCACGTCAACCAGGCGCTGCGCGCCCACAAGCTGTTCACGCGCGACAAGGACTACATCGTGCGCAACGGCGAGGTCGTCATCATCGACGAGTTCACCGGCCGCATGATGCCGGGCCGCCGCTATTCGGAAGGGCTGCACCAGGCGCTCGAAGCCAAGGAGCATCAGCCGATCCAGCCGGAAAACCAGACGCTGGCCTCGATCACGTTCCAGAACTACTTCCGCATGTACGAGAAGCTCGCGGGCATGACCGGCACCGCGCTGACCGAGGCGGAAGAATTCCTCGACATCTACAATCTCGAGGTGCTGGAAATCCCGACCAACATGCCGCTCGCGCGCATCGACGATGACGACGAGGTCTACCGCACGGCGAAGGAGAAATACGCCGCGATCATCGAACTGATCCAGGACTGCAAGAAGCGCGGCCAGCCGATGCTGGTCGGCACCACCTCGATCGAGAAGTCCGAAAGCCTCGCGGAGGAGCTGCGCAAGGCGGGCTGGGAGCAGTACGACTTCAACGATCCGGACGCCTTCGCCAAGCTTTACAGCGGCGACGAGCGCTCGCAGAACGCCAAGGTCTTCGCCATCCTCAACGCGCGCTACCACGAGCAGGAAGCCTACATCGTATCGCAGGCCGGCGTGCCGGGCGCGATCACCATCGCGACCAACATGGCGGGCCGCGGCACCGACATCCAGCTTGGCGGCAGCGCCGACATGCGCATCCGCCAGGAACTGGCGGACATCGAGGACCCCGAGGCGCGCGAGAAGGACCCGCGCGCGCAGGCGATCCGCGAGCAGGTCGCCGCGCTGAAGGAGAAGGCGCTGGCGGCCGGCGGGCTTTACGTGCTCGGCACGGAGCGCCACGAGAGCCGCCGCATCGACAATCAGCTGCGCGGCCGTTCGGGCCGCCAGGGCGACCCCGGCCACTCGAAGTTCTTCCTGTCGCTCGAAGACGACCTGATGCGCATCTTCGGGTCCGACAAGCTCGACGGCATGCTCCAGAAGCTCGGCCTCAAGGAGGGCGAGGCGATCGTCCATCCCTGGATCAACAAGGCGCTGGAGAAGGCGCAGCACAAGGTCGAGGCGCGCAACTTCGACATCCGCAAGAACCTGCTCAAGTACGACAACGTCCAGAACGACCAGCGCAAGGTCATCTTCGATCAGCGCATCGAATGGATGCGGGACGATTGCTCCGAGATCGTCACCGACATGCGCCACACCGTCATCGACGATCTGGTGGCGAAATACGTGCCGGAGAACGCCTATCCCGAGCAATGGAAGGCCGTCGAGCTGCGGCAGGAGATCAAGCGCATCTTCGATCTCGATCTGCCGACCGACGAATGGGCGCGCGAGGAAGGCATCGCGGACGAGGAGCTGGCCGCGCGCATCGAGCGCCGGGTCGACGAGCATATGGCGGCCAAGGCCGCCCAGTGGGGCATCGAAGTCGCCCGCTACATCGAGAAGACCGTGCTGCTGCAGACGCTCGATCATCTGTGGCGCGAGCATCTCGTCATGCTCGAGCACCTGCGGCAGGTCATCGGCCTGCGCGGCTACGGCCAGCGCGATCCGCTCAACGAATACAAGGCGGAAGCTTTCGACCTGTTCGATACCATGGGCCAGAACCTGCGCGAGGCCGTTACCTCGCAGCTCATGCGCATCCAGCTCGTGCAGCAGGACGAGAGCGCGCAGCAGCTGCCGCCGATGGAGGCCCACCATGTCGATCCGACCACCGGCGTCGACGAATTCGGCGGCTACACGGAAGCGACGCTGACGCCGTCGGCGCCGGTCGTGGCGCCGGAAAAGCGCGATCCGAACGACCCGAAGAGCTGGGGCAAGGTCGGCCGCAACGAGGCCTGTCCCTGCGGTTCCGGCAAGAAGTTCAAGCATTGCCACGGCCGGTATACCTAGAGCCGTTCCGGCTTTGATGGAATCAAAGCCGGGGCTCCAGCTTTTTGTTCTGTCGTGGGCGGCTTCATCTCCCCCGCTGCTGCACCGCTCGATGGGCGCTATCCACAGACCGCCGGCGCGGCTTGATGATTGTTTGATTCGCCCGCACATCGTTACGATAGGATTGCAGGTGCCGCGGGGGCGCGGTGGGGAAGTTTCTTTCGACTTGCGGAGCATCCGCATGGTCGCTGCTGATTGGCTGGGCCTTGATCGGCGATGGCCGCGCCGAGACGATCATACCCGACTGGACCGCACCCGACTGGACCGGTTTCTATGTCGGCGCGCACCTCGGCAATGCCGCTTCCTATAGCGATTGGAACAGCGTCACCGGCGCGCCATTTTCCGATCCGTTCGGCGGGCATTTCACCGGCGGCGGCATCGTCGGCGGAGTCCAGGCCGGCTACAACCGGCAGGTCGGATCCTGGGTGCTGGGGATCGAGGGCGAAGCCGGTCTCGCCGACATCAACGGCGGCGTGCAATGCGGCGCGGCCGTGTTCAATTGCGACGCAAGGATCGAAGGGCTCGGAACGATCTCCGGCCGTGTCGGGCACGCGCTCGGCGATTTCCTGCTTTACGGCAAGGGCGGAGCCGCCTGGCTCTATCAAACCGCGACGATGACTCCGGCGTCCAACTCCGGCGGCATCGGTCCGGATGTCTGGCAGAGCCGCGGCTTCAGGCCGGGATGGGCGGTGGGTGCCGGCGCGGAATATGCGCTCTCATCGAGGGTCTCCGCCAAGGTCGAATACAACTACCTGACGTTCGCTCAGGGCGGTGTCGATTTCGCAGGCCCGGGCGGAAGCACGGCGAATGTCGGGTTCGACCAGAACATCCATCTGTTCAAGCTGGGACTGAACTACAAGCTGACGGGAGGTCCGCTCGCGCCCTCCGCTTCGCAAGCGCGCGGCGCATCCGGGGATTATCCCCTTGAAGCAGGTATTTGAGCCTTAGCATGCATGCTACGCTTCCCTACTGGGGAAGTTCCATGACGATCAGCAGTAAGGCAGTCCGAGACCTTATCACCGAGCTCAACGATGGTGATGAAACCGAGCATCTTGAAGCGAAGAAGGTCGAAGGCTCGATCGTCGGGAAATCGCTTTACGAGACGATTTGCGCCCTGAGTAACGAGCCAGATCTCGGCGGCGGGACTATTTTGATAGGCATCGAAAAAGAGGACGCCCTTTTTCCGCTTTACCGGGCAGTTGGCGTCTCAGACCCAGACAAAATAAGCAACGACATCGGAAGCGCGTGCGCGACGATTTTCAACATTCCGGTCCGCGTTGACATTTCATCGGAGAAGGCCAACGGGAAAATTGTCTTGCGGGTGGATGTTCCTGAACTGCCATCCAGCCACAAGCCGCTTTACCTGAAAGCTACCGGGCTTCCGCGGGGTGCTTTTCGGCGCATCGGTCCTAGCGACCAGCATTGCACCGATGATGACCTCACCGGCTTTTTTCAGGCAAAAGCTCAAGAATCCTACGATGCTCATGCCGTCGATGGCGGCTCTTGGGATGACATCGATCCCGCCGCAATCGACGCATACAGGCGCGCTCGCGCAGAACTGAATCCTCATGCGGAGGAACTGAACTGGAATGACCACGACATCTTGCATGCCCTTGGCGGCACCACCGGCCAAAGGGAACGGATAACCGCTACGGGGCTAATCGTCTTCGGTAAGACGGCGGCGCTCCGTCGATTAGCCCCGTCACATCGGATCGACTACATTCGCGTTCCGGGTCGAGAATGGGTGTCGAAGGACAGCACCGAGTTTGACTCCATCGACATGCGAGGCCCCATTATGGGCCTTATATCGCGTGTCATGGCCGCAATTCTGGACGACCTTCCGAAGACCTTTAGAGTTGATGACGCTTCAGGGAAGCGTATTGACCTTCCGGTTATACCAACCCGAGTTCTTCGCGAGGCCGTGGTCAATGCGGTGATGCATCGCAACTATCAGGTGGCGCAACCAATTCAGATTCTGCGGTACGCCAATCGCCTTGAAATCAGAAATCCTGGGTACTCACTCAAATCGGAAGAGAGATTCGGAGAGCCAGGTTCAGCCCTGCGCAATCCACACATTGCAGAAATTCTGCACGAAACTCATTTTGCGGAAACGAAGGGAGCGGGCCTGAGGGTAATGCGAGAACTCATGGGCCAGCATGGACTTTCTGCCCCCACGTTCAGTTCAAATCGCGACAGCGACGAGTTCACTGCGATTTTTCTATTTCATCACTTTCTTAGCGAGCGAGATTGGAACTGGCTGTCCCAGTTCAAAGAACACGAACTAACCGAAGATCAAATGCGAGCGTTGATTTTCGTTCGCGAGGTCGGCGCGATAGACAACTCGGCGTATCGAAGCCTCACCCAAACAGACACGCTCAGCGCGAGTAAGAGCCTTCGGAAATTACGAGAACACGACTTTTTGGCAGACCGTGGCAGCGGGTCCCGCACATACTATGTGGCCGGTTCGGTGCTTCAAAAGGCGGGTCTTAGTGAGGATGGTAGCATCCATGCTAACGCCACTAACATGGATGCTAAGCGGGGTGTGACGACTCAAGACTTACCTACATACCTACGGGTAAGATTGGGTAATTTGGGCCGCCGTGTAGAGCCAGAGGTGATGGAGGCCCTTATCGTCGATCTTTGCGCGTGGCGGCCTCTTTCGGCGGAAGAAATTGCTAAGCTGGTTGATAAGACAAGCAACTACGTTTCAAACAAGTACCTCTACAGGATGGTGCGCATCGGGGCGCTGTCCCATATGTATCCCGGGATGGTGAAGCATCCCGGCCAGAAATACATGGTGGTGAGAGAAGATGGGAACACGCCTGACGCTCAGTGATGCCATCAAAGGGCAACGACTCCGAGAGTTTGCCGTGCAGGAGGAAGAGCGCGGCATCGGGCCTGCCGATCAGAAAGCTTTAGATCAGGCTTTGGCTGCCCTAATTAAGCAGCCGCGATTATCAGGTCGAACATCGCGTTCGTCATCTGGCGATGGTTCGAGCGGAAAGTGAACTCCCGCAGATAGCGATCCATGTATTTGGCGGATACGTGGATGTGCGTCGATTTGATCGACTGCTTAAAGAGCCGCCAAAAGCTTTCAATGCTATTCGTATGCGTGTCGCCCCGAACATATTCTTTGGCGTGATGGTTCACGCTCTCATGAATGTAACCGTCACGTTTCAGTAAATTGTAGGACGGCATTTCATCTGTAGAGACACGCGCGCCGGGAGTGACATGCTCCCAGACAATCTCTTGCAGAGTGCTGGTGCGGCGATCCTTCACCTTTTCAGCGTGAACGCGACCACCACGTTCCTTCAGCCCAACAACAATGGTCTTGTTGGACAGGCCCATATCTCTGCCGCGCACGACGCCGCCGACGAATGTCTCGTCCGCCTCAACGTGGCCGCTCATCGGCTGGAAGGCGTCGGCCTTCGCCATCAGTTGGCGAATTTGCTGGCCCATACGCCAAGCAGTTTTGTACGTCACGCCAAGCGTGCGCTGCAGTTCTTTTCCGCTCACACCATGGCGCGTCGTGACGAACAGATAGATCGCGTAGAACCAAACCTGCAGCGGCGTGCGCGTGTCCTGAAAGACGGTGCCAGCGGTCGGGTAAACGTGATCGCCACACGATGAACACGAATAGGCGCGACGATTGTTGAGCTTGTGAAACGTGCCCTCTACGCCGCAGGCGCGGCAGGTGTGCCGCAGGCCGAACCGGACCTCGAAGATGTGCTCAAGGCAGGTCGCCTCGTTCGGATAACGGGCGAAGAACTCCTTCACCGTCAGTTTCCCCAGCTTTTCCAGTGACTTGTCCATGACAACCATCTCCAATGGTTGCCAATTTACCCCCGCCGAATACGTGTGTCAAGGGGATAATCCCCGCGCATCCTCTCCCATCTGGAACGGGAGCTACGTCGGCGTTCATACCGGCGGCGGGTGGGGCACCTCCGACTGGAAGTCGGCAGGCGGCGCGCTTGTGCCGCTCTCCAACTTCAGATTTTCCGATTCCGACACGGTCGATGGCATGATCGCCGGCGCGCAGATCGGTTTCAACCGTCAGATCGACTCGCTGGTCGTCGGCGGCGAGATCGACGCAAGCTGGTCCAACCTCGATGGCTTCGCCAAGTGTGCGACCGGCAGCGCGCCGCCGAATTCGGCGTGGAACTTCACCTGCCGCAGCAGGATCGATGCTTTGGGCACCCTGGCCGGCCGGCTCGGCTGGGCCCATGACGATTTCCTCGTCTACGGCAAGGCCGGCGCGGCCTGGGCGAAGGAACGGTATGTCATCGAGCGCGATGGCTTTCCCGGCACGTTCACCGGCGATTCGCTGCGCTGGGGCTATCTGCTGGGCGCCGGCCTCGAATATGCCTTCACGCCGGCCTGGTCCGGCAAGGTCGAATACAACTACCTCGACCTTGGCACGCAATCCGCCGCGCTTGTCGATCAGTTCGGCAACGCATCGGATGTCGGCGTCGGATTGAAGACGCATCTCGTCAAGATGGGCCTGAACTACAGGCTCGGCGCGGACCCCGCGTTGACGTCGCCGCGCCGCGCGTCCGGCTTCAGCGCGCCGGGATCGGCGTCCGATTGGACAACCGAAATCGGAACCCGCTACTGGTTCAGCAACGGCGGCATACAGAAGGACCTGTACGATCCGGACCGGACCTCGCAGCTCAACTCCCGCCTGATCTACAGCAACATGAACGGCCACGCGGCGGAAACCTTCGCCCGTTTCGATCACCGCAGCGGCGTGTTCATCAAGGGCAACTTCGGCCTGGGATCGCTCGTCAACGGCAAGCTGAATGACGAGGATTTCCCGCCGGAGAACAATCCGTATTCCAACACAGTCCATCAAGTTCGCGACAGCAGCCTGCGCTACGGAAGCGTCGATATCGGCATGAAGTTCCTGAAGGGCGATGCCGGCAATCTCGGCGGGTATGCCGGCTATCGTTACTTCTACCAGCGCGGGCGCGGTTTCGGTTGTGCGCAGATCGGCCCGGACAGCAGCTTATGTGGCGTGCCGGCCGACAGCCGTTTTGTCGGCCTGACCGAGACCGAACAGTGGCGCGGCGCCGCGCTCGGCCTCAACGCGCAATTTGCGCTGTCCGATCGCTGGAAGCTCGAGGTGGATGCCGCTTATCTGCCGTATGTGGACCATGCGACCGTGGACAATCATTGGTTCAGGCCCGACATCAATCCGGCCCCGGCGCCGGGACACGGCTGGGGTACCCAGACCGAAGCGATCCTCTCCTATGCCGCCACTGAACGCTGGAAGCTGGGCATCGGCGGCCGCTACTGGTTCTTCGCGACCGATACGGCGGCGACCCGTTTTCCAGGCGTGCCGAACCTGTCGCCGCTCACTTATGTCAGCGAGCGATATGGCGGCTTCGTGCAGGCGTCGTATCAATTCGGCGGGCCCGACAAACCGGCCTCCGTCAAAGCCGTGGAAGAAATGCCGCCGGCGGACTGGAACGGCTTCCATGTCGGCGCGCATCTGGGCGCGGGTTTCGGCCGGAGCGACTGGTCCGATCTGTTTCCGGCGCCGCCGACCGGCGATCGAGTTGGCGTCGGCGGTGCGCTCGGCGGCCTGCAGGCCGGCGCCGACTATCAGACCGGCAGGCTTGTGGTCGGTGCCGAGATCGCCGGGTCATTAAGCCGGATTCTGGGAACCGAGACCTGCTTCGGCGGGTTCCAGCCGGCATCGGCGGCCGGGCTGAATTGCGAGAACGAGACCCGCAGCCTCGCCATGCTGACCGGGCGCCTGGGATATGCGGCCGGCCGGAACCTGTTCTACGTGAAGGCCGGCGGCGCGCTGGCGCGGGAAGCCTACACGCTCAACTCGAACGGCGTGCCTGACGGCACCGTCTCGTCGCAGGTCGTGATGAATCCGGGCTGGGTTGCCGGCGCCGGTGTCGAGCATGCCCTGACGACGAACTGGTCGGTGAATGCCGAGTACAAGTATTTCGATTTTGGCAGCCGGTCGGTCGATTTCACCGTTCCGGCTGCGTTCGGCCAGGTGTCGTCCGAACCGATCCGTTCGCAGCGGCAGCTTCTCACCGTGGGCGTCAATTATCGCTTCGGAAACTAATCGCTTCGGAAACGGGAAGGCGCCGGCTCTATCGGCGCTGCGCGCTTTAGGAGCCTCGGCCGTGGAGTGGCCTACTGCCAGAGCCCGAGGGCTTCCCACTTGTCCTCGGGAATCTTGTCGCCGATCTTGTAGCTGAAGGACAGCACCTTGAGGTGGTTGTCCGAGGTCTCGCAGGTGAACGAGAACTGATACCACTCGCCGCCGCTTCGGAAGGCCCCGCCGGCGCCGCGCATCCTGTCCCCGTCGATCCTGGCCGGCGAGACGGCGTCCATCACCGCGCGGTCGGCCTTATAGGGGTTCTTGTCGCGGGCGATCCGGTCGGTTGCCGCCACGCTGCATGCCTGGATGAAGCGTTCGGACGGATCGATCTTCATGAGCATCTGCTCGAGCTTCTTTTCCGTGGGCGCGGAGGACGCTGCATGGGCGGGAAACGCCGTCATCGAGGCGAATGCAATCGCAAAGGCCGGTGCGAGTTGTCTCATCATACGGGCTGTTTGTGATTTCAGAATCGGAGGACACGGTGGAGCATGACCCCGAAAGATGAAGAATCGGCTTTCGGAAAGCCACGCCTCGGGCACGACCCGAGGGATCATGCCCGTCGGAACGAGCGCCGGTCTGATCCGGCGCAGACCGGATTCTAGAGCATGTTTTATGCAGATGGAATCCCGCCGCGAAGTGCTTCCGCCGGCTTCATCCTCGGCCGAAGCCATTTGCAGGAACGCCCAGCGCCTTGCCGGCCTGCGTCCGGCGCATATGAATCATGAGGCGACGTAACGCCTTGAAGGCCGTGGAGGATGTTCCTAGCGCGGGGCGCCGAAGCGGCTGTCGAAGCTCGCGGAGGAAAGCGGGGCGGCGCCGCCACCGATGATGCCGGTCCCCGAGAACGTCACTGCCGGCGCCTGCGCGACCTGCTGGCGGGGCGCGGGCGATTCCGCCGCGGGAGCAGGCTTGGCGACCACCGTCGTTGCGGCGGGTTTGGTTTCCGCCGGCGCCGCGCTGCGCGAGCCGCGCAATCCGATCATCGCGCCGAGACGCTGCAGGCGGGAGGGCTTCGCCTCCTGCTTCGGCTGCTCCGCGCTCGCCGTGCGGGTCGTGGCGGCGGGCCGCTGCGGCTGCTGAGCCGGTTGCGCGGGCGCGGCGGCGTAGGAAGCGGCCTGCACCGGCGCGCCCTGCGAGAGCGATCCCTGATCGTTCGGCGCCCCGGCGTTGGCGATCTGCGTCTGCACGTCGGCCGGCGGCACCACGTTGTTGCCCATCGTGCCCGGCTGCGCGCCGACGACGGTCTTGTTGTCGGCGAACACGCCGTCCAGCAGGGATTTCGGCTTCAATCGGGCCGCGAACGTCGGGTTCATGCCGCCGTCGATGCCGGTGCGGCTCGGAGCGGTCGGCACGTTGCGCGCGACGAGATCCGCATACTGGCGCTCGTCGTTCGCCTGCTTCTCGCTGACGAGGGAAGCGATGGCGGGCGCCACGCGGTAGGCCGGGCACTGGCTGCGTGCGTTGAAGGAAAGCGGCGCGCCGTTCGGGCTTTCGGCGTCGAAGACGTAGCGCCGTTCGCACACGTCCACCCTGGGCTCCTGGCGCGTGACCTCGAAGTGGTCGTAGCCCTGCTTGATCATCCGCCAGAACGCCAGGTGCGGCGAGTTGCGGTGCTTCGCCATGTTCTGCGGCGTCATGCGGAACGGGAATGCCTGAACCTGGAACGACTTCTGGCCGCCGGCGAAGGACTCGCGGCCGAGCGCGAAGATCTCGCCGATCTGCTCGTCGGTCATGGCGTAGCAGCCGGCGGAGGAGCAGTCGCCATGGACCATCAGGAACGCGCCGGTGCGGCCGTTGGCGCGGTCATAGGCGTTGGGGAAGCCCAGGTTGAACGCGAGATAGAAGTTGGAGCGCGGGTTCATCAGGCCGGGAGTGATCTGATAGAATCCTTCGGGCGCCTGGCGGTCGCCTTCCTTGATCTTCGGACCGAGGTCGCCGGACCAGCGGCAGATCGGATAGGTCTTCAGGAGCGCGTAGTTGCCCGAGGTGTCCTTCTTCCAGACCTCCAGCTCCGCTTCTTCCTTGAAGATGCGGATAAGGATCGGGGACTGCAGCGGCATCTGCTTGCGGTCCATCTCCGCGACGAGCGCGGAGGAAACCGGCGCCAGGGCGCGGGCAGGGACCTGGGAAATCGTATCGGCGTTGCAGCCGGCCAGCACAAACGCGGCCGCAATCGCGGCCAAGCCGGTTACAGCGCGGGCGAGACGCGAACCGCCAATCAAAACGAAACTCCCCGACCGGTCGGATGTCCCCAAGGATACTGAAGAACCGTTATCCATAAAGATGTGGTTTAAGCAAGGCGCCCCGGCACGCCGCGCGATCTAACCACAGCCTTGGTGAATGCCGGGTAAATATCTGGAAAATCAGGAATTATCGCTCCTGCGGGGGAGCTGCGGCGGTGCCGGGAAACGGGCCGGAAGCCGGGTTCAGGCGAGGCCGGCGCGGCCGATGCTGAGGAACTTCTCGCGCCGCTGGCGCCGCACGGTGTCGCGGCTCAGTCCCTTGAACTCGACGAAGGCGCGCGCGATGGCGTCGCCGGTCGCGGCGATGGCCGTCGCCGGATCGCGGTGGGCGCCGCCGACCGGCTCGGGGATCACGCCGTCGATGATGCCGAGCCGCAGCAGGTCGGCGGAGGTGATCTTCATGTTGGTCGCCGCTTCCTGCGCCTTGGTGGTGTCGCGCCACAGGATCGATGCCGCGCCTTCCGGCGAGATCACGCTGTAGATCGCATGCTCGAGCATCAGCACCCGGCTCGCGGTGGCGATCGCGATGGCGCCGCCCGAGCCGCCCTCGCCGAGCACGACGGCGACGTTGGGAACTCCGAGGTTGAGGCAGGTTTCGGTCGAGCGCGCGATCGCCTCGGCCTGCCCGCGCTCCTCAGCGCCGATGCCGGGATAGGCGCCGGCGGTATCCACCAGCGCGATCACCGGGATGTCGAAGCGGTCCGCCATCTCCATCAGCCGCGTCGCCTTGCGGTAGCCCTCGGGCCGCGCCATGCCGAAATTGTGCTTGAGCCGCGCTTCCGTGTTCGACCCCTTCTCCTGCCCGACAAGGCAGACGCTCTCGCCGCGGAAGCGGCCGAAGCCGCCGACGATCGCCTCGTCGTCGCCGAACTTGCGGTCGCCCGCGAAGGGAACGAACTCCGTCAGCATGCCGGCGATGTAGTCGAGGCAGTGCGGCCGCTGCGGATGGCGCGCGACCTGGGTTTTCTGCCAGGGCGTCAGCTCGGCATAGAGATCGGTCAGGACGCCCGTCGCCTTCGCTTCGAGGCGGGAGATTTCCTCGCCGATCGCGGGGGAGTCGGCGGAGCTCGAAAGGGCGCGAAGTTCCTCCGCCTTGGCCTCGAGTTCCGCAACGGGCTTTTCGAAATCGAGATAGCTGCGCATCGGCGTGAAAAGACGCGGCCCCGGCGCGGAAGTCAAGCAAAGCGCTGAAAACGCACGCCGTTATAGGGCATTGTTTCGATGCCTTACCGTCATCCGGCCATGGCCGCCCCGCGCGCGCGGGGGAGGGATGCGGCCCCTCCGACGGGCTGGCGTGGGCAGCGTGCTACTTCGCCACCCGCAGCCGCGACAGCTTGCTGCCGAGCTGGTTGAACAGCGTGATGATCTGGCTCGAGTCGGTCAGCAGGAAGAAGTAGTCGCTGCTGGTCGCGCATTTCTGCAGCATCGTCGAGGTCGGATCGCCGCCGGTGTTGACCTGGATCGTATAGAGCTGGATGCCCGCCGCCTTGATGTTGGCGCAGGTGCCCGAGCCGTCCGAGTTCTTGTACATCCGGGCGTCCACCTGGCTCGACTGGTTGCGGCCGTCGCCGTACCAGCGGTCGATGGTATTGAGGCCGTCGGTCAGCAGGATGATGACCTGCGTGTAATTGTAGTTCGGGTCCATCGCCGGCACGGTCAGCGGACCGCCGCCGACCAGCGACTGCCAGCCCCATACGAGGCCGATCGGCTGGTTGGTGCCGCCGTTCGAGACCATTTTGCTGACCAGCGTGTTCATCGCCGTCCAGTTGTAGGACAGGCCCATCATCGGCTGCACGCAGGCCACGCCCGGATCGCTTTCCGCCGGCCATTTGCTGGCCGTCGCCGACGTCGGCAGCGTTATCTTCTGGTCGTAGTTCTGGCTCGCCGGCGCGTTGGTGTTGCCGCGGTCGGCGATGCATCCGTTCCAGGTGCTGCGGTCGTAGACGGTGGAACAGGTCTGGTTGCGGCCGCTGCCCGAGCATTGCTTGGTCGCATTATCCGTGTTCCGTTCCCACTCGGTGAAATCGAGATAGCTTTGCGCATAGTTCGCCGCGCCGATGTTGACGGTCTGCGCGAACGGAATGATCGACACATAGACGTCACCGTCCTGCTGCGCCGAGGCTTTCAACTGGTCCAGCAGATTCTTGGTCGCGGTCTTGAGCGCCGTCATCTTGCCGTCGTCGGCCATCGAGCCGGTGTTGTCGAGCACGAGCGCGACCCGCAGGCGCGTGTTGCCCCAGGCCGCCTGCGACATGGCGGACACCGGCAGCTGTTGGATGCCGAAGCCGGGAATGCCCATGAACTGGGTCTTGACGTTGGTGCTTCCGGTCACCGTGACGCGCGGTCCTTCCCCCTTGTTGTTGGTATAGTTGACGGCCAGCGTCACGCCGCTCGTCGCGCTCGCGTTGAACAGGGAGTTGAAATAGGAGGTCGCGGACGCGGTGAGCTGGGAGGACGACATCGTCGCGGCGTTCGCCGCCATCGCCAGCGCGGTCGAGTCGAGCGCGGCCTGCATCTTCGACTTCACGGCGTTGGCGCGGCTGTAGTCCACGGCGGCGCCGATCAGGCCCATGATCGGAATGAGCGAGAGGCCGAACATCGGCAGGATGTTGCCGCGACGGTCGTCGAGGAAGCGGCGAATGGTGCGAATGATCATCGCAGGGCTCCGGTCGTCCAAATCGCGCCGCGCTGCACGCGCTGCCGCAGGATTTGAGCGGACATCCTAGCGGGCGCCGGTTTAAGGACGGTGCATGCAATCGCGTAAAATCGGGGCGGTGCCGTTAACCCAAACGGATCGTAAGCCGGTCGATGCGCATTTGATTCACGGGCGTTTCCGCGCGCGAAACCGGCGCCGGGCGCGGCGGCGATTAACCTTCCGACAGCGGATGGAGATCGCGCACGAGGCTCTTGAGCCGCTCCTCGAGGACGTGGGTGTAGATTTGCGTCGTCGAGATGTCGGCATGGCCGAGCAGCGTCTGCACGACGCGCAGGTCGGCGCCGTTCTGCAGCAGATGACTCGCGAAGGCGTGGCGCAGCACATGCGGACTGACCCGGGCGGGCGCGATGCCGGCCGCGGCGGCAAGCTCCTTGAGTTCGCGCGCCGCATGCTGGCGCGTCAGGTGCCCGGTTTCACCGAAGGAAGGGAACAGCCACTTCTGTTCCGGTCTGCGGCCGTTCGCGGTTTCGCCGGCCATGTCCGTCAGCAGCGCGAGATAGTCGCGCATCGCCGCGCGCGCCGGATCGTTGAGCGGCACGAGGCGCTCGCGGCCGCCCTTGCCGCGGACCGCCAGCATGCGCTCGTTGCGGCGTGCCGCCGATGCCGGGAGCGCGACGAGCTCGGAGATGCGAAGCCCGGTGGCGTAAAGCACTTCCAGCAGGCACACCATGCGCAGGCCGCGCGCCCGTTCCGCCGCCGTGGCAGCTGCCGCGGCGCGCTGCCGGGCGCAATCGAGCAGGACATCGACCTCCTTCACGGAGAGGATCTTCGGAAGCGGCCGCCCGCGCCGAGGTCCCTCGATCACGGCCGCGGGGTCGTCGCCGCGGTGGCCCTCGGCGTAGAGGAAGCGGTAAAGCTGGCGGACGGCGGAAAGCCGCCGCGCGACCGAGGCGGCGCTCAGTCCCCGTTCCGCCAAATCCGCCAGATAGCCGCGCAGATCCTCGGTGCCGGCTTGCGCGGTCGTCAGCTTGCGCGCCGCCAGGTAGGAGTCGAGGTCGGCGAGGTCGCGCGTGTAGGCATCGAGCGTATTCTTTCCCGCGCCGCGTTCGGCCGCGAGCATGTCGAGGAACAGGGCGGCATGGCGGTCGGGATCGCGGGCGCGTCGTGCCATCGGCCTGTGCTATCGCTGCTTGAAGAACTTGTCCGGCGTCAGCGTGACGGAAATCTCGCGCGGTTCCGGCTTCACGAAATTGGCGAGCGCGTAGACGCCGGCATAAACGACGCCGCACACGATGCCGACGACGGCAAGCAACCGGAACAGACTCGGCATGGTTTCACCCGCGGGCTGGCGCCGCCATTGTCGCCCAGAATGGGTTAAAGATGTAATCCGGCAGGCGGACGCAGCCTCGGGCCGCGAGTACGATCATTGCGGCGCGCTGGCAAGGGTCCGGTTGTACCGCACTCCGGATTATGTGAATTTGGCCCGTGCCTTAAGGCGCACGCTCCGGGGGACCGCGAGCGGACCCTTCCGGCCGGTTTCCGGCCGGAGGGGCGAAGGGAACAGCGGTGCGCGGCCGGCCCGGACGGAGCGGCCGGGCGCCAGCCAAACGGATTGCCGATAGCGTGATGTCTGAACCGGCCGAATTGCCCGAGGTTGCGGCGGATGCGCGGATACCGCCGCCGCTCGTCGCCGCGGTTCGCGCCGCGCTCGGCAAGCGCTCGATCGTGCTGGTCGGGATGATGGGTGCGGGCAAGTCGTCGATCGGGCGCCGTCTCGCCGCGGCGCTGGCGATTCCGTTCCTCGACGCCGACATCGAGATCGAGAAGGCGGCCGGGATGTCCATCCCGGAGATTTTCGAGTCCAAGGGCGAGCCCTATTTCCGCGCCGGCGAGGCGCGGGTGCTCGCCCGCTTGCTTGAAGGCGGTCCGCAGGTTCTCGCCACCGGCGGCGGCGCGTTCATGAACGAGCGGACGCGGGAGAATATCCGCTCGGGCGGCGTCTCGATCTGGCTCAAGGCCGATCTCGACGTGCTCCTGCGGCGGGTGAAGCGCCGCGCCGATCGTCCGCTGCTCAAATCGGGCGATCCGGCGGAGACGCTCGAACGGCTGATGGCCGCGCGCGACCCGGTCTATGCGCTGGCCGATCTGACGGTGAATTCGCGCGAGGTCGCCCACGAGACCATCGTTGCCGAAATCGTCGCCGCGCTGGCGCGGCACTTCGAGACAATCGCCGGGGCGTGCGCCATGCGTACGCCGCCGGCAAGCAACACGCCCTTGCAGGAACACATGAAACAGCAGGATTCGAAAGCCGCCGGTATCGAGATCGTCAACGTCGCGCTCGGCGCGCGCGCCTATGACATTGTGATCGGCCGCGGCGTGCTGGAAAGCCTCGGCGCCCGCATCGCGGCGCTCAAGCCGGGCGCCCGCGCCGCCATCGTGACCGACGACAACGTCGCCACGCATTGTCTGCCCGCCGCGCGCGCCTCGCTTGCCGCGGCCGGCATCGCCGCGGCGGAGATCGTCGTCCCGGCCGGGGAGGCTTCCAAGAGCTTCGCGACGCTCGAACGCGTCTGCGAGGAACTGATCGCCGCGCGCATCGAGCGCAACGACGTCGTGATCGCGCTCGGCGGCGGAGTCGTCGGCGATCTCGCCGGCTTCGCCGCGTCCATCGTCCGGCGCGGCGTCGATTACGTGCAGGTGCCGACCTCGCTGCTCGCGCAGGTCGATTCCTCGGTCGGCGGCAAGACTGCCATCGACAGTGCGCACGGCAAGAATCTCGTCGGCGCCTTCTACCAGCCGATCCTCGTCATCGCCGATACGGCGCTGCTCGATACGCTGCCGCCGCGCGAGTTCCGCGCCGGCTATGCCGAGGTCGCGAAATACGGCCTGCTCGGGGACGCTTCGTTCTTCGGCTGGCTCGAAGCCAATGCGCAGGAAGTGTTCGCCGGCGGTTCCTCGGGAAGCTCCGCGCGCGAGCACGCCATCGCGGTGAGCTGCCGCATGAAGGCGGAGATCGTCGCCCGCGACGAGCGGGAGACCGGCGACCGCGCGCTGCTCAACCTCGGCCACACGTTCGGTCACGCCTTCGAGGCGGCGGCCGGCTTTTCCGGCCGGCTGCTGCATGGCGAGGCGGTGGCGCTCGGCTGCGCCATGGCGATGGAGTTTTCCGCCCGCCATCAGCTCATGCCGATGGCGGAAGCGGAGCGCGCGATCCGCCATCTCGCCGCGGTCGGCCTGCCGACGAAACCCTCGCAGGTCGAGGGCGGCGTGCCGGGCGTCGACAGGCTGATGGAGCTGATCGCGCAGGACAAGAAGGTGAAGCGCGGCAAGCTCACCTTCATTCTGGCGCGCGGCATCGGCAAGGCGTTCGTCGCGCCGGACGTCGACCCGAACAGCGTGCGTTCCTTCATCGCCGAGAAAATCGCCGTGCAATGACGACTGCCGACGTCCTGACCGTCATCGCCGTCTTCGTCTGCCTGCTGGTGTCCTTCCTGTTTTCCGGCAGCGAGACGGCGCTCACGGCATCCTCGCGCGCCGCCATGCGGCGGCTGGAGAAGCAGGGCAGCGCGCAGGCGGGCATCGTCAACCGCCTGCTGGCGATGCGCGAGCAGCTCATCGGCGCGCTGTTGATCGGCAACAACGTCGCCAATATCGCCGGATCGACGCTCGCGGCCGGCCTGTTTCTGGCGTGGTTCGGCGATATCGGCGTGGTCTACGCCACCGTGGTCATGACGCTGCTGGTGGTGGTGTTCTGCGAGATCCTGCCCAAGACGGCGGCTTTCAACGATCCCGACCGCATCGCGCTATTGGTCGCGCGCCCGATGCGGACGGTCGTACGGCTGCTCGGGCCGGTACTGGCCTTCACCGAGTGGCTGGTGCGGCGGATTCTCATCGCCGTCGGCATCCACGTCGGCGAGACCGAGCCGATCCTTTCGGGCCACGAGGAACTGCGCGGCACCGTTGATATCCTGCATCAGGAAGGCAGCGTCGCCACCCACGACCGCGACATGCTCGGCGGCCTGCTCGATCTGCGCGACCTGACGGTGGGCGACGTGATGATCCACCGCACCGAGATGATCTCCTTCAACGTCGCCGATCCGCCCGAGCACATCGTGGACATGATCCTCAACGGCCCGGTGACGCGCGTGCCGCTGTGGCGCGATACGCCGGAGAACATCATCGGCGTCGTTCACGCGCGCGACATCCTGCGCGGCATGCAGCAGTCCGGCGGCGACGCCGCGAAGATCGATCTTGCCGCCATCGCCATGCCGCCGTGGTTCGTGCCCGATATCCGTCCCCTGTCGGAGCAGCTTGCGGCGTTCCGCCGCCGCAAGACGCCGTTCGCGGTCGTGGTGGACGAATACGGCGGGGTGATGGGCATCGTCACGCTGGAGGACATCCTGGAGGAGATCGTCGGCGACATCGCCGACGAGCACGAGGTCGATCTGCCGGGGGTCCGGCCGCAGCCGGACGGCTCGGTGAACGTCGACGGCGACGTGCCGATCCGCGATCTCAACCGCGCGCTGGAATGGAACCTGCCGGACGGGGAGGCGACCACCGTCGCCGGCCTCGTCATCCACGAGGCGCAGTCGATCCCGGAGCCCGGGCAGAGCTTCACCTTCCATGGGTTCCGGTTCAACGTGCTGCGCAAGAGCCGCAACCGGATCACCGCGCTGCGGATCGTGCCGCTGCGCAAGGGCGTCGCGGTGCCTTATCCGTCCGTGCAACGCTGAGACAAGGCCCGACCAGACGTTTGTCGGGCCCGTCCAGGGGCGGACAACCCCGGCGCAACGCCCGACTAGGGCATGCGGACGGCGTTGCGCGGGGCATGTTGGGCCTCGTCCGGCGTCCTGGCATGGACCGCCAGCG
>Ga0182744_1001290_pt1 | contig 22038 bp, 14 predicted proteins | sample eDN3rd30CKraftMG_FD_128525 | JGI IMG/M metagenome (GOLD analysis project Ga0182744, IMG submission 128525) | Enriched Miracle-Growth compost microbial communities from Emeryville, California, USA - eDNA 3rd pass 30_C Kraft MG (version 2) (version 2) ...
CCGTTATTTTTTCAATGATCTGTCTTCTAAGAAAGGTATTGTTATTATTGTATTCATAACTGGTCCCTGGATCAAATTTCAGCTGCCTCAAAGCATATAAATCCTTCCAATTATCTGCATCGCCATGTACAGTATTGTATTTTACTTCCGGCAAACCGCTGGAATATTGCAATAAGTGTTTGATGGAAATCCGTTTAGCCCAACTCGGCAAACGTGGAAAAAAAGAACTAAGTCGGTCATTCAATTGCAACTTACCTTGTTCCTTCAACAACAGGATACCCACCGCATCAAATTCTTTGGCAATAGAACCGATGTGAAAACGGTATCGCGTATCCAAATGAACCTTTCTCGAAGCATCCATATAGCCCACAGCTTTACGATAGATTTCCCTTCCTTCATCAACAACAAGCACCGCCCCATTAAACTGTCCTTGCTTATACCATGCATTTATTACCGAATCAATTTTTAAACGCTTCTGCTGAGCATTGCTTATTAGAATAACATGTGTTAAAGGCAAAATAACAAGCAAAAGCTTTTTAACGAGATATCTCATAATATATACAACCTTTTACATTCAACTTGCAGTTTGCGTTTGTAAAGATATAAAATTGTGGTTCGCACACTATAAATAGTTGCTGCTCATTGTATATTATTCATCTCCTGAATTTTATTAACCCAAGTGCATCAAATTGAACGATCTGTTGGGCAATTTTGCCTTAACAAAAATTCAATAATATGCAACGTTCAATAAAACAAATCAACTGGTGGCTTTGCTTACTTTCGGGCATAGGCCTCTTGTACATCGGTGCTCGATTCTTTTTCGATCCAGTAGGTGCCGAAACCGATTTCGGTATCAACACCCTCACCCATGGAGATTTCTCTTTTCACCACATCAAGGGCATACGCGATTTCTTTTTCGGGTTCGTTATACTGCTACTGCTATTGAAAAAAGAACGACGGGTATTGGGCTATATCCTATTGGCTGGAACTATTATTCCTACGAGCGATTTCATCACCGTACTATCTTATCAGGGGTATGCAACGGGTCATCTCTATGCGCATCTTATAGCCGCCATCATCTGTTTAGGATGTGGGTTATATTATAGTTTATCAGCGAAGCAACAATAATGCGCAGGTCCATTTTACGTACGCTGTTATAAGTCATCTGTTCTTCATGAAAGCGGAAAGCTAAAAGTGTTACTGATTATATTTACTTTCGGTTTAGAAAAACAATCCAAAATTAAATATGCCTTGGAATCCAAACACATATAATCAGTTCAAAGCCATCCGCTTTCAACCTTTTTTCGATCTGATGAGATTGATTTCAGCAGAAAATCTGAAACAGGCCGTTGATATCGGTTGTGGGACGGGCGAACAAACGGCTATACTGGCCGATCAGTTTGTTCATACCCATTTTCTGGGAATTGACGCGTCGGCAGAAAGGCTGGCCGAATCGCAAGCATTTGTAAAACCACATGTACAGTTTGAGCGAAAAACAATCGAAACCTTTGCAGCGTCAACGTCTACATGGGATTTGATTTTTAGCAACGCAGCCCTCCAATGGGTCGATAACCATACCACTTTGTTTCCGAAGTTGATGACTCAATTAAATCCAGGTGGACAGTTTGCTGTTCAGATGCCTTTCCAGCCCGGAAATGCATTGAATCAACTCTTACTGGAAATCATTTCCGAGCAACCCTTTGCTGATTTGCTCCATGGTTTCATCCAGCAATCGCCTGTGTTATCGGTAGACGACTATGCCCAACTACTATTCGACAGCGGACTCACAGACCTGAACATTACCTTAAAAGTCTATCCCATTGTTGCAGCAAGTGAAAGCAATTTGTACCAATTTATTGCCGGATCGGCCTTGATTCCTTATATGGAAAAGCTGGATATAGAAGGACGAGCCTTGTTGAAAGAAGCATTTATGAAACGGATACGCATGCAGTTTAAACGCTTTCCCGCTATTTACGCATTTAAGCGTTTGTTGTTGTACGGAAGAAGTTCGTAAAAGGTTATTTAATACTATTTTGATCTTTCACAATCAGCTTATCTATTTCCAATTCATGGATATGCAATTTACCCACTTTTCCTTTCCCTATACGCAATGCGCCAATGGCCAGCACTCCGATAGCGAACGCTCCAACCGCCGAAACTTTATAAGTAACCCAATCATTCCGAAGTATATAGACGGTCTGATACATCAATTATCCAACAAAATCATCCCTTTTGAAATGTCAATCCAAAACACCATTCATCTCTGTTAAAATCAAAGGTTTTCCATCCGTAACCACGATGGTATGCTCATGTTGTGCCATGTAACCTCCTTTATTACCTACCATGGTCCAACCGTCATGAAGCGCTGTTGCATAAGTAGATGACGTGGAAATAAAGGTTTCAATGGCTACTACAGAATTTTTCCTGAAACGTCGTTGATCGTATTTATTTCTGTAGTTAAGCAGTTCGTCCGGTTGCTCATGCAGGCTCCTGCCAATTCCGTGTCCACCCAAATTTTTAATCACCGTAAAACCACGCTTTTTGGCTTCCATCTCCATTAAATGGCCTATATCGGCAATCTTCACCCCACCGCTAATGGCATTAATGGCTTTACGCAAAATAGCTTTCGAAGCATCGACCAATTGCTGATGCTGATGAACATCCGCTCCCAATACAAATGAACCGCCATTGTCTGCCCAAAAACCATTGAGCTCTGCCGAGACATCGATGTTGATCAAATCGCCCTCCTTCAAAATCCGTTCATCCGACGGAATACCGTGGCAGAATTCGTTATCCACACTGATACAAGTCCACCCTGGAAACCCATAAGTCAAATAAGGGGCAGACTTTGCACCAAAATCAGCCAAGATTTCGGCTCCGTAGTTATCCAATGCTTTGGTACTCATTCCAGGTTTAGCAAAGCTGATCATTTCCCTTAAGGTATAAGCAACCGCTTCACTGGCTTTTTGCATGCCAACCAGTTCTTCCGCTTTTGTTATCGACATATGGCTATGATTTGTGAAGATGAATTTTCTACTTAGCACAAAGGTACAAAAATCTACCGCCTACTTCAAAAGTATATTGGCCACCATTTGCTAACATGCTACCTATTGATTTTCAAGGTATACCCCATGGGCAAGGCTTTTACTTCATGGGGTATACTTACCTCCAATCCATCCTCGTTCTGTACAAAGTCAACCTTTCCAACACCCAGTACCTCCACTTTTTTGACCTTCCCTACACCATCCTTTAGCGCCGTAAGTTTGGCCTTTCCATTTTCCGGCAACCGCATGGCCATGGCATAAATCACATCTTTTTTGCTGGTAAACCAAAAATCCTGGGGGGTGAATACTGCTTTAAAGCCTTCTCGCTCTCGTTGCTCGGTATCTGATATCTGATAATCAGTTGGTCCTTCATGGTGCACCGTCCATGGCTTCGTTCCATAGATCGCTTCGCCGTTAACGGCCATCCAATCGCCAATTGCCTGCAAATTTTGTTTAATGGGTTCTGCCACCGTACCTGCAGCATCCGGACCAATATTAAGCATATAATTACCACCTTTACTCACTATTTCCAAAAGCCAGAATAGCAATTCATCTACGTGCTTCCAATCGTTATCATAGGATTTGTAACCCCAAGAATGATTAAAAGTACCAATAGCCTCCCAGGGCAGGGTAATCTTGTCGTCCTTCCCTGGAATACGATTATCGCCCGGTATGGCATAATCGCCCATTCCATTTCCAATACGTTCTGATATGATCACCCTCGGATTGATGTCGTATACTGTTTTATAGAAACGATAGCTTTGCCGAGGTGTCATGAGTCCCGGCATATCAAACCAAATATAGTGGATGTCTTTGAATTTAGTTAACAGCTCTTTCACCTGCGGAATGGCCTTATAATCTAAATAAGCAGCATACGTATTCGGACTCGGATCCCATAAATTTGCACCAAAAGCGCTTGTCGTTTTATTTTCCTTGTCATGGATTGCTTTTGTTTCCGCATATTGTGCATCCGCGCCATCAGCCCAATCTATATTTTGCGAATAGTAAACGCCAAAGCGTATACCGTGCTTTTTACAAGCACGGTATAGCTCAGCAATCACATCCCTCTTCCAAGGAGTAGCTTTGACCACATTAAAATCACTTACCTCCGAATCGTACATGGCGAAGCCGTCATGATGCTTCGAGGTAATCACCACATACCGCATACCGGCTCTTTTAGCCATCCGAACGATGGCGTCTGCGTCAAAATCGTTGGGCATAAAATCATCGGCCAACCTGGCGTACCTCGTTCTCGGAATTTTGGCCACCAGCTGTATCCATTCCGCCACGCTAGGGCTACCCATATCTTCCATCCGTTTGCCCTGCCAAACTCCTCCTGGAATAGCATATAAGCCCCAATGAATAAACAAGCCGAATTTCAACGCTTGGAAATCGTTCAAAGCCTGTTCCTTACTAGCGTGCATCTTTTGCCAATGGTGCATAAGCGTGTCGCGATTTTGCTGCTGTAACTTTGAAAGCCGTTTTAAGGCTTCCAAGTAATAATAATCGGCATAGACCAACGGCACATCGATTTCTCCTTGATGCGGGATACTTCCGACGCTATGTTTAAGCAAGAAGTGACCGTTGGTTCCCACCTGAGCACTATAAGCATCCGAAGACAGCGATTGGAGGATAGACACGGCTGTTTCTCGAAATGCTGCCTGCTGTTTACCTGAACTATAGCCCACCAGCTCCAAGAGTGCCGAGCTGGTAATGGCCGCTGCCGAGGCATCCCGTGGGATTTCTTTAAACTTCGCAGGATCATATGACCAATTGGGACGATAACCTTCCTGTTGCGCATTAAAATCCCAATAAGGCACCTTATCGGCAGGTAATCGTGGATGATTGATATAATACATTGCCATCTTGATTGCCGCCTTCAGGTATTTTTTATCCTTCGTTTCTCTGTACATTAAGGTAAATCCGTATAAGCCCCAGGCTTGGCCCCTGGCCCAAGCAGAATGATCAGCAAACCCCTGTGCGGTTTCCTTGCTCAGCACCTTCCCCGTTTGTGGATCATAGTTGACCACATGATAGGAGCTATAGTCTGCCCGATAGTGGTTTTTCAGGGTGGTTTCGGCATGCTTAATGGCAATATCCCGAAAGGTGTTATCTCCCGAGAGCCGGGAAGCCAGAAAAAGCAACTCCAAATTCATCATATTGTCAATGATCACCGGAAATTGATAAACCGATTTGCCGTCCCACGAAGGAAATGAGTTCCATGATTTAATGGCTCCAACCTTCGGATTATAGCGCGTAATCAACGATTTGGCACTTTGTATGATGATCGACTTGTAAGCCGTATCTCCCGTTATCCGATAAGCATTTCCATAACTGCAATTCATGACAAACCCAATATCATGATGATTCGTGTTCCACTGGTTTTCTTTCAATGATTCCGTCCACCGCAAGGCAGCGTTCTTCCATTGCTCATCATGGGTGTACTCATATACATACCAAAGTATTCCCGGCCAGAATCCACCCGTCCAATCCCGGATATCGGTAAAAGAGGTGTTGCCATTTGCATCTGCCGATCGCGGATAGTGCCGAAGGTCTGTACAAGTCTGGAGCATTTGGGTATATTGTTTCTGCGCCAATGCATAGCCCTTTTGCACGACATCCGTCGTATCGGCCAATGAAACCTTATATCCCATGATGAACACCCATACCGCTCCTATAAAAAAATATTTTCTCATGCTATTCAAATTCTGTACAAGCCAATCTCCATGCCTTAATCAATCCATCCCGGGTTTTGTACCAGATTCGGGTTCATCTGAATCTCCCCGGAGGGAATGGGCCACGTATAAAGAAAATCTCCTTTGTAAGCGTAGTTACTCACATTATCACCCCATATTTGCTTCTTGCCGTTGCCCGTCTGAAACACCTTGTCTTTCCATGTTTTCCAACGGAGTTCGTCGTAATAGTTGATTCCCTCATTTGGAAGCTCTACCCGACGTTCATTCCGGATACGTTCACGTAGGTCATCTTGTCCCGCTACAACCGTTGCCGCATTGGAGTTAAGTAAGGCCACACCGGCACGTGCTCTGACTTCATTGACTTTCGTCACCGCATCAGACACCTCTCCTTGTTCATTTAAGGCTTCAGCCCACATTAAAAGCACATCGGCATAACGAATAAGGGGGAAGTCGGTTGGCCCGTAATTCCTATCGACCAGCTCCGTCACACCCTCTGAAACAAACTTCCGATAGAAATAATAGAAGTTAATCTGCGTATCACTTTGAATATCTCCGTCTACCTCAGCTTGCCCGCGGAAAGGCCATCTCATCGTTTGTGTACTGGGTATATTTGTAAAATTATATGCTCCCTGAAAGGTTGCATATGGGGTAACGATGTTGGCCATTAAACGGGGGTCACGATTTTCATAAGCTTTCTTTATCCGTTCTTCATTGCCATCAGGCAAATATAAACTCATTTTCGCACCGCGTGCCTCTGCGGCATCATATTCTGCTTGGGTTAGGTGGTTCCGCAGAAAATACACCTCCCGTTCTTTCACATTCAATGAAGTAAAGCCCGGTATCACTTCATCCCAGTTAAATGGAGAACCATCTATATTTTCGTACAGATCTACCAAGTTGGGCGACGGCATATAATAATTCCAACCACGACTGTATACAGAAGGCCAACCACAGAATAACTGAAAATTGTTACCATAGCCTTGCTCTCCCCGGTGCTGCAAAGAGAAAATCATTTCCGGAGATTGTTCATTTGCCTCCTTAAACAATTGCTTATAATCTGCAAACAAGCTGTGTCCAGCTTCTTGTACTTTTTGAAAATCGGCTGCCGCCAACGCCCATTTCTGTTGATAGAGGTACACTTTTCCACGTAAAGCATATGCCGCGCTCTTGGTCACATGTCCATAATTACCATCCCCTTTCGCATAGCGGTCCGGTAGATTCGGTTCGTCGATACAAGCCGTCAAATCCGTCAGAATCTGCTGCCATACCTCGTCTTCAGAAGCACGGGGCTTTGTCGCCTCCGTAGCCGTAAAGGGCTCCAGGTAAATGGGTACCCCTTTGTAGACCTGGTTCAAACGAAAATAAAAATAGGCCCGTAAAAATTTACACTCGGCCAGATAACGGCTTTTTTTCTCATCACTTGAGGGCGATTTCTCCGGGATATTCAAAAGTGCATCGTTTGCACGCTGAATGCCCTCATACATATACTGCCAAACTTTAGAAAACATGGCATCGCCTGCCGTGATGGTTCCCATCAGCAAGGGTTCATCCCATCGCCCTTGGCCGGTAAAGCCAAACCGATCCATTTCATACAGTTCATAAGGTTCGGTATTGCCACTATTCCCAATCCCTAAGCGCAAGGTATTATATACACCGGCCACACCAAGATCCGTCAGGTTATCGGTTGTCCACATCGTTGCGTTGGAAACCGACGAATAGGGTGTGGTATCCAATATATCTTTTTTACAGCTGTAAATGGTAAAAACTATTAAAATAGCAAATATCTTCTTCATCATCATTCTGTTTTAAAACGTAACATTCAATCCCAAGGAAAACTGGCGCATAGTCGGGTAATTGGCATCTGGCCCTATTTCTGGGTCCAGTCCCGGAAATTTACTGAAGGTGAGTAAATTTTCACCAGCTAGATAGACCCGTAGGTTACTTATCGAAAGTTTGCTGGCCAATTGGCTCGGAAAGGTATAACCCAACTGTAAGTTTCGAAGTTTAATATACGAAGCATCATAGAGGTAGTAATTGCTGGTACGGCCATTTTGGACATCGGTTACACCTTTCAGGCGCGGATAATGTGCTCCGATATTATTTGCCGGATCGTTGGGATTGGCTTCATTATAATAATAATGATCATCGGCCACCAATATGGGTACAGATTTGCCCTGCGCCACTACCGACTGGTTTAAGTAAAGTGTTTTCCAATAATAAGATACACCGGAAGCGCCCGACCAGATCATCGAGGCATCGAACCCCTTATACGAAAGGTTTAACGTCAAGCCATAGTTCACAGCTGGTGATGTCCTTTTATTGGTAAATTGCTGATCGTAGACATTACCATAAATACCATCGCCATTCGCATCTGCATAGATTAGATCGCCATACCAGATTTTGGTAGGGTCGATACCATCTGCCGGTTGGAAACTATGTCCTGCTGCTATCATTTGCTTTAACCATTCCATATCCTCCGGTGTTCGAATCATGCCATCTGTTGGCCCCCCATTGATATCAACCGTACCATCGCTCAAGAAGTAAGTACCTGACCCCCTATACGTCGGATAGAGAAAGAGTTCATGAATAGCATGCCCCTCTAAGATGCGGGTGGTTGTTCCATTAGAGACCTGGCCGATATTCGATTGGTAAACACGGTTGCCTGCCACATCGGTTACAAAGCCTTCTTCCAACTGGCCTTTGTATTTCTCCACCCGATTGGTGTTGTACGCTAGGTTTCCAGACACCGAATAGCGGAATTCGTTCAATCGGCCCTGATAACCTACGGTCAGTTCTACTCCCCGCTTGCTCACCTCTGCAATGTTCATCGTCGCAGCAGCAGCTGTACCTACGGTTACCGGAATATTGGGCACAAACAGAATACCATCTGTAAAGCCCCTGTAAACGTCCAGTTCTACATTTAACTTACCATCCAATGCCAAACCACTCAAGCCAATATTAGTTGTGGTGGTGGTTTCCCAATGGAGGTATTCGTTGCCGAACTTCGCTTTTGCTACCCCTTTAACCGGCGAATTATTAAAGGAATAGGCCACGGTGCCATAGGTTGGTAGGTGGTCATAATTGCCCGCCACGTTATTACCCGTACGGCCCCACGAAGCGCGAATTTTCAAATCATCCAGAAAAGATTTGACAGGTGCCATAAAAGGTTCTTCAGAGATACGCCATCCTGCTGAGAAAGCGGGGAAAAAACCCCAACGGCGAGATTCTCCGAAGCGCGACGATCCATCATACCGCAAAACCACCTCTCCCATATACCGTTGTTTATAGGCATAGTTTACCCGTCCAAAGACCGACTGCAAACCATAGTCCATTTCATCCCCATTAATACTACTCATCGTTGTACCGGAATTGAGGGTAGTCAAATCCGGATGCACCAATCCCATCTTTGATGCTCCAAAGTTATATTGATTGGAATATTGTTGGTTATAACCTGCAATGAGGCCTAGGTCATTTTGTGCAAAAGAACCATTATAACGCAATACATTGTCAATAACAACATTATAACTTTTATAAAGGGAGTATTGCGTTGTCATCTGCGCGGGTGTTTGTGCCGCGGTGCTGAGTTGATTGGTGGCGAAATTCCATTTTTCATAAGGAATAGGATGGGTATTGTTTTCCGTGTGTGCATTATCATAATGCACCTTCGTTTCAAACTCCAGGCCTTTATAAAGATCTAATTTCGCGAATATGGTTGTATTGAACCTATTGACCTCATTACTCCCTCCTTGCCCATGCAAATAAGCCAATGCATTATTTGCCGTAGCCGATTCTTCAGCTGCAGCAGGAAAACCAAACACACCATTATAAGTGGGATAAACACCCGGTACCGTTTGCAGGAGGTATGAATACACCGTGGCTACATCCGTCACGCTGGTATGTTGTAGATCGCCGAAGGTCTGCGTACCCACCGTCAGAAATTTAGCCACTTTAGATTGTAAGTTTATCCGCATCCGGATTTTATCTGCTCCCGTTAAAGGCATCGTACCGGGATTATCAAAATAGCCTACCGAAAACAGGTATTGTGTATTTTCTGTACCGCCGTTTAAACTGAGGTTATGGTTTTGCAATAACTTACGCTGTCCAAAAAGCACATCGCCCCAGTCGGTATTCGGATACGCAACCTCATTTGGAATACCTTGCTCCGTCAGCCCTTTCGGGTCTGCCTTCGCTGCTTCCCATTTATTGATCGTTGCATCCGTATATATGGCCGCTTGCCCCAGATTAAGAAAACCTTCATTCACCAAGCGCATATGTCGCGCATAATCCGTTACGAATTCAGGCACGTTATTCGGGCGTAACATGGAAGCCATTCCAGTATATGTCACATTGGTTTTTCCTTTGTTCCCTTTCTTTGTCGTAATCAGGATCACGCCATTTGATCCCAGTGATCCATAAATTGCCGCTGTAGCAGCATCCTTTAAAATCGAAACACTCTCCACATCATTTGGATTTACGGCATCCATTGAGCCCACAATTCCATCGATCACCACCAGTGGCGACGTACTATTTAAGGTTCCTTGTCCACGAATGAGGAGATTGGCCCCATCAGCGCCCGGTTTTCCGGTAGTTGTCTGCACATTCACCCCAGCAACCAAACCGGCGAGAGAAGAAGATAAGGTAGATGCCGAGCGGTTTTCAATGGCAGATGCTTGAATTGTCGACACGGCGCCAATGACATTTGCCCGCTTCTGCGTACCATAGCCTACCACGACCACCTCGTCCAGATCGCTTATCACTTCTTTTAAAGTCACTTGGATCGTCCGCTGCGTCCCCACTAGTCGCTCCACCGTACCGAAGCCCATACTAGCGAATACCAATACTGCCTCTCCATTTGGAACTTCAATGTTGTAATTTCCTCCCTCATCCGTAGAGGTAGAGACACTCGTCCCTTTTACGGAAACACTGGCCCCCACTATGGGTTGGTCCTTTTCATTCATCACACGCCCTGAGACGCGCCATTCTTTCTGCATCTTAGCCATTGTGGTATTATCTTCGGGCGTCTCCGCACGTGGTTTAATAATAATCGTTCCATTCTTGAGCACCCAATCCAATGCCAAGGGCGCCAATATGGCTTTCATTGCCTGATCTAGGGCAACTTGATCGATCTCTACCTGCACACGTGAAGCAGCCAAATCCTTCCCGCTCAGTAAAAAGCGATACCCGCTCTGTTTCTGAATACGCCGCATTGCCTCGGTGAGTGTTATGTTTTTTGCTTTAAGTGTAATCGTTTGAGCATGGCTACCCGCAGTTGCCTGCAGAAATGCCAGTAGCGAAATCAATATCACCAATTTCATAATCAATAGCGCTCGGTAGGTCAAAGGCCAATAAAAGCCTTTAACACATGGGTAAAAAATCATATGTTTGTAATGTTTTGTATGGTTTTTATAAATGGTTAACTACCTGCTGCCTGTTTGGCAGCGCCTATAAAAGCATTCAAAATTTAGGGGTAGTGCTGCCGGGCACTGCCCTTTTTTGCTTTCTATTTTTGTGTGTTATTTCATTTCATTGGTTCATTCTTTAAATGGTTAATAATCTAGTTGTATACAAAAGCCCCTTAGGGTAGAACGACCACTAGCGAGGCAATATTGGTTTGTTCAGCGCTGTGTGAACTCGTTCTTCATGGAAACGCGTAACGTTTGTTTTTGGTGCACATCTGCCTGTGGCATCGCCACATATACCACACCCTTCCCGAGCTTCCAGTTTTTGGCAGGAAGATCATTTATCCACAACTGTGTCGGTATATTTTCTGTGTATAATTCAACCTCATATGTCCGCTTTTCTAACATTCCCCCATAAGATCCTTCAGTGGGCGAGATAACCAATTCAATCTCATTTTTGGCCTCACGACATTCGAAATGTGTTTTTGCCATCGTTCCAGCCTCGAAACCAAACGATATCCCGTCGTCTTCCAATAAGGTATAGGCGCTGTGTCCTTCGGGATATACCTTCAGCGTAAGGGTGTCTAGGGGGCGTTCATCCACATGTTGCATCACCTTTTGGAACGGAATGATCGCACCGGATTTCACAAAAAGTTGGCCGCCTGCTTGAGGAGGAACACGTCCCGAAACGGTTTGCCCTCCCGACATCTTTTCGCCGGTCCAGTAATTCATCCATTTGCCAGCAGGTAAGTATATCGAATCCGTAAATACACTCAGCAACAGGTTTTCTCCAAACATAAATTGCGACGTCATATGATCCACGTTTCTATCATTGGGGAATACCAGGGGCATGGCCCGTAATATCGGCATTCCTGTTTGGCTACCATAGAGTGCCGTTGAATAGATATAGGGTATGAGGCTATTTCGCAACTGCGCATAGAAACGGAATGTCGTTTTGTTTTCAGCCGAAAAATACCAAGGGTAATACATGCTTGCCCAGCTATTGATCTGTACCCAAGGAAGAAAAAAACCAAAGTGGAGCCCCGCTTTGATGTCGTCAACACCATCCAATACATCTGCCGAAGTATTCAAGAATCCGCTCAAACCCAGATTGAGTTGGTCATACAAGGCATCACGACCGCCACCATTATCACCAGCGGTGGAAGCCCCCCAGTGCTGCGTTCCAGCGTATCCACCGCAATAATGATGAAAAGACCGGATCCCCTTATGTTGCCGGAATGCGCGATACATTTGTTTGGGTAAAAGAACCTGGTTCAGGTTATGCATTACTTGATCTGTAGCCCCATTAAAATATATTCGGTCGGGATGTTCGTCGAGCGTTTTACCGGGATCGAGCTTAAAACCGTCAACCCCCTGATCCACGAATTTCATCAAGTGAGGAAACCAATGCGTTTCGTCCGATTGTTTTTCTCCACGCTGTGCTGCGAGATGATCTTCCTCTTCCAAGCTCAAATCGTGGTCAATACACAGCCATAACGCCACATGATAACCGAGCCCGTGCAGTTTGGATAAGAACAGTTGCTTATTCTCGTAGCGATTCTCCTTTCCTTTTTGCCAGAAAAAATAAGCAGGAAATTTTTTAAGATCCCAATCCTTTTCCGTTGAGTAATCATAAAATTTCGCCATCCATTGCGGTTCAATCCAATATACATCAAGCGGAATTTTTTCTTCCCTGAACCGCACGGCGTGATCTAACATACTGAATTGATCTTCCATCATATTACCACCAAAAGCAAGCCCATATGCCCATTTCGGAAGCAGATAGGGCCGGCCGGTTACCGATGTATACAGATCGATGGTCTGCTCCATTGTTTGGCCCAGTAACACGTAAAAATCGATCGTTCCGTCTGTATTATATACCTGTAGCCGGTCACGTTCCGTCCGGCCGACGTCGAAATAATTCAATGCCGTAGTATTGTTAAAAATGCCCCATCCCTGCGAACTCATTACAAACGGTGCAACCATATCGGATTGCTGATAAGTTGCCCACATGCGTAGCAGAGCCCCTCTATGTTGTATACTTTTGCGACTTGCCGCTCCCCCACCATAAAAACGTTCGTTGGGCGTAATAGCTATAGCCAATGCCGAAGGATTCGTTTGCTTTACTTCCGGTCGCTCGGTGGTCTTTAAAACCTGGTCCTGCTGTTGCGTGGTATCGCCGATGATTTCTTTTTCTGTCAACGCACGTTCTTCCGATTCAACCAAATCCTTCAACGCTCCATAGGCCAAACTTGTACTGTCTAACGCAGCAATGCTGGATAATACCCTATCGCCATTTAGCTTCTTGATATCGATTTCCCCATCTTTAGCATTGATTTCCAGTCGATAATCCGCTGTCGTCAATTGGTATACCTGCCCTTTTCGGACGAGTTTTTTTCGATAGTTCCAGTCTGTTTTGATAAGGCCATAACGCTCCATCAAAGTTTCGGGAAACGCGTTTGTAGATGCAATCCTGATCCGAAAAATATCGTCGCTGCACGCCTGTATATTCAAAAATTTGCCACTTGCTAAGGCAATCGTATGCTCCTGTGCTAAACAGCAAGTGCCCCATGACATCCACAACAACATGCCATACACCATTCGGTGTGCATTCCATTTCACCTTATTTTTTTTCATAACTCGTGAAGCATAAATTGCTGATGAGCACCTATCATTTGTTTATTCATCGGTTATTTTTTCTATCCTGGTTTATCATTGGTTATTACAAAAGCAGCCCTCCGATCACGCTCACGTTAGCGGGGCAATACAAGGAGTTTATTGCTGTCCCCCTCTTTTTTGATATGAAATCGGATACCTACTTCCGCCAACATATCCAATACTTCTTTTAAGGTTTTATCACGGCCAATCTCCCCATACAAATAAATATCCGGAATCCCCTTTTCATAAATCACCTCCAGATCGTACCAGCGGCTTAACTGGTTCATTGCATCCATCAATTTGGTATCATCAAAATAAAAAACACCCTCTTTCCAGCGTACATAAGGAGCAACATCCACCCCATGCACTTTAATTTCGGCTCCTTCCGTATTGGTTGCTTGTTGCCCGGGATTCAGTATCACCGGAGCCCGCGTTGCAGCAGTCGCTCTTGCCGTTCCAACCTTTACCCGCCCATTTACCAACGTTGTCGTTACCGTCGATTCTTCTCCATATGCCGAAATATTAAACTCGGTACCCATTACCTCCAGTTCTTGTCCTTTGCTAAGTACTTTAAAGGGTTTACTTTCATCTTTTGATACCGAGAAATAGCCTTCGCCTTCCAGGGTAACCACACGCTCCTTCCCTATAAAGCGTGCCGGATATTTCAACTTAGATGCCGCATTCAGCCACACTTTGGTGCCATCGGCCAAGGTAATTTGATAAGTTCCTCCTTTTGGGGTGATTAATTCATAGACATCAATGGCAGAACCCGCTTTATTTTCAGTATGTTGCGCATCCAACACTCCTTTCCCATCATCATACAATATCTGATCATTCATGATAATGCCCGACTGCTCTTCACTCAACTCCACCGACTGGCCATTGGCTAACTTCAGCATAGCGCGGTTACCTCCGGGGTCAACATCTACTCCTACTACTAAACTTTGTGGAGCAGGCGTTCTTTCTCCACGATTTTTAAACCAATAAAAAGAAATCGTTAGCGCAAGCATTACCGAGGCCGCTGCGATATAGGGCCACAGTTTAACCGGACGACGCCGAGCTTGCTGTTGAGGCATTACATTGGCTACAAGCGATTCATAGAGACGATCAAATTTGTCATCACCCAACTGCGATGCATGCTCCGGTTCGAGCAGGGTTTCCATCAATGCCTTTTCCCAATCGGTTGTTGTTTCAGCAGAAAGCAAATGGTATAATTGCTGCAGCTCTTCCGGCGTACATGCTCCTTTTTTGTAGCGGCGTAATAGATAAGCTATATTGGTTTCTTCTGGTAACACAGCGTGTATTTTTATAGGTATACACCCCAAGCTGTGAAGAGGTCTGCTCTGATGTTATTTTTTTTGAAGAACTTTTAAGAAAAAGATACACACACTCCAATCAATAATACAGTAGTTAAACCGCCATTCTGTAGCAACCATTCTCTAATAGATTTATTCGCTTTCACCATATGATCGCGTACTGTAGCCACCGAAATACCCAATATATGAGCTACTTCCTGATAGCTTAAGCCATCGAGCTTACATAGGCGGAAAACCCGCTGTCGTTGACTGGGCAATTGGTTTACCGCAGCTTCCATCAGGGCTTTGGCTTCCTTGGCATGGAGCAAATCCGTCACAGCATCATCTACATCATCGTATTCTGCGGCCATCTGCATGGCCGTTTCCATCTCCAGTTTAAGCCGTCGTTGAAAGTTAAAAACAAAATGGCGCGAACAAATAAATAAATAAGCCCGGAACGACAAGTGCGGTTCAATATGTTCACGATGTTCCCATATTTTAGTAAAAACATCCTGCAACAGGTCATCTGCCACTTCTTCATTCCGTACCAATTTTAAGATATTCCCATATATTGAACGACTATATCGATCATAAAGTAAGCGAAAAGCCCTTTCATTGCCCAGCCGAAGCTCTGCCAAAAGATCTTGCTCATTGATGTCGTCGTTATTCATATTAGGTTTTGACCGCTAAGTTTAGCATTTCACACGAAGATTGCAAATCGAAGACCTACCATTTCAGATTAGACGGCATTTGATTGATATCATTTTTAAGGTATAATAATGGTAATGTTCTTGCATTCCGTTTGCATTGCCCAACGTTTAGGCTGTTCGCCAGTGAACAATCACTGTACGAAAACGAACAGTTTGCCCATCCAAAACCAAAACACAACCAGCTAATAATCAAAAAAGTAACAGCTATGGCGCTATTTATGCTCCCCAGATTTTAAAACCAAAGGGCTTTGGCATGTTAAAAAACTACATTAAAATTGCTTGGCGAAATCTGCTTAAAAACAAGGGTTATACCCTATTGAATATAGGTGGATTGGCTATGGGTATGGCTGCGGCCATGTTAATTCTTTCCTGGGTACAAAATGAACGGAGTTTCGATCTATTCCATCATAAAAAGGACCAGCTCTTTCTAGTAGGAAACCGGGCTAAATGGGGAGATGAACTACAAGTGTGGTTTTACACACCCAAACCACTCGGACCAGCAGCTCAAGCAGAATTTCCGGAAATAGCCAATTACAGTCGATATACAGATGCCAACTTCTTGTTTTCTGTGGGCGATAAACGGCTCAAGGGCACAGGCGCCTTTGTTGACTCTGCTTTCCTCCAGATGTTCGATTTTCCGTTGCTTGCAGGCGATAAAGCACATATCTTAAGAAGCCCTACCGAGATTGTCATCACCCAAGACCTTGCTCAACGTTTATTTGGCAAAGAAGAAGCGCTGGGAAAAACGCTTAAAATAGACAGTGTAGACGTGGTGACTGTTTCTGGTGTTTTAAAAGATATGCCGGGTAACACTCGATTTACGGACGCTGAGTTCCTACTGCCCTGGAAATACATGGAAAAGATTGGTTATAGTGACGATTATTGGGGCAATAACTCCGTTCAAACTTATGTAGAATTAAATCCCGGAATCAGCAAAGAGGCCATGGACCGGAAGATCAAGGATATTACCATCCGCCATCAAGGGCCCGATGAAGACACAGAGGTCCTCTTACATGCTCTTCCCGACTGGTGGCTCCGCTCCAAGTTTGAAAATGGAAAAATAGTGGGCGGGCGCATTGACATGGTCCGTCTTTTCACCCTAATCGCTGTTTTCATCTTACTGATTGCCTGCATTAACTTCATGAATATCAGCACTGCCCGCAGTGAGAAAAGAGCCAAAGAAGTGGGTATCCGAAAAGTAGCAGGAGCCTATCGCGTATCGCTGATTGGCCAGTTTCTGAGCGAATCTATTTTAATTGCTACCCTTTCGGGCGTCATCGCCCTGCTCATTACCTGGTTGGCCCTACCTGCCTTTGGCAACTTAATCAGCAGGCGTTTAGCGGTCGATTTTGGTCATGTTCAGTTTTGGTTAAATGCCATCGGTTTTATTTTGATCACCGGCTTGCTCGCAGGTAGTTTCCCTGCATTTTTCCTATCCTCCTTCCAACCCGTTAAGGTATTAAAAGGTACGTTTAAACAAGCAAGAGCAACTTTTAGTCTTCGTAAAATTTTAGTCGTTCTTCAGTTCAGCATTGCCATTATCCTGATCATAAGCACGTTGGTTATCCATCAGCAGATTCAACATGCAAAAGACCGGGAAAATGGTTATGATAAGAACAATGTTGTCTATATCATGGAAGAAGGTGATGTATCCAAAAACAATCGGCTGATAAAAAATGAATTGCTGCACAATGACATCGCGGTATCGATAACGCGTTCCAGCTGCCCTATTACAGAAAGTTGGAGTAACAGCAATGGATTTCAATGGGAAGGAAAAGAGCCGAACGATAAAACACTGTTCGACCGGATGTGCGCAGATGAGCACATCGTAAAAACAACCGGTCTTCAATTGGTTGCGGGGAGAGACATGGATCTAGCACAGTTCCCAACCGATTCTACCGCGGTGCTTTTAAATGAATCAGCTGTAAAAGCGATGGGCTTTAAAGATCCCGTAGGCCAGTTGATCCGAGATGGGGGTATTGAGTGGCATGTCATAGGCGTGGTGGCCGATTTCATTTCGCGTTCACCCTATGATCCCATCGGTCCTACCGTTATTGAAGGAGCCAAGGGATGGTTCAATGTCATGCACATCAAGTTTAATCCCACCTTATCCACTTCCTCTGCATTGACTAAAACAGAAGCCATCTTTAAACGCTATAATCCCAATTATCCGTTCACTTATAACTTTGTAGACAAAGCCTACGCAGCAAAATTCAAAGAATCAGAGCAAACCGGCACCATGGCCGCCTTATTTGCGTTTCTCACTATTTTTATCTCTTGCTTAGGTCTATTCGGATTAGCGGCTTATATGGCCGAAAATCGCACCAAAGAGATTGGTGTACGCAAAGTATTGGGTGCATCGGTTTTTTCCATTACACAGTTACTGTCCAAAGAATTTGCTTGGCTGGTGATTATTTCCTGTGTGGTAGCCTTCCCCATTGCTTACTGGGCGATGGATAAGTTCCTGCAAACCTACACGTACCGTATTTCCTTGGGTTGGGGCTTATTTATCTTGGCTGGGTTAGGTGCGCTGGTGTTGGCTTTGTTGACCGTCAGTTCGCAAGCCATTAAAGCGGCTATTGCCAATCCTATTGACTCGCTTCGGGATGAATAGAGATATCCGTTATAACTGTTAATCGGCAATCTGCTTTTTCAGGTCTGCCTCCAAATCCAATTTTCTAAAAGCGGGCAATCCTACACCGGTAGCCACAACCGTGAGCAAAGTCATGGAAGCACCAAAAATCACGGAAGTCACGGTTCCCATCAGGCGTGCCGTCAGACCACTTTCAAATGCACCCAGTTCATTGGATGACCCTACAAATATCGCATTGACAGATGCCACTCTGCCCCGCATGGCATCTGGTGTTCGCAATTGTAAAATCGTGTCGCGAATGATCATCGAAATACCATCTGTTACGCCGCTGAAAAACAGAGCGACTACAGAAAGCCAAAAATGGGTAGATACCCCAAACACCAAGATGGATACCCCAAAACCAAAAACGACCGACAACAACTTCATGCCCGCATTTTTATACAAAGGGAAATAAGCCGACACCACCATCATCAAGGAGGTGCCCACGGCCGGAGCCGCCCGTAGGATGCCGAACCCCTCCGAGCCCACTTTTAAAATATCTTGGGCAAAGACCGGTAAAATGGCCACTGCACCGCCAAACAATACCGCAATCATATCCAGTGTAATTGCCCCTAAAACAGATTTTTCGCGAAACACAAAGCCTAAACCTTCACTTAAACTGCTCCACACCGATTGGTCTGTGTTTTTATTCATCACCGGCTTCTTACTAATGCCTGTCAAGGTAATCAACGCAAGTAATGAAAAACCGAAAATGACGCACATAGACCAATGGACACCTATCAATCCAATGGTAAACCCGCCCAAAGCAGGACCTAAAACACGAGCCAATTGCCCGGCCGTGCTGTTCCAGGTAGCGCCATTGGGGTATAACCTCCTCGGGAGAATGAATGCCATGAGCGAAAATACAGTAGGCCCTATAAATGCCCGGACAAAACCGCCCAGGAAAACCAAAAAATAAATACCCAAGAGCACCTTATGAGGAGAAAGATCTGCAACCACCCTCGGCCATGTCAATAAGAACAAGCCCAGACTAATCACCGAAAAACCGGCAATACAGCTCATCAACAGCGTTCTATTATCTTTTCTGTCCGCCACGTGCCCGGCAAATAAAGCCATCAGCACAGCGGGAATGACCTCCAACAGTCCGATATATCCTAAAGCCAATGGAGATTTGGTAATATTATAAACTTCCCACTCAATCACCACGAATTGCATAGACCAAGCAAATACGATAGCAAAGCGTACGAAGAGAAAACGATTAAATTCTGGGTATTTAAAAGACGCGTAGGGTGCTGCGTTAGCCATGCTGAAAATTTGTTCAAACCTAGCAAAAATACCATATAAATGCAATTTAGAAGAAGTTCATATCCTCGTCAGGGCAATTGCATTTAACATGAGTGGTATAGAAATATGATATCTATTTGTATATTCGAATGTCACGCTTGTAAAATGATGCTACATGGTTGTCGATTATAAAAAAATGGATTTGTTCGGAAAATCATTCATCCAAAAAGTGGTATTAAAGCCTCCTTTTGAATTTACCTTCCCTGTTGCAGAACAAGCTTGCTTTTTATATATGCGCAAAGGTAACCTACAATATCAATCTGATGATGATCAAATCCACATCCCTACCCATCATTCATTACTACTAAACTGCACCCACTCCGGGAAACAAGTACACCACACGCATGCCAATACCCACGGGGAGATAGTCATTGTTACTTTCCATCCGGATATATTAAAGAAAATCTACGAACATGAGCTTCCCTTGCTCCTTCAACCAAGTAATCACGTAACCAACCAGTTGGCCGGAAAAATAAATAACGACTTTTTAATCCAAAAATACATAGAAGGCTTGCTCTTTTATTTTGAAAATCCATCGTTGGTCAATGAAGAAATCTTGATTTTGAAATTAAAGGAAATCATTCTCTTGCTATCACAGACACCCGATGCAGCAACCATCCGAGTGGTGTTATCCCAGCTTTTCTCGCCCACGACCTATACGTTCAAACAACTGATAGAAACCCACCTGTTTTCGCAGATTTCTGTGGAAGAACTGGCACAAAAAACCAATTTAAGCGTTTCTTCCTTTAAAAGGGAATTTAAAAAACTATACCATGATTCCCCAGCCAATTACATAAAAACCAAAAGATTGGAAAGGGCTGCCGAACTGCTATTCGTTTCTGATGAACGCATTACCGATATTGCCTTTGGTTGTGGATTTAACGACTTGGCCAATTTCACCAAAAGCTTTCATAATAAATACCATATAACACCTACCAACTATCGCTTAAAAACACGTAAAAAGTCCTAGCAAACCGCTATAAACGAACACAGATGGTTCCGCTAGGAATATGTGGTAAATATATCTAGGCAGGTCTTGTTTTGAACCAACTGACCAAATAATTGATCTAATCTGCAAAACCCATCTGCTTTTTATACGGCAACTTTGTCTCATTCATTAAGACATTCAATTTTAATATGATGGGACTATCAAATTTAGGAATTTTTCACACAGTTATCGGTGTCATTGCTATTGTGGCCGCAATTATCGGATTTGTAAGGAAGGGAAAAATCGACATGAGCCTACTCAGTGGCAAACTTTATTTTTATGGTACACTGGTCACTTCGCTCACCGCCTTAGGATTATCGAAGCAGGGTGGGTTTAACCCCGGGCATGTCTTTGCTCTCTTCATCGTTGTTTTGGTATTGGTTGCTTATTTCCTTTACGCTAAAAAACCCGGAAACAACCGTGCCCGGTTTTTTGAGAACTTCTGCCTATCCTTTAGTTTTTTCTTATCACTGGTTCCTACGGTTAATGAAACCTTTACCCGCGTTCCCCTTGGGCATCCATGGGCACAAGCCCCCACCGATCCGCTCATTGGCAAAACATTGCTCGTTCTTTTCATGCTGTTTATTGTTGGTTCTATCCTCCAATTCAGGAAGCAAAAGAAATTGAACCGAGCCGTATAAGGCTTAAAGATGAAACTTTAAATATGAACCCGAAGCAGATACTACAACAACTTACTTATAGAAGTGCTTATGTAGGCCTATACATCATAAGCCTGCTACCGATAACATTGCTGTACGCAATGGGTTCCATCACTTATTTTCTTACTTATTATATCATCGGTTACAGAAAAGAAGTCGTTATCCAGAATATTGCTCGCTCCTTTCCAGATAAGCGATACGGGGTAATACCCGATAGAACGGTTGTACGCCATATGCTATCTAAAAATTCGAGCCCGGCCACCTATCTATTTCTTGCTGACCAATGTCCGCAGATAAAAGATGAAAAATTCAGGTTCTCTTTCTTGCACCAGGACACATATATTTTTTCAGGTATGGAAAAATTGGCACGCATGAGCCAATCAGCCGTCATCTACTTGCATATCACACAGCTATCTAAAGGGAGTTATAAAATAGCCTGCTCGCCTATCTGTTATGAAGCAGCGGCATCGCTATCACTCGTCCTTAATACTATTCACTGGGTTGGCCCGCGCCGCGCGCATGGCCTGCGTACTCACAGTAAGCAGTGCAATAGTAATGGCTATTCCGCCCGACAACACCAGCATCCACCATTGAAGTTCTATACGATAGCTGAAGTCATTGAGCCAGTTATTCATCGTCCACCAAACGACAG
>Ga0182744_1001291_pt1 | contig 22018 bp, 20 predicted proteins | sample eDN3rd30CKraftMG_FD_128525 | JGI IMG/M metagenome (GOLD analysis project Ga0182744, IMG submission 128525) | Enriched Miracle-Growth compost microbial communities from Emeryville, California, USA - eDNA 3rd pass 30_C Kraft MG (version 2) (version 2) ...
ATTTATCTCACGGCCTACGAGTCGGGCCTTAAAGGCTGCACGACGTACCGTCCGAATGCGATCACAGGCGCCGTCCTGTCGCGGGAAGCGCCTCCGGTGGAGGATGTGGCGCTCCACGAGGCGGGCAAATCCGGTGCGGCCATGTTGCAGAAGCCATCCGGGGCCAAGTCTTTGAACGAAGATCCGGAGACGCCCGGCGTCGTCTACATGACGAAGCCGCTTGAGCGCGATGCGGCGCTGGAAGGCGTTACGTACAAGATCAAATGGCCGGCGAGCGCGCACGCGCTTTACGTGACGATCAACGACATCGTCCGCGAGGAGCGCAGGCGTCCGTTCGAGGTTTTCATCAACACGAAGAACCTTGAGCATTACGCGTGGACGGTTGCGCTGACGCGGATGATCAGCGCCGTTTTCCGCCGCGGCGGCGACGTCGCGTTCGTTGCCGAAGAGTTAAAGGCTGTGTTCGATCCCGAAGGCGGGCGCTGGATGGGCGGGCGCTATGTGCCGAGCCTGCTCGCGGCAATCGGCGACGTCATCGAAGAGCACATGCTGCGCACCGGTTTCCTCACCCGCGACGAGGGCCAAGGCTCGAACGATGCCGAAGCCGGGCGACTTCCGGTTTCCGCAGCGCAGGCGTTAACGTCTCGCGGTTCGGATCCTCAAGCCGCACGTGGCCCGGGGGATCTGGACGAGCTGCATGCGCCGCCGATTTCAGGCGCGCGCGTCTGTCCGCGTTGCGGTGACCGCGCCTTGCGGCGCGTCGAGGGATGCTGGACATGCGCGAGCTGCACCTATTCCCGCTGCGGCTAGTTTTTGCGATTGCCGCTCCGTCGGCTCCTGCGCCCATGAAAAGACCGCGTCGAATGTTGATGGTCCCTTAACGCAAATTCGCGCGCGTTAGCGGATCTTGATGATTGCACGCGCAATGTGGGCCAATGCTCAGTTTGAGTGTGCGTAATCCGCGAGCTTCTCAACAATTCATTGACCAAGGGGTGCGCTCAGTGGCGGGCCCGTCAAATTTTCGATCCAAAGTTCACGATTCCTCACGTCCTTGAGGGCTATCACAGACGCAAAACAAGTGTACGGCGAAATGCCGATCAGGGGTGTGCGTTATGAGTGCCGAAATCATCTGGCTTGCCGACGTTCGCGGGCGCCGTGCCAGCAAGGAAACCCAGCAGCCGGTCGAAGCGGCCGTTGCGATGGCTGGTGAAAATCCGCCGCGATTCCATTTTTGGACCGGTGCGTCCGGCAAACGCTACGTGCACACGGTTTACAACATCTTCGACTGCCCGACGCTCGAAGACGCCAACTATATCCTGGTGCGCCGCGCCGAGACGGGCGCCCGCACGGTGTTGGCGATCGGCCAGCTCTCCAACCAGTCGCCGACCTTGAACCTCGCCGAAATCCGCCAGCATGCGTCGGCGTTGGGCGCGGACGAAGTCCACATTCACCTGCTCGCCGCTTCCGCGCAGGAAGCGCGCGCGGTCGAAGAAGATTTGATCACCGCGCAATTTACGGTCGGTGTCGGCCCGCGCTCGGCGTAATTGCGGGACGCGACCCTCAGCCGGACGCGGGCTTGGTGCTGCGCCCGGCTCTGCGGCCGAAATCCGGTTCGGCCGTATCCTGGCTCGCCTGGATGATGCCGCGCCGGACAGTCCGTGCGTCGCCAAAAAGCTTCTCGAGCGTCTTGCCGTCGCCAAAACGGATAGCGCGCTGCAACGTTACGAGATCTTCCGAAAAGCGGCCGAGCATTTCGAGAACCGCTTCCTTGTTGTTCAAGAAAACGTCGCGCCACATGACCGGATCGGAGGCGGCGATGCGCGTGAAATCACGAAAGCCCGCGGCCGAAAATTTGATGACCTCGCTGTCCGTGACGCGTTCGAGGTGCGACGCGGTATTGACGATGTTGTAAGCGATCAGATGCGGTACGTGGCTGGTGATCGCGAGCACCAGATCGTGATGCTCCGGCGACATGATCTCAACGTGCGAACCGAGGCGCTCCCAGAATGTCTTGAGCTTGGAGAGCGTTTGCGCGTCGGCACCGGCATCCGGCGTCAAAATGCACCAGCGCCCATCGAAGAGCTCCGCGAAGCCAGCGTCAGGTCCTGACTGCTCGGTGCCCGCGATCGGGTGCCCGGCAATAAAATGCACGCCCTCCGGCAGGCTTGCCGCAATATCGCGTACGGCGGCCGCCTTAACGGAGCCGACGTCCGAGAGGATCGCGCCTTTTTCCAGATGCGGAGCAATCGCTTCAGCGACGTTCCTGAACGCCCCGACCGGCGTGCACAGGATCACCAGGTCGGCACCCTTAACGGCGTCGGCTGGATCGGCATACGCTTTAGAAACGAGGCCCAGAGCTTCGGCTCGCTCGCGCTCGCCGGAGGTCAAGGCGCAACCGACGATGTCGCCGACGAGCCCGGCGCGGCGTGCCGCGTGACTGATCGACGATCCGATCAATCCAAGCCCGATCAGCGACAGGCGCTTGAACATCGGCGCACCGGTCTCTGCTGCATGCTCTGCCATCACGCTGCGCCCTTCAGGTATTGCGACAGGGCGGCAATGGCACGCTTGTTGTCGTCTGCCGAACCGATGGTCATACGGAGCGCGTTGGGGAACCCGTAAGCACCGACCTTCCGCAGAATGACGCCCTGCGATTTCAGATACTCGTCAGCGTCCGAAGCCGATTTTCCTTCGTGGCCGTCGAAGTGAAAAAGCACGAAGTTGGCGACGCTCGGCGTCACACGAAGGCCGAGCTGTTCCAGTTCGCGCACGACCCAAGGCAACCATTCGTCGTTGTGACGCTTGGCGCGTTCCATGTGTTCGATGTCGTCGATCGCGGCGGCGCCGCTGGCAATCGCGGGCGCTGACAGATTAAACGGCCCACGAATGCGGTTGAGCACGTCGGCGACGTTTTGCGGACAATAGGCCCAGCCGATGCGTAACGCCGCCAGCCCGTGAATTTTCGAGAACGTGCGCGTCATCACGGTATTCGACGTCGTCGCGACCAGTTCCAGGCCGGCCTCGTAATCGTTGCGGCTGACGTATTCGGCGTAGGCGGCATCGAGCACGAGAAGGATGTCGTCGCGCAGTCCCGCCTGCAGACGCCGAATCTCGTCGATCGGAATGTAGGTTCCGGTCGGGTTGTTGGGATTGGCGACGAATACGACACGCGTTTTCGGCGTGACGCGAGCGAGGATCGCGTCGACGTCAGTCATCAATCCGCGCTCGGGCGCGACGACGGGCGTTGCGCCGTTGGTCAGAATGGCGATGCGATAGACGAGAAAGCCATGCTCCGTGTAGATCGCTTCGTCGCCAGGGCCGAGGTAGCCACGCGCCAACATCCCCAAAAGCTCGTCCGAGCCCGAGCCGCAAACGATGCGTGTGGCATCCAACCCATAGCGCCGGGCAATGGCGTTGCGCAAAAGGCTGGCCTGGCCATCCGGATAGCGCTCAAGCTCGGCGGCGGCAGCCTGAAACGCGGCAATCGCCTTGGGGCTCGGCCCGAGGGGCGTCTCGTTCGACGACAGCTTGGCCGGCTTGATATTGCCCGCAGTCTTGCTCTCACCGGGCACATAGGCCTCGATGCTCATAATCCCTGGGCGTGCAATTGGCGCCGTCGTTACCATATTTGTCCCGAGCTTCTGCGTGAATTTGCCATTAGCGGGCGCATTGATAGGGGCTTCACCCGTTGGAATCAAAGTTTAAAGTTGACTTTATCGGCTACAAGCCTAGCAAGCCGACAAACCCTTAACCTTCGGATACCGGCCGCACAGATGACCGCCGCATCCCCTGACGCTCTCGCCTCGGTCGCACGGCGACAGTCGGAGATTCATGCGCCGTCGAGCCCTGTCGTCCATTTCGACGCGGGTGCGCCGCTGCGGCTTGCCTGCCAGCAGAATCTCGCCCCCTTTTCCATTGCCTACGAGACATATGGAACGCTCAATGCGGCAAAGTCGAACGCAATCCTGATCTGCCACGCGCTGACGGCCGACCAGTATGTCGCGAGCCGTCATCCGATCACCGGCAAGCCAGGGTGGTGGGACAACATGGTCGGGCCGGGGAAGCCCATCGATACGGACCGGTTCTACATCATCTGCTCCAACGTGCTCGGCGGCTGCATGGGATCGACGGGACCGGCTTCGATCGACCCGCGAACAGGCGTTCCCTATGGCCTCAATTTTCCGCTCATCACGCTTGGCGACATGGTGGAAGCACAGGCGCGGCTGATCGATCATCTTGGCATCGACCAGCTGTTCGCCGTCATCGGCGGCTCGATGGGCGGCATGCAGGTGCTGGAGTGGACCTCGCGCTTCAAGGACCGCGTTTTCGCAGCCGTGCCGATCGCGACGGCTGCCTGGCATTCATCGCAAAACATCGCGTTTCACGAAGTTGGGCGGCAAGCCGTCATGGCCGATCCGGCCTGGGAGTCGGGTAATTACTATGCGTCCGGCAAAGTGCCGCGCAACGGCTTGGCCGTGGCGCGCATGGCGGCGCATATCACCTACCTTTCGGAAGAAGCGCTGCATCGCAAGTTCGGGCGCACCCTGCAGGACCGGTCGGAAAAGACGTTCTCGTTCAGTGCCGACTTCCAGGTGGAGAGCTATTTGCGCCATCAGGGCTCGACGTTCGTCGATCGCTTCGATGCCAACAGCTATCTCTACATCACGCGGGCGCTCGATTATTTCGACTTGCGGGACAATGCGGGTGGTGTTCTCGCGAACGCATTTCGCGGCACCAAGACGCGCTTCTGCGTCGTGTCCTTCACATCGGACTGGCTCTATCCGACGCGCGAGAGCCGCAGGGTCGTGCAGGCCTTGAACGCGGTTGCCGCCAACGTCTCGTTCGTCGAGATCGAAAGCGACAAGGGCCATGATGCGTTTCTTCTCGACGAGCCAACGTTCCACGCGACGGTTCGCGGGTTCCTCAACGCCGCCGCCCTGAAGCGCGGGCTCGATACGACGGAGCGGCCGGCATGAACGCTCCCGATTTTACGCTGCCTATCGCCGACAAGAAGCCGCCGCGTGTCGACCATGTGTTGATTGCCGAGATGGTCGAAGCCGGGGCGCGTGTGCTCGACGTCGGCTGCGGCGATGGCGAATTGCTGCAGCTTCTGGCCGAACGGCGCGGCGTCGATGGACGCGGCGTCGAACTACAACGCGACAAGGTCAACGCCTGCGTGGCGAGCGGACTGTCCGTCATTCAGGGCGACGCCGATCGCGACCTGGACAACTACCCGGACCAGGCCTTCGACTACGCCATTCTGTCCCTCACCATTCAGGCGACGCGACAGCCGAAGACCGTGCTGGAAAATCTGCTGCGGATCGGGCGGCGGGCGATCGTCTCGTTTCCGAACTTCGGTCATTGGCGGGTGCGGGCGGGCCTGCTATTCGGCGGCCGGATGCCGATGACCGACAATCTGCCGGATCTCTGGTATCTGACGCCTAACGCCCACCTTTGTACGATCCGCGACTTTGCCGACCTCTGTGAGCGCGTCGATGCGACCGTCGAGCGGGCGGTGGCCTTCAATCGCAATGATCGCCGTTTGCCGATCAAGTGGTCGCTATCGATGCAGAACCTGTTCGGCGAAAAAGCCGTCTTCCTGCTCCAAGGCGACAAGCGGCCTTAAGCCCTCAATCGGCGACGCCGAGCGCCAGCGGGTTTGCTCGTATCGGCTGTCTGCAGGATCGGCTGCGCGGGAACGACTTTCAGGCTTCCCGAGACCGGCGACATGACCTCCTTGTGGGCTTCCACCAGGATGACCCCCGCGATACCGATCGACATGCTGTTGCCAAATCGCTCGAGCGTCGGCGACATGCGCAGCAGAAGCCGATTATTGATGGGCGGGAAATAAAGCGCCTCCCCCCATTCGTGCGGCGTGAACAGCGCATCGATCAACTGCGTTTCAAGCTGGCGGCGGCTGAACGGCAATCCGTAGCCGAACGGCGTTGCGTCGGTGCGCGACCAGAGCCCACGGCGATTGGGTACGACCATGAGAATTCGGCCATCGGGCTTCAGCACGCGCCACATCTCGCGCAGCAGCGGGCCGGCGCGTTCCGCCTGCTCAAGACAGTGAACGGCAAGCAGCCGATCGATCGAATTGTCCGGCAGGGGCCATTGCGTGTCACCGACCAGCACGGAATTGCACTGGCCGGTCCGCGGCCAGACCAGCGCCCCTTGCCGCGCCGGCATCAGGCAGGCGAGGCGGAGCGCTTCGCTACGGAATTGCCCGAGAAACGGCGATGCGAAGCCCGCCCCGGCAACAGCCAGACCGCCGACGTTGCCCCAGCGCTGCCGGATGGCCGCAGACAAATGCCGCCGCGCCAGACTGCCAAGCGACGTGCTGTAAAATTCTCTCAGGCTTTTCGCATCCATCGGCATAGAGCTTAACAGCCAACTCCACCTCGATTTTGCCAACGCAGTCGGCCACGGTCCAGCCCCTATAGCCAACGCCTATAGAAGTCGCGGCGGACCATGCTGCGCGCTTGCCGCGTCGTTTTGTTTGACACGGACGCCGAGCCCTACCAGAGTCGCGGCATGGGAGTCCTCGACGTCGTCCTTTTACCTTGTCTGTCGGACAATTACTGCGTCCTTCTGCACGCCCGCGATAGCGGCGAGACAGCCGCGATCGATGCGCCGGATGCCGGTGCGATTCGGGCGGCGCTCAGCGAACGCAACTGGCGACTGAACGAAATTTTCGTCACGCACCACCACACCGACCACACCGCGGGAATCGCAGAGCTTAAAGGCCATCACGGAGCGCGCGTTACCGGACCGGAGGCCGAGGCAGATCGCATTCCAGGCCTGACGCGGACGGTCGCGGGCGGATCACGCTTCGATTTCGCCGGGCATCCGATCGAGGTGATCGAAACGCCGGGGCATACGCTCGGTCATGTCACGTATTATCTGCCGGACGACGACCTAGCATTTACGGGCGATACGCTTTTCTCGCTTGGATGCGGCCGGATTTTCGAAGGCGATCCGCAGATGATGTGGGAGTCCGTCTCGAAAATCGCGGAGCTTCCTGGCGATACGCGCATCTATTGCGGCCACGAATATACGCTCAGCAACGCCCGGTTCGCGGCGACAGTGGAGCCGGAAAACGAAGCGCTCACGTCGCGGATCGCGGAGGTAGAAGCCTTGCGCGCCGACAGCAAGCCAACACTGCCGACGACAATCGACGTGGAGAAAGCCACCAATCCGTTCCTCAGACCGCAATCGCCGATGATCCGCGCCCGGCTCGGCATGCAAATGGCTCGCGATTGGGAAGTCTTCGCGAAACTCCGCCAATTGAAAAACAAAGCCTGAGCGGGGCAGGACGCACGATGACGCCCGATCTTTCCGCCGACGCCGTCATAGCGCTGCTGCAGCTTCAGCCGCATCCGGAAGGCGGGCATTTTCGCGAAACTTTCCGGGATACATCAGGCACCGAGGATCGCGGTGCTTCGACGGCGATCTACTTTTTACTCAAGGCTGGTGAGCAATCCCACTGGCACGCGGTCGATGCTGCGGAAGGATGGCATTACTACGCCGGCGCACCGTTGCTGCTCGAAATCGCTCCGGCAGGCGGACCGATCACCGAGGTTCGTCTCGGGTCCGATCTGGCGGCCGGTGAACGTCCGCAAGCCATCGTTCCGAAAGATCATTGGCAACGTGCGCGCAGTCTCGGCGCTTGGACTTTGGTTGGATGCACGGTCGCTCCCGGCTTCCTATTTGCCGGCTTCAGACTCGCCCCTCCGCAGTTCTCACCCATCGATTGAGCGGCGTCAGAGCAACAGAGCAATGGCTTTTCGATGATCGTCCACACGCCGTCCCCAGCCTCGTTTCGGCGCGCGTGGCGTATCCGCCTTCCATCCACGGCTTAATTGTCTCTTTGCTACGCGGCTTAGCTGGGTCTGCTTGCTGGCGGCCTCAGACTCGTCAACAGTGGCCCTCGAATCACGTTCCGATTCACACGGGGGTTGCAGTCCATGAAACGCGAGTCCTCAGGACCCGTCCTAACAACGGTGTTTGTCGATTACGACAACATCTACCTTTCGCTGAAACGTAAGAACGAAGACGCCGCGAAGCGTTTCGCGAAAGATAGCAGCGTCTGGCTGCAAGGCATCATGTCGGGCGAACTGATCACGCCGACGTCTCCGTTCATGGCGCCTGCGGAACGGCGCATCGCGATGAACCGCTGCTACGGCAATCCGGTTCCGCGCCGCAATTCGCACGACAATTCGACGGACATGAACTCGTTCCCGTTCATCCGTCACCATTTCTTGCGTTCCGGGTTCGAAGTCATCGATTGCCCGCCGTTGACCGCGCAGCTCAAGAATTCCGCAGATATCCGCATCGTCATGGATATTCGCGACATCCTCAATCACGACACCTTCTTCGACGAGTTCATCATTCTGTCCGGCGATGCGGACTTCACACCGGTTCTGCACCGGCTGCGCGCCCATGCGCGACGGACCGTAGTTTTCGCGAACGATCATACGGCGCAGCCCTATACGGCGATCAGCGACGGCGAAATTCGCGAGTCCAATCTCATCTCGTTGCTGACGAGCAGTCGCGCAATCTCCGGCGACAGCCCGCGCGAACTGACCGCGCAACCTGCGGCGCCGGTGATCGACGTCGAGGCGGCGCGCAAAGCAATCCTGACCGAAGTCGTCGAATTCGTTCGCAACGCGCCGCAGGCCGTTCCGCTGGAAACGCTTGCCGACCGCGCCGTTCGTGTGATCGGCCGCGACAAGACGGTCGGGACGAACTGGGGCGGTTACGGATCGTTCCGCGATCTGCTTCTGGCTGACCTGCCGGACGATATTCATCTGAGCGACACGCCGCCGTACACCGTTTTCGACGGCAACCGGCACATCAGCGCCTCGGGCCTGATCGCACCGCAATTGGCGGCGCCTGTCGCTGAGCCGCGTCACCGTGATCTTGCGAACGAAACACCGAGTGAAGCCCGGCCGTCGGAGCGATCCATCCTCGGCAACACGCAAATTCCGATGCAAACGGCGCCCCGGCAGCAGCAGACGACACCGCTGCAACCGTCAACGCCGCTGCAACAATCTCCGGCGCCGAGCAGCTATCCGACGGCCCCGCAGCAGCGTTATGCCGGTACGAACAACAGCGCCGCGCAGATGCCGCCCGCACCGCCGCTCTCGGCGGGGCGCACGCAAGACGCCGGCTCGCCGATGATGCAGCAAGCGCCGCGCCCGTCGCTGCCTCCGCAGCAACGCATCACGCCGCAACAGCCGACATCTTATCAGCAGGACTCGCCGCCGCGCGAGGCACCGCGGGCTCCGATAGCGCAGACGCAGCCACCGATGAGCCAGCCTTCGTCGGGGCGCAGCCCCGATCAAGCGACGCAAATTCAGCAGTCGATCGCGCGCATCCACGAAGCCTGCCAGGCTCCGGCTCTGGCACCGGCTGAATATCGGGTGCTGTTCGACGTCATGGCCCAGGAGATCACCGCGAACGGCCTTCAAGGTGCGCAGACGCTGGTCAATATCGCGCAGCGGGCGCGCGAGTTCGGCCTCGACATCAAGCGCGACGATCTCCGGTTCATCTACGACGTCGTCAGCGAAAGCGATCCGTGGTTCGAGCAAGGAACATCAGCGACGCTGTTCGCCAGCCGCTTCCGCAACTTCGTGGTCGCGCGCTGCCGCAGCCAGGGTCTGAGCCTTTCGGCGGACGAACTGGATCTCATCGAAGCCTGGTTCTCGGCGCCACAGCCTGCAGCGTCCTCGCGCGCACTGCCGTACGGGCGCAGTGCCGGCGGGGCCGGTGCTCCCGCTGCCGCGCCGCAAGCGGCAAAGGTCGCCGGTTCCGCGCCTCATTCCGGCGAACAGTGGTGGGACGGCGGCCGCCAGCAGGCCAGCCAACAGCGCGAAGCCGATCAACGCGCCGCGAACGCGTACAACCAAGCTCCGCCGGAAGAAGAATTTCCGCGCATTGTCAGATCGCGGTTCCGAGGCTGAGGAAGCGGGGCGCGGGGGCCCCGTTTCCAAAGTTCTTCGCGTCTCTCTGATTACAAAAATGGCCGCCTCGATGAGGCGGCCATTTGAATTTCCAGAACAGAGTGAACCGGGTTAGCCGGCGAGGTATTGTCCGCCGTTGGCCGTCAGCGTCGAACCCGTGATGAAGCTGGCATCGTCCGACGCCAGGAACACGACGCAACGAGCAATCTCGCTCGGCTCACCGAGGCGGCCGACCGGGATATGAGGAAGGATGCTTTTGTCGAGCACGTCCTGAGGTATGGCCTTGACCATCTCGGTCGCGATGTAGCCGGGGCAGATGACGTTGACGGTGATGCCGGCGCGGGCACCTTCCTGCGCCAAGGCTTTGGTGAAGCCAATGTCGCCAGCCTTCGACGCGGAATAGTTCACCTGGCCCATCTGGCCTTTCTGGCCGTTGATTGACGAGATGTTGATGACACGGCCGAACTTACGGGCTCGCATGCCTTCCCAAACCTGACGCGTGACGTTGAAAAGGCCGTTGAGGTTGGTGCCGATAACCTCGTCCCAATGTTGCTTCGTCATTTTGTGAAACATGGTATCGCGGGTGATACCCGCGTTGTTGACCAGCACGTCGATGGGGCCGACGTCCTTGCTGATCTGCTGGATCGCCTTTTCCGTCGCCTCGTAATTGCCGACGTCAAATTTGTAGACGGGGATGCCGGTCTCGGCCTGGAAAGCCTGAGCGGCGGCGTCGTTGCCAGCGTAGCTCGCGACAACGCGATAGCCGCTGCTCTTCAATGCAATCGATATCGCGTGACCAATGCCGCGCGTGCCTCCGGTGACGAGGGCGACCCGTGCCATAACGTTTTTCTCCCTGGATTTTATATTTGATGTGGGTTGAGAAACGCGCAGCCGCCGTCATGTCACGGAGCTGCGCGCCATGTCTGCTTATCAATCGCGAGCGACGCACATAGCGACGCCCATGCCGCCGCCGATGCAAAGAGTAGCAAGACCCTTCTTTGCGTCGCGACGCTGCATTTCGAACAGCAAGGTGTTGAGGATACGTGCGCCGGAAGCGCCGATCGGATGGCCGATGGCGATAGCGCCGCCGTTGACGTTGACCTTGTCGGTATCCCAGCCGAGACCCTTGTTGACGGCCAGAGCTTGCGCCGCGAAGGCTTCGTTGGCTTCCACGAGGTCAAGATCCTTGATCGACCAACCAGCCTTTTCGAGGGCCTTCTTCGAAGCCGAGATCGGGCCGGTGCCCATGATCGACGGATCGACGCCGGTCGTCGCCCACGAGACGATGCGGGCAAGCGGCTTGATCCCACGCTTCTTGGCTTCTTCAGCCGTCATCAACACGACGACTGCGGCGCCGTCGTTGATGCCCGAAGCGTTGGCCGCAGTGACGGTGCCTTCCTTCGGATCGAAGGCCGGGCGAAGTTTTGAGATACCTTCAACCGTCACGCCTTCCTTAATGTACTCGTCCTGATCGACGACCGTCTCGCCCTTCCGAGTCTTGATCGTGACGGGCGTGATCTCGTCCTTGAACTTACCGGCCTTCCGTGCGGCTTCAGCCTTGTTCTGCGAAGCGGTGGCAAACTTATCCTGCTCCTCGCGCGTGATCTGCCACTGGCGCGCGACGTTCTCGGCGGTGGTGCCCATGTGATAGTTGTTGAAGGCGTCCCAGAGGCCGTCCTTGACCATCGTATCGGTGAATTTGATGTCGCCCATCTTGGTGCCATCACGCATGTGCGCCGCGTGGACCGACTGGCTCATGCTTTCCTGGCCGCCCGCAACGACGATCGTTGCATCGCCGGTTGCGATTTGCTGCATGCCGAGTGCAACGGCGCGAAGGCCAGAACCGCAGATCTGGTTGACGCTCCACGCAGGCGAGTCCACCGGAATTCCGGCGCCGACTGAAGCCTGACGGGCCGGGCCCTGGCCCTGAGCGGCCGTCAGAACCTGACCGAGAATAACTTCGGACACGTCTCCGGGCTGCACGTTGGCTCTTTGCAGAGCCGCTTTGATCGCAATCTCGCCAAGTTTGGAGGCTGGCAACGAGGCCAGGGAGCCGTTAAAGGAGCCGACCGGCGTCCGTGCGGCGCTCGCTATCACAATCGTCGAAGAATCCTGGCTCATCGGCGGCCCCTCCCTGGGCTTCGTTCTTGAGATATTTGTCGCGTCCCTCGCGTGACGCCAGCGTTGAATGGCATCAGCACAGAGCTCGAAACACTTTGCAACCTGTGGCTCTTTTCAGCAATTGCGACCTCTTGCCTAGACTGCCCATTGGCATTGGGAGCGTCCCGCCCAAAAGAGTGACAGAAACGGCTGGCGGGCGGGGGCTTTGGTGTGGTACGCTGCCGCAGTGCAGCAACAAGTGACCGAAGACGTTGAGAAGAGAACGCTAACGCGATGTTGAGCAACCCAGAACCACAGGCCCAAGCTCCCAAGCGTGAAGCGGTCGTTATAAAGAAATATGCCAACCGGCGTCTTTATAACACCGAAACGAGCACGTACGTCACGCTCGAAGATCTGGCGAAGATGGTGCGCGGCGATCGCGACTTCGTCGTTTACGATGCGAAGAACGGCGACGACCTTACGCATGCCGTTCTTACTCAGATCATCGTCGAGCAGGAAAGCCGCGAGGGCGGACAGGCGCTGCTGCCAATTCCGTTCCTGCGTCAGCTCATTCGCTTCTACGACGACAGCATCGCGCGGATGGTGCCGAGCTACCTGCAGTTCAGCCTTGAGCATTTGGCGAAAGAGCAGGTCCGCTTCCGCGAGCAGTTTGCCTCGGCTTTCTCAAATCCCGCTGCGGCGTTCGAATTCTATCAAACGCAGGCGCGGCAGAACATGGCGATGTTCGAGCAAGCGATGTCCATGTGGGCATCGTTCGGCACAGCGGCGAGCGGACAGCGCGGCGGCAAGCCGGGTGATCCGCAGCAGCAACCGCAGAAGGGTGAGAGCTCTGACGCGGCAGCGGCTGCAGGCGGCCGGGACGAATTGAGCGAACTCAAGTCGCAGCTTTCAGCCATGCAGCAAAAGATCGAGAAGCTCTCGCAGTCGCGGCCATAGGTCCGATAGGCATCTGCCGGTTCGTTCGGCGCGATGATCGCGGCCGTCTCAGCTTTTCGAGACGTATTCGGCCGCGTCGATCGGGCTGCCGTAATAGAACCCTTGCATGTAGGTGATGCCGGCTTCAGTGAGCAGCTCCACCGAACGCTTGTCGCCGACCCACTCAGCCACGGTTTCCATGCCGAAGGTGCGCGCCAGATCGATCATCGTCTTGATGAAGATCTGATCGCTCGCGTCGTTCGCAAGATTTTTGACGAAGACGCCGTCGATCTTGACTATATCGACGTTGAGCAGCTTCAAATTCTTGAATGATGTATAGCCTGCGCCGAAATCATCGATGGCAACGCGGCAGCCAAATTCCTTCAGCGTGTCCACGAAGTTGATCGACTGGTCGAGATCCTCGATTGCGACCGTTTCGGTAATCTCGACAATGAGACGGCTCAGGAGATCACTCCGTCCTTCCGTCAATCGCCGCAGCGCCGCGATCCATTCCTTATCCGAACACGTCAACCCGGAAACGTTGAGGGAGAGGACGAGATCGGGATGCTTCTTCAAAAGATCGATGGTCAATTCGAGCGTTCGCCGGTCGATCAAACGCGACAAGCCCAGCTGTTCGGCAACGGGTACGAACTCGCCTGCCGAGATGACCTTGCCGTCGGGTTTGGACATCCGCAGCAGACACTCGTAGATTTCTGCCTCACCCGTTTCGGCCGAAACCATCGGCTGCAGAACGAGGCGCATGCGATTTTCATCAAGGGCGTTGATGACGCTGTCGGCAATCGTCCGATTTCGGACGCGGGCGCTTTCGCCGCCGGGCAGCGGTTCGTAAAGAACAAAGCAATCGATCCGCTTCGACCTTGCGGAATCGAGGGCACGAAGGGCGAAGTTGACGGCGTCTTGAATGGAGTTCGCCTGATCAGGAATGAGGACGCCGCCGATCGAAACGGTGACCGACAACTTCCCGGCAGATGTCTTGATCGTGGTCTCACGCACGGCCATCAAGAGCCGTTCGGCCGCAACGCGGATCGCATCGGGGCCACAGTGCATAATGACGATGCCGAACTTGTTCGACGAATAGCGCCCAAGGATATCGCCGCCGCGCAGCTTGGCGCGAATACGGCGCGCGACTTCCGCAATGGCTTCATCACCGACGGTAATGCCGAAGGTGTCATTGATGACAGCGAGGTTGTTCACCGCGACCATCAAAATCGCAACCGATTGCGGTTCGCGATCGATACGCTCCAGCACGGCACCGAGCGCCTCGGTCAAGCGGATGCGATTGAGCTGGCCGGTCAGCTCGTCGAAATCGTTGCGAACGAGGAGACGCTGCTGTTCCAAGTATTCATCGTGAACGATGCGGATCACACCGCGCGCATGAGAGGGATGGCCGTCAGCCCCCGGCCACCAGCGTCCCTGATCTTCAACGCGGATCGTTTTCCGGCTACGTCCGCCAGCCGTGTTCAATCGATACTGAACACGATAAGCAACGCCGTTGGCGCGATCGGGCGTGCCGCCACGAGAAAAGACTTCGAGCCGATTGTTGAGATGCTCGGGAACGATCAGCGCATGGTAGCCGGCGCCGGTCGATATTTTTCCCGTGTCGCTGAGCCCCAAGACGGACGCGACGTTGCTCCCCCACTCGATATGACCGGAGCGGAGATCCCACGCGTAAGCCGTCTCGTCGATAGAGGAGAGAATGCCAACGAGATCGAGGCGATCGGTATCCATTTCGTCGGCGCGTTCGGAATCCGGGCCGGAACCGGCTCGCTTGTCATCGTCCGTCTCGTGTCCGGGGTCATGGACGCCCGTTGAGGAGGCCAAGTTTTACCCTCGAATTTCGTATTCAGATGCTCGCCGCAAGCAAAACAAGGTTCAGTGTGGGCGGTGTTTCGGCGCCTAGATAGAATACGCGCGCGGTTACACTAACGGTCTTTGAAGAACTGTCACCGGCTGAAGCAAACTAACATAGATTTCGGGTCGGCACGCCGAAATCGGAAGGCAAACAACCTAGTGGTCGGCGCCGATGTTGAGATCCCGCCGGGCGACACGAATACCGATCGTATAGCCGCCGATGACGTCAATCAGCGTCGCGATCAAAATCAGAAAGAAAACAGAGGTCGCTGCCTCCGGCACCGTCAGGAACTCGGCGCCGACGGCCATGAACACGATCATCGAAAGAGCGTGATCGATCAACGTCGATGTGGTCGTGAAGGTCGACTTGACGATTTCAATGAAGAGAAGAATCAGGGTCACGAGGAGGATGAGATCGCCCCAGTTGAACTTCCACTCACCACCGCTCAGAAGGTGAATCTGGAATATCTGATCGGTGAGTGCGGCCTCACCTGACGTCAGCACGACCGCGTTGTAGAGGACAAAGGCGAGGACCAAGAGCGGGATGGCTCTAATCGACATAGGGGTCTCCTGACATCTGGCCCGCCTGGGGCACGCCGCGCTTTTTGGCACGCTCCTACTGATTTGCCAAGCAATGGAGCGTGATCAAAAATCAACAAGGCCGGCACCTAAAGCACCAGCCTAGTCGGATTTATGGCGAACGTCCGTTTGGCTTATTCTTCGGAAGCCGGCGGCAGGATCTGGCGGCCACGGTACTTGCCGGACTTCAGATCGATGTGGTGCGGGCGGCGGCGCTCGCCGCTATCCTTGTCCTCGACATACGCCGGAGCTTTCAGGGCGTCGTGAGAACGCCGCTGGCCCCGCTTCATCGGGGACGTCTTTTTGCGCGGAACTGCCATCGTCTTGCTCCAAATTTATCCCCGCGCCAATGCTGCGGAGCCGCCGTACATGCGGCGGGAATGCCGAACGTTTTATGGGTTGCCGATTGGCCGAGCAACGCCATATCGGCGGCGCTCAGGAACCTGAGCCGCGGCTTATACGCAAATTAGCCGCGAAACGCCAGTCCCCTGAAAATATCGGATGGCCCGGGAAAGTGCGTCAATTGCGACGTCCCGACCGGGTGGGCAGGACGCAGCTCGTGCGATTCCGGGGCATGTGACGCATGCGGACCTGGATCACCCGGGCCATCCGCTGCAATCCGGGGCCGGGTTTGGCCGGGTTCCGCACCAAGGGATTGGGCAGGGCCACGGCGAGCCTGGATGCCTGTCCGGCGCTCAAGGATTTCGCGGATCTGTTGAAGCGGTAGCGGGACGCTGCCTCGATGCCGAAAATGCCCGGACCCCATTCGGCGATATTGAGATAGACCTCCATGATGCGCCGTTTTGGCCAAATCAGCTCCATCACGAAGGTCAGCGGCATCTCGATGGCCTTGCGCAAATAGTTTCGTGACGGCCACAAGAACAGGTTCTTCACCACCTGCATGGAAATGGTGCTGGCGCCGCGCGTCGTGCCGCTTCCGAGGTTGTCGACCGCATCGCGAAGCGCGCCGAAATCGACGCCATTATGCTCGCAAAACCGTGCGTCCTCGCTGGCGATGACGGCGCGGACGATGTTAGGTGACATCGCCTCGATCGGAACCCAGGTACTCGCGACGGGCCGACCGAAGAGCCAATGCTGCAGCATCAGCGTCGAAGCGGGAGGATTCACGAAGCGGTACGCGACCATCAGCAAGAGCACGACGGCGAGCCAGCCGGCGATGCACCAAGCCAGAATGCTCACGACACGACGAAGAATGCCGCTGCGGGCATCGGGCTGGCGTTGCGCGGGCTGGCGCGTTCTAGCCGGGATCGCCGGGGTACCGAGGCCCGGACGAAATGGCTGGTCCGGCACCAGACCGTCGAACATGCGGGCGCGCGGCTCGGAAGGCATTTCGAGCGTTGGCGCGCCACGCGGCACGATACTGCCGAGGTTCGGCGGCGGGGGTGCGGCTTTCTTCGGAGGCTCCGTCGCCGGCGTCTCGATCGCCGTCAGCGAGCGCGAAGCGGCTTCGGCATCTATTTCCGACAGGACGGCATCGACCGCCGAGAGCGGCTCGGCCGGTTCGACGCGCGGATGCTCTGATTCAGGCCGGACCGCTGGTTGCTCAAAGGCCGGGCCGGAACGCATAAAAACCCGGGGTGGCATGGGCGCCGGAGGTGGCGGGTCCGCAGATGGTGACGGTCTTAGAAAGGCATTCGGCGGCAGCGGCAGGGGCGGCGTTCGCTGATCTACTGGTTGCGCGTGCCACGTGGGCGCGGGCGGCGCAGCGACCTCGGGCGTGGACGCCAGGGCAACAGCGGACGCTCCGTCCGCCGCAGGCGAAACGGAATCGTTTCTCTCTGCCGATGCCGCAGCTTCGGACGTTGGCGCGTCGGCTGTTTGCTCCGAGGTGTCCTGCAAAGGATCCATGCTTTGCTTATGGCGATGGCAATGCGATACCGCGTCGGCCGGTAGCATTGAACCGTGGCCATGTTGAGTGCCGGCGGGGCCGCACGAGGAAGGTACGGGGTAGTGTCACAATTTCTTGGCCAACTTGGCAATGCCGCAACAGCCGTCGAAGGCTTTCTATCGGATGCTCTGGCAGCGCAGGAAGCCGCAGGCACCCCCCCGCGACTGGCTGCCGCGCTCCGTCATGCGGTTCTGGCCGGTGGCAAGCGCTTCCGGCCGTTCCTCGTATTCCATAGCGCCGAGCTTTTCGGAACATCGCGAGAGGACGCCCTTCCCGCAGCTGCGGCGCTCGAATGCATTCATTGCTACTCGCTGGTCCATGATGATTTACCGTCGATGGACAATGACGAATTGCGGCGCGGCCGGCCCACGGTATGGAAAGCCTATGACGAATGGACGGCGATCCTCGTCGGCGACGCGCTGCAAGCCCTGGCCTTCGAGTTGGTCAGCGACGGCCGGCGTCAGGACGATCCGCATGTTCGCGCCGAGCTTGTTCGCGTTCTTGCCATCGCTTCCGGCTCGATCGGGATGGTGGGCGGCCAGATGCTCGATCTCGAAGCCGGAAAGCTACCGGATCAGCCCACCGCTTCGATCGGCGACGTCATGCGGCTGCAAGCGATGAAGACCGGACGCCTGATCGCGGCGGCCTGCGAGATGGGCGCCATCGTCGGCAAAGGTTCGCCGACCGAAATCGCGGCGCTCAAAACCTACGGCGAACATTTGGGTGCGGCCTTCCAGATCAGCGACGACCTGCTGGATGCCGAAGGATCAGCCGCCGATGTTGGCAAGGCAACGGGTAAGGACGCGGCCGCTGGCAAGGCGACTCTTGTCGGACTGCTCGGCATCGAACAGGCGCGCGCGCATCTCGACAACTCGATCAATTCGGCAATTGCGGCGTTGAGTGCCTTCGGCACAAAAGCTGAGCCCCTCATCGCGGCCGCTCGGCACATGGGCCGTCGCGACAGCTGACAAGGGGCTCAACGCAATCCAGCGATTTGACTTCGATTAGAAGTGATAGTTGAGGCCGACGCGTACGGTCTGAACGTCATTGTTGACGCTCAAGGACTCACCAACGTCGTTGTGCAGGGTCGAGTCGCCCAGACCGAGGTACAAGTACTCGGCCTTGAGGCTCCACTGCGGAGCGAACGCCCACTCCAAACCACCGCCGACGGCATAGCCGGTCAACGTATCGGAGTCATGGAACGACGGCGAGCCGACGAGGCTCACGCTGTTGTTGACGTCAGCGATCGCGAGACCGCCCGTCGCGTACAACAGCCACGGGCCGTTGGCGATGCCGACGCGTCCGCGGACGGTCGAGAACCAATTCATATTGCTGTGCGCAGTGTCACCGTCGAATGTGAAGGCGCTGCCGCTGATGTCGCCTCCCTGGAAGTCGCCTTCGAAGCCGAATACGAAACGATCCCGCTGCCAGTTATAACCGATCTGGCCACCGCCGAAGCCGCCTTCGCCTTCCGTCGGTTCCGCATTCGACCAACCGTAGCCGCCGTTCACACCGACATAGGCGCCGTCCCAGATTGCCGGCTGATAGACTGGCGCCGGCTCAGGCGGAGGAGGATTGTATGGCTGATAAGGCCCCAAATCAGCTGCCATTGCGCCGCCCGCCGCAGCAAAGAAAATAGCCGCACTGCCAAGCAGCATCGACTTCACGCTATGCGATTTCATTGATTTACCCCGTAAAAGAACCCGTCATCGACCTGTTGCCCTCGATAACGCCTAGCCAATTATAGGGTTCCATTTAGGCGAAGCCGATGCGTGATTCGGATGCCTGCTATGTCGAAAAATATTTTCTGCGCAACGAGTATTTTAGATCGGCCTGAAAATTGGCTTTTCCATTGTTTCAATCTAAGCCCTAAGGGGGATGCGGCCTTTTTGACCGGCAAAAGCCTCTTTGCGAGCCATTCGTCTGTCGCGCAATTTGAGCAGCGGAAGCACCCAATGAGCCAAGCGGATTTCGCGGCGGCTTTTCTCGGGATCGACGAGATGCGTGGTCGGCAGCCGCTGCGTGAACGATTGCTCCATGAGCGTGCCGATAGGAAATTCAAGCTCGTCCTGCATCGCAATCATGCGCGCGTAGAGATCGGCGAGCGGCGTTATGAGACGGCCGAAACCATTACGTGCCTGCGCCCAGCCGACAATATAGAGACCGCGCACGCCTGCGGGAAATGCGCCGCCATAAACCTGCACGACGTTATCTTTGACCGGGACCAGGCTCTCCGCCAGAAAGGGAAACGATGCGTGAAAGCCCGTTGCGGCAATCATCATGTCGTAGGTACCGGTCGTGCCATCGACGAACGTGACGGTGTTTCCATCGACATGATCGATCCCAGGACGCGGCTTCACACGGCCAAGGCGTATGGCGTTCAGAAGATCGGTGCCGAAAGCCGGGTGCCGCTCGAATAGTTTGTGGTTCGGGCGTTGCAGACCGTAGCGGCGATAATCGCCAATGCTCAATCTGATGATGGATTTGAGGATCGCGCGCTGCACGAAGATCGGCAGGCCCCATAGGGGAATGTCGGTCAGCGGGCGACCAAGAAATGTTTTCGGCAGATACCAGTAACCGGACTTCAGGCTGATATCGCAGCTGCGCCCGAAGCGTCCCGCATCGCAGGCCATATCGACGCCGGAATTTCCGCCGCCGATGACAAGCACGCGCTTGCCGTCGATCTGCGAGACGTCACGATAATCCTTCGAATGCAGCATTTCGCCCGCGAACGTGCCGCGAAAGGTTGGATAGCGCTTATCCCAATGATGGCCGTTGCAGACGACGACGCCTTTATACGTCCGCGTCTCTCCATCCGCGAGCATCACTGTCCAGCGCCCGGTGTCGTCGGGAATGGCAGACGAGACTTTTTTATTGAACTCGCAATGTCCGAGCAGATCGCGATCCTTAGCGAAGTCCGTGAGGTACGACAACATCTGGTCGGCGGACGGAAAATCCGGAAAATCGGCGGGCATCGGATAGTCTGCGTATTGCGTCGCCTTTTTCGACGAAACGATGTGCGCCGACCGATAGACGCCGTGGAGCCAGTTGCCGCCGACGCCCGCTGCGGCATCGACGATGTCAAAGGGGATTCCGCGACGCTTCAGCGCCGCGCCCATCGCGAGCCCGACCGGACCGGCGCCGATGACGAGATGGCGTTGGGTCGTGCTGTTTCTATCGCTCATGCAGAAGGGTTTCCTTCGGGGCAAACGGCCGGAACGCACCCTCTAGCAAACTTGCAGGCCCTCTTACGGGTCCATCTTCAGAGGTGGTAAGCGGCGCCTACTCAATAGCCCGGCAGCGGTGGCGGCGCGAGCGAACGATGGTCGCAAAAGCGCACCGAGCTTTCAATTTCAGACGTATATTGTTGATTTTTAACGATAATTCCTGAGGCACGTCACAGACATTTACTCGGCGGCGTCGGTATTCGCCATCGCCGGACCGGCAAAACGCCGCGCAATGTAGTCCTCGACGATGGCTTTGAAATCGGCGGCGATGTTCGGGCCGCGCAGCGTCATCGCCTTCTTGCCGTCGATAAAGACGGGCGCCGCCGGAGATTCCCCGGTGCCGGGCAGCGAGATGCCAACATCGGCGTGCTTACTCTCGCCGGGGCCATTCACGATGCAGCCCATGACGGCGAAGTTCAACGTCTCGACGCCCGGATAACGCGTTTTCCAGTCCGGCATACGGTCACGGATCATGTCTTGTATGTCGCGCGCCAGTTCCTGGAAGACGGTCGATGTCGTACGGCCGCAGCCGGGGCAAGCGGCAACGACGGGGACAAACGATCGGAGCCCCATCGTCTGCAGCAACTCCTGCGCGGTCCGCACTTCCTGAGCACGATCGCCGCCGGGTTCGGGCGTCAACGAAAAGCGGATCGTATCGCCGATGCCGTTTTGCAGCAGAATTCCAATGGCGGCGGACGAGGCGACGATGCCCTTCGAGCCCATGCCGGCTTCGGTCAACCCGAGATGCAGCGCATAGCGACTGCGGGCTGCGAGCATATGATAAACGGCGATCAAATCCTGGACGGATGAGACCTTTCCCGAAACGATGATGCGGTCAGCGCCCATGCCCATTTCTTCGGCGCGTTCGGCGGAAAGCAGCGCCGATTGCACCATTGCCTCATGCATCACGGATCGGGCGGGCAGCGGGTTCTGCGCCTTCGCGTTCTCGTCCATTAGATGCGTCAGCAGCTCGCTATCAAGCGAACCCCAGTTGACGCCGATGCGTACGGGCTTGTCGTGGCGCAAAGCCGTTTCGATGATGGCGCCGAATTGGCGATCGCGCTTGTCCTTGAAGCCGACGTTGCCGGGGTTGATGCGGTATTTGTCGAGCGCCTCGGCGCAGTCCGGGTTCTCACCGAGCAGCTTGTGGCCGATGTAATGGAAGTCGCCGATCAGCGGCACCGTAACGCCGCGTTTTCGCAACTGGTCGCGAATGTGCGGGACGGCTTTGGCAGCTTCGTCGCGATCGACGGTGATGCGGACAAGTTCCGATCCGGCGCGCGCCAAGTCGGCAACCTGCTTGACGGTCGAAGCGATGTCAGCGGTGTCGGTGTTGGTCATCGACTGAACGACGACGGGCGCTCCGCCGCCGACGGTCACGCCACCTACATTGACCGCGACTGTTTTATGACGCGGTTTCATCGCGATGC
>Ga0182744_1001296_pt1 | contig 21980 bp, 26 predicted proteins | sample eDN3rd30CKraftMG_FD_128525 | JGI IMG/M metagenome (GOLD analysis project Ga0182744, IMG submission 128525) | Enriched Miracle-Growth compost microbial communities from Emeryville, California, USA - eDNA 3rd pass 30_C Kraft MG (version 2) (version 2) ...
CGACGCTGAACCGCTTCTTCGCGCTGCACTACCTGCTGCCGTTCATGATCGCCGGCGTCGTGGTGCTGCACATCTGGGCACTGCACGTGGTCGGGCAGAACAACCCGACCGGCATCGAGGTGAAGTCGAAGACCGATACCGTGGCCTTCACGCCCTATGCGACCATCAAGGACGGCATGGCCATGGTGGTGTTCGCGCTGGTGTTCGCCTACTTCGTCTTCTACCTGCCGAACTATCTCGGCCATCCGGACAACTACACGCTTGCCGACCCGCTGAAGACGCCGGCGCATATCGTTCCGGAATGGTACTTCCTGCCGTTCTACGCGATCCTGCGCGCCATCACCTTCAACATCGGGCCGATCAACTCCAAGCTCGGCGGCGTGCTGGCCATGTTCGGCGCCATCGCCATGCTGTTCTTGGTGCCGTGGCTCGATACGTCGCGGGTTCGCTCAGCGGTCTACCGGCCGTGGTACAAGCTGTTCTTCTGGCTGTTCGCCGCCGACGCCATCCTGCTCGGCTGGCTCGGTTCGCAGCCGGCGGAAGGCAGCTACGTGTTCATGGCGCAGATGGCGACGCTGTTCTACTTCGCCTTCTTTCTGATCATCATGCCGGTTCTCGGCCTGATCGAGACGCCTCGCCGCCTGCCGAACTCGATCACCGAGGCTGTGCTGGAAAAGAACAAGGGGGCCGGCAGCGTACATCCTGCCGGGGCCAGCGCCGCGCCGGAAACGCGGGGCTGAGCGATTAGAGAATCGATGAGGGATTAGGTATGAAAAAGATTCTCACGTCGCTGGCGGCATTCGGCCTGGTGCTTGCGGGCGCCGCGGCCATCGGCACCGCCGCGCAGGCCCAGGAAGAGACGGCGGCCGCGGCCGCGCCGACGCACTTCCCGATCCATGAGCCCAAGGAGTTCAACTGGAGCTTCAACGGCCCGTTCGGGACCTACGACAAGGCGCAGTTGCAGCGTGGCCTGCAGGTCTACAAGGAAGTTTGCGCCGCCTGCCATTCGATGCATATGGTGGCGTTCCGCACGCTGGAAGACCTCGGTTATTCGGAAGCGCAGGTGAAGGCCTTCGCCGCCGAATACACCATCCATGATGGCCCCAACGACGACGGCGACATGTTCGACCGTCCGGGCAAGCCGTCCGACTACTTCCCGTCGCCGTTCCCGAACGTGCAGGCGGCCGCTGCTGCCAATGGTGGTGCCGCACCGCCGGACATGTCGCTGCTGGCCAAGGCGCGCGGTCTGGAGCGCGGCTTCCCGCAGTTCGTCTTCGACATCTTCACGCAATATGCGGCGGGCGGACCGGACTACATCCATGCGCTGCTGACCGGCTACAACCAGGAGCCGCCGGCCGGCATGGTCATCCCGGAAGGCACACATTACAACCCGTACTTCAACGCCGGTGTTTCGCTGAAGATGCCTCCGCCGCTTTCCGACGGCCAGGTCACCTACAGCGACGGATCGCCGGAGACGGTCGAGCAGTATTCCGAGGACGTTTCGGCGTTCCTGATGTGGGCTGCGGAGCCGCATCTGGAAGAGCGCAAGAAGACCGGCTTCCGCGTCGTGATCTTCCTGCTTCTGTTCGCCGGCCTGGTCTATGCGACCAAGCGCAAGGTGTGGGCCGGCGTCGCGCACTAAGCGGCCGGTTCATGGTCCGCCGGCTGGCGGCGGACCGGCAAGGAATAAGGACAGGGCGCCGTCGAGCGCCCTTTTCTTTTGGACGCGGAAGCGTCAAGACTGACAGGCAACCGGAGCCCGCTCCCATGGAATCTCTCGAAGACACCCTGCGCGGCGCGATCCGCACCATCCCCGACTATCCGAAGCCGGGAGTCCTGTTCCGCGATATCACAACGCTGCTCGGCAATGCCCGCGCTTTTCGCGATGCCATCGACGCGCTGGTGCGGCCCTATGCTGTCGGGACGGTCGACAAGATCGCCGGCATCGAGGCGCGTGGCTTCATCCTCGGCGGTGCGGTCGCGCACCAGCTCTCGGCCGGCTTCGTTCCGATCCGCAAGAAGGGCAAGCTGCCGCACGAGACGGTACGCGTCGCCTACAGCCTCGAATACGGGCTGGATGAGATGGAGATGCACCGGGACGGCGTGAAGCCCGGGGAAAAGGTCATCCTCGTCGACGACCTGATCGCGACCGGCGGCACCGCCGAGGCGGCGGTGAAGCTATTGCGCCAGATCGGCGCCGATATCCTTGCCGCGTGCTTCGTCATCGACCTGCCAGACCTCGGCAGCCGCCGCAAGCTCGAGGCGCTGGGCGTTCCGGTGCGGACCCTGATCGGGTTCGAGGGACACTGACGAGTGCGGGCGCCCGCCGGTTCAGCTTCGCTCGGCCGGCACGCAGAAGACGTCGAAATGGCTCTCCTGCATCATGTCGTCGGCCCCGAGTTCCTTGCCGCGTAGTTCGGTGTAGGGCTGGGCGCGATGGACCCGGTAGTTGAGCTCCGCGCTCAGCAGGCGGTGAAACGAGCGGCGATAGTCTTCCGAGGTGTGCCGGTAGACTTCGCAGAGCAGGTAGGGCCGGGCGCCGTCGATCAGTTCTCGCAGCGTCTCGATGACGGCGAGGTCGTTGCCTTCCGTGTCCGTCTTGACGAACTTCACGCGCGCCAGCCATTCGGGCGCGAGGTTTTCCAGTTCGCGCCTGATGTTGCGGCCCTCCACCTCCAGCCGGTAGAGATGCCCGCCGCGCAGCCTGCCGAGATCCGATAGATCGCCGCCGTTGCAAAAACCCGGGTCGCTGTAGTCGAAGGTGAGCGCCGCCGTTTCCTTCGTCGCGGCATAGGGAAGGATGGTGATGGGCGCTGCTGCCGGGTTGAGGCGAGCGTTCAGTTCGAGGACCGGAAGCACGTAGCGGTTCGGCTCGACGGCAAAGATACGGCCCGTCGGCCCGGCCGCCAGCGCGAACGGCACGGCGGTGTCACCGATATGCGCGCCGATGTCGAGCACGGCATCTCCCGGCGCGATATAGCGGCGCAGTTCATCGACCGCTGCCTGGTTCAGGACCTTTGCCCGGCACTTCGGGTGAAGCCATTGGGCGAACTGTACCAGCCCCTCCCGCTCGAGCTCGAACGCGTCGATGCGGTGGCCATAGGTGCGGGGCGGCGAACGCAGGCCGATGAATTCGAGGAGCGTGCGCGCCTTCATTGCACCTTCACCAGCACGGCGTTTTCGAACTCGATGACCTTGGCTTCGGTGGAATCGTAGCCCTCGGCGCGGATGGTCAGGAGCCGCCAGCCGGGGCGCGAGGCGACCGGGCGGTGGGCAAGGCAGGTGCGGGTGAAGCGCACGGTTTCGCCGGCATAGACCGGCTTCAGCCATTTGAGGTTGCGGAAGCCGGGGGAGGGGCCGAATTCCGGCGGCTCGCCGGGGCCGCTCCAGCCGGAGCCGCCCATGCCGCAGGCGAGATGGTATTTCATCCACGTCGCCGCCGTGTGCCAGCCCGAGGCGCACAGGGCTCCGAACACGCTGTTCTTCGCGGCGACCTCGTCGACGTGAAAGGGCTGCGGATCGTATTTGCGCGCGAAGGCCTTGATTTCGTCCGGCTGGAAGGTGTGGGAGCCGAGCGTGACGGTGACGCCGATGGCGAAGAACGCATCCAGACTCATGATCCGGCAGCCTCCCGGGTAAGGAACATAGCGGAGTTCTCGAACTCGAACACGCTTTCGCCGCGCTGGTTGAGCATCTCGGCGCGCAACTGAACGAAACCCAGTTGCGGCTTGGAGCGCGACAGCCGCTTGGACAGGATGGTTCAGCGGCCGGTCAGCTTGTCGCCGGCAAGCACCGGCTTCTTCCACTTGACGTACTCGATGCCGGGCGAGCCCTGCGACGTCGAATCGAGCAGGAAGCCATCGCATAAAAGCCGCATGAACATGGCGCAGGTATGCCAGCCGGAGGCCGACAGGCCGCCGAGAATGCTGCGCTTTCCCGCTTCCTCGTCCAGATGCATCGGCTGGGCGTCGAACTCGGAGGCGAATTCGACGATCTCTTCGGCGGTTACCAGCTTGCTGCCAAGGTCGAGCGTCGCGCCTTCGACAAAATCCTCAAAGGCCCAGGTCTTGGCCGCCATGTCCGCTCGCCCCGCTTGTCGTCTTCCGGTCACCATGGACCTTGCGGCGGCACCGGACAAGCCGGCCACGCCGCCTGTCTTCTCCTCGTCAGGTATTGAACCTGAACAGCATCACGTCGCCATCCTGCACGATATAGTCCTTGCCTTCGTCGCGCGCCTTGCCGGCTTCCTTGGCCGCGACCTCGCCGCCCAGCGTGACGAAGTCCTCGTAGCCGATGGTCTGGGCGCGGATGAAGCCACGCTCGAAATCGGTGTGGATGACACCTGCCGCCTGCGGCGCCTTGGTGCCCTTCTCGATGGTCCAGGCCCGCGTTTCCTTCGGGCCGGCGGTGAAATAGGTGATGAGGTGCAACAGCGCGTAGCCGGCGCGGATGACCTTGTTCAGGCCGGGCTCCTCGAGCCCCATGTCGGCCAGGAACTCCCGCGCGTCGTCGTCGGGAAGCTGGGCGACCTCGGCCTCGATCGCCGCCGAAATGACGACGGTGCCGGCGCCCTGCGCCGCCGCCATCTTCTCCACGGCCGCGCTATGGGCGTTGCCGGTCGCGGCGTCGCCTTCCGCGACGTTGCAGACATAGAGCACCGGGTGCGAGGTCAAGAGGTTGAGATCGCGCAGGATGCGCAGGCCTTCCGGATCGAGTTCGGTGAGCAGCAGCCGGGTCGGCTTGCCGGCCTGCAGCAGTTCGAGCGCCCTTTCCATCACCGGCAGGACGGTGGTGGCTTCCTTGTCCTTGCCGGTGGCGCGCTTGCGGAACTGGACGATGCGCCGCTCCAGGCTTTCGAGGTCCGACAGCATCAGCTCGGTTTCGACGGTCTCGGCGTCGGCCACGGGATCGATGCGGCCTTCGACATGGGTGATGTCGTCGTCCTCGAAGCAGCGCAGCACATGCACGATGGCGTCGACCTCGCGGATGTTGGCGAGGAACTGGTTACCCAGCCCTTCGCCCTTGGAGGCGCCGCGCACGAGGCCGGCGATATCCACGAAGGAGATGCGCGTCGGGATGATCTCCTTCGACTTGGTGATCGCGGCGATCTTCTCCATGCGCGGATCCGGCACCGCCACCTCGCCGGTGTTCGGCTCGATGGTGCAGAAGGGATAGTTGGCGGCCTGCGCGGCGGCCGTCCTGGTCAGCGCATTGAACAGCGTCGACTTGCCGACGTTAGGCAGCCCGACGATGCCGCATTTGAAACCCATGTTTTCAGTCCTATCGGGGAATGGAGAATGTGCTCAGGGCTATGGGCGAAAGGGTCGGCGATCGTCAAGCCCCGGCAAGGTGTTGGCAAGGCTCAGTCCTTGTTGAACAGCTTTTTCAGCATGGTCGCCATGGGCCCGCTTTCGGGCAGCTTGACCGCCGGCTGCGCGGGGCGCGCCTGGCGGATGTGGCTTTGGGCGGCGGCGGGCTTGGGCTTCGGCCCCTTCGGGGGCGGCGTGTCGTCGGGTCCGGTCGGCTGGAGCTTGTCGCGAAGCGCCAGCGTGATGCGGTTCATGAACGAATTGTCGTCGCCCTTGGCCAGCAGGCCGACATCGTCGGCGACGGCGTCGAGGAGAACGTCGAGCCATTCCCGGTCGGCCTTGGAGAAGTCGCCGAGAACGTAGTTATGGACCATTTCCCGGGCGCCGGGATGGGCGATGCCTATGCGCACGCGCCGATAGACGTTGCCGATGTGCTGGTCGATGGAGCGGATGCCGTTGTGGCCGCCGGAGCCGCCCCCGACTTTTACGCGCACCTTGCCGGCGGCGAGGTCGAGTTCGTCATAGAAGATCGTGACCGCCGACGGCGTCAGCTTGTAGAAGCGCACCGCCTCGCCGACCGCCTGGCCGGAAAGGTTCATGAAGGTCTGCGGCTTGATCAGGATGATCTTCTCGCCGGCGATGCTGCCTTCGGCGACCAGGCCCTGGAATTTCTTCGACCAGGGGGAAAACGAATGGCGGCGGGCTATCGCGTCCGCCGCCATGAAGCCGACATTGTGCCGGTTGTTGGCGTATTGCGCGCCCGGATTGCCGAGGCCTGCAAACAGCAGCATCGTCGTCTCCGGGCGCTAAGCGCTTATTTCTCCGCGGGCTCGGCCGCAGGCGCCGCCGCTTCCGCGGCCGCTTCGCCTTCTTCGGACTTCATCGCCGAGGAGCCGGCAATGGTCGCGATGGTGAAGTCGCGGTCGGAGATCACCGGCTTGACGCCTTCCGGCAGCTTGACCGCCGAGATGTGCAGCGACTGGCCGATTTCCGTGCCGTCGAGGTCGACGGTGATGAACTCGGGGATCGCATTGGCGGGGCAGAGGAATTCGACTTCGTGGCGCACCACGTTGAGAACGCCGCCGCGCTTGATGCCGGGCGACTTTTCCTCGTTGATGAAGTGCACCGGAACGTCGACGCTGACCAGCGTGTTCTTGCCGACGCGCAGGAAGTCCACATGCATCGGGAAATCGCGGACCGGATCAAGCTGATAGTCCTTCGGCAGGACCTGGATCTTCTTGCCGTCGACGTCGATCGTGGCAACCGTGGTCAGGAAGCCGCCGCCGTGGATCTTGTAGAAGATTTCCTTGTAGGACAGGGCGATCGCCAGGGGGGGCTGTTTGTCGCCATAGATGACTGCGGGTACTTTACCGTCGCGACGAACTGCACGGGCGGACCCCTTACCGACCTGTTCGCGTGCTTCGGCCTTGAGCTCGTAAGAAGCTTGGCTCATGGCATTTCCTTTCAGTGTTGTTTGGAGCGTCTCCGGGCGGCAAGCCGTGCCGGAAACGTCGAAGCCGCCACAGGCCACAGAGCAGTCCCTTTATCGGGACAGGCCATGCACCGGGCGACATTCCCCCGCATTGCCTCCAAGGGTGTCTATGCGGGTGCCGGTTCTATAACGGAAGGCCGGGTGCGGCGCAAGCGCGGCCTTTCCGCCTGGTCAGGCCGCTTTGTCGGCGTGCTTCATGTTCGGCAGGAAGATGGTGAGCAGGCCGAGGAAGGGAAGGTACGAGCAGACCTTGAAGACGAAATCGATGCCCTTCCAGTCGGCGACGATGCCGAGCAGCGCGGCTGCGATGCCGCCCATGCCGAAGGCGAGGCCGAAGAAGATGCCGCCGATCATGCCGACGCGGCCGGGCACCAGTTCCTGCGCGAACACCACGATGTTGGAGAACGCGGAGGACAGGATCAGGCCGATGATGATGGTGAGCACGATGGTCCATTCGTAGTTCGCGTAAGGAAGGGCGAGCGTGAACGGCAGCACGCCGACAATCGAGAACCAGATCATCGCCTTCTGCCCGTAACGGTCGCCGAAGGGGCCGCCGAGCAGGATGCCCAGCGCCGAGGCGCCGAGGAAGACGAACAGAAGCACCTGCGACATCTGCACCGAGACGTCGAATTTATCGATGACGTAGAAGGTGTAGTAGCTGGCAAGGCTCGCGACATAGGCGTTCTTGGTGAGGACCAGCAGGGTCAGGATCGCCAGCGCCCAGCCGACCCGCCTTCTCGAGAAGGGCGAAACGAAGGCGGACGCCTTGCGGTTCTTCATCGCCGCGCGCAGGCGCACATACCAGCCGCTGACCTGCCACAGCACGAGGATGCCGAGCAGCGAGCCGACCGCGAACCAGGCGATGCTGGCCTGGCCGAAGGGCACGACGATGAAGGCGGCGAGCAGCGGGCCCATCGCCTGGCCGGCGTTGCCGCCGACCTGGAACAGCGACTGGGCAAGGCCGTGCCTGCCGCCCGAGGCCAGCCGCGCGATGCGCGAGGATTCGGGATGGAACACGGCCGAGCCGATGCCGATCAGCGAGGCGCCGACGAGCAGCAGCCAATAATGGCCGGCATAGGCGAGCACGATCAGGCCGACCAGCGAGGAAGCCATGCCATAGGGCAGGGAATAGGGCATCGGCTTCTTGTCGGTCACCATGCCGACGACCGGCTGGAGCATCGACGCCGTCATCTGGAAGGTGAAGGTCAGGAGGCCGATCTGCCAGAAGTCGAGGCCGTAATTGTCCTTCAGCAGCGGGTAGATGGCCGACAGCAGCGACTGCATGATGTCGTTGATGCCGTGGCAGAGGCTGACTGCCAGGATCACCGCAAGGGCGGTCGCCTGCGCCGTGGCCTGCACGTTCGTTTCCTTGTCGGCGGGGGGCTGGCCGGGCGAGATCGTGGTATCGGTCAATGGAGTAGCCTTGGCGGGTTAGCTGGAAACCGGCCGGGATGGCGCATCGGATTTTTCCCGGCTTGCATCCGCACGCGGGAGGACGTTCGACGCGTCGCCTTGGTCTGGTCACGCGGGTTATAGGCCGCAGCCTGCCCTTAGGCTAGGTTGTGGGAGCCCCACTCGTTGGGCCAATTGCGAGCATAGGTAGGCGCACCCGGCGGGTACGGTTCCTTCCTGGCGATTATAGCTGGCGGCTTGACCGGAAGTCAGTCGAACAGGCTCGACACCGATTCCTCGCTCGCGGTGCGCGAGACCGCTTCGCCCAGGAGGTCGGCGATGGAGACGACGCGGATGTTCCTCGCGTCGAGCACGGCCTGGCTGGGCTGGATCGAGTCGGTGATCACCAACTCCTGCAGCGCCGAGCCGGTGATGCGGGCGATCGCCCCGCCGGAAAGGACGCCGTGGGTGATGTAGGCGGTGACGCTCGACGCGCCCTTGGCCAGCAGCGCGTCGGCCGCGTTGCAGAGCGTGCCACCGGAATCGACGATGTCGTCGAACAGCAGGCAGTCCTTGCCGTCCACCGCGCCGATCACGTTCATGACCTCGGATTCGCCCGGCCGCTCGCGGCGCTTGTCGACGATGGCGAGCTGGCCGTCGATGCGCTTGGCGAGCGCACGCGCGCGCACCACGCCGCCGACGTCGGGCGACACCACCATGACGTTGGCGAGCTGCTTGTATTTCGCTTTCACGTCGCGGGCCATCACCGGCACCGAAAACAGATTGTCGGTCGGGATGTCGAAGAAGCCCTGGATCTGGCCGGCGTGCAGGTCGAGCGTCATGACGCGGTTGGCGCCGGCGCGGGTGATCATGTTGGCGACGAGCTTGGCCGAAATGGGGGTGCGGCCGGAAGCGCGGCGATCCTGCCTTGCGTAGCCGAAATAGGGGATCACCGCCGTGATGCGCCGGGCCGAGGAGCGCATGAAGGCGTCGATCATGATGAGCAGTTCCATCAGGTGATCGTTGGTCGGGAACGAGGTCGACTGCAGGATGAAGACATCCTCGCCGCGCACGTTCTCCTGGATTTCGACGAAGATTTCCTGGTCGGCGAACCGCCTGACGCTGGCCTTCCCCAGGGGAATGTTGAGATAACGGGCTACCGCCTCGGCCAGCACCCTGTTGGAATTGCCCGCGAAGAGTTTCATTCATCGTTCCTGGAAGGGATTTTACGGGGCTTGTAGTACCCTTGACCGGTATTGCAAGGGCAGAAAGCCGGATTCTTCCGGCTAATCCAAAAAAACTGTTATCCCGGCAAAATTTGCGGTGGATCGATCGTGTCGGGCCGGCGCCGGGCCTAGCCGGTACGGGTGCCGAGCCAGGCGGCCAACTGGTCCATGGTCGTGTCGGCAACGGCCTGCATGGTCTCAGGCGCCACGGCGGACCAGCCGTCGCCGCCCTTCACCGAGGCCGCCTTCTGCTGGCCGTTGATGCGGTGCAGCCGGTTGCCGGCCGGGTCGTAGATGTCCCAGACATAGATCACGGTGGTGTCGGCGCCTTCCGTCAGGGCGGAGAAGTAGCCCTTGATCATCAATGTCGGCGTCTGGGTCGGCGCCTGGTCGGCGGCGCTGCCCGTCAGCTTGATGCCGCGTTCGCGCGCCCGCATCGCAAGCCGCTCGGTAAGCGGCGTCGCGGCCTCGACCGTGGCGCCGACGATCGGCGCGATCTGCAGGCGGGTCCTGGCGAGTGCTGCGGCCGAGGCCGCCCGGTCGGATGGCGAGCCCGTTGCCTGCGTGCTGCCGGTGGTCGGGCCGGCAGGCTGGATCGAGGTTGTCGCGGCCGGATCGGCCGGCTTGATGGCCGAGGGTTCGAGCACGTCGTTGGCGCGGGTGCAGCCGCCCAGCGCCACTGCCGCCAGCACGCACACGATCACCAGCCGCGGCCGCCGCGTTGCCTTCCTAACTCCCTCACACTGAACGATTTTCGACACCATGCGCCCTCGATTCATCGCACGATCAAGTCGAGATCATGGCGCGACAGGGGTTTCGGCTGCGTCTCGGTGGTGAGGTAGGTCCGGCCGAGCGTCATGGCGGTCTCGGTTTCGGAATCCATGATGATCATGTGCGCGAACAGCGTCATGTTCGGAGCGATGGGCTCGGGGTTGCCCTGGTAGAACATCGGCATGTCCATCCAGGACGGCGAGAAGCGGGCGCCGACCGAATAGCCGCAGGCGTTGAGCCGGTGCTTGGTCAGGCCATGCGCCTCCAGCGCCTTGGCGTGGGCGTCGAAGACGTCGCCGAAGGTGTTGTCCGGCGTCATCGCCTTCTCGACGGCGGTAAGGGCTGCCTCGGCCGCCTCGAAAAGCTCCTGGTGGCGCTTGGAGACCTTGCCGGTGAGCACGGTGCGCATCATCGGCGCGTGATAATGGTGGAAGACGCCGGCCCATTCGAGCGTCAGCTGGTCGTTCTTGTTGAGCTTGCGGCGGCCGGCCTTGTAGCGACAGAGCAGGGCGTCGGCGCCGGAGCCGATGATGAATTCGTTGGCCGGGTAGTCGCCGCTGCCGGCCAGGATCGTCCCCTGCATGGCGGCGAGGATGGCGGCCTCGTCGCCCCCCTGCTTGATCAGCGGCAGGGCGGCGTCCAGCGCGTCGTCGGAAAGGCTGGCGGCCTTCTCGGCCTTGGCCACTTCGGCCGGGCTCTTGAACAGGCGCAGCCGGTTGACGATGCCGGAAGCGTCGGCAATCTGGCCGAAAGTCTGCAACTGCTCGTCCAGCCGGCGGCCGTTGAAGGCGGTGAGGCCATGGGTGTCGTATTCGACGCCGATGCGCTTGCCGAGCAGGTCGAGGTCGTTGAGCAGGTTGCGCAGGTCGATGGCCGGATTGGCGCCGTAGCGGTCGGTCCACAGCACGACGTTGTCGATGACCGAGGTATGGCGCGCCTGGCGCAGGTCGGCCGAGCGGGTGAGCAGCACCATGGAGCCGTCGGCTTTCACCACCAGGCATTGGAAGAAGCAGAAGCCGAAAGTGTCGTAGCCGGTCAGCCAGTACATGCTCTCCTGCGCGAACAGGAGCAGGGCGTCGAGCTTCTTGTCGGCCATCTCGATCATCAGCCGGTCGCGCCGCGCGTCGAATTCCGAGCGTTCGAAATGCAGGGCCATCACTCTTTCTCCAGGCAAATGGCGGACACATGGCGCCCATAATCCGGCTCGTTGCGGTGGGTTCCGCGCCGGTAGGAGTAGAAAAGCTCTTCGTCGGCATAGGTGCAGAGGCCGAGGGCGTCGGCCTCCACCCCCGCCTTCCTCAGTCGGTCGACCGTGTAGCGGTTGAGGTCGAACATCGCGTGGCCGGGCCGTTCCGAAGGCACGAAATAACGGGCGTTGCCGGCATCGGCCTCGACGAAGCGGGCGACGAATTCGGGCCCGACCTCGTAGTTCTTCGGGCCGATGGACGGGCCCAGCACGGCCACGATATGGCGGCGCCGCGCGCCGAGGCTTTCCATTGCCGCGATCGTGTTCTCGATCACGCCGGTGAACGCGCCCTTCCAGCCGGCATGGGCCGCGCCGACGACGCGCGCTTCGGTGTCGGCAAACAGTACTGGTCCGCAGTCGGCGGTCGAGGCGCCGATGGCAAGACCGAGCTGGTCGGTGACGATGGCGTCCGCCCTGGGGCGATCACCGGGAAAGGGCTCGCGCGCGATGACGACATCGGGCGAGTGGATCTGGTGGGCGGTCAGCAGGTGACTCGGCGCCACGCCCATCCACGCGGCGACGCGACGGCGATTCTCCGCCACATGGGCCGGATCGTCGCTGGAGCCGGTGCCGGTGTTGAGGCCGCGATAGATGCCTTCCGAGACGCCGCCGGCACGGGTGAAAAATCCGTGGCGGATACCGTGGGCGTTCGCCTGTTCGAGCAAGGATGACCGGAGCGGGGCCGGCTTGTTCGGTATAGACATTGTCGCCTTGTTGTCTCCGCCGCCGGTTTCGTCAAGCAAAGTTTGGCCGCCATCCCGGCCGGCCCGGAAAGCAGGACAGTGATGCAGGCGGGCGGGGAAAGTCAATCCGTGCGGTAAAAGGGCGCGACCGAGACGCCGGCCGGCATGACGGCGAGAACCTTGAAAAGCTCGCCCATCGCCTGCGGCCCGGCAAGCCGCTCGACCTCGCCGGAAAGCTTTTCGCGCAAGGCTTCGGGGCCGCGCGCGCCTAGCTGGCCGGCGCGTTCCAGAAATCCGAGGTCGAGCAGGAAGGAGCCTTGCGTGGTCGTGTGTGCGTCGAGCCCTTGCGCGCGCGCCGCCTCGGCCAGGGCGGCAAAATCGACATGGCTGGTGAGATCGGCTTCTCCGGGGCTGGCCAGGGCGTCCTCGTGGCGGTGCCGGCGAAGGGCTTGCAGCGTGTCGCCGACGCCTGGCCAGAGATAGCCGTAGTCGATGAACAGGCCGGCGCCGCCGTCGCCGGCGATGCGTTCGGCGACGCCCGTCATCAGCGCCGAACGGGCAGGGGACAGTTCGACGATCGCCCCTTGCGGCGCATCCTCGGCATCGGCTGGCAGCAGCGACGGGTCGAGCGAGGCCGCGCCGGCGAAAAAGCACAGGCGGTCGTCGTCGTCGAGGCCGACCATGCGCTCGCGCCAGCCCTTTTCGGTGCGGACGAACTGGCGTGTCGGGATGGCGTCGAACAGTTCGTTGCCGACGATGAGCAGCGGCGCCCGCGGCAGCGTGTCGATCGTTTCGTGCCAATGGGGGGTGGCCGGGGCCTGCGCCAGCGTCTTTTTCTGGATGTCGGCCAGCCTCGGGCTGGTTTCGACCATGGCGAAGTTCGCCTGGCTGATGAAAGCCTGGTCGAGGCGGGCCAGCGTGCGCAGCATGTCCTTCATCAGCGTGCCGCGGCCCGGGCCGATCTCGGCGACGGTGACCGGCATCGGCTTGTCGAGCGTCCGCCAGGCCTCGTAAAGCCAGACTGCGACGAGTTCGCCGAACATCTGGCTGATCTCGGGGGCGGTGATGAAATCACCCTGCGCCCCGAAGGGGTCGCGCGTCGTGTAATAGCCGTCGCGCGGATCGAACAGGCAGAGCGCCATGTATTCGCTGACCGGGATCGGCCCCAGCGCCGCGATCAGTTCGACGATGCGCTGCTCCAGCCGTGTCATGCGGGGCGGGAGGCGGCCACGGGCCTGGCGCTCAGCATGCACCACAGGCCGATCAGCACCATAGGCAGCGACAGCACCATGCCCATGGTCAGCCAGCCGGTGCCGGCCAGGTAGCCGATCTGCTGGTCGGGCTCGCGGAAGAACTCCACGAAGATGCGCGACAGGCCGTAGCCGCAGACGAAGGCGCCGCCGACGAAGCGCGGCGTCTTCAGCTTCAGGCGCGAATGGGTGAGGAAGCGCAGGACCAGGAACAGCACCAGGCCCTCGAGCAGCGCTTCGTAGATCTGGCTGGGATGGCGCGGAAACGGGCCGCCATTGGGGAATACCATCGCCCACGGGACGTCGGAAACGCGGCCCCACAACTCGGAGTTGATGAAGTTGGCCAGCCGTACCAGCCCGAGCCCCACCGGCACGCCGGCGGCGACGACGTCGAGCAGCGACCAGGTGCGGATCTTGCGCGACCGCGAAAACAGCACCATGGCCAGGATCGTGCCGAGCAGGCCGCCGTGGAACGACATGCCGCCCTGCCATACCGCGAAAATATCGAGCGGATTGGCGAGGTAGCGGGGCAGGTCGTAAAACAGCACATAGCCGGTGCGCCCCCCGACGACGACGCCGATCGCGGCCCAGACGACGAAATCGTCGAGGTCCTCCGGCTTCATCGGCAGTTGGCCATCGGGCCACAGCTTCGGGTTGGTGACGAGCCGCTTGCCGTACCACCAGGCGAACAGGATGCCGACGATGTAGCCGAGCCCGTACCAGTGGATAGCGAGCGGGCCGATGGTGACGATGACCGGATCGATGTTCGGGAAGGTCAGGGCCGCAAGCGGCAGGAGCAGGATGTCGCTCAACAGGAGTCTCCCGGTTGCGAGGCTGGTTCGCGCGGGAACATGCGGCAGCGTGCTGGCCGGGTCAAGGCAACCGGTATGGTTGTGAGGGCGTTCGCCTAGTCATCCCTGGGGAACAGGATCGGCTCCAAATCCCTCGCGCCGTCCAGTACGTGCAGGATTTCCACGGCCTCGGGGCCGACACGATAAAAAATCAGATAGTTGCCGTGGACACGGCGTCGGATGCCGGAAGCCTGCTGATTTGGAAGAAGCGGGAATGCGTGTGATGCGTCATGCAAACTCAGGCACTTCACGCGGATTTCCCGGATGAAGCTTACGGCCCGAGATGGATTGGACAACGCAATATAGTCACCGGTCGTTTCGATGTCGGCTTCCGCCGCATCGGTGAAGACGACCTTCATCCTGCTTTCTTCATGCCCGTCTTGGCCAGATATTTCGCTTCCAGACGATCGAATACTTCTTCAGCGGGCTTCACCCGGCCGGCATCGGCGTCGGCGATACCTTTGGCCAGCGCCGCGTCGAGGGCGGCGAGCCGTTGCTCGCGCTCCTGCACCAGTCTCACGCCCTCCCGTAGAACCTCGCTCTTGGAGTTGTAGCGGCCGGTGCTGACAAGTTCGTTGACGACGCCTTCCAGATGGGCGCCCAAATCCGCACTGATGGCCATGATCTGCTTCCTTTGCCGGTTCGTTTAATAATAGTTATTGTTTTTGCCTGCGCGCGCAAGAGGGCGGGAGATTCGCATTCCGGTCAGCGCTTGCATTCGGCACGCATGGCCACTACGTCATTTCCTACCAAGCGAGGTTTTGCCATGTCGACCGGACCCAACCGCATTCTTGACGAGTTTGCCAAGCTGATGACCGATGCCGCCGGGGCGGCGCAGGGCGTTCGCCGCGAGGTCGAGACGGCTTTTCGCGGGCAGGCGGAACGAATTCTCAACACCATGGACGTGGTGCAGCGCGAGGAATTCGAGGTGGTGCGCGACATGGCCGTGAAGGCCCGCGAGGAAAATGCCCGGCTTGCCGCGCGCATCGAGGCGCTCGAAGCGAAGCTTGGCGCGGACGGCGAACCCACTTCCGAGGCCGGACCGGCTTCGCGCAAGCGGCCTGCGAAAAAATAATCGCTAAACTTTTCCACAAAGCCACAGCCTGAAAAAGCGCTTTGTCGTGAATCGCTTACCGGCATTGCGTGAATCTTTCCGGCAGCGACTTTCCACATGCGAATGCGGCGTTGCTGAAAATTGGGCTGGTCAGCGGACTCACGATCAATAGACTGAATTTGTTGCATGATTCGGGGAAGGGTCATGTGTCGGGCGGTGGGGTCCCGGCCTGGGGGTTTCTTGTAGACCGGTCCTGGCTGTCCGAGTTCAAGACGAGATTTGTTCGTGTGCGTGCGTATTTGCGCGGAGCGCGCAGTTGCGCCCAAACGACGGGAAGCATTCATGGAACTGCTGGAACTCGAGGTTTCGCGTGACATCCATCCGGTGGATGTGATCGAGCAGGTTGCGCACAACAACGACTGGTCGTTCGAGCGCGCCGGCGACGACGAGATTTCGATCTCGGTCGTGGGTAGCTGGAGCGACTACCACGTTTCCTTTTCCTGGATGGAGGATTTCGAGGCGCTGCACCTTGCCTGCGCTTTCGACATCAAGGTGCCGGAAGCGCGCGCGCTGGAAGTGATGCGGCTGTTGTCCCTGATCAACGAGCAGATGCTGTTCGGCCATTTCGACCTGTGGGAGCAGGAAGGCGCGATCATGTTCAGGCAATCGCTGCTGCTTGCCGGCGGTGTCGAGCCGTCCAGCCAGCAGGTCGAGGTGCTACTGTCGTCGGCGCTGGAGGCCTGCGAATGCTATTTCCAGGCGTTCCAGTTCGTCGTCTGGTCGGGAACCTCGGCCAGGGACGCGCTGTCCAGCGTCCTGTTCGAAACCCATGGGACCGCCTGAACCGACATGAGCGCCAGCAGCGAACGCAAGCCTGAAATCAGCTTTGCGGATTTCGACAAGGTGGATATCCGGGCTGGCACCATCGTCGGCGCGGAGCCGTTTCCCGAGGCGCGCAAGCCCGCCATCAAGCTGCGGATCGATTTCGGGCCGGCGATCGGGGTGAAGAAGTCGTCGGCGCAGATCACCAAATACTACGCGCCCGAAACGCTGGTCGGCCGGCAGGTGTTCGCCGTGGTGAACTTTCCGCCGCGCCAGATCGGCCCGTTCATGTCGGAAGTGCTGACGCTCGGCTTTCCCGACGAGGAGGGCGCGGTGGTGCTCGGCGCCATCGACCGTAAGATCCCTGACGGCGGCCGGCTGTTCTGACGCAAATCCGCTTGTCACGTGGGCTTTATTACCCCCACCCCTAACCCCTCCCCCAGGGGAAGCGGAAGCGCGGTGCCAAAATTCCCCTCCCCCTTGTGGGTGTGGGGGGGCTGGAGCGCGCGGAACAGGCCGATATTCCGGCTTCCTCGCCTCAAGCAGGCACCTTGATCGCCGCGCGCAGGCCGCCGAGAGGGCTTTCGCCGAGCGAGATGTCGCCGCCGTGGCTGCGGGCGATGTCGCGGGCGATGGCAAGGCCGAGCCCGGTGCCGCTGGCGTCGAGGTTGCGGGCCTCGTCCAGCCGCACGAAGGGCTTGAACACGTCCTCGCGCTTGTCGGGCGGAATGCCGGGGCCGTCGTCGTCGATGGTGATCAGCAGCGTGCCGCGGCGGTGCACCGCGTTTACCTCGACCGTCTTGGCGTAGCGGAAGGCGTTGCCGACCAGGTTCGAGATCAGCCGGGAGAAGGCGCGCGGGCGTACCCGCACCTCGCTGTCGCCGCTGATCGAGGTGGTGAGCTTGCGCTTGCGCAGGTTGGCTTCCTCGCCCAGCTTCTGGAAATAGGCTTCGAGGTCGAACAGGCCGGTATCCTCGGTCGCCTCGCCACGCGCGAAGTCGAGATAGCCTTCCAGCATCGACTGCATGTCGTTGATGTCCTGGTCAAGCGCCGCGATATCGCTCTTCCGGCCGCCTGAAAGCGCCAGTTGCAGCTTGAAGCGGGTGAGGATGGTGCGAAGGTCGTGGCTGACGCCGGTCAGCATCGCCGTGCGCTGCTCGATCTGGCGTTCGATGCGTTCGCGCATCTGGATGAAGGCAAAACCCGCCCGGCGCACCTCTTCGGCGCCGCGCGGGCGGAAATCGGCCGGCATCGGCTGGCCCTTGCCAAAGCTTTCGGCTGCAGCCGCCAGCGTCAGGATCGGCTTGATCTGGTTGCGCAGGAAGGGGATCGCGATCATCAGAAGCACCAGCGAGGTGCCCACCATCGACAAGAGGAACACCTGCATGTTCGAGGCATAGGCCTGGCTGCGGCGCACGAAGACGCGCAAGACCTTGTTTTCAAGCTGGATGCGGACCTCGATGATCTTGGAATTGCCGACCGTGTCGACCCAGAACGGGCGGTTGATCTGGCGCACGATTTCGGCCGACAGCGGTTCGTCCAGCGTCGAGAAGAACGGCTTCGGGCCGGGTGCGGGCAGCGGGTCGGGCGGCAGCAGGTCGACCTTCAGCTGCATGCGATCCTGCGCGATGCGGATGACGTTGGCGTAGTCGGGCTCGTGCGGGTAGGTTTCCATCATGTCGATGATGGCGGCGATGTCGCGCACCACCGATTGCGACAGAAGCTGCGTCACGGTCTGCCAGTTTCGCTCCATGAAGACGAAGGCGACCACCGACTGCAGCAGAAACATCGGCGCGATGACGATGATGAGCGAGCGGGCATAGAGCCGCTTCGGCATATAGAGGGAAATGAGCCGCCAGAGCCGGTTCCAGCCGCGCCGAACGGTCAGCGTGAAGGGCCTGCCATGCCTGTGCCGCCCCTGGCCGGTCGTCTGTTCCAGTTCAGTGGGCACCATCGTCGCCAGCTCGTTCGCGGCCGTTCAGGACGAGGCCGTCAGGCGGCATTCTATTCCACACTCAGGCGATACCCAATACCGCGCACCGTCTGCAACCACACCGGATTGGAGGGGTCGCGCTCGATCTTGCGCCGCAGCCGGTTGATCTGGACGTCGATGGTGCGCTCGCCGACTTCCGAGTCGTCGCCGACCAGTTCGTGGCGCGGGATGGTCTCGCCGGCCCGGGTCGCGAAGATGGTGAGGATTTCCTGCTCGCGGTCGGTCAGCTTCAGCGTTTCGCCGCCACGCTTCAGTTCGCGCCGGGTGAGCTGGAAGGTGTAGGGGCCGAATACGAGTTGCTCGACCTTCGGGGCGACCGTGGGTCCGCCGCGCCGCAGGATGTTGTTGATGCGCAGGATCAGTTCGCGCGGGTCGAAGGGCTTCGGCAGGTAATCGTCGGCGCCGGCTTCGAGCCCGGTCACGCGGCTGTCGGTCTCGGAGAGCGCCGTCAGCATCAGGATGGGGACATCCTTTTCTGCCCTGAGCGCCTTCGTCAGTTCGACGCCGCTTTCGCCCGGCATCATCACGTCGAGCACGAGCAGGTCGAAATCCAGGCCCCTGAGCTGGCGGCGGGCTTCGTCCGCGTTGCCGGCCACGGTGACGCGGAAGCCGTTTTCGCTCAGGAACTGCTTCAGCAGGTTGCGGATACGGGTATCGTCGTCGACGACCAGCAGATGCGGCGCATCGTCGTCGGGCGCTGTCGACCGGTCGATGGTGTCATTGATCTCCATGGCTGCTCCCTGATGTGTCTGCGGGTAAAATCGCGATCTGCGCCCTTAGTTCCGGATTGACCATTCCTTTCAGGAAATGCTCGATGGATTTCCGATCTACCCCGCTCAACCCCTCCAGCGCGTCATGGATGCGACGCGACTGTGGCCTCGCCAAGGCCAGCGCCAGTTTACGCCCCTTTGCCGTAGGGTAAAGTTCGCGCTGGCGGCGGTCGCGCGGCCCCTGCAACTGCACGATATGGCCGGTGTCGATCAACTGCTTCAGCACGCGGGCGAGCGACTGCTTGGTGATCTTGAGCACGTCCAGCAGTTCGGCGACGGTCAGACCCGGCCGGCGGTTGACGAAATGCAGCACCCGGTGATGCGCCCGCCCGAAGTCGTAGTCGGCCAGAATCACGTCCGGGTCGGAGGTGAAGTCGCGATAGGCGAAGAAGAACAGTTCGATGAGCGTGAAATCGATGCCGTCCTCGTGCCCCACGGGAGTGCGGATGGCGTCTGCGGTTTCGATGCGGCGGTCGGGGCGTCTGTCGGGCATGACTGTTCCGTCGATGGCTAAAAATATGTCAGTACTGTTGACATAGTTTTGGCGCGCTGATAATTTTCGACAAGCTTTTGGGCCGAATGTGACCGAAAAGGCAAGGCGGGGCGTTGTTTTCGTAACTTCCTTAATTTGCCTGAGCCCGGTTATCGGCCTAGGTTTGCAGGAGATGCCGGCCTGCGGTGCGACCGGCCACGACATTCACGACGCTTCATGGAAGGCGGGCGCGGCCCGCGGGAGGTTAGTATGGCATCCGTTCCTTTTGACCAGCTCGATGGCTTCATCTGGATGAACGGCGAATTTGTCAAATGGGCCGATGCGAAGATCCACGTATTGACCCATGGTCTTCACTACGCGAGCGCGGTGTTCGAAGGCGAAAGGGCCTATGGCGGCGAGATTTTCAAGCTTGGCGAACATACCGACCGGCTGCTGGAATCGGGCCGCATCCTCGGCTTCAAGATTCCCTATACCGCCGAGCAGATCAACGACGCTTGCCGCGAACTGCTGAAGAAGCAGGGCTTCCAGGACGCCTATGTGCGGCCGATCGCCTGGCGCGGCAGCGAGCAGATGGGCGTTTCGGCACAGAATTCCCGCATCAACCTGGCGATCGCCATCTGGCAGTGGCCGAGCTATTTCGATCCGGCGCAGAAGCTGAAGGGCATCCGCCTCGACATCGCCGAGTACCGCCGGCCCGACCCGCGCACCATCCCCTCCAAGGCCAAGGCCGCCGGCCTCTACATGATCTGCACCATCTCCAAGCACGCCGCCGAGGCGAAGGGCTATGCGGACGCCATGATGCTGGACTGGCGCGGCCAGGTTGCCGAGGCGACCGGCGCCAACATCTTCTTCGTCAAGGACGGCAAGATCCATACGCCCAAGCCGGACTGCTTCCTCGACGGCATCACGCGCCGCACGGTGATCGGGCTCGCCAAAGATCGCGGCCTCGAGGTCAACGAGCGCGCCATCATGCCGGAGGAACTGGAAGGCTTCGAACAGTGCTTCCTGACCGGCACGGCGGCCGAGGTTACCCCCGTCTCGGAGATCGGCCCGTACCGATTCGAGGTCGGCGAAATCTCCAAGTCGCTGATGGAAGCCTATTCGGCGGCCGTGCAGCCGAAGCACGCGATCGCTGCCGAATAAGGGATTTTCCTTATTTAACAAGAAGTTGAGGCGCTCTATCGGGCGCCTCTCCTATTTCAGCATTTCCGCATTTGACATTGATCGATTTCGGTTTCTCATGTCGTGACGGCCCTGGGGCCGGCTATGGAGGGACTAGCAAATGGAAACACTTCTTCCGATCATTGTGCAGATAGTCACGGGTATCATTGGCGGCCAGGCCGTGGGCGCGGCGGTCAAGCAGGCAGCCATGAGCCAGCTTCCTAAAATTCTCAGCGGCGCCATCGGCGGCGTTGGCGGCGCGGCAATCCTCGGCAGCCTGCTCGGTGGCGGCACGATCGATCCGGCGGCGGCCGCGGCGGCTGCGGACGGCCTCGGCAGCGCGCTCAACCTCAACAACATCGTCGGCGGCGTTGGCGGCGGCGCCATCCTGACGGCGATCGTCGGCGCGGTCATGAACGCGATGAAGAAGTAGGCTTCGAAGCGTTTCGAAACTCAGGCAACGGACGGACGGCTTCGGCCGTCCGTTTTTTTTATGGCCTGTATTAAGAGAGCATGCAGCGGTGTTCGAGGCGAAGACATGGGCGGCTGCCGAACTGGACGCCGCAGGGCGATGCGGGTAGACAGCGGGCTTGTTTCGAAAGGACAACCATGGGCCAGCTCAACGCCATCATCGTTCCGGTCACGCCGTTCCAGCAGAACTGCACGATCCTGTTCGACGCGGACGACAAGAGCGGCGTCGTCGTGGATCCGGGCGGCGACGTCGACCGCATCCTGAGTGCGCTGGAGGAGAACGCGATCCGGGCGGGCGAGATCTGGATTACGCATGGCCATATCGACCATGCCGGCGGCGCCATGGACCTGAAGGACGCCCTCGGCATCGCCATCATCGGCCCGCACGAGGCCGACCTGCCGCTGCTGTCCAACCTGGAGGCGCAGGCGCTGCGCTTCGGGCTCGCCGGCAAGGTCCGCAACTGCGCGCCCGACCGTTTCCTCGCCGAAGGGGAGACCGTGTCGTTCGGCGGGCACGTTTTCGAGGTCCTGCATTGCCCCGGCCATGCGCCGGGCCATGTCGTTTTCTACGACCGGGCGGAAAAGTTCGCCCATGTCGGCGACGTGCTGTTTCGCGGGTCGGTCGGGCGCACCGACCTGCCGGGCGGCAACCACGCGGCGCTGATCGCCTCGATCAAGGAAAAGCTGCTGCCGCTGGGAGACGATATCGGCTTCCTGTGCGGCCACGGTCCCGGCAGCCGCTTCGGCGACGAGCGGCGCGGCAATCCGTTCCTGGTCTAGGGGAAGGTCTTTCTCAGGGACGGGTCGGGGGCTTCATTACCCCCTCACCCCCAGCCCCTCCTCACATGGAGGAGGGGATTCTGACCCGCGTTTCCGCTTCCCCGACCCTTGGGGGACGGGGAAGCGGTGGTGAATGACCGGCGGCCGCGGATTTCCGGCTGCGACGACAGGCCTTAGAGTCTTTCACGTTTTGACGGAAGCGTATCCAGCGTTTAC
>Ga0182744_1001297_pt1 | contig 21976 bp, 17 predicted proteins | sample eDN3rd30CKraftMG_FD_128525 | JGI IMG/M metagenome (GOLD analysis project Ga0182744, IMG submission 128525) | Enriched Miracle-Growth compost microbial communities from Emeryville, California, USA - eDNA 3rd pass 30_C Kraft MG (version 2) (version 2) ...
CCGACAGGATGACGACGGCGGCTCCGCGCGCGAAGGCGGAAAAACGCGGCACCGACAGGAAGGCTAGCAGTGTCGGCCCGATGCGGGTGCCGCCATCCCAGTCGTCGACCTGGCTTGCGGCGCGCGCCAGCGCCGCCTCGCGCTCGCGGATGCGCAAAGCTGGGGTGATGCGGGTCAGGCGCGTGCCGAAGGTGAAGACTTCCGCCTGAGAAGCGCCCTGGACCACCGCGTGCGCCAGTTTCAGGTAGTCGGCGGTGTGGATTTTCATCGAGCCGGAAACGTCGATCAGCAACAGCAGCCGGCGCGGCACAGATTGGCGGCGGCGCAGGCGCGGGCAGGGCAGGTCGCCGTCGGCGCGCACGATTTCGCGCAGCGACCGGCGCAGGTCGAAGGCGCCGCGGGATTTGGCGCGCGTGGTGCGAAACGAGCGGCGGACGGGAAGCGCCGCCGGCAGCGCGCGGCCGAAAGAGGCAAGTGTGTCGTCGTCGCGAGGGAATTCGCGCAGGCTCAGCCGCTCGATGGCGGAGGAAAGCTCGCCGCCTTCCTCCTCGCGCAACTCCTCGCCCTGCTGCTCGCGCGTACCGCCATCGTCCTTGACCTGTGTCTCCTCCTCGCTTTCGCCGTCGGTGACGACGGCTTCCTCGCCGTGGAACCAGGCACGGAACAGCGCTTCGAACTCGCCCCGGCGGTCCGGTGGCGGTGCCAGCGTGGCCAGTGCCGCTTCGTGGATGTCGTTCATGGAACGCGGCCCCAGAAGGGTTACCGCCCGCATGAAGGCCGCGACCTGTTCCGGTGCCACCGCAAAGCCGAAACGGCGCAGCAGCCGGCCGAAGCCGAGAAAGGGGCAGGCCGCGCGGGGCAGGGGTCGCGATGCGCTCATGGCACGACTCGATTTGGACGAGGCGCGGCGTCGACGCCTCCCTCCCCCTTGTGGGGAGGGATAGAGGGTGGGGGTCCGGCCTTGCCGCGCTCGCTCGACGGCCCTGCCAGCCTGGTGGCGCAACGGTGAGTGGCGCGGGCGCTACCCCCACCCCTGACCCCTCCCCACAGGGGGCAGGGGAATGCAGGCGTCGTGCTTTGGTTCGAATTCATCCCAGCGCCGCCTCGATGATGGCGTCGAATTCGGGGCGCAGGTAGGTCAGGTCTTCCTCGTCCTTGATCAGCACGCCGATGGCGCGGCGAAAAGCTTCCGGCCACGGACTGCCGCCTTTCTCCAGCACGGTGGCGGCGTTCGCCCATTCCACCGTTTCGGCGATGCCCGGAGGCTTGGCGAGCGGACGGGCGCGAATTTCCTGCACCGCCCTGGCAACGGCGCGGGCGGTGGCCTCGGCGACGTCGCCTGCGCGCAGCATCACGATTTCGGCCTCGTGCGCAGCATCGGGATAGCCGATCCAGTGATAGACGCAGCGCCGGCGCAGCGCTTCCGCCAGTTCGCGCGTGCGGTTCGAGGTCAGGATGACGATCGGCTGCGTTTTGGCGCAAAGTGTGCCGCGTTCGGGAATGCTGATCTGGAAATCCGACAGGAATTCCAACAGCAGCGCCTCGAATTCGTGGTCGGAACGGTCGATCTCGTCGACCAGGAGCACGCTCCTTTCCGGCGCGCGCAAGGTCTGGAGCAGTGGCCGGGCGATCAAGAAGCGGTCGTCATAGATGTCGACCTCCTGTTCGCCGGCATGGCGGATGGCGAGCAGCTGGCGCTGGTAGTTCCATTCGTAGAGCGCGTGCGCGGCGTCGATGCCCTCGTAGCACTGCAGGCGGATCAACGAGCGCCCCAGCATGCCGGCGATGGCCTTGGCCGCTTCCGTCTTGCCGACGCCGGGCGCGCCTTCCAGCAGCAGCGGCTTGCCGAGCCGGACGGCGAGGAAGATGGCGGTGGCGAGGCTGTCGTCGGCAAGGTAGCGGCTTTTCGCCAGCGCGGCGGCAATGGCTTCGGGCGAGGGCGCCAGGGTTTCGACGGAGGCGTTTAACGGCGCAGTCAATCGTTTGGCCTCCGGGCTATGCCGCCCGTTGTTCCCTGATCGCCCGCAGGATGCGCTCGGGCGTGATCGGCAGCGTGTCGACGCGCACGCCCACCGCATCGAAGATGGCGTTGGCAACGGCGGGGATCTGCGGGTTGGCGCACATCTCGCCCGGTCCCTTGGCGCCATACGGCCCGTCGCCGGACGGTCGCTCCAGCACGACGATCTCGGTTTTCGCAAGATCGCCCGGTCCCGGCATCACGTATTCGCCGAAGTCGGTGCCGCCATGGTCGCGGTTCGGGTAGTAGGGCTCGGTCGTCTCGTAGAGCGCATGCGAAATGCCCATCCACGAACCGCCGACGAGCTGCTGTTCGACCATTTTCGGGTTCAGCGCGCGGCCGATCTCGAACACGTTCTTGACGTCGAGCACCGTCACCTCGCCGGTCTCGTCGTCCACCTCGACCTCGGCCACCGTGCAGGCGTGGGCGTAGCAGGTGGAAGGCTTCATCGCACCGGTTTCCTTTTCCGGGTAGGAGCGCGGGATCAGGAACATGCCGCGCCCGGAAATCGAGCGGCCGCGTTTGAAATGCGCCGACAGCGCCACGTCGAAGATCGAGATCGATTTCTGCGGCGCGCCCTTCACCACGACGTTGCCCTGGCCGTCGGTTTCGAGGTCGTCGGCGTTCACTTCCAGTTCCTCGGCCGCCACTTCCAGCATCACCTGGCGCGCTTCCTTGGCCGCCTGGATGACGGCGTTGCCGGCGCGGTGGGTGCCGCGCGAGGCGAAGGTGCCCATGCAGTGCGGGCCGGTGTCGGTGTCGGCGGTGTCGACGGTGACGCGATCGGTCGGCACGCCGATCGTCTCGGCGCAGATCTGCGCCATGATCTGCTTCATGCCCTGGCCGAGGTCGACCGAGGACAGCGTCACCATGAAGTTCCCGGTCGGGGTGGAATGCACCAGGGCCTGCGTCGGGTCGCCGCCGAGGTTCATGCCGGTCGGGTAGTTGATGGCGGCAACGCCGCGTCCGCGCCTGATCGCCATTCTTCAAGCCTCCCTTGGATGCGAGGACAAAGCGTAGAACCTATCCGCCACCGGCCAGCCGGCGAGGCGCGAGGCTTCCTGCATGCACTCGATCAGCGCCGCCCCCTCGGTCGGTTGGCGATGCGCCTTGATGTCGCCGTCGCGGTAGGCGTTGATGAAGCGGAACTCGAGCGGGTCCATGCCGATCAGCCGGGCCAGCTTGTCCATCTGCACCTCCAGCGCGAAGTCGGCGATGGTCACGCCGAAGCCGCGCATGGCCGAGGACGGCGTGCGGTTGGTGTAGACGCAATAGGTGTCGATCCACACGTTGGGGATGGTGTAGGGGCCGGGATAGTGACCAGCGCCCTTCTGCGCGCCATAGGGTGAATGGCGCGAATAGGCGCCGGCATCGGTGTAGCCGGTGACCTTGCGCGCGACGATGCGGCCGTCGTTCATGACGCCGTCGCGCAGCACGATCTTCTCGGCGGCGCGCGGCGAGGAAACCTGCATCTCCTCCTCGCGGCTGTAGATGAAGGCGACCGGGCGACCGGTGAGCTTGGCGGCGAGGATGGCGACCGGCTCGGTGGTGACGTCCACCTTGCCGCCGAAGCCGCCGCCGACGGTGCCGCCGACAAGATGCAGCTTGCTGCCTTCCATCTGCAGGATGATCGAGGCGTTATCGAGCGTGAAGAACATCGCCTGCGTGTTGGTATAGCAGGTGAAGCGGCCGCTTCCTTCCGGCACGACGATGCAGCCGGTGGTTTCGGTCGGCGCATGCTCGATGGGCGAGGACCAGTAGGTCTGCTCGAGGATATGGTCGGCCTCGGCGAAGCCGGCCTCGACATCGCCGAACCGCACCTTCCGGCACTCGCCGCTGTCATACATGTAGTAGTTCTGGCCGTGGTATTCGTTGACGACAGGCGCGCCAGGGGCGAGCGCGCTTTCGATGTCGAGGACCGGCGCCAGCACCTCGTACTCGACCTTGACCTTGGCCGCAGCTTCCTGCGCGGCGCGCTCGCTGTCGGCCAGCACCGCGACGACGGCTTCGCCCTTCCAGCGCACCTTGTCTTCGGCCAGCACATGCTCGTCCTCCGGCCCGACCTGGATCAGGATCAGCACGGTGTAGAGGTTGTGCGGCACGTCCCTGGCGGTCAGTACCCGCGCCACGCCGGGATGCTTTTCGGCTTCCGAGGTGTCGATGCTGACGATGCGGGCGTGATGATGGGGGCTGCGCACCATTTTCAGGTGGAGCAGGCCGGGGAAGGTGCGGTCGGCGAAGAACGCCGTCCTGCCGGTGACGTGGCCCGGCGCATCGGAGCGCGGCCGGCCCTGGCCCAGTTCGTTGAGGTCGTCCTTGCGCTCGTCGGCGAAGTAGCTCTTGCGAAGTTCCATCGTCAGTTCCTCTCAACTCCGATCGGAATGTGCGCGGGTAGTACCCCCACCCCTGTCCCCATGAGGGGAGAGGAATCCTGCGTCGGTGGCGCTACCGGCCAACGCTGGCGATCTGTTCACGACGACAATGTCGGTGTCTCCCTCCCCCTTGTGGGGAGGGGACAGGGGTGGGGGTAACCGCCGCAGAAATCCAACCATCGTCAAGCCGCGTTCTGCGAGTTGGCTCGGGCGGCCGTGAGAACGGCCCGGATGATCGGCTCGTAGCCGGTGCAGCGGCATACATTGCCGGAGATCGCCTCGATCACGTCTTCGCGCGTCGGGTTGGGATTGTGGTCGAGCAGCGTCTTGGCCGCCATCAGCATGCCGGGCGTGCAGAAGCCGCACTGGGTGGCGAATTCGTCGAGGAAGGCGCGTTGCAGCGGGTGCAGCACGCCGCCGTCGGACAGGCCCGCCGTGGTGCGGATATCGGCGCCGCTGCAGGTCTCGGCGAGCATGAGGCAGGAAAGCTTCAGCTCGCCGTCGACGATGACCGAGCAGGCGCCGCAGCTTCCCTGATGGCAGCCGCCCTTGGGCGAGGTATCGCCGATCTTGTCGCGCAGCGCGTTGAGCAGTGTCGTGCCGCTCTCCACGAACTCGGCCGTTTCGGAGCCGTTGAGGGTGAACTGAACCGGGACTTTCGCCATTTTCTCCCCCTTTTAGCCGAGCAGCAGCCGGCCGAGATGAACCGGCAGGACTTCCGAGCGATACCAGGCGCTGGCGACGGCATCGGTGGCGGGCGAGGTGCCTTGCGCGGCCACGGCCAGCGCCGGGGCGATGCCGTCCTCGGTACGTTTGCGGCCGACCAGCGCCTTTTCCGCCGCCCTGGCGCGCATCGGCCGGTCGGCCATGCAGCCAAGCGCGATGCGCGCCGAAGTGATTGTGTTGTCCGTCCCTTCCTCGATGACAGCGGCGAGGCTGAGGACGGAAATGCCCTTCGGCTTGACCCGCGACACCTTGAGGAAGCGGAAGCTGTGTTCTGGCGGCAGGGTAAAGCTGACGGCGGTGACGATCCCGCCGCCGCGCCGCTCCAGAAAGCCGTCGATGGAGACGGCCGTATCACCGGTATGGACGGTGGCGTCGAGCGCCAGCAGCGCCACCGCGAAATCCCCATAGGGGGCGGGCGCGAACAGGTTACCGCCGACGGTCGCCATGTTATTCACCGCCGGCCCGCCGACCGCCCGTGCCGCGGCGGCGAGGATAGCAAGCTGCGGATGGCGGGCGACCTGCGCCATCGTAATGGAGGCGCCGATCTTCGCCTTGCCGCCGGAAATCTCGATCCGACCGAGCGCCGGATCGGTGGCGCGCACGTAAGTGGAGAAGGAGAGGTCGCCTTCGTTGGCGGCGCGCACCACCAGCGTGCCACCGCCGAGATAGCGGGTCCCGGCAGCCTTCAGGGCGGCGTTGGCGTCAGCTACCGTGGAGAATGTCTGGAGAGCAAGCGGCATGGCAACCTCCCGGTCCGGATCAGCCCTGTTTGGCGAAATGTTCCTTCAGGGCATTGAAGCCACCTTGGAACACGTTCTGGCCCATGCCCTGCGCCAGCTTCTCGGCGTCTTCGGGCGCGGTGTCGAAGGTTGCCGTCCACTCGGCATAGGTGCGGTCGCCGTCGGTCACGCGGCGCAACTGCAGGGTCGATGCGTGGTTCGTCAGCGGCTGCGGCGTTTCCAGGATGGAATAGGAGACGAGGTAGTCGGCGTCGGAAAAGGCTGTCAGCTTCTCACGCAACGTCGGGCCGCTGGCGAGCTGGAAATTGCGCACACAGCCGATCTCGGTGGCGTCCTTGCCGTCCTCGATATGGCTGGAAACCATGCGCGGGTGCCAGTTCGGCAGGCCGTTGAAGTCGCGAATACGCGCCCAGACCTTTTCTACCGGCGCGTCGATGACGCTGGAAATGGTGACTTTCGCCATGATGTTGGGCTCCTAGCTGGCCGATCCGTTGAGCGAGGAGCTTAGGCCGGCTTGTGAGCAGATGCTTATCAATGCGTCTGGCCGGCTTATCGCAGCGTCTGAAAAAGACGCCGGTCAGGCCGTCATGCGCGCCGCCTCGCGGTAGAGCGTCGGCGGAACGCCGACATGGTCGCGGAAGAAGCGGGAGAAATTGCCCTGCGTGGTGAAGCCGAGATTGCAGGCGACGGAAATCAGCGACGCTTCCGTGCCCTGCAACTGGCGCACCGCTTCCTGCATGCGCAGCGTGTTCCAGTAGACGTTGGGCGTCAGGTTGGTCTGTTCCTTGAACAGCGCGAAGAAATGCGGCCGCGACAGGCCAACGCTGCGGGCCACCTCGTCGAAGCAGATGCGCTCGCACACATTGCTCTTCATCAACTGGATGGCCTTGCGGACGCGGAAGTCCTGCATGGCCATGGCGCGCGGGCGCTCGCAGGCGGGCTCGGTCGCATCGGCGGCATCGAGCACGCTGTCGAGGAAACGCTCGATCTCGTAATGGGAGAAGTCGCCTGCGCCGTCCATATCGTCGAGATGGTCGAGCAGGGCGCCCGCCGCCTTGTGCAGCCATGAATCCAGCGCAATGGCCGGCTGGCGGAACAGCGGCGCGTTGGCGGGAAGGTCGCGGCGCGCCCGCGCCCACTCCGGATCGAGGTAGAAGGCGAGGAACAGGCCCGGCCTGCCGTCCTTCGACAAGGCATGGCTATGCGGCTCGAAGGAATTGATGCCGGCGGCGGTTCCCGGCCCCAGCCGGACCGTCTCGCCGCCGATGGTCATTTCGCCGGCGGTGCCCTCCAGCCAGATGATGAGATGGGCCTCGACATGGGCGTGGGTGACGAAGTCGTTTCCCACATTGAGAACAGAAACATGCCCGAACTGGCCCCGATAGAGCCTGATCGCTTCCGTCATGGGTCTTACCTCCCGCAGGCTACCGGCCTCCCTTCACCTGCGGGCGGAATTGTGCGGGCGTGTTTTGCCTCCGTCAAGGCGGGCTAAAACAATGTGACCGGCCCCGGATCGGCGACGCGCCGATTTTCAGACTGAGTGATAGGAGACCGGCTGCGGCACGCTGTGCTGCCTTGGCAGTGGCATTCGGCGGCGCGGCCATGTAGCTTTGCGCCGCAAGGACAGAGGACGACATGGCGGACGGGAAAGCGGACGGGGACAAGCGGGGCGTGGGGCGCGGGGCAGGCGAGAGCGTGCATGCCTCGCTCGCCAACGAGATCGGCTTGCGCATCGTGCGCGGCGACTATCCGCCCGGCGCTCTCCTGCCCAACGAGGCGCAGTGGTCGCAAACCTTCAATGTCAGCCGCTCGGCGGTGCGCGAGGCGATCAAGATGCTGATGGCCAAGAGCCTGCTCGCCTCGCGGCCCAAGATCGGCAGCCGCGTCGAGCCGAGGGAGCGCTGGAACCTGCTCGACCGCGACGTGCTCGCCTGGTACGCGACCTCGCCCGACCGGGAGGCGTTCCTGCGCACGGTGCAGGAGTTCCGCCACATCATCGAGCCGGAGGCGTCCGCCTTTGCGGCGCTGAGACGCAGCGACGAACAGATGGAGGAGATCGGCCAGGCCTGCCGGGACATGGCGAGCGCGCCGACGCTGGAGGAGCGCACCCGCGCCGACACGCGCTTTCACCTCGCCATCCTGCGGGCTGCCGGCAACGATCTCCTGGTGCCGCTGGGCGTCCTCATCGAATCGGCGTTCGATCATCTGTTCAAGCACGTCACGCGCGAGGGCGACGACCTCGACTACGCGCAGGGCCTGCACGACACGATCGAGCGCAGCATCCGGATGAAGCGGCCGGAGGCGGCGCGGCGCGCGGTGCGCAAGCTTCTCGCCAATACCGACACGATCATCGGCCGGCCGCCCGAATAGAAGCGCGCCAGGCCGTTCGACCTTTCCCTCCAGCCGTGACAAGAGACATGCCGACGCGACGCCCCAATGTGTTGTTCATCTGCGCCGACCAGTGGCGGGCCGATTGCATTTCGGCGCTCGGCCATCCCAATGTGAAGACGCCCAACCTCGACGCGCTGGCGGCCGACGGGGTGCTGTTCCGCAATCATTTCGGCCAGTGCACGCCCTGCGGCCCGTCGCGCACCAGCGTCCTGACCGGGCTTTACCTGATGAACCACCGCTCCGGCCGCAACGGCACGCCGCTCGATGCGCGCCACACCAACCTTGCGCTGGAAGCGCGCAAGGCGGGCTACGAGCCGACGCTGTTCGGCTACACCGACACCAGCATCGACCCGCGCGGAAAGGACCCGAACGACCCGGCGCTGACCGGCTACGACAAGGGCGTGATGCCGGGTTTCGTCACGCCGCTCCACCTGCCGGACGACATGGTGCCCTGGGTCGCAGACCTCGCCGCCAAGGGCTACGACGTCAGGAACGGCCGCGACGACGCCTTCAAGCCGAAGACGCCCTTCGACAAGCCCGAGGATCGCGGTTTCCGCTTCATCCCGACCGTCTTTCCGGCCGCGCATAGCGAGACGGCTTTCCTGACCGACGCCTTCCTCAAATGGCTTTCGGTTCGAAGCGACAAGCCGTGGTTTGCGCATTTCGTATTCTACCGGCCGCATCCGCCGCTGATCGCGCCCGAACCTTACAACCGCGCCGTGCATCCGAAGGACGTCGTGTTTCCGCAGCGCGCGGCCACCGTCGAGGAAGAAAAGCGGCAGCATCCGCTGCTTGCCTACGAGCTCGACCGCATCAGCCAGCCGGGCCGCTACGACGAGCACAGCCCGCTCGATCCGGTGGCGGCCGACGACCTCGAAATCCGCCAGATGCGCGCGGCCTATTACGGGCTGGTGGCCGAGGTCGACCATCATCTCGGCCGCATCATCGAGCATCTCAAGGCGACCGGCGAATATGAGCGCACGCTCATCATCGTCACCAGCGACCATGCCGAGATGCTGGGCGAGCACTATGTCTGGGGCAAGGAAATCTATTTCGACCAGGCTTTCCGCCTGCCGCTGGTGATTCGCGATCCACGTCCGGATGCCGACGCCACGCGCGGTACCAGGGTCGAAGCCTTCACCGAGGCGGTGGATATCATGCCGACCATCCTCGACTGGGTCGGGCTCAAGGCGCCGCGCAGCTGCGACGGGCGCTCGCTTGTGCCGTTCCTGCTTGGCGAGGCGCCGGAAGACTGGCGCGACGCGGTGTTCTTCGAGCACGACTTCCGTAACGTGAAGACGCAGGCCGCCGAGACGGCGCTGGGCATCTCCTCCGACGAGTGCAGCTATGCGGTGATCCGCGACGGCCGCTACAAATACGTGCATTTCGCGGCCCTGCCGCCGCTTCTGTTCGACATGGTCGAAGACCCGCACGAAACCCGCAACCTGGCCGACCGGCCGGAGATGGCGGCGACCGTCCTGCATTATGCTCAACGGATGCTGAGCTGGCGGCTGAGCCATGCCGAGCGCACGCTGACCAACATGCAGCTTACCAAAGACGGCGTGTTTTCCCGGCCTTGATCTGGCTGGTTCCACCAGCGCGTCGCTGTGGCGCTGACCTCGGCGCGACGCCGGCTGTATCGTGGTTGCTTCCTCGACCCGATTGCAAAGAGAACACCGCGTGAGACTGGAAACGAAAACCGGCACCCTGGCCGACATCGACGGCAACTATGCCTGGCTGCGGCTGGTCGTCTCCATGCTGTTCGGCACGCTGGGCGGCGTCGGCATGTGGGCGGTGGTGCTGGTGATCCCGACCGTGCAGGCCGAGTTCGGCGTCGACCGGGCGGATGCGTCCTTGCCCTATACGGCGGCGATGCTGGGCTTTGCCGTGGGCAACGTCATCGTCGGCCGCGCCATCGACCGGATCGGCTTCTGGATGCCGGCGCTGGGCACCGCGCTCGTGCTGGGAACGGGATTCATCCTGGCGGCGTCGACCACGTCGATCCTGCAGTTTTCCCTCGCCCACGGGTTGCTGATCGGCGTCGGCACCGCGTCGAGCTTCGGGCCGCTGATCGCCGACCTGTCGCACTGGTTCAACCGGCGGCGCGGCCTGGCCGTGTCCTGCGCCGCGACCGGCAGCTACCTGGCGGGCGTGTTGTGGCCGGCCGTCATACCCGGTGTGGTGGAGGCGCATGGCTGGCGTTTCGCCTATGTCGCGATCGGCGTCGTCTGCTTCCTCGCCATGGCGCCGTTGACTTTGCTGCTGCGCCGCCAGCCGCCGCATGCCGCGCTTGCCGAAGGGCAGGGCGGCGGACCGTCCCGGCCGCTGTCGTTGTCGCCGACGGCCTTGCAAACCCTGCTGGTGATCTCGGGGCTGGGATGCTGTGTGGCGATGTCGATGCCGCAGGTGCACATCGTCGCCTATTGCCTCGACCTCGGCTACGGCATCGCGCGCGGGGCCGACATGCTGTCGGTCATGATGGCGGCGGGGATCGTCAGCCGCATCGGTTCGGGCTTCATCGCCGACCGCATCGGCGGGGTGAGGACGCTGCTCATCGGCGCCGTGCTGCAATGCCTGGCGCTGTTCCTCTACATTCCGTTCAACGGTCTGGCCTCGCTCTACGTCGTGTCGCTGGTGTTCGGCCTGTCGCAGGGCGGCATCGTGCCCTGCTATGCGGTGATCGTGCGCGAGACCATGCCGGCGAAGGAGGCCGGCCAGCGCGTCGGCATCGTCATCATGGCGACGATCCTCGGCATGGCCATCGGCGGTTGGATGTCGGGCTGGATCTACGACCTGACCGGCTCGTACGCCGCAGCCTTCCTCAACGGCATCGGCTGGAACTTCCTGACGATTTCGGTGGCGCTGTTCCTGCTGTGGTCGGCCCGGCGTGCTTCCTACGCCGGGCCGTGACGGTGGATGCGCCGGAAGGTCAGCGCTTGCCGTAGATCTGATCGAGCAGGGCGCCTTCGGCGAAATGCTCCTTCTGGACCTTTTCCCAGCCGCCGAACACGTCCTCGACGGTGACGAGGCGGACCGGGGGGAACTTGTCCTTGAATTCGGCCGCGACCTTCTCGTCGCGCACGCGCAGGCTGTATTCCGCTTCGATCTTCTGGCCTTCCGGCGTGTAGAGGAATTCGAGGTAGCTCTTGGCGAGGTCGCGGCTGCCGTTTTCATCGGCCACCTTGTCGACGATGGCGACCGGGAACTCCGCCAGCAGGCTGAGCGAAGGGGTCACCGTCTCGTACTTGTCGGTGCCGTATTCCTTGGCGATGCCCTGCGTTTCGGATTCGAAGGTGATCAGCACGTCGCCGATGCCGCGCTCGGCGAAGGTGGTGGTGGAGGCGCGGCCGCCCGTGTCGAACACCGGCACGTGCGAGAATATCTTGCCGACGAACTCCTTCACCTTTTCGGCGTCGCCGCCGAACTTTTCCAAGCCGTAGGCGTAGGCGGCTAGGTAGGTGTAGCGCGCATTGCCGGAGGTTTTCGGATTCGGGAAAATGATCTGCACGTCGTCGCGGGCGAGATCGTCCCAATCCTTGATGTTCTTCGGGTTGCCGGCGCGCACCAGGAAGGACGGCAGCGAGTAGAACGGCGAGGCGTTGTCCGGGAAACTCTTTTGCCAGTCGGCGGAGACATAGCCGTTCTTGACCAGGAAATCGATGTCGGGGACCTGGTTGAAAGTGACGACATCGGCGGCGAGCCCCTCGACGATGGCGCGGGCCTGCTTCGAGGTGCCGGCATGCGACTGGTCGATCGTGACGCCGGGATGTTCGGCCACATAGGCCTTGTTGATGGCGACGAACAGTTCACGCCCGACGTCGTAGGAGGCGTTGAGGAGCTTGTCGGCCGACCAGGCCGAGGCGGAGGACAGGATAAGACCCGCGACGGCGGTTGCGGCAAGCAAGAGGCGTTTCATGGAAAGGCTCCGGTTTCAGAATTGCCGGAACATATAGCCGCGGGTAGCCGCCGCCCGCGAGGCAAAGGGCGCTCAGGCGAGGCGCATTGTTGGAACGTATCGTTCGAATTTCCGATATCTGAGGTAAAATTTTCTGCTTCTGGCCGGCTATTCGCCGGCACCGGGGAAAACCTTCCACCGGCGCGGGCGGAACGCCACGCGGCTCTTCTGCGCCGCCGGATGGTCGACCGGAAGCTCGATCTCGACGCGCTGGCGCTGGCCGCCGACCTCCAGTTCCACGCGCCGCGTGCCGGCGACGCGGCGGCTGGCGGCGACCGTGCCGGCGATGCAGCCCGCGCATTCCTCCAGAAGGTCCACGTCGTGCGGGCGGAAGAACAGCGTCGCCTTGCCGGCGGGGACGCCCTGAGCCGACAGGCCGATGGGGCGGTCGGCGATCCACAGCTGGCCGTCTTCGACCTTGACCGGCAGGGAACTGGACTCACCGATGAAGCCGTAGACGAAGGGCGAGTTGGGTGTGTCGTAGACATCGTCGGCAGTGCCGACCTGCTCGATCTTGCCCTGGCTCATCACGACCACGCGGTCCGCCAGTTCCAGCGCCTCCTCCTGGTCGTGGGTGACGAAAACCGTGGTGTGGCCGGTGGCGTCGTGGATTTCGCGCAGCCAGCGGCGCAGTTCGCGTCGCACCTGCGCGTCGAGCGCGCCGAACGGCTCGTCTAGCAGCAGCACCTTGGGTTCGATGGCCATGGCGCGGGCCAGCGCCACGCGCTGGCGCTGGCCGCCGGAAAGCTGCGCCGGATAGCGCTTTTCCAGCCCCGACAATTGCACGAGGTCGAGCAGCTTGGAGGCGCGGCGGCGGATTTCGCCGGCCGAAGGGCGTGTCGCGCCGGGGCGCACCTTGAGGCCGAAGCCGACATTGTCGGCGACCGTCATGTGCTTGAACAGCGCGTAGTGCTGGAAGACGAAGCCGACATTGCGCTCGCGGATGGTGCGTTCCGAGGCGTCTTCCTCGCCGAAGAAGATCTTTCCGGCGGTCGGCTGCTCGAGGCCGGCGATCAGGCGCAGCAGCGTCGTCTTGCCGGAACCGGACGGCCCCAGAAGCGCGATCAGCTCGCCCGAACGGATGTCGAGCGAGACATCGTGCAGGGCGGCGAAAGTGTCGAATTCCTTGCGCACATTGGCGACGCGAACATCCATGGTGATGCCTTTCAATGTCCGCGCGTTGCGGCGATTTCGGCGCCGTAGCGCATTTCAAGCAGGGTTTTGAGCGCGAGCGTGACCAGCGCCAGGCCGGCCAGCAGCGAGGCGACGGCAAAGGCGCCGGCGGCGTTGTAGTCGTTGTAGAGGATTTCGACGTGCAGCGGCATGGTGTTGGTCTGGCCACGGATGTGGCCCGACACCACCGAAACCGCGCCGAACTCGCCCATGGCGCGCGCATTGCACAGAAGCACGCCGTAGAGCAGGCCCCATTTGATGTTGGGCAGCGTCACGTACCAGAAGGTCTGCCAGCCGTTGGCGCCGAGCGAGATCGCCGCCTCCTCGTCCTTGGTGCCCTGTTCCTGCATCAGCGGGATCAGTTCGCGGGCGACGAAGGGGAAGGTGACGAAGACGGTCGCCAGCACGATGCCGGGCACGGCGAACAGGATGGTGATGCCGTGCGCCTTCAGCCACGGGCCGAGCAGGCTCTGCGCGCCGAACAACAGCACGTAGACGAGGCCGGAAATGACCGGCGAGACCGAAAACGGCAGGTCAACCAGCGTGGTGAGGAAGGCCTTGCCCTTGAACTCGAACTTGGCGATGGCCCAGGCCATGGCGACGCCGAAGACGAGGTTGAGCGGCACGGCGATGGCGGCGACGATGAGGGTGAGGCGGATGGCCGAGACGGAATCGGGCTCGGCCAGCGTCGACAGGAAGAACTCTACGCCCCTGCCGAACGCCTGGAAGAACACCAGCACCAGCGGCAAGACCAGGAACAGGCCGAGGAAGGCGAAGGCAATCGCCATCAGCACGTAGCGCACCAGCCTCGTCTCGGTGATGCCCGATGCTTCCTGATGTGCCGCATCGGCGGCGAAGAGGGCGGGGTCAGCCATAGCGCTTGCGGCTCCAGGACTGGATCAGGTTGATGACGAGCAGCATGGCGAACGAGATCACCAGCATGATCGCGGCGATGGCGGTTGCGGCCGGGTAGTTGAACTCCTCCAGCCGGATGATGATCAGGAGCGGCGTGATTTCCGAGATATTGGGCAGGTTGCCGGCAATGAAGATGACGGAACCGTATTCGCCGACGCCGCGCGCGAAGGCGAGCGCGAAGCCTGTCAGGATGGCCGGCGTGAGCCCCGGCGCCAGCACGCGGGTGATGGTCTGGAAGCGGGTGGCGCCGAGCGTTGCGGCGGCTTCCTCCACCTCCTTGTCGATTTCCTCCATGATCGGCTGCACGGTGCGCACCACGAAGGGCAGGCCGATGAAGATCAGCGCGATCACGATGCCGAGCGGCGTATAGGCGACCTTGATGCCGAGCGCCGACAGCGGGGCGCCCAGCCAGCCGTTCGGCGCATAAAGCGTCGTCAGCGCGATGCCGGCCACCGCCGTCGGCAGCGCGAACGGCAGGTCGACCATGGCGTCGATGACGCGGCGTCCCGGAAAGCGGTAGCGCACCAGCACCCAGGCGACGAGGGTGCCGAACACGACATTGACGAGGGCCGCGATCACCGCCGTGCCGAAGCTGATCTTCAGCGAGTTCAGCGTGCGCCTGTCGCTGGCGATGGCCCAGAAATCGGTCCAGCCAAGGGCGGCCGAGCGCCATGCCAGCCCCGACAGGGGAATGAGGATGATGAGCGTGAGGTAGGCAAGCGAGAGGCCGAGCGTCAATCCGAAACCCGGAATGACGCTCGGCTTCCTGAACCGCCAACCCGCCTCTCTCGCGGGTAGTATGGTCATGTCGTCCCTGTCGTGTCCCAATTCATGGTGCGGCTTATTGGGCCGGCTTATAGATTTGGTCGAATATACCACCGTCGCCGAAATGATAAGGCTGGGCTTTCTTCCAGCCGCCGAAAAGCGGATCGTCGATGGTGATGAGCTTGATGTCCTTTTCCCAGGCAAGGTCGGCCGGATCGACGAGGTCGGGCTTGTAGGGCCGGTAGTGGTTCCTGGCGATCAGCGTCTGCCCCTCCTTGGAATAGAGGTAGCCGAGATAGGCTTCGGCCACCTTGCGCGTGCCATGGGTGTCGACATTGGCGTCGACGACGGCGACCGGCGGTTCGGCGAGGATCGAGGAGGACGGATAGACGATGTCGAAATTGCCGGCCCCGAACTCGTCGAAAGCAAGGAAAGCCTCGTTTTCCCAGGCCAGCAGCACGTCGCCCAGCCCCTTCTGGGCGAAGGTCACGGTCGAGCCGCGGGCACCGGTGTCGAGCACCGGTACGTTGGCGTAGAGCTTGCCGATGAACTCTTTGGTCTTTTGCTCGTCGCCACCGTCATGGGCGTTGGCGAAGGCCCAGGCGGCCAGGTAGTTCCAGCGTGCGCCGCCCGAAGTTTTCGGATTGGGGGTGACGACCTGCACGCCGTCCTTGACGAGGTCGTCCCAGTCTTTGATGCCCTTCGGGTTGCCCTTGCGGACGAGGAAGACGATGGTCGAGGTATAGGGCGCGGAATTGTTCTCGAACTTCTTGCGCCAGTCGGGCGAAATGATCTTCGCCTTTTCCACGATGGCGTTGATGTCGCTTTCGAGCGCCAGCGTGACGACATCGGCGGCCAGGCCGTCGATGACGGACCGCGCCTGCGCGCCCGAGCCGCCATGCGATTGCTGGATGGTCACCGTTTCGCCGGTTTCGGCCTTCCAATAGGCGGCGAACGCCTCGTCATAGGCCTTGTAGAGTTCGCGCGTCGGATCATAGGAAACGTTCAGGATGGTGGTGTCGGCGAAGGCGAAACCCAGTGTGCCAAACTGGACGGAAGAGGCGATCAATGCGGCAAGCAGCGTCTTGAAATGAGGGTGGGTCATTTTCGGACTCCGTTTGGTGACGGCGTAAATGTACTTGTTAGATAGAGATTGGATGCGTGCGCTCGTTGCGTTTTCGCCAGTCTTTCGGCAAATTTTCCGGCGCTTTCGCCGTTTTCGGGGAAAATTTTGCTCGCAGGCCGGCGTGCGGCCGGGGCGGCTCCATGGCTTTCGGAAGGGCACCGAGAGCGTGTGCGCCTATTCCACGAACACTTTCACGCTTGCCGCGCGGCCGGCGGCGTCGATGACCGTCAGCGTCGAATAGCCGGCGCCGTCGGGCTGCCAGGTCGCTGTGCGGCGGCGGTCGGTGCCGGCAAGCGGCTTGCCGTTGGCGAGCCAGCGGAAGGGCGCCCGCCCGCCCTGCAGCTTCAGCACCAGCGGCGTCGCGGCGTCCGCCGTTACCCCGAGATCGACATGCGCGCCTTCGGGCGGAAAGACGATGCGCGGCGGCGGCTCGGTCGGGCCGGAGGAGGCGAGCCGCTCGGTACCGAAACGGGCCTGCGTGACGGGCAATTCGCCGCGCCCGGGATTGAACACGCCGGCAGGGCGCGGCGGCAGCGGCACGGCCGCGAGGCCGGAGCGGCTGAAGCCCCCGAACAGGATGGGCGCGGCGGAGACATAGCCGGAGAGGCCCGGCACCGCGCCGGCATCGGCACGCCCGACCCATACGCCCAGCACATAGCGGCCGTCGAAGCCGACCGACCAGGCGTCCCGGTAGCCGTAGGAGGTGCCGGTCTTGTAGGCGATGGCGCGGGGCAGCGCGCCCTCCGGCGGCCGGACGCCGGACAGGATATCGGCGATCTGCCAGGCGGCGGCGGCGTCGAGGATGGTGGCGGCGGGAGCGGCAGCCGCTGCCGTCTCGGTGCCGTCGCGCAGCGGGTGCGCCTTCCCGCCATTGGCGAGCCCGGTGTAAAGCTGCACCAGGTCGCGCAGCGTGGTGCCGACGCCGCCGAGGCCGATCGCCAGCCCCGGCGCTTCGTTGACGGGAAGCACCGGGCTGACGCCGGCCTGGCGGAAGCGCGCCATCAGCCGCGCCGGGCCGACCGCGTCGAGCAGGCGGATCGCGGGCACGTTGAGAGACAGTTGCAGCGCCTGCCGGATCGACACATCTCCCTGATAGGCCATGTCGAAGTTCTTCGGCCGGTAGCCGGAGAAATCGGCCGGGCTGTCTTCGATCAACGTCTGCTGCGCGACGAGGCCCTGCTCGAAGGCGAGGCCGTAGATGAACGGCTTCAAAGTCGAGCCGGGCGAGCGCAGCACCCTGGTCATGTCGATCCAGCCAGAGCGGCTGGCGTCGAAATAATTGGCGGAACCGACTTCGCCGAGAATGTCGCCGGTGCGCGAATCGGCCAGCGCCATGGCGACGGACAGTTTCGGGCCAAGCCTCCTGGCGGCGTTTTTCGCCACCGCTTCCAGCCCCTGCTGCACGCTTTTGCGGACGGTGAGCTGCGGCGAGGGACCATCGCCTGCCTTGCGCAGCGCGGCATAGGCGAGGTGCGGCGCAAGTGCGGGCAGGGCGTGCCGCGTTGCCGGAACCGCGTCGATGGCGGCGCGGGCGGCTTCGCGCTGCTCGAGTTTTCCGGCGGCGACCATGCGTGCGAGCACGCGGTCGCGGGCGGCCTGCGCCGCTATCGGATTGCGGTCCGGCCGGCGCTTTTCCGGCAGTTGCGGCAGGGCGACGAGCAGGGCCGATTCCGCCACGCTCAGCCGTTTCGGCTCCTTGCCGAACCAGGCGAGCGAGGCGGCGCGCACGCCTTCGAGATTGCCGCCATAGGGGGCGAGCGTGAGGTAGCGTTCGAGAATCTCGCGCTTGGAAAGCCGCCGCTCGATCTGGAGCGCGCGCAAGACCTGCCTGACCTTGGCGGCGAGGCTGCGGCTTTCGCGCGGCTCGATCAGGCGGGCGAGCTGCATCGACAGCGTAGAGCCGCCGGAAACGATGTGCCCGCTGGTGGCGAACTGCAGCGCGGCGCGGCCGATCGCCAGGAAATCGATGCCCCGGTGGGCCCAGAAACGCTTGTCCTCGTAGGTGACCAGCATGTCGAGGAACGGCTTGTCGAGATGGTCGAGGTCGGTCGCGAGCCGCCAGTAGCCGTCCGGCGTGGCGAAGGCGCGCAGGAGCTGGCCGTCACGGTCGAGCACTTCGGCCGAGACGGTGAGCTTTTCGGGAAGCGGCGGCGGAAAGGCGCGGTCGAGTTGCCAGAGAACGAGGGCGCCGAGGACGAGGCAGGCAACGCCGGCGGCCGCGCCGATGGTGAATTTGCGCAGGCGGGTCACGAGGGGGCGCTGCCGGAAACCGGGTGGCCGTTCTCCTCATCCGGCCGCCTTGCGGCCACCGTCTCCCCGGCGGGGAGAAGGGAGGGTTGCGGCTGCTGCTGGCGCTTCCCTCTCCCCCACGGGGAGAGGTCGCTCGAGCGAAGCGGAGGGCGGGTGAGGGGGCTGAGCCAGAGCATGAACATGAACCCCTACTGCGCTTTCACCTCCATCATGCCGGTGGCGGTGCGGGCGGAAAACTGCGGTCGGTACATGTCCTCCACCACCGCCGCCGGATGGGCGTAGACGCCCGGCGTCACCGCGCGCACGACATAGGCCAGCGTGACCGAGCGGTTGGCGCCGCCCTCGCCGGGGTTGAAGGCGGCGACGAAGCGGTCGTCGCGGAATTCCAGATGTGCCGCCTCGGTCTGGCCGAGCCACGAGAAGTTGGACAGTTGCGCGCTGGAAACCAGGTTCGGATTGTCGATCTCGAAGCCGGCCGGCAGCAGGTCGGTTACCAGCAGGCGCGACGGCCAGCTATTCAGTTCGTCGATCTTGAGCACCACGACATAGCGCTCGTTCTGCGCGGCCTCGGTGACGTTGGCCTCGTTGCCGTCCAGCGTGTAATAGGTCCGCTCGATGGTAAAACCGTCGCCGCCGGCCGGCAGCGGCTGGGCCGGGGCGGCAATGGTGGTGACCACCGCCTGCAGGTCGGTGCCGCCGGTATTGGCGATGGTGAGCGGTTCGCCGGCGATGTCGCTGCCGTTGAACTCGGCCGAGTAGGCGCCGGCGTGCGGTGCGCCGTTGACGGTGAGGGCAATCGAGTCGTTGCCAGCCTTCAGCGCCCGTGCGGCAAGCAGCATCCAGGCCTGGTCCTGTGTGCTCGTCCAGCGCGTGTTGGCGCGCTCCTTCGCTACCAGCTTGACCAGTTGCGGGACGATCGCCGGCACCGGCTTGGTCTCGGCCGCCAGCGAGAGCATGGCCGCGCCGTCGCGCAGCGCCGAGCCGTAGTCGGAGCGATACCAGTCGTATTCGCCCGCCGCCTCGGCCTGCCGCAGGGCGGCGGCGAAGGCCGCCTGCGAGCGCTGCGCGTCGCCGTAGAGTGCAAGGGCCGCGCCCAGTTGCGCCACCGCCATCGGGCTGGAGAATTCGTCGAGCCGGGTATCGGCGTAATAGCGCAGGTCGCCCACCGATGCCTTCTTGTTGCGCGCCAGCACATAGAGCGCATAGGCCATGGCGCTGCCGCGGCTCTTCACGTCCTGGTCGTAGCCAAGCGCGTTCTGGAGGTTGGCGAGCGCCTGGGTCATGGCGCTTTCCGGCACGTTGTATTTCTGTTCGCGCGACCGCGTCAGGAAGTCGGTGACATAGGCGTCGAGCCACAGGTCGCCGTCGCCCGGTCCCCACAGGCCGAAGCCGCCGCTCGATCCCTGGTTGTTCAGCACCTTGTAGATCGCGTCCTGGATGCGCTTGGTAAGGTCGGCGTCCTCGGTCATGCCGACGCCCGCCGCCATCTCGTTGAGGTAGAGAAGGGGCAGGGCGCGGCTGGTCGTCTGTTCCGAGCAGCCATAGGGATAGCGGTCGAGCGCCATCAGCAGCGAGGGCACGTCGAAGGCGGCCGCCTGCGAGACGCCGACGCTGACGGACGCGCCGTCGAGCAGGCTTTCGGCCAGAAGCTGCCGGTCGACGCGCAGCGCGCCGCCATGGGCCTTGAGGTCGGCGACCATGCGGGTGGTGACCGGCAACTGCGCCGGCCGGATCGGCAGGGCGAGCTTCTGCTCGACGCTGGTGCCGCTGTCGTTGGCGAGTTTGACGGTGATCGAGGTGTCGCCTGCGGCCACGCCGATCAGCGGGACGGTGAAGGACTGCCGCTTGCCGCCAGAAAGCGCCAACTTCTGCGGCACGCCGTCCTCGCCTATGGAAAGACCGCCGGTGGATTCGATCGACACTGCGTAGTCGCCGTCGGGTGCGTCGGTATTGGCCACGTCGAGCCGCATCGTGGCCGCGTCGCCGGGTGCGAGGAAGCGCGGCAGGCCGGCGGTGATGACGACCGGATCGCGGATGATGACATCGGACACTGCGTGGCCGACCGCATCGCCGGTCCAGGCGACCGCCATGATGCGCGCGGTGCCGTTGAATTGCGGGATGTCGAAGGCGACGTTCGCCTTGCCCTCGGCGTCGAGTTCGACGATGCCGGAGAAGAAGGCGACCAGCTTCTCGGTTGGCGGCTCGCCTTGCGCCTGCATGCTGGCGCCGTCGCCGCCGGTCCTGAGCTTGCCGGTCACGCCCGGCGAACCGTCGATCAGCAGGCCGTAAAGGTCGCGCAGTTCCATGCCCATCCGGCGCTGGCCGAAGAACCAGTTCTCCGGGTCCGGCGCCTTGTAGTTGGTGAGGTTGAGAATGCCGACGTCGACGGCGGCGACCGTCACATAGGCCTTTTCGCCGGGCTTTACGCCGGAAACCGCGACCGGGATCGACAGCGGCTGGCGCGGCTCGGTCTTTTGCGGCGGCGACAGTTCAACGGAAAGCTTCTTGTCGGCCGGGTCGACTTGCAGCCACTTCACGCCGATGGCACGGGCCGGCATGCGCGATTGCTGCGCATCGCCCGGCCGGAACAGGGTCGCGGTGACATAGGCGCCAGCGCCCCAATCGTCGCCGACAGGCAGGTCGATGGTGGCGCCGCCTTCCGGCACCGTGGCGGTGACGGTCTTCAGCAGCTTGTCGGCGCCGATGGCGACGAAAAGCTCGCCGGCGAAATGCGGCGAGACCTTCAGCCTGGCGACCTCACCGGCGGCATAAGAATCCTTGTCGAGGGCGATTTCGAGCCCATCCGGCGTTTCGGTCGAGGAGGCGCTGACATACCAGCCGGCGTCGAATTCGTAGCTGGTGGCCGGGCCGTCCGGGTCGGCGGTTTCGATTTCCAGCCGGTAGCGGCCCCAGTCGACGGGCTGCGAGACGGTCGCTTCCCTGTCGGCGGCAAGATCGACCGTGCCGGTGGCGACGGACTTGGTGAACTCCACCGCTTCGTAGCGCCAGGAACCGCCGCTGCGATACCACTGGTAATTGCGCTCGACCTTCACCAGCGACCACGCCGCATCCTTCAGGGCGGCGCGATTGCCGTCGGCGTCGACGGCGATCAGGCTGAACTTGGCGGTTCCGCCTTGCGGCACCTCGTCGCCGGAAAAGTCCGGGCGGATGCCGATCATGTCGTCCTGCGGGCGGATGCCGATGTCGAGCGAGCGTTCGACGGCGCGGCCGCCCGTCTCGCGCATGCGTATGGTGACCTTGGCGTTGACCAGCCGGGTCGTTGCCGGCAGCTGGTCGGCCGCGACGGGAAAGCTTGCCTTGCCGTCGTCGTCGGTGAGCGGCAGGTCGGCGAACGGCGTTACCTGCGCCTCCGTCGCCTGCTCGTCGGCGAGGCCGAAGGAAAAGCCCTTGAAGCGGTCCCAGGAGCGGGTCGTGGACAGCGCCAGTTCGCCTTCGAGCACCAGCCCGGCGGCCGGCGCGCCGTAGAGGAAGCGGCCGTCGACGCCGACCGTGGCGGTCTCGCCCTGCGCCATCTCCTTCTTGTCG
>Ga0182744_1001299_pt1 | contig 21969 bp, 14 predicted proteins | sample eDN3rd30CKraftMG_FD_128525 | JGI IMG/M metagenome (GOLD analysis project Ga0182744, IMG submission 128525) | Enriched Miracle-Growth compost microbial communities from Emeryville, California, USA - eDNA 3rd pass 30_C Kraft MG (version 2) (version 2) ...
AATCGTGAAAACAGGCTTATTGCATCGGGAAGCGCACTCATTACTATTTTGCCCGAACTGACCTTCAAATCGTCTTTTGCCATCGATCGTAGAAATGCAGTGAATACCACATTTTTGGATCCGATTTCTACGGCTTGGGGCAGAAACCAATACGGGGAGGGGTCAGATTCGCGTAATATGAATACGGTAATCACCTTTGATAATGTGGCTACCTATACCAAGGCTTTTAATAAGCACAATATCGAAGCCATGGCCGGTTCATCGTGGACGGAGTCGAAATATACCAACAGTTGGATCAATGGTTCGCACTATCGGAACGATTTGATTGAAACATTGAATGCCGCCAATAAAATTGCTTGGAATAATACGGGCTCAGGTGGTTCAGAGTGGGGGATTATGTCTTATTTTGGTCGGGTTGCCTACAATTTTGATAGCAAATACCTCGTTACCGCCAATCTGCGTGCAGACGGATCATCTAAACTGCACCCAGATAGCCGTTGGGGGTATTTTCCATCGGTTTCAGCCGCGTGGCGCCTTTCTTCGGGATCGTTTATGGAGGGTGCCGATTGGGTGGATGACCTGAAAATCCGCGGTGGCTGGGGGCAAACCGGTAACCAGTCGGCCATCAGCGATTATGCTTATCTGCAGCGATATTCGCTCAGCCGTGTGGAGTGGTTTAAAGAAGGTCAAGAAAATGCTGTGCCAGTAGTCTCCCCCTCTAATTTGCGCACGCGGGACTTAACTTGGGAGACTACCACCCAAAGCAATGTGGGGATTGACTTAACAGCTTTGAATAGTAGGTTAACTGTAGCATTGGATTATTATTATAAGCGCACAACGGATATGTTAATGAATGTTACGATTAATGCAGGACCTGTCCAATCAAGAAGTATTATACGAAATGAGGGCACTATGACTAATAAAGGCATAGAGCTGGCTATTGGTAGTAAGAATATCGATGGACCACTTGTTTGGAATACCGATTTTAATATATCTTTCAATCGGAACAATTTAGAAAGCCTGGCGCTTGCACAAATTTATAATACAGCTACCACGAGCGATGTAACACATGACTATGTGGTACGTAATGAACCGGGGAGAGCACTAGGGGGCTTCTTTGGCTATATCAGCGATGGGGTTGATCCCGAAACGGGCGAATTGATGTACCGCGATTTGAATCAGGATGGCCGTATATCATCAACAGACAGAACCTATATTGGTGATCCCAACCCGGATTTTGTCTTTGGTTTAACCAACAGTCTTTCTTATAAGAACTTTAACTTGAGTATCTTTTTACAGGGATCTTATGGGAATGATATTTTCAATGCCTCACGCATTGAAACAGAAGGGATGTACGATGGCAAGAACCAATCCACGCGGGTGCTTGATCGTTGGCGTATCCCCGGACAGATAACCGACGTGCCCAAAGCGAATTTTGATATCAAGAACTCATCTTATTTCGTAGAAAATGGAAGTTATCTACGGGTGAAAAACATATTCCTATCTTATAATATCAAAGCAGCGGCCTTAAACCGTTTGGGTATTGGTAAGCTTCAACCCTATATTTCGGCCAATAACCTGTTAACCTGGACCAACTATACAGGCATGGATCCGGAAGTAAACCAATGGGGCAATAGCGGCGCTGTACAAGGAATAGACTGGGGCACGTATCCCCAAAGTCGTTCGTTCGTGGTAGGTATTAATGTTGAATTTTAAAAATGAAAGATATGAATTCCAAATATAAATTGATATACATCGGATTACTGGGCGGCATGTTGTGCTGTTTTTCTTCTTGCTTGAAGGATTTTGATCCGGTAGATACCTACTCGGATGTAACAGAGGGGATTAACGATGCGGGGGAAGAAGTGGTGTTTAAAGACAAGGCTGCGGTAGAAAGTCATTTGAAAACGTTGTACAATCAAATGCGTGATCGACAGGAACATTGGTACTTGGACTTATTACTTTTAGCAGATGCCCATGCAGATAATGCCTATGGCGGAACCACCGGTGCAGAAGTCATCCCTTTTGAAAATAATGCCATTGAAGGCTCTAACTCGGTCATCGATCGCGATTGGAATCGCTATTTAGAAGATGTTGCCCGAGCCAACCGGTTGATTGTCCATATTGACGAAGTACAAGATGCAACGCTGACCACGGCCATGCGCGAACAATATAAAGCGGAAGCAAAGATTTTCCGGGCCATGATTCTTTTCGATATGGTACGTATCTGGGGGTCGATCCCAGTGATTACGACCGAGGCAGGTGATATTACGGCCGAAACCATTGAAGATGTATACGATGATTACTTCCCTAAACAGTCGACCGAAGAAGAAGCCTATCGGCAAATTGAAAAGGATCTGCTGGAAGCATTAGAAGCTGCGCCAGACAATGATGCAGCAGATAAAACACGGTTTTCTAAATCGGTAGCACGTACTTTATTGGCCAAAGCATATGCTGAAAAGCCGATACGCGATTATGCAAAGGTCATTCTGTATTGCGATGCCGTTACGGCGGATGGATTTGATCTGGTAGACGATTTTAGCGACCTATTCGGGATGAATGCGGCGGGTACCGATGCTAAGATGCGCAATACCAAAGAGTCTATCTTAGAAGCGCAGTTTTTTTCTGGAAGTGGCAACTGGGTAACCTGGATGTTCGGTCGCGACTTGGCTAATTGGAATAGTAACTTTACATGGGCTAAATGGGTAACGCCCTCGCGCGACTTGGTCAAAGCTTTTGAGACGGAAGGCGATCAGGAACGTTTCAAAGAATCCATCGTATATTATGAAACCAACTGGAGTAACTATTATCCTTCCGATCATTATCCATTTATGTACAAATGCCGTTCGGCCTATAGCAGCATCATCAAATACCGCTACGCGGATGTCCTGTTACTCAAAGCAGAAGCCTTGATCATGGGATCAGGAGATTTAGCAGCGGCTGCCGATATCATCGATCGCATTCGGCACCGTGCTGGTTTGAATAAATTGCCGGCTAATATCCGCGGAGATAAAGAGGCCATGTTAAATGCGCTGCTGAAAGAACGTCGGTTGGAATTGGCTTTTGAAGGTCAACGCTGGTTTGATTTGGTCCGACTTAATAAGGTAGAAGAAGTGATGAATGCCGTTTTTGCAAAAGATGCAGGAAGGAAAGCACTCGTATATCCTTTCAATGAAAATTCGTATCGTTTACCGGTGCCACAGGGAGTGATCGATCAAAATCCAAATATTGTACAAAATCCGGGCTATTAACTGATTAGATGATTTTAATAGTAAGATATACGATGAAATTCAAAAAATATATGAAACAACTATTAACGGTAGCTTGCTTTTTAAGCACCATCTTGATTGCTTGTAGCTCAGGTAAAAATGTATCACCCGAACCACCACCGGAAGAAAAACCGGAAGTGAAAGGCGATGTAACTATTTATGTAACTACCAATAATCGTTCGTACGATTTTGCGAAACAGGCGGTTGACTTTAACGCTCAAGCAAACATGTCGCCCACCACGATTACTTTAGATCCGAATACACGTTATCAAACGATGGACGGTTTCGGTGCAGCAATCACCGGTTCTACCTGTTATAACTTGATGCAGATGGCACCCGCAGATCGTGCTCAGTTTTTAAAAGAAACATTTTCTGAAACGGAAGGTATGGGACAAAGTTATATCCGCATCGCCATTGGCTGCTCCGACTTTTCTTTGAGCGAATATACCTTGTGCGATAAGCCGGGCATCGAAAACTTTAGCTTGCAGGAAGAGGAAACGGCCTATGTCATTCCCATCTTAAAGGAGATTTTGGCCATTAACCCGCACATTAAAATCATTGGTTCTCCTTGGACGTGTCCGCGCTGGATGAAGGTGAATAACCTGACCGATCTGCAGCCGTATAACTCATGGACAGGCGGGCAGCTCAACCCAGCTTATTATTCAGATTATGGGTTGTATTTTGTCAAATGGATTCAAGCATTGGCTAAAGAGGGGATTGACATATATGCTGTCACTCCACAAAATGAACCGCTCAATCGAGGAAATTCAGCATCGTTGTTTATGGGTTGGCAAGAACAACAGCATTTTGTGAAAGAGGGACTGGGAAAGCAGCTCAAAGTTGCTGGATTGAGTACCAAAATCTACCTGTTCGATCACAACTATAATTATGATAACTTGAGCGATCAGAACGATTATCCAGTTAAAATCTATGAAGATGAAGCAACAGCAGCTTTGGTGGCCGGTGCTGCTTACCATAACTATGGTGGCAACAGGGCAGAGCTGAACGATATTCACCAACAACGTCCGGATAAAGAGCTGATCTTTACCGAAACGTCCATTGGTACTTGGAACGACGGACAAAATTTAGCCACCAGGCTCATGGAAGATATGCAGGAGGTGGCGTTAGGGACCATTAACAACTGGAGCAAGGCGGTAATCGTTTGGAACTTGATGCTTGATAACGAACGGGGTCCTAATCGTGATGGTGGATGTCAAACTTGCTATGGCGCGGTAGATATCAATAAAAATAATTATAAATCCATTACACGGAATTCACACTATTATATCATCGGCCATTTATCGGCCGTAGTAAAACCGGGTGCAACGCGCATCGGTACGAAAGGCTATACGGCTAATGGTATTACCTATACTGCCTTTGAAAATGTGGACGGCAGTTATGCCTTCGTGCTTTTAAATAATACTGGTGAATCTAAAAAGATAACGTTGAGCGATGGCACCCATTACTTTTCATATGATGTGCCTGCCAAGTCGGTGGTTTCTTATCGCTGGAAGTAAAAATTAAAAAGTCAAAATTAAAAAGACTTGTCTGTCGTAGGAACGGTAAAAATTCAAACCACGAAGGGCTCGTAAAATATTTTCAAAAGGAAGCAAGATATCAGTAAAAGTGTTGTTTGTAAGTACTTTATTGGTATTTAATACATCAATCTACTTTACATTATAATTGAAATAACATGAATAAATCTATATATCTGCTATTGGTACTAACAAGTTTGTGCCTTTGGAGCGCCTGTAAGAAGGACGATATAAAAGCTGCCGGAAACCCGGTAATTGATGCCAAAACGGAATTTTCAAATGCTCTTTTTGGTGATAGTTTAACCTTTACCGCGAATGTGTCGGATCAGGAAGTAGCGTTGTCTACTTTGAAAGCACAGTTATATTACGGCGAAGAGATGGTTTCTGAAACGGTGATTCGTACCAAAACGAATGGCGATTACACCGGTAAAATCTATGTTCCATACTATGCCAACATACCAAATGGTACGGCAACCTTGAAATTGGTTTTGCAGAATATTCATTTTACCCTAACGGAACAGGTCTATGATCTCTCATTAGAACGACCCGATTATCCTTATTTAACACTGGTAGCCGGAGATGAAACGTACCGAATGGAACGTACGGGATTGTATAGCTATGCCGCTACAGCCGACTTCCCGATCAAGGTAAGTGCTTATATCAAAGCGCCAAAGGTAGGAGAGGAGGGGAATGAGCTCACTTTTGGATGGGTAGACAATGCCATTAAAGAGGGTAGCACAACCAGTATCCCATTCTCTAACCGTTCGGCGGGGCAGTATAGTATCACTTTCAACTCTTTAACCTACGAAGCAGCTCCCTTCATCATCGCTTATGCCATTAATGAAACAGTCATGCAACGGGTAGATGATAGCCACTATAAGTTGGATATGGAACTGACGAATGGGCAGGAATTGGCGTTTGAAGGGATCAGTGATTTTGCCGATTGGTGGATCGATCCAGATTATCTTACGAAAACATCGGATAACACATTGGCATTTGCAGCGCCTGATGGGCAATATCGGATAACGGCCAATTTCCAATACAAGTATTTCGTAGTAGAAAAACTAATGAATGGCGAACTGGCGAAATTGCAAGCTGATGGTTCGGGCGCGGTCTGGATCATTGGTGAAGGCATTGGTAAACCATCTGTCAGCACGAATGCCGTGGGTTGGGATACGGGTAAGGCATTGTGTATGGTACCCCTCGGTAATAAAAAATATCAGGTAACTGTAGTGGCAGGTACTACGGTAAATGCTGATAACATTAACTTTAAATTTTTCCATGAAAAAGGCTGGAATGGTGAGTTCAATAATACCACCTTAACTACCACGAGTGATGTTGTATTTATCGGTGATGGTAAAAACGGTCGGGATGCAGGAAACTTAGGGATTGTAGAAGGTAAAACCTTAGAGAATGGGGCTACTTACAAATTCATCCTCGATTTAACGGAAGGGAATAATAAAGCCGTACTAACGGTAGAGAAACAATAAATAAACTAGAAGAAGAGAAAGGGGCAGCACTACCGTCACTGCGAGGAGGAATGACGAAGCAGTCTTTTTAGATTGCTTCGCCGTCATTCCGAGCGAAGCCGAGGAATCTCATCCTAATGAGATATCTCGATTTCGCTACGCTTCACTCGATATGACGATAGTAGACTTTTTAGACACCCTCATCCTTTTTTAAGGGGAATCGGAGGTGCTACTTTCGCGGTCCTCAAAATGCGTTTCCTTGTATTTTAATGGAGATAACTGATAATGCTTCTTAAATATCCGACTGAAGTAATTCGCTTCCCGATAGCCACAATAATAGGCTATCTCACCAATGGGCATATCATTTTCTAACATGATGAGCGCTTTTTTTAGTCGGAATTCATTGAGGAGCTCCGTGGCGCTTTTATGGAGTATTTTTTTCAAATTTAGGTGTAGCGACGTTCGGCTGGTGTTCATTTCGCGCGCAATATCTTCGATCGAAATTTCCGGATTGGAATAATGTTGTTCTAAAACATGACTCAATTTAGTTAAAAATGCTTGGTCTTTGTTGTTGTTGGGTAGCGCATCTGTTGCAAAGCTACCCATATCAATGACATGTTCACGGAGTTTTATTCTCGATTGTACCATATTCGTAACAAGCAGTTCCAACTCTTTCAGATTAAAGGGTTTACCCATATAAGCATCGGCCCCTACATCCAGGCCATCCACCTTTATTTGGTCATCCTGACTGTCAGAAAGTAAAATGACGGGGATATGTGCATAGCGTTTGTCTTGTTTCACCTGAAGACATAGCTGTAATCCATCAAGTTTGGGCATTTTTATATCACTAATGATAATATCTGGAAGGGTTTTGCTCATTTTCTTTAATGCAACTGCTCCATTGGTAGCATGGATAACTTGATAGTTTTCCTGAAAATGTTGTGATAGGAATTTCAGTAACTCCCTGTTATCTTCAACAATCAACAAAGTATATTGCTGCATATTGCTGAGGCGCTCGGTAGATAAGTTGGGCAGTTGGATGGGAACATCGGGCTCGTTATGAGTCCCTACATTTTCCTCCTTATGTGGCGTATGGAGCTGTCTGAATATAGGAAGATGAATGGTAATGGTAGTACCTTGACCCAGTGTGCTACTTGCATCAATTTTGCCATGAAGACTTTTTACCAAGTTATCTACTAAAGCGAGACCAATACCTGTGCTCAGCATATCTTTATGCGCTGCTGAACGGTAGAAAGGACTAAAAATATGGCGTAAATCTTTTGCCGACACACCTGTGCCTGTATCGCTTATTGTTAATATGACCACCTCTTCATCTGCTGGCGTCGTGGCTTGCAACGATATGGATATACACCCTTCTGACGTGTGCTTGATAGCGTTTGATAGTACATTGGAAAGGATGGTTTCGACTTTGTCTGCATCAAAAAAGACAGCTAACTTGTGCACATTCGATTCGAAGTGGAGTACAAGTCCCTTATCTGCTATGATGGTATCAAATCCACCGATGATTTGTTGTATAAATTTTACCAGATCAGATCGGGTTAAATGAACTGATAAATGATCTCCTTCAATCTTTCTAAACTCTGCTAGTTGATGGATCAATGTAAATAATTTGGAAGCATTTTTTTTGATGTGTGCCAGTTCTGCATGCTTTTTTAGATCCAGGCCCTTCTCGTTGACGAATTTGTCAATCGAGGCTAAGATGAGTGTGAGCGGTGTTTTAAATTCATGTGATATAAATGTGAAGAAATTGATGCGATGTTGTGTGAGGGCTTCTGTTTTCTCTTTCTCGATATGCGCTAATTGAATCTCCGTTTGCTTTTGGTGTAAAAAGCGGACAAATCGCGTGTATATCCAAATCATTCCGCCAAGCAAAAGTATATATAAGATATAAGCTAAGGTGCTGCGGTAAAATGGTGGAGCAACTCGGATATGGATTTTTCGTTCCATTAAGGTAGACCCTCCGGCATCACTCAAGGTCTTTACATGAAACACATAACTACCCGGAGATAAGTTCGTGTAGGTAGCGTTGGTCTTATTACCTACGTAGTTCCATTGATCTTCAAAGCCCTCTAGATAGTAGGCATATTTCGTACTGCCGGGATGAACATAATTGATGGCGATATAGCTAATGGTGAATACATTTTGATTATAAGACAGATTGATGGCTGTTGTATAGGCAATTTGGTGCTTTAAGATGGCATTATTGGTGTCTGGTTGTACACTCTTATTGAATAGCTGAAAATCAGTCAGTACCAAGGGCGATTGCTGATTATTGCTCTCTATTTGAAGTGGATTAAAGTAACAGAAACCATAGATATTACCGAAGTAAAAGGTACCATCGCTCGCCTTTAAGAAAGATTTGAAATTAAATTGGTTGGTACTGAGACCATATTTATTGTCGTAATTAATGATCTTTCCGGTGCGTGGATCACATTTAGAAACACCCAAATTGGTGCTCAACCAGATCATACCGGTATCGTCTTCCAGTATACCGTATACATTATTATTTGCCAATCCGTTTGCGGTGGTATAGTGTTTAAATGAATCAGTTATAGCGTTATAAACGCAGACACCACCATCTAAGGTACCAAACCATAGTTGTTGATTCCGGTCTTTATACACACTAATGATCTGATTGCTTAATAAAGGAGCATGTTGACCTTGATTGGTGTAGTGTCGCATGTGTTTGGATGAAGGATTATACCTGTAAATACCATTTTGCCTGGAACAAAACCATAAATCTCCGTTCTTATCCTCCGTGAGGTCATATATAAACTTATCGCCCAAAACGGTTGGAGCAAACAAACTAAATTGACCCGTTTGGTAGTCGAAACAGTTTAACCCTTGTTGCGTACCGACCCATAAGGTTCCGCGACTATCTCGATATACGGCGTATACTTGATTGTTGGATAAGGAATGTGGATCAGCCATTTTTCTTGTATAAATGGTAGTTGTCTGATCGTGCAGATTGAAACGATGCAATCCGCCAAAAAAGGTACCTACCCAAATATTGCCATATCCATCGTTATGGATGGCATGTACATTATTGGTGTTCAGATAAAAAGGACGTGAATTTTTGTTAATATGTTCAAAAGAACCCTTTGCCGGATGGTAGATGGAGATACCACCGTCTTCCGTGGCGATCCAAATCCGATGTAGGCTGTCTTCCATGAATTGGCTCACCGCTTTTCCGCTGAGTCCGTTATCCTGATCACTCGGGAGTATATTTTGAAAACCTTCATTACGTACCGGAATATAATTAACACCTCCGAAATAAGTACCTAACCAAACCGATCCATCTTGACCGATAAAAGTAGAATAAATGGCCCTATCATTTAGCTTTTTAGGATCGTTCATAAACGATTGTTGATAATTATTGGTTTCACCAGTAGTTAGGTTATGCGTATACAAGCCATCTTCCGTACCGATATATAAGAGCCGATTCGGCGTGCCTGATACCGATCTAACCGTGCTATTTTCTGGTGTCTCTTTTGCAGCGAAATGGAGTTGAGAAAATCGTTGCTTTTGATCATCATAGGTAAAAAGTCCTATTGATGTGGCTAACCAAATGTGGTCTTTCGGATCCCGATGCATATGAAAGACGGTAAAATTATTCATTTTCAGGGCGGGAAATAGTTGCTCTGTAAATGTTCGTTCTATATTTCCTAGGGTATCTGTAACGATGATACGTTGATCGATAGCGAGCAGTAATCGATGATTGGATAAGGAACACATGGCTTTAGCATATCCACGAATTTGTAACTTGATATCATTGCCACGAATGCGGAAAAGGCCCGCTGGTGTACCTGCATAAATGGTTTGCTGCACTTTCAATAAAAAATGAATGGCGGGCATCTGACCTGCCAAAGGATAAGCAATGAGGCGGTCTAACATGGAATCGTAACGATAAAGCCCTTGGTTCGTTCCTACATACACGTTACGTTGATCGCTTAATAAAGCATTAATCTGATTCGTTGATTTGCCGAGCGATGCAGTGGTGATGTAATAGCTTTTTAAATGGCGGCCATCAAACCGATTTAAACCCTCTCGCGTACCAAACCACATAAACCCTTGTTCATCTTGCGTAACAGCATATACCGTATTGTGCGATAATCCTTGAGTAGAAGTGATTTTCCGAAACCGGATGTCTTGTCCATAGATGCTTTGCGTGAACAACAGTAAGAGATAAACAAAAATGCTAATTTGTTTGAACATGGTTGGTTTATTTCAATCGAACGAATTTCCAAAATAAAAACGATAAAATAGCTTCATTTCCTTCATGAATATATTTTTTAAACGAATGTCCTATAAAATGGAACATATGTGCTAATCGAACCTCTTTTTTTCATCTAACATTGCTTTAGCGTTTAATCGCTCACTGATTGAACCATTATAAGCAATACCGTGTTTTTGAAGAAAGCAATAAGTACCTAACCATAATTAAATACATATGAACCAATTAAAAATGATCAAGTTTACAGACAAGTTAAAATACTTGTTTTGGGTAGGGCTGATGCTCGCGCAGCTTCATTCCCTTGCTGCACGGCAAGTAAACGTAAAAGGCAGTGTGTCTGACCATGAAGGCAAGGCCTTAGCAGGCGTCAGTGTGCAAGTAAAGGGAACGTCGGTGGCCACGATGACCGATGCACAGGGACTCTTCTCATTGAACGTAGGACAGCCAAATGCTACGCTCAAGTTCTCTTATGTTGGCTATCAGACCCAAGAACAAACCTTAAATGGTAAAACCCATGTACAAATAACAATGGTTGCCGAAAGTACGGCCCTAGATGAAATTGTTGTGATTGGATATGGAGCAGTTGCTAAAAGTGACTTAACAGGTTCGGTAGCTTCTGTTAAATCGGAAGACCTCACTAAAGGGGCCAATGTAAACATGCAACAGGCCTTGCAAGGAAGAACGCCCGGTGTACAGATTTACCAGAAAAGTGGCGAACCGGGTGCTGCTATGAGTGTGCAGATCCGAGGAATTACATCCATCACAGGTAATAACGCACCTTTGTATGTGATTGACGGTATGCCGGTGAATGACGCTGCGGCCATTGGGTCGGCCAGTGTGGGTGGAACGACCAATAATCCCAATAATCGTACCCCTCTAAATGCGTTAAACCCTTCAGATATCGCTTCCATCGAAATCCTGAAAGATGCATCATCGACAGCGATTTACGGTTCTCGTGGGGCGAATGGCGTGGTATTGATTACTACAAAAAAGGGAAAAGAGGGCAAGATTACGGTAACCTACGATGCCAGTTATGGACAACAGCAAGTTGCAAAAACACAACGCTATATGACCGGCGATGAGTATACGACCGCCATTAATAGTATCATCGAAGAAGCTAACCTTGCTCCTGGAAATTATCCGCCTGTAGAAGGCACAAATCACAATACCGATTGGCAATCACTTTTATTAAGAGATGCACCCATACAAAGCCATGATATTGCGTTCAGCGGTGGGAATGCCCAAACAAAGTTCCACATATCTGCAGGGTATTTTGACCAAGAAGGCGTTATGCTCAACTCGGCTACTACACGTTATAATGCCCGGGTAAATCTAGAAACAGGCGTCGCTTCAAAATATAATATTGGTGTCAACCTCTCTACAGCCTATATCAAAGATCATTATAATGCGAACGGTACCGGACTAAATGATAATGCCAGTGCTTTATATATGGCACAGAATTACGATCCTACGGCTCCGGCTTATGACGCTGACGGAGGTTATTACCGTTCGCCTTTGATGGCGCCGATGGACAATCCGCTGGCAGTGATCAACGGACAGTATTCGGTAGGGGACACCTATCGGACTTTTGGAAACATGTATGCCGAGTATTTTATTCTTCCATCCTTATCTGCAAAGGGAAGGATAGGGATAGATATCAATAACTCGCAGCGAAATTTCTGGGTAGACCCCACTACATTGACGGGTGCTTCTTACGACGGTTATGCAGATGCAAGAAATGGAAAACGGGCCTATTATTTATTAGAGGGAACGTTGAACTATAATAAAACATTTGGTCAACATCGTTTATCTGCTGTAGCGGGAGCAACATATGAGCGGTATACTTCCGGTTCATTGATTGCTAATTCGCGCGGTTTTGCCCTGCCTGATTTGACTTATTATGGCATTGGCACAGGCGATGCCACTTTAAATGGTGTAGGTAATGGCGCGCAAGAAAATAGACTGCTGTCTTATTTAGCTCGCGTGAATTATACCTACGCAGATAAGTATTTGTTTACAGGTTCTATCCGGGCCGATGGTTCTGCTCGCTTCGGACCTGAACACCGTTTTGGCTATTTTCCATCGGTAGCCGTTGCTTGGAAAGCGAAACAGGAAGATTTCTTATCAGACGTTGACTTCATCAGCGATTTAAAGTTGAGAACGAGCTATGGCGCTACAGGTAATCAACCGAATGTGAACTACCTCTATTTTTCTACTTATGCAGCAGGCAGGAATGCGGTTTTTAATGGTGAAAAGGTCAGTACAATTGCACCTACGCGGAGGTCTAACCCCTCTCTGAAATGGGAGTCTGCCCATCAGTTTGATATTGGGCTTGACTTTGCCTTTATCGGTTCGAGAATTTCGGGAAGTTTGGATTACTACAATCGGAAAACATCCAACCTGCTCTATAATGTACCCCAACCCCTGAGCTCTGGATTTGCTGATAAAACGGAAAATGTAGGTAGCATGCGGAATACCGGAATTGAATTGGCATTGAATGGTAGTATTGTTGACCAACAGGATTTTAAGTTAGATGCCAATTTTAATATTACCACGTTAAAAAATAGGGTGTTAAGTTTAGGAAGCGTCGAACAATTCATTGGTTCGGGGCCGGGAAGTATTGGCGAGTATAGTATACTGAAACCGGGCGAGTCGATGGGGTCTTTTTACGGCTATATCGTAGATGGTATTTGGCAGGAAGGAGATGATTTCTCTACGGCACAAGCAGGAGTAAGACCCGGTGATCTGAAATACCGTAATTTGGACGATAATAAGGTGATTAACGCCAATGACCGCGTAATTTTAGGGAAATCGCTTCCCGACTTTTACTATGGCTTCAATACCAATGTACATTATAAGAAATTGGGTTTATCTATTTTCTTCGAAGGCTCTAAGGGTGCTAAGATGCTGAATAGCAGTTTGGTGGATTCTTATTATGCCGTTGATTTCCGTCGAAATAAACTGGCCGAATTGTACCTGAATCGTTGGACAGCGACTAACCCCAGCAATGAATATCCTTCTTTCATTCCGGGTGATGTGCAAGGATCGAAACAGATAACCAACAAAACAGTGGAAGATGCCTCTTACCTGAGATTGCAATCGGTACGTTTATCGTATCAGATTCCGTTGCCCGAAAGGTTATTTCTTCGGAATATGACCGTTTTCGTAAATGGCCAGAATCTGTACACCTTTACAAAATACAGCGGTGTAGACCCAGCTGTAAATGCCATTGGCGATGATATTCTGCGCGTGGATTATAACTCGTATCCGCTTACACGCACTTTTACGGCAGGAGTTAATGTACAGTTTTAAATTTTTAAAACGTTAAAAAATGAGACAATTATTCAATTATATCAATGTGTTCATGCTTTCTGCAACACTTGCTTCGTGTAGCAGCGTATTGGACGTAACTCCCAACTCGGAGTTTGAGGAGAAGAAGGTGCTCACCTCAGAAGCGGGAATGAAATCTTTATTGTTTTCTGCTTATGCACAACAACAAACGCAAGAGAATTCCCGGTTTGTGATAAACGACTCCGAGATGAGTACCGATATGGCATTTAATTCCGGGGGTGCAGAAAATGGACAATTGATCCATATTATCAATTTTACTTGGGATCCATCGTTGGGTACCTTCCAAGGGGATGTTTGGGCTCCTAATTACCGTTGCATCCGCGATGCAAATCGAGTCATTGAAAACATTGACGGCGTAGTCGCATCTGATGGTATTAAAAAGCTCTTTCTGGCAGAAGCCAAGGTTTTGCGTGCACAAGCTTATGCGATCTTGTATAATTTCTTTGGTCCGGTACCGTTGCGTACCTCGAGCGATCAATCCATTGAATTGGCTAGAGCCACAAACGAGGAGATGAAAAGTTTTATCGAGTCTGAATTGCTTACAGCTGTCCCTGATTTACCCGATCCGGGGCAAGAAGAAGACTTTGGTCGTTTTAATAAAGGAAATGCAACCGGTATTCTGGCCAAGTTCTATCTCAATACCAAGCAGTGGCAAAAGGCGGCGGACGCATGCAAAACGGTGATTGATTTTAATTATTACACCACCACACAATATGCTTTTAAGGATTTGTTCAAAGTAGCAAATGAAGGAAAAAATAACAAAGAAATGTTATTGGTGCTCCCCTGCCGTAACGAAGCTGGATTCGGAAATTGGTTCACGGCGGGCGCTTTGCCTCCAGGTTTCAAAAGTACGCCGCAATTGCCTGAATTTAACTACCAGGCCACCATGTCTAATTTTGCTACCCAATACCGCTTACGCACGGCGTTTGTAAAAACCATGGCACCGGAAGATGAACGATTGTCGCTCATTTGCACCAGCTATATCAATAATAGCGGAGCTACAGTAAATATTCTAGAAGGAGATAATCCCCGCAGTTTTAAATATTGGGATAATGCTACGGTGGGTAACAATAGTGGAAACGATGTGCCCATTTTGCGTTATGCGGATATCTTGCTCTCGAGAGCAGAAGCACTCAATGAACTTTCAGGGCCAAGCGATGCATGTTTTAATTTAATTAATCAGGTGCGTAAAAGAGCGGGATTAGCCAATCTAACTGCTGCAGATGCAGGTACGAAAGATGCTTTGCGAGAAGCGATTTTTAGGGAAAGAGGATGGGAATTTATCACAGAGGGGAAACGCCGGGAAGACCTGATCCGCCAAGGTACTTTTCTTTCATCGGCCATTGCTAGGGGTGTTTCGGCAGATTTGGCCACTTCCGATAAATTATTGTTCCCTATCCCCCAATCTGAGATTGCTGCCAACAAACTTTGCGAACAAAACAGCGGTTACAAATAGAATTTTTTTGAATATATACCATTATTGATATGTTACGAAAGCGTTTAAGATGGATTCCCATACTCTTATTGTTCAGTTTAAGCATTTGTAAAGCACAACAAGCAACTACTCCTCCCTCCGCATTTAGCGATCCGACGGCACCGGTAGGCGATCGGTCTTTAACGGTCCCAACAACCGTGAAACCTATACTGGATGTATGGATGCGCGATACCTATGTGCTATATGGCCCTGACGGTTATTATTATATGACAGGCACCACGGCTACGCCGGGCAGAATATTTCCGGGGCAGATACATTGCTGGGATTACAATGATGGTTTGTATTTATGGCGTTCTAAGGATATGAAACGTTGGGAAGCCATGGGTAGGATATGGTCTTTTGATCAGGATGCGGCTGCTTGGCAAAAAGCAGGAAAACCGATACCGAAAGGTGGTGCATCTGTAAATGGAGACCCCTTAGATTCCATGTATCGGGCGGTATGGGCGCCCGAATTACATTATATTAAAAGCAAAAAGAAATGGTTACTGATTGCTTGCCTCAATGGCGATCAAGGTTCGTTTGTGTTAGAAAGCGTATCAGGAAAGCCAGAAGGACCTTATCGTAATATTAAAGGAAATGAACGCCAACCCATTTTCAATAACATCGACCTGAGTGCTTTCGAAGATAGTGATGGTGCCGTTTATCTCATTGGCCATAACCATTACATTGCCCGTATGAAGGATGATTTAAGCGATATCGCGGAGCCATTTAGACGGATAAAAGAAACTCCTTATTCAAAAGAACCCTATATCGAAGGTGTGTGGCTAGCAAAGCACAACAGCAAGTACCAATTGTTGCAAACGGTTTGGTCGGTAGCTCGACCCGATGGTCAATATACCTATATCCGAGATGAAAAACCCGGAGAAAAAGTATATAGTTACGATGTGGTGGTGGCCGAGTCAGACCAGATCTATGGTCCTTATGGTCCGCGGTATCCGGCCATTTTGGAGGGCGGACACAATAATCTTTTTCAGGATAAACAGGGCAATTGGTGGTCGACCATCTTCTTTAACCCGCGTGGTATTATGGGAACCAGGTTTCCCCTAACCTGTCGTCCAGCGGTAATACCGGTAAAATGGGAGCATGGCCGATTGAAGCCAGATATCCAAGCGGCTACAGATTTTTATTCGACATTTAAATAATTAGGAATTGTGAATAAACTTTATTGTTTACCGGTGTGTTTACTGATGAAATTGGCAAAAAAATAACTTAACGTGAATGGGCTTTAGCGTAACTTTCGTAGCTTTAGCCCATTACATAGAACTGAATATGAACAGCAAGATTTTTTATAGCCTGATTATCTTCTTAACAACGTTAGTCTCTTGTCAACAAGAGCAGTCGGCCAATCATAGCAAACCGAATATCCTGATTATTTATGCAGACGATTTGGGCTATGGCGACTTAAGTTGCTACGGTGCAACAGCCGTGCAGACACCACATATCGATAGTTTGGCACAAAACGGATTACTTTTTACCAACGCCTATGCTGCAGCCTCTACTTGTACGCCATCGCGTTATGCCATGCTTACAGGGAGATATGCCTTTCGGAATAATGCAGCCATACTTCCGGGAGATGCTCCCCTGATTATTGAACCTGGCAGAGAAACATTGGCCTCTATGTTGAAAAAAGCAGGCTACGCAACAGGAGTAGTGGGGAAGTGGCATTTGGGTTTGGGGGATGGGGTGCCTGATTGGAATACAGATATTAAGCCAGGACCGCTGGAAATTGGCTTTGACTACAGTTTTCTTTTACCGGCTACGGCAGATCGGGTGCCAACAGTTTATGTGGAGAACCATCGGGTAGTCAATTTAGATGAAAAGGATCCAATAACCGTTGATTACAATCAAAAGGTAGGGAATGATCCCATCGGATTGGAACATCCCGAATTATTGAAAATGCTCGCAGATTCACAACATAGTGGAACCATTATCAATGGAATCAGTCGGATTGGTTATATGTCTGGTGGGCATCAAGCTTATTGGAAAGATGAAGACTTCGCATCTGTATTCCATGAAAAGGCAGCAGCATTTATCACGAAGCATCGTGATGAACCTTTCTTTTTATATTATGCTTTACCGCATATTCATGTGCCTCGTGCACCCAATGCGCAATTTGTTGGAGCAACAAAAATGGGGCCGCGTGGCGACCTGATTGTAGAAGCGGATTGGATGGTTGGCCAGATTATGCAAGTACTCCGCGATTTAAAGTTGGACGAAAATACCTTGGTGATCTTTAGTAGCGACAATGGCCCGGTAATCGATGATGGTTACGCAGATGAAGCCGTTGAGTTGTTGGGAGATCATCGGCCTGCAGGCATTTTCCGAGGTGGGAAATACAGCGCTTTTGAAGGTGGTTTACGTATGCCTACATTGGCTTACTGGCCAGGGGTAGTCAAACCAGGGCGAAGTGATGCAGTAATGAATCAGGTTGACTTTTTTGCCTCTTTTGCACAGCTAGCAGGTGCGAAGGGAATCGACCCACAAGCAGCGCCGGATAGTGAAAACCTGTTGGATGCTTTGTTGGGTAAATCGCAGCAAGGGCGAAAAACCATGCTAGAGGAGTCTTTTACCATGGCGGTTCGCGATGGTGATTGGAAGTACATTGAGCCAGCATCTAAAAAGACACCTGATTGGTTGGCCAATAAAGACGTAGAAACCGGTTTGCAAAAAAAGCCGCAACTATATAACCTCAAAGACGACCCGCAAGAACAACATAACTTAGCTGACCAGTATCCCGACAAGGTAGACGAACTGGTAAAAAAATTAGAGCAGATTAAAGCCGCTGATTAAAAAAAATCCTGTATATTTCAGTCCGATTAATCATTTGCTTTAGTGCGTCATGCAACATTGGGAATTATTACTTTTCTTTTTAGGTATTGCTTTTGTTTATGCTTCGGTAGGCTTTGGCGGTGGGTCTAGTTATTTAGCCGTTCTGGCATTCTACGCACTCCCTTTCAAAGAATTGCGTTTAATTGCTTTGATATGTAATATCATTGTGGTTTCTGGTGGTGTTTATATCTATATAAAAAATAGTCAGGTAAACTGGAAAAAAATTATTCCGTTGGTATTATTAAGCGTACCTATGGCCTATCTTGGAGCCATTATGCGCATTAGCCAACATACTTTTTTTGTCTTGCTGGGATGTAGCCTGATCATGGCAGCTATTTTACTTTGGATAAAAACAGACGCTGCTACAGTGAATGAAATAAGCGAATCAGAAAGGGGTGTTTTTCTGAAGAACGGCGCGTTGGGTGGTGGTATAGGCTTTTTGTCGGGCATGGTGGGTATCGGCGGTGGTATTTTTCTTTCGCCTATATTGAATTTGATGAAATGGGATACACCAAAAAAAATAGCAGCTACTGCCAGTTTATTTATATTGGTAAATTCCATATCGGGTATTGCGGGGCAATTGACTACGCTTCCCAGTCATATAAATTATACGCGGATTATTTTATTATGTTTGGCCGTATGCATTGGCGGACAGCTAGGTTCTAGATTGGCAATCAAATTTAATCCGCTTGTTATTCGCCGCATGACGGCAGTCTTGGTTTTTTGTGCGGGTATGAATGTACTATTTAAACATATTCCATCGTTTTTTTGATGTATCTGTAAAATGAAGATAACAATTTTGGCTTTTGGTATTGCGAAGGAAATTTTTAACAGTTCGTCTGTTGAGCTACATGTAGAGGAGGGGAGCACAGTGGCCATACTAAAAAATGAATTGGAAACGATATACCCCCAGATCAAGAAGTTATCTTCCTATCTGATTGCTGTAAATAATGAATATGCCGAGGATGATATCGTTCTCCGCTCAACGGATGAAACGGCTATTATCCCACCGGTGAGTGGTGGATAAAATGGGTAGAAAATGGTAGACATTAAAATTGAAAGCGAGCCATTAGACGTGACCGGCTGTACCGGGAAAGTGGAGGATGTTACCTGTGGAGGTATGTCTATTTTTATAGGTACAGTTAGAAATGCTACCAACGGGAAAAAGGTGGTTCGTCTGGACTACGAATGTTATCAGTCCATGGCCTTGAAGGAAATGAGAAAGATTGCAGCAGATGCGATGCAGCGCTGGGATATTCAAAATATACTCATTCACCATCGTGTTGGTACCTTGCATATTGGCGATGTGGCGGTGGTAATTGCTGTGAACGCGCCGCATCGTGATGCGGCTTTTGATGCTTGTCGGTACGCGATTGATACATTAAAAAAAACGGTTCCTATCTGGAAGAAGGAAGTTTTTGAAGATGGTGAAGAATGGGTATCTGCACATGCGTGATGTGGTAAGAAAATAAAAACAAATTACAGAAATGAAACTGAGGATTAAAGGTAATTCGCTGCGATATCGGCTAACCCAGTCGGAAGTTGCAAAATTATGGTCGGAGGGTATTTTAGAAGAACGTACCGCATTTTCGACTAACACGTTTGTTTATACCATTGTGCGGGTAGATAAGGATATGCTTACCGCTGATTTTGCGGAAAATCGAATGGTACTCCATATGCCAAAGACGATGATAGATGAACTTTATCATACCGATAAAGTAGGTTTCGACAACGACGCTGGCCCTGTTCGTTTATTGGTTGAAAAAGACTTCGTTTGCCTGGATAATACAGAAGAGGATCAAAGCGATCATTATCCGAACCCATCAAGCACATGTTGAATAGCATTAGCTCTTTATTCCCTGAACGCCGCCTTTTAGTGAAAAGGCTGTTTTTCCTTTAAACCGGTTCTTAATCAATCGAACTGCCTGTGCGCTTCGTTTTCCCGATGCACAATAAAAAATAATCGGTTTCGCCAAAGAGAGCGTGTCTAGGTAATGGTTTAATTCATCGAGCGGAATGTTTTCTCCCCCAATATGAAAGGCTTGGTGCTCCTCCCTGCTTCGTACATCAATCAGTGTATATTGGCCCTGCTCCATGTGTTGTAGCTCATGGAACGTAATGGTTGCGACAGACTCGGGGAGTGTGGTTATTTTGGTTGTCGACTTTTTCAAGTGAATAACTTGTGTCTTCCCGTCTTGCATATTGATCATCCATAACTTTCCTGCTAATAGATCGGCCGCATTCGTGAGGTATTTGATCGTTTCATTGGCCTGCATGCATCCCACTATACCTGCCAAAGTGGGAATAACCCCACCCTCCGTACAATTGGGTATCTGCGCCTTTTCTGCATCCGGAAAGATATCCCGATAATTGGCTGTACATGTTCCATCTGGCTGTAGTACATTCCAAACGCTCACCTGGCCTTCGTATTGGTAAATAGCACCATATACCAAGGGTTTACCCAAAAGCACACAGGCATCGTTCAGTAGGTATTTTGTTTCGAAATTATCAGTTCCATCTATTACCAGGTCAACATCTTTTATCAAATCCAATACATTGGATGAGGTTACCCGTTGATGATAAGGTATTATTTGTGTAGCAGGGTTTTGCTCCTGCAATCTTTTTAATGCCACTTCTACTTTCGGTAAACCAACATCCGCTGGAGTAAACAGAATCTGGCGGTGTAAGTTGCTGAGCGAAACAAGGTCATCATCTACGATACTTAAGGTCCCAATACCAGCAGCTACCAAGTATTGAGCAGCAGGGCATCCCAAGCCACCCATTCCAACAAGCAATACATGGGCCTTTTGCAAACGTTGTTGCGCCCGTTCGCCAAAATGGGGTAGTGCCATTTGGCAATGATAACGCTCAAACGGATCATTCATCATAAGAACGAGTAATGCTTTGTGTACTTAATATTGCCTTTGCTCTTTCTGCTTCTTGGGGGGTGTTTACATTCATCAATGCATCGGGGTGTGGCGCTTCTAACAAAAGCTTGTCACTGTTTATTAAAACCTTCCGTGGACAGGTAATCCCTCTTCCCAAAAAATCCAATAAAACCGGATAGCTTTGAGGCTCCCAGATCGTAATGAGTGGTTCTGGTAATCCATCGTACGGACTTTTATAAGTGGTAGCCATTTTATTGGGGTCGCGGTTCGCTATCAGGGCGCGAATGGTCTCTTTATCTAATAAGGGTAAATCACAGGCAACGACTAGCCAAGCCTTATTGCGTTGTAAACGTAAGGCAGAAAGAATACCTCCTGTTGGGCCCATATGCAAAAAGGTGTCGGCTAAACTTTTATAGGTAGTATCTATATTTTCTTCTTGCTCTTGTCTGCAAGAAATGAAGACCTCTGCACAAAACGGCTGTAATAAGTCGGCCACATAATAGCGTTGTTCTTTACCATGCCATTGGAGTAAATCTTTAGCAGTGCCCATGCGTTTACTTTGACCGCCGGCAAGTACCAATCCATTTAAAGGGAGGATGTCATTTTCTTTTAAAATCATGTTTACCTCCCGTTTTTTCCATTAATTGGATTTCTTTTATCACGATATCGTGGCTAAGGGCTTTACACATATCGTAGACAGTTAACGCAGCAATAGAAGCTCCGGTAAGTGCTTCCATCTCAACGCCTGTTTTGGCTTCAATACTGGCGGTGCAATGAATCACTATTTCCTGCTGATCGTTCAACTCCACATGCACTTCACAATGATCTAGCCCCAATGGGTGGCATAAGGGTATTAATTCGCCCGTTTTTTTTGCCGC
>Ga0182744_1001302_pt1 | contig 21955 bp, 15 predicted proteins | sample eDN3rd30CKraftMG_FD_128525 | JGI IMG/M metagenome (GOLD analysis project Ga0182744, IMG submission 128525) | Enriched Miracle-Growth compost microbial communities from Emeryville, California, USA - eDNA 3rd pass 30_C Kraft MG (version 2) (version 2) ...
ATGTGGCGTCCGGGAACGGTTGCAGACCTGCAGCACGCGGTTCGCGGCACGGATAATTCAGACGCGATGAGCGGCCGCGTCCCGCAGAAGTACCGAGACTTTGCCAAGGCGATCAACGATCAATCCGAACAGCTGATGACGTTGCGCGGCATGTTCCGCGTGCGCTCGGCGGAAAGCCTTGGCCGGAAGCCTGTTCCGATCGAAGAAGTCGAGCCCGCTGTTGAAATCGTCAAACGTTTCTCTACCGGCGCGATGAGCTTCGGTTCGATCAGCCGCGAAGCACATACGACGCTCGCCATCGCGATGAACCGCATCGGCGGCCGCTCGAACACCGGCGAAGGCGGCGAGGAGGCGGACCGCTTCAAGCCGATGGACAACGGCGACTCCATGCGCTCGGCAATCAAGCAGGTTGCATCGGGACGCTTCGGCGTCACGACGGAGTACCTCGTCAACGCCGACATGCTCCAGATCAAGATGGCGCAGGGCGCGAAGCCGGGCGAAGGCGGTCAGCTTCCCGGCCACAAGGTCGACGCAACAATCGCCAAGGTGCGCCACTCGACCCCCGGCGTGGCGCTGATCTCGCCGCCACCGCACCACGACATTTATTCGATCGAAGATCTGGCGCAGCTGATCTTCGACTTAAAGAACGTCAATCCGGCATCCGATGTCTCGGTGAAGCTCGTTTCGGAAGTCGGCGTTGGAACGGTTGCGGCCGGCGTTGCGAAGGCGCGCGCCGACCATGTGACAATCTCGGGTTTCGAGGGTGGCACCGGCGCGTCTCCCCTCACGTCAATCAAACATGCCGGCAGTCCTTGGGAAATCGGCCTGGCCGAGACACATCAGACTCTTGTCGCGAACCGATTGCGCGGACGCATTGCGGTTCAGGTCGATGGTGGTGTTCGAACCGGCCGAGACGTCGTTATCGGCGCGCTGCTTGGCGCCGACGAGTTCGGTTTCGCAACGGCGCCGCTGATCGCGGCGGGCTGCATCATGATGCGCAAGTGTCATCTCAACACCTGCCCCGTGGGCGTCGCAACGCAGGATCCCGTCTTGCGCGCGAAGTTCACCGGCAAGCCCGAGCACGTCATCAACTACTTCTTCTTCGTTGCGGAAGAAGTGCGCGAGATCATGGCGCAGCTCGGCTATCGCAACTTCAACGAGATGATCGGCCAGAGTGAGCAGCTCGATAAGGACCGGGCGATCGAACACTGGAAAGCGCGCGGATTGGATTTCACCAAGCTGTTCCATAAGCCGCGCGCTCCGAAGGACGTCGCGGTCTATCACAGCGAACGGCAGGATCACGGCCTCGACAAGGTTCTCGACGTCAAGCTGATCGCGGCGGCGATGCCGGCGCTCGAAAGCCGCAAGGCATTGAAAGCCGACTTCCCGATCTGCAACGTCAACCGCTCGACGGGCGCTATGCTGTCAGGCGAAGTGGCCAAGCGCTACGGCCATGCCGGACTGCCTGAAGATACGATCTGGCTGTCGTTCAAGGGTACGGCCGGACAAGCATTCGGTGCCTGGACCGCGCACGGCATCACGCTCGATCTCGTCGGCGAAGGCAACGACTACGTCGGCAAGGGTCTTTCTGGCGGCAAGCTGATCGTGCGGCCGGCGCCAGAGTCGAGCATCGTACCTGAAGAGAGCATCATCGTCGGCAATACGGTGCTGTATGGCGCCATCGCCGGCGAATGCTACTTCCGCGGCGTCGCGGGCGAACGCTTCGCTGTCCGAAATTCCGGCGCGTATGCGGTTGTCGAAGGTACCGGCGATCACGGCTGCGAATACATGACGGGCGGCGTTGTCGTCGTTCTCGGATCGACGGGGCGCAACTTCGCGGCCGGCATGTCGGGCGGCATTGCCTACGTGCTCGACGAGAAAGGCGATTTCGAACAGCGGCTCAACAAGGACATGGTGCAGCTTGAAGCGCTAACTGCCGATGCCGGATCGCTGCAAAAACTGGCGCAGCAAGGCGGCGACGTGGCGATCGCGGTGCGCAGCGTCATGGTCGATATGCGCGAACAGGATGCGGAGCGGCTGCATACGCTGATCGCGCGTCATGCGCATTACACCAACTCGCAGCGCGCGCAGGACATTTTGAAGAATTTCGCGACCTATCTGCCGAAATTCAAGAAAGTCATGCCGATCGAATACCGCCGGGCGCTCACCGAACTTGCGAAAGCGCGTGAGACGAACCGCGAGGCGGAAACCGAAGCAGTGGCAAAGATATAAATCGAAGCTCGCGAACGCGTGTAGGGCGAAGAGAAAGACGACAGCAGAATGGGCAAGCCGACAGGGTTTCTCGAAATCGAACGCACCGAGCGTCAGTATCGGCCCGTCGAAGAGAGATTGAAGCACTGGAAAGAATTCGTTGAGCCGCTCGGCGAGCGAGAGATTAAAGATCAGGCAGCCCGCTGCATGGATTGCGGCATCCCGTATTGCCACAACGGCTGTCCGGTGAACAACCAGATCCCCGATTGGAACGATCTCGTCTATCGCAGCGACTGGAAGCGAGCCGCCGAGAATCTCCACTCGACGAATAATTTCCCGGAAGTGACCGGCCGTATCTGTCCGGCGCCGTGCGAAGCTGCATGCACGCTCAACATCGACGACAAGCCGGTGACGATCAAATCGATCGAATACGCGATTGCCGAGCGCGCTTTCGAGGAAGGCTGGCTTCCGCCGCAACCGCCGGAAAAGAAAACCGGCAAGAAGGTTGCTATTATCGGCTCAGGCCCCGCGGGCCTTGCAGCGGCACAGCAGCTGGCGCGCGCCGGACACGACGTTCATGTCTACGAAAAGAACGCGCGTCCGGGTGGGCTGCTCGTCTACGGCATTCCCGACTTCAAGATGGAGAAGGCCGTCATCGCGCGCCGCGTCAAGCAGATGGAAGCCGAGGGCGTCACGTTCCATTGCGGTGTCCATGTCGGTCAGGACTTGTCGGCGAAGTCTCTTGAAAGAGGCCACGACGCGGTGTTGCTCGCGATTGGGTCCGAACAGCCGTTCGACTTTTTTGCCAAGTCACCGGGGCGCGAGCTCGACGGCATCCACTACGCGATGGATTTCCTGCCGCAGCAGAACCGCCGCAACGCCGGTGAGCCGCAGAAGCCAACCACCACGGAGATCTCGGCGAAGGATAAGCACGTCATCGTTATCGGCGGCGGCGACACGGGATCGGACTGCATCGGAACGTCATTCCGTCAAGGTGCCAAGAGCGTCACGCAGCTCGAAATCATGTCGATGCCGCCAAAGAAGGAGAACAAGGCTCTGTCGTGGCCGCATTGGCCGTTGAAGCTGCGCATTTCTTCCTCGCAGGCGGAAGGTGCAAAGACGGAGTATTCGATATCGACGACCGGATTCACCGGTGAGAACGGCCAGGTAAAAAAACTGCACTACACGCGCGTGAATTCGAACCTGCAGCCAATCAAGGGCACGGAAGGCGCGCTCGACGCGGATCTCGTGCTGTTCGCGATGGGCTTTTCGGGTCCGGTCGAAACCGATGTCATCAAGGAACTGCAGCTTCCGGTGGTTGCGCGCGGCCGCTTCAAGGGGCTCGACGCAACGGACAAGGACTACAAGCTGTCGTCGTCGCCGAAACTTTTCTGCGCGGGCGATATTCGCCGTGGCCAGTCGCTGGTCGTGTGGGCGATCCGCGAAGGCCGTCAGGCAGCGCACGCCATCGATAAGTTCCTGATGGGATCGACAGTGCTGCCCCGCTAAGGGCAGCTTCCGTCACGCCGCGATCCGCAGGACAATTGCGCCGAGCGCGATGATGCACACGGCCGCCCAGCGATTGCCTTTGATCCCTTCCTTCAGCACCAATGCGGAAATGGCGGTGCCGAAGATGATCGATGTTTCGCGAAGTGCTGCGACAACAGCCACCGGCGCAGCCGTCATCGCCCATAAGACCAAGCTGTAAGCGGCGAGTGTTCCAAACCCGCCCAGCAATCCCATGCGCCAGTTCGCTCGTGCATGAGGACCAGCCGTGGCCCGGTTCATGATAAGCGACCCGCACGCGAGCGGAATTCCGGTAATGAGGAAAACCCAGAGTGTGTAGGCGACGGGCGCTTCCGAGAGGCGTACGCCGTAGCCATCGACCAGTGTATAGCTGGCAATAACGAAAGCGTTTAATAGCGCCAGTGCAATACCTTTGCCGTCGCCTTCCTGCTTGATGCCCACCATGCTGAGGACGCCGAGAGAAATCAGGCTGATGCCGATCCATGCCGTCGAAGACAGCGGTTCGCGCAGCAGGAATGCGCCGGCGAGCGCCACGAGGAACGGCGCGGTACCGCGCATGAGCGGGTAGCTCTGGCTCATATCGGCAAGATGATAGGCGAAGGCAATGAGCACGAAATAGACGACGTGGATCACCGCCGAAGTTCCGATATATGGCCAGCTCGCGGAGTCGGGCTGATTTAGAAACGGCAACGCGATCGCCGCCAGCAGCGCGGCAGAAGCAGCGACGATGACGGTCGTCAGAAATTTATCGTCCGCATTTTTTACGAGGGCATTCCAGGCCGCGTGTAAAAAGGCGGCAAGCAGAACGGCTCCGAAGACGACGACAGGCATAGGTCACTTTAGCGGGCGTTTTCGAGTCCGTCACCGAGCGGACCCGCGCACCCCCAACATAGGGGAGCAATCGCTCGATTTTTAACCGCGCGGCGGCGTTGCGGTCGGATCAGCTTCACTGGTTGAGTCGCTCTTCGGCGGCCACGAGACGTCGTCAGCTCGTCCGGGCTTGGGTTGCAGACGCTCGCCTTTGACAAGCAGACGGAAGTACGGCGCTTGCGTCGGCGAAAGCCTGCCTCGCTCGCGGCTTCCTGCCGGCGTTATCGAACTCATCAGGGTTACCCCACCGCCGATCTGGTCGACAATCAGATCACTGCGCGGCCCGGAACCTTCACGACGCGCCATCAACGCCACGACGGATGCCGGAATGGCCGGACGCACAATCTCGACCGTCTGCGTTTCGACGCGGCCACTGGGTGTGAGGAGCTTCAGCGTGATCTTGCCGTTATCGACTTTCTGGTCGCCCGATGCAGTGCTGTTCGGGGATGGCGGCGTTCCATCCAGCGCAGCGCCACGAACAACCGGTGTTTTCGAATTCGCAGATTGCTGCGCAACAGGCGATGATGGAGCTGGCGTCTTCACCGCGTTTCCGGGATTGATCCTCTCCTGCTCGGCTTCGGCACCCAACAGCGGAACATTGCGATTGGCCTTTGCCTGATTGAGATCGGACCGCAGCTCTTTTTCGACGAAGTGCGCCAGCTTGCGGTTTCCAACTTCGGTGAAATTGACGCCGTTACGCAAACGCAGCAGGCGGATCGCGCCTTCAAGGTCGGGGCCATATGCCGAATAGCCACCGTTCTCGTCGGTAAAGCCTTGATAGGCATCGATGTACTTGAAGCCATTCAGGTAGGCGCGCTCGCGGATCACATCATTCATGCTTTGCGCCAGCTCATTGGCGTCGTTGCGGGCGAAGTTCGGCAGGCCGACCCAGTACACGCTCGCGTTCTTGCTCTTGAAGATGCGCATGAGCCTGTCCAAGCGACGCGTGTATTCGGCAATCCAGGGATCGCTGCCGATGGCGAGACGTTTGCCGTCGGCATCGCGAAACGTCATCCTGTTATCTTCGCCGATCATGACGATGGCAATGTTCAGCGGATCGGCGTCGACCTTATCGCGAAGCGCGGTGATTTTGGCTTCAAAGCCGGAGCTTCCGAGGTTGGTGATCGGCGTCACCTGACGCTGGATATTGAGCCGAACGTCCGAACCGAATGCCTTGATGAGTCCGCCAAGGAGGCCGTTCGCAAGGCCGTCGCCGAAGACCGTGACCTGATAGACATCGTTATCGGGAAAGGGGGTCAGAAACGTCGCGCCCTGATCACCGCCGGCGGCGTAGGCGGGAGCCGTCAAGACAGCCGCCAGCAGGGTCACGCCCGTGGCGATCCAAAGTCTCAACCGTTGCAAGAAACCACTCATCCCGCGCGTGCCCTCGATAGCCCGAACGCAATCCACACTTGGCGACTCCGAACCGACCATACAGCGACACGCGGCGCACTCCAACGTCCGCCGATGCTCCCGTCAGCGGTTCGCCTGCGAATTGGCGTGGGCGAGCACCGATTTCGACGGCCAGCAATCGATCTTCAGACCGGCGGCTTTCTGATAAAGGCCGATTTGCTTGCGTGTATTCGAGCCAATTTTCCCGTCGATCTTGTCCATCGGATAGCCGAGCTCTTTGAGGCGCTGCTGCAGATCATGCACGACGATGGTGCGGGGCTGCTCGAAGGATTTCCAAGGCGTTACAAAATCGCCTTCCCCGCGCAGCCGGTCCGACAGATTGCCGACGAACAACGCATAGAGATCGGACGTGTTGTAGAGCCGGATGACGCGAAAATTCTGGGCCGCAAGGAAGGCGGGACCGTAAGCGCCGCCGGGCATCATCAGGTAGGCATCCTGCTTCAACTCGGACCGACTAAAGGGCTCGCCATCCGCGCGCTTGAACCCCATCCGCACCCAGTCCGCGATGGGGCGCGTGTCGGGCGGTCCTTCGAGGGAGCAATTGGCTCTCGGCGGTACGATCACCTCATATCCCCAGCGCTGTCCACGCTCCCAGCCCTTGCCTTCGAGCTGGCGCGCCGTGAACGCCAAGGCATCGGCGACCGAGCGCCAGACGTCGATCTTTCCATCGCCGTCACCGTCGATCGCAAACTTCAGATATTCGGTCGGCATCGCCTGCGTAAGGCCGACGGCACCGGCCCACGACGATTTCATGTCGGAGCGCGGAACGCCCATCTGCAGCATCTTCAATGCGGCGATCAATTCAACGCGGAACCGCTCTTTGCGCTTGCCGGTGTAGGCGAGCGTCGCGAGCATGCGGACCGCATCTTTCGACGGGTGGTACGACCCGTATGCCGACTCGCGGCCCCAGATGGCGACCAGCGTGTAGCGATCGACGCCGGTGAGTTTTTCGATACGCTTCAGAGCCGCTTCATGGTCTTTCAGAAAGACGCGGCCTTGAACGGCGAGTTTCGTGAGGTACGACTTCGATAGATAATCTGCAGCCGTTTTTGTGAACTCGGCTTGGCCTCTGTTGTCGACCTTGGGACGGCCGGGAAGGTCAAGGTCGGGAATCGAGTAATCGGGTTTCAGCCCGGCAAATGCCGCATCGAACGTCTTGCGGCTGACACCAGCCGCTTTCGCGTCCGGCCATAGGCTTTGCACGAACGCGCCGAAGTCCGCCTCCGAACGGGCATTTGCCGCCGTATTCAAAGATACGATCGCAAGGGCGAGGCCGAACGCCACCGCAAATCCGTGCCATATCTTATTCAGCATTTTGCCGCGTCCTATTCCGGCCATGCGGCCCGTTCACCTATCGTGCCGTCCGAATGCTCGGATTTCAGGGCATTTTTGCGACGTTAGCCCGTCGGTGCCGCCGCTTTCAGCTCATCGACCCGGCGTTCCCAATTGAGGGCCTGTGCGACGATCTTGTCGAGATCGTCATGCTGCGGCTGCCAGCCGAGCGCATCGCGAATTTTTGCCGATGCCGCAACGATCGCCGCTGGATCGCCGGCGCGGCGCGGCGACAGCACGACTTTGAAATCGCTGCCCGAAGCGCGTTTCACGGCGGCGATGACCTGGTGCACGGAATAGCCCTTCGAATAGCCGCAGTTGAAAATCTCGGACGCCCCTCCGCCTTGCAGATAACGTAAGGCAGCGAGATGCGCGGCTGCGAGGTCGCTCACCTGAATATAGTCGCGGACGCAGGTGCCATCGGATGTGGGATAATCCGTGCCGAAAACTTGCATCTCCGCGCGCTTGCCGATCGCCGTCTCGCACGCGACCTTGATGAGGTGCGTCGCTCTCGGCGTCGACTGACCTGAGCGTCCCTGCGGATCGGCACCGGCGACGTTGAAATAGCGCAGAGCAACGAAGCGGAAATCGTGAGCGCGCGCGGTGTCGGCCAACATGATCTCGGTCATCAGCTTCGACGAGCCGTAGGGCGACATCGGCGTCAGACGCGCGGTTTCCGAGACGGGGTTTTCCTCGGGGTTGCCATAGACCGCCGCGGTCGAGGAAAAAATGAAGCACTTGACGCCGCTCTCGACAGCCGCAGCGATGAGCCCGCGCGACTTCACGGTATTGTTCAGGTAGTAGCCGAGCGGGTCGGCGACGGAGTCCGGCACGACAATCGATCCGGCGAAATGAATGATTGCGGTTACGCCGTGCGTCCGGATCGTTTCCTTGACGAGGTCCGTATCGGCGATGTCGGCGACGACCAATTCCGCACCCGGTGCGACCGCCCACCGATACCCTGTCGACAGGTTATCGATGACGACGACCTTCTCGCCGGCATCAAGCAGTTGCAGCACCATATGACTGCCGATGTAGCCGGCCCCGCCGGTAACCAAGACGCTCATGTTAAACATTACCCTCGAGTTTTATAGACACATTCCGGAGTCTTCCTCTCGCCGTCTACCCCCGGCGACAAATCAGCGCTAACTGTCGCGACTGCCGCGTTTTCCGCACGCGCTCGCGTTAACGGCAGGCACCGCACGAGATCCATACCAGATGGGTCTTGCCAGCAAATTGAAATTCCTCTGGAGCATGTCATGAACGCTGTGATCAGGCCCATCCGAAAAGCTGTGTTTCCGGTTGCCGGACTCGGGACCCGTTTCCTTCCGGCCACCAAGGCGGTGCCTAAGGAAATGCTGACGATCGTCGACCGTCCTGTGTTGCAGCACGTTGTCGACGAGGCGCGGGCTGCCGGGATCGAGCACTTCATTTTCGTCACGGGGCGCAACAAGGGCGTCATCGAGGATCACTTCGACAATCAATTCGAGCTCGAAGCCACACTCGAAACGCGTGGCAAGAAAAAAGAGCTGGAAGCCCTCATTCGTGATCTGCCGACAGCCGGACAGACGAGCTTCACACGCCAACAGGCGCCGCTCGGCCTCGGGCATGCGGTGTGGTGTGCGCGCGAGATCGTCGGCAACGAGCCGTTTGCGCTGCTTCTACCCGACATGCTGCATCACGGCGCCACGCCGTGCCTTGCCGATATGATCGCGGCCTACAATAAGTCGGGCGGCAATCTCATCGCCGTCGCGCCGGTTCCGGAAGATCAGACGCACCAATACGGCATTGTCGGCGTCGAAGATGCGAAAGCCAAGGTTTCGCCGATTACCGGAATGGTCGAAAAGCCGAAGCCCGGCACGGCGCCATCCAATCTTCACATCACGGGCCGTTACATTCTGCAGCCGGAAATTTTTTCGCTGCTCGAAAAACAGGAACGCGGTGCGGGCGGTGAAATCCAGCTAACGGATTCCATGATCGCGCTGATGCGCGGCGAGCAACCGTTCCATGCCGTGCGTTTCGACGGCACGATCTACGATTGCGGCTCGAAGCTCGGGTTTTTGACGGCCAACGTCGCGCTGGCGCTTGAACGGGACGATCTTGCCGCAGATTTCAAGCGCGAGGTCCGGCGTTTGCTCGATGCAAACGCCTAGCGCCGGAACCTGACCCCGACGTGCACCTCATCTCCCGTATAGTCGTTCGGCACGCCGACTCCGTCGAAGTTGACGTGCGCATAGCGGGCGTAAAGCACCGTGTTCCGGTCGGCATAGTACTCAAGCCCCAGTGTTTCGCGGAATTCGTTGTCATTGATGACCCCGTCCTGCGAATTCTGGTTTGAGTAGATCAAGCCGGCGGATGCGATGAGATAGCTTCTCAGCTCGTGACGAACCTCTATGCCGGCATAGTGATAGAAAGCGCCGCCGACGTCGGTGGTCGTCGTTTCCGAGACATCCGTCACGGCGTTGAACAGGATCGACGTCAGTGGCGTGATGCGCCAGGTAGCGTTGGCGTCGATGAGCAGGCCGTCAACGGGACGCAGGCGCGAATCCTCCGGCGTCTGGATGCCGTAACCAAGGCTGACTTCGCCGCGAATGATTTCGCCGCTGTTGCCGAAGGAAATGCCGACGCGATAGCGCTGTCCGTTTGACGTGCGGTTGATGCCGTCCGACTGCGCCGCCTCCGCATAATCGCGATGATTGATCGCCACTTCGACGAATGGCGACAGAGACGGCTTCAGCTCCCACATGACCCGGGCGGCTTCCTCGTATTGCGTATAGTCGCGATCGTTATTGTTCGTAACAACGTCGTCATATTCGGTCGAGCCGTAGGAGTAGTCGTTGACGCTGCCACGGAACTGCAACGACAGCCGGTTGAAACGCTGATTGTACGCGGCCTCGGCCCGATCCTCGATGATTTTAGCCCGGGTACCGACCGAACTCGCATCGAGCGCGGAACGATCCTCGAATGACTGCTGGCGCGAGATCAACGCCTGGATGTTGGCGCGGCTCGTGATATCGAGGCGGCCACGTGCTTCAAGCTCATAGTCGCGATCGTCTTCCGTCGTGTACTGATTGTAAAAACTCAATACCCCAGTCGCACTGAACTCCAGCGCGTGGCGCGACCAGTTCGAGACCAACCGCGCGGTGGGTATGGCGTCGAATGTAAAATCCGATTCCGCCGAGGGTGCGTGGAAGACGTTCGAATAATACGACGTTCCGAGATCCAATTCGGGAAAAAGCACGAAACTGCCGATTTTGATCCCGACGGGATCGTACGGCTCCTGCCGGAAAAGGCGCGCCGTCTTCCGATTGTCGGTGATCGGGTTGATGTCCTCGATCTGATAAAGGAGCGGATCGGGCGGTGACGGCGGATTCGAGAAAAGCGCGATTTCGTCGGCGCTGCGTGTGTCGACGAGGGACGTATCGACGCCGTCTACGGGTTGGAGAGCCTCGGGGGAATCGAGAATGCCATCCACCGCCGCGGCCGGTTGCTCGGACTGGTCAAGATCGCCGTCCTCAACGATGCCGCGCTGACCGGCGCGCGGTCCGGGATCGAGCGGGTCCTGTTCTTCCTGCTCGGCGGTCGGATCGTCGCTGGGAATTGGCGGTGGGATGCCCGGCGCGGCATAATCGTCGCCAATGTCCTGGGGCGTTCCGGGGCCGGTGCTGGCTTGCGACGGGTTGGAGGAATATGTCTCTTCTATGCTCGTCGTTCGCAGTCCCGGCGCGTCCTGCGCCAGCGCCAGACGCGCCTGCGATGACAGGAACACCAGCACTGCTGCGACCGAACTGCAAAAATACCAGGCATAACGCCGGTCGCCCATTTGCGAGCGTCCCCATGAAAAGACATCCACGTGAACGCATACGACTTGACGAGTTCACCCTAGAAACGCTTGGTTAACGTGGCTTTAAAAAGGGGATTGCGGCTGGTTGACGTGGCGGCCGGGCCTCAGACTTGCTAGACTTGTGGCCGAGTCTTGCCATTGTTGATCGGCTGGTCCGACCTCGGGGGAGGCAACTCTAACCAATGCCTAAGGTAATTCCTTTGCGCCCGCTTGGGGCGAAGCCCGCCGGCGCGGGCACGAAATCGAGCGCCGAGGCCAATCTTGCGTCAGCGGTGCGCACACTGCATCTCGAATCCGAGGGCTTGGCGCAACTCGCGAAAGAACTCGATGGCCCCTTGGCGGGACCGTTCGATGACGCCATGCGGCTCTTCGCGGCGATCAAGGGTCGCGTGATCGTCACCGGGATCGGCAAGAGCGGCCACGTCGGCCAGAAAATTGCGGCGACGTTTGCATCGACGGGAACGCCTGCCTTCTTCGTCCATCCGAGCGAAGCCTCGCACGGTGATCTGGGCATGGTGACGCGCTCCGATCTCATCCTGGCGCTCTCCTGGTCCGGCGAAACCGTTGAACTCAAACCGGTCATTACGTACTCGCGGCGGTTTTCCGTGCCGCTGATTGCGATCACCTCGCAAGCCAACTCGGCGCTCGGCGAACAGGCCGACGTCGTGCTGCAACTGCCGCGCGCCAAGGAAGCCTGCCCGCATGGGTTGGCGCCGACCACATCGACCACGATGCAGCTGGCGATGGGCGACAGCCTCGCCATCGCGCTGCTGGAGGCACGCGGATTCACCGCCCACGATTTCAAGATCTTTCACCCGGGCGGTTCGCTCGGTGCGAACCTGAAATACGTGGCCGACATCATGCATCGCGCCGACCGTCTGCCGCTCATCAAGAGCGGCGCATCGATGGGCGAGGCCCTCGTTACGATGACGGAAAAGAGCTTCGGCTGCGTCGGCGTCGTCGACGGACGCGGCAGGCTGATCGGTGTCATCACCGACGGCGATCTCCGGCGCCACATGGGCGCCAGCCTACTTGAAGCCAAGGTCGACGACATCATGACCGCGAAGCCGAAGACCATCGTTCCGACGATGCTGACATCGGCGGCTTTGGAGTTGATCAACTCATCATCGATTACGGCGCTGTTCGTCGTTGAAAAGCAGAAGCCGGTCGGGCTGATCCACATCCACGATCTGCTGCGTCTCGGCGTCGTTTAAACCGCGCAATCCGGCCGGGTCCGGTTTCAGACCCAGCCCATCAGTTCGCGGCGAACAACGGCCTCGATAACGTCTATGCCCTCGTCGCTATCGTTGAGCGCAGGCAGATAGGCGAATTTTTCCCCGCCGTTCGACTCAAAGTAATGCCGGTTCTCGCGATCGAGTTCTTCGAGCGTTTCTAGACAGTCGGCTGAAAAGCCCGGGGCGACGAGCGCAATTTTTTTCGTCCCGGACTTGGCGAGGCTTTCAACCGTCTTATCGGTATAGGGCTGCAGCCAGGGATCGTTGCCGAAACGCGATTGGAAGGTCGTCAGCCAACGTTCTGGCGAAATGCCGAGCTTCTCGCGCAATAGCCGTGACGTCTTCTGACACTGACAGTGGTAGGGGTCGCCCTTCTCCATGTATTTCTGCGGCATGCCGTGGAACGTCGCAATGATCTTCTCCGGCTCGAAATCGAGTTTCGCGAGGCTCGCTTTCATGGAGTGGGCCAAGGCGCCGATGTAGGCGGGATCGTCGTAGTATGCGGGGGCGGCGCGCACAGCGGGTTGCCAGCGCATTTTCATCAACGTTCGGAAGGCGTGATCGCAAGCCGTCGCCGTCGTTGCCGCCGCGTATTGCGGATAAAGCGGAACGAGAAGAATGCGATCGCAGCCCTGCTCTTTGAGCGCGAGGATGCGGCTCTCGGTTGTCGGGTTGGCGTAGCGCATGGCCCAATCGACGATGACGCTCTTCTCGTTTTTCAGACGCTCGGCAAGCCGTTCCGCCTGATTGCGAGAGATCGTCTTTATCGGGCTTTCGTTCTTTTCGTTATTCCAGATCGTCTGATAGTCACGACCTTTGCGGCCGGGCCGCACGGTCAGGATGATCAAGTTCAGAATCGGCCACCACTTCCATCTCGGTTCCTCGATGACGCGTTCGTCGGAGAGGAATTCCTTGAGATAGCGGCGCATCGGCCAATAGCCGGTGCCATCGGGCGTTCCGAGATTGAGCAGCAGGACGCCGATGCGACCGGTAGCAACCGGTTGATGGTCAGCGGGAAATTCCGCCTGTTGATTTGCAAATGCAGTCGATTTTGCCACTTCGTTCATCGCTTACCATTCTTGAAGTCGTTCACGCCAACGTAGCGGATCAGGTGCGTGATTGCGATGACTTTGCCGTCGCGGCCTTTGCCGCGGGCCTCGGCTTCGCAGTTGCCCGCTTGATGGCCTCAAGCACCGAACTCTCGGTCAAGGCTGGTTGAAATTGAAGCGCCTCTTGCCGTGCGACCGGTCGCTTCCCCAAATCTGGTGTCTTTCGACCGTGCTTCCAATAGGCCCGCATTCGCTTGACAAATGCTGCCGTGGGCTCGGCAAAAAGCTGCTCGGCTGGGTGCTCTGCGGCGGCGCGCAGCGCCTGCTGCTTGCGGATACACAGCCCGATGATCGCTTCCTTGTGTTCCGGCGAAATATCGTCGGCTTTGGCTGTTGTATTGATCAGCATCGCCAGATCGTGATCGTCGCCCAGCATTTGCGACAGTTCGCGTGCCGCATTCACGCGCACTGCGGCTTCCTCGGGCCAGGCGCGCGCCAACAGGCTCATTTGCCGCCAATGCCATTGCACCGATTTGCGCAACGCGTGGAACGTCTCATCGGACGGTTCGCCATAGGCCTCACGTAAGGCTTTGCGCGCCCGACGATAGCTTTTTTCCAGACCGCCATCGAACGCCGCGAACCCGCGCTCGCGGAGGCGGGCACCATCGAACTTCTTCAATTCCAGCGCCAGAAGTTGCCGGGCCTCAAGGGCACAGACGGGATCGAGTGGCTGCACCGCGTCGCCGACGGACTTGGCAAAATGCGTTTTGAGTGGCGCCAACGTCAGCGATCCGTCGGTACCTGTTTCCGACGATAGCGACGCCGCGGTTTCCATGATGACGGCTTGATCGCGGCGGTCGGCAAGCAATTGTGCAACCGCGCCAAGCGCCTTGATCCGGCGCCGCGCCGCCTTTTTTCCGAGTGCCGGAGCGACCAGGCGAACGAGCGCCCGCAAACGCTTCAAGGATTTTCTGCACTCATGAACGGCCTTGGCATTGACTTCGGGCGCGGCCAATTCCTGAAGCGCCGCATCGAGCTGCTCACGCGCGATGCGGTGGAAGCCCTTCTCAACCGGCTCGTCGATTTTGAATCTGTATGGCATACGCGCGAAGTGCCTCAGAACATTCAACTCGAAGCAGAGCGTGCAAGTAATTCACCGGAACCGACATTGCTGTCAAATCGCAGCGAGCCGAGGGGGCGAGTGTTTATGCCTAATTCGCGCCAGCCCAATTCAGCCACGTGCGAATGCGTGCTTCCGGATCCGGGGCGGTGACGAAATCGGTAATGACAGCGAGGATGTCGGCACCGGCGGCTGTGACCGCAGGGGCTCGATCGGGTGTCAATCCGCCGATGGCGACAAGCGGCAACCGGCCAATCCGCGCCCGCCATTGCTCAATCCGCTCAAGGCCTTGCGGGGCCCACGGCATGGCCTTCAGCTTCGTTTCATAAACGGGTCCGAGAGCCACGTAGTCGGGGTCAGCGGTGAGCGCGATCTCAAGCTCTCGCTCGTCGTGGGTAGAGATGCCGACGCGGACGCCAGCCTTTTTAAGGCTATCGAGATCGGCTTCCTTCAGGTCGTCCTGACCGAGATGGACGAAATCGGCGCCGGTTTCGAGCGCAACGTCCCAGAAGTCGTTAAGGATCAATTGACAACCGTTTTCGCGGGTCAGGGCGAGCGCACGTTTCGTCTGATCAACGATATCGGCGCGCGTCGCATCCTTGATCCGCAACTGCACGAGCTTGACGCCGAGCGGCACGATGCGCTCGAGCCAATCGATGTCCGGCACAATGGGATAGAACCGCGCGAGCTTCACTGGCACTTGATTCACGGCGTTCATTCGAGATCGAAAAACGGCGTGCCGGCGATGGGCGTCGACGGGACCGCCATATCGCGCGGCGGCATAAGTCCAGCTTCAAAACCGAGCCGGCCGGCTTTGATTGCCAAAGCGAAGGCCTCGGCCATGCGTACGGGGTCCGCCGCCTTGGCAACAGCCGTGTTCAAAAGCACCGCATCGTAGCCGAGTTCCATCGCCAGCGCTGCGTGAGACGGTGCTCCAATTCCGGCATCGACGATGAGTTTCACATCCGGGAAGTAGGCGCGCAAGCTCGTCAACGCGGCGACATTGGCGAGGCCCCGGCCGCTGCCGATCGGCGCGGCCCAGGGCATGATAACTTCACAACCAGCGCGTTGCAGGCGTTCGGCGACCGACAGGTCTTCGGTTGTATAGGGCAGAACCTTGAAGCCGTCGGCCGCAAGTTCCGCCGCTGCTTCGACGAGGCCGAAGACGTCCGGCTGCAAGGTATCGTCGTTGGCGATGACTTCGAGCTTGATCCAGTCCGTGCCGAACAACTCACGCGCCATCTGAGCCGTGGTGATCGCGTCTCGCGCCGTACGACAGCCTGCCGTATTCGGCAAAACGCGCAGGCTGAGGTTCTTGATGATGTCGAGGAACCGCTCGCCGACCTTGCCACCGGCGGATTCTCGCCGTAGCGACACCGTCACGATTGCCGCTTCCGAGGCCTTTACAGCGCTCGCTAAAATCGCGGGCGACGGATATCCCGCCGTGCCGAGCAGGAGCCGCGAGGGGATCGCTTCGCCATAGATCGATAGCGTTTGGTCGGTATGCAGACCTTTAGCGCGAATGTTCATCGGTGCTTGGATACTCGCTCAGCCGCCTTGGCGTGCGGAGACGATCTCGATGCGATCGCCCGCTTGTAGTGCCGTGGTAGCACGCCTCACCTCGGGCACGAAATGACCGTTCAGCGCGGTCGCGACCTTGGCCTCCGACAGTTCGTGCTCGTCAAGAAGCTCCGCCAGGGTGCGTGAGGCCGTCGCGGATTTGCGGCCATTGACGATCAAGTCGATTTTCTGCATCGCATTCAGCATGGACTGGGCACGCGCCTTACTCTGTTGGAAGTAGGCTATTGCACGGCATTTACTAGGGCATTTCGCGTTTTTTACTTCAATCCCCGCCGGGTGGTCAAAATCCCCCCAATCCCGCCGTATTCGCTCAGTTGCGTCGGCCTCAGGCCCAGCAAGGATGATCTCGATGTTCTCGCAATTAATGTCCTCCCGGCGCTTTGCTCCACTGTTCTGGAGCCAGCTGCTGGCGGCGCTCAACGATAACCTGCTGAAGAACGCCCTGGCGATGCTCGTCGTCTATCGGCTGGCCATGGAGAACGGTCCGGCGATCGGAACACTGGCCGGCGCGGCGCTGATCGTGCCCTTCTTTTTGTTTTCTGCTCTGGCGGGCCAATACGCGGACAAATTCGACAAGGCGCGAGTTGCGGCTCGGGTTCGGCTTTTCGAAATCCCGATCGCGGTGTTGGCTGCCGCCGGGTTCCTGCTGCCGTCCGTGCCCCTGCTGTTCGTAGCGCTCGTGCTGTTCGGCACGCTCAGCGCGTTTTTCGGTCCCGTGAAGTATGGCCTCCTGCCGACGCAGCTTGAGGTGCGCGAGCTTCCGGCAGGGAATGCGCTGATCGAAGGCGCGACGTTTCTCGCCATTCTGCTGGGAACAATCGGCGGCAATCTCGCATCGGGCGGCGATCGTGAAATCTGGCTCGTTGCATGCGCCATCGTCGTCATATCGATCGCCGGCTGGCTTTGCGCGCGTCTTATCCCTCCCGCTCCATCGACCGTTCCGGATCTTGCCGTCGACAAGAACATCGTCACCTCGACGGCGACGCTGCTCAGGGATCTTCGCAGCGATACGCGCATCTGGCAGGGCGCGCTCATCACGTCGTGGTTCTGGCTTGTCGGCGCCGTCGTCCTGGCGCTCCTACAAAATCTCATTCCGCAGACGCTCAACGGCGCGCCGGCGGTGTACACGCTTGCATTGTTCACATTTGCGATTGCGGTCGCGCTTGGTTCGATCGCGGCGGCGCGCGCCAGTAAAAATCGCCCCAATCTGGCGCTCGTTCCAATCGGCGCCTTGTTGATGGGCCTATTTCTCATCGATCTGGGGCTGCTTGCCTCGACGATGACGCCAGCGGCGCAACCGCTCGGCATTTCGGAAACGATTGCCTCGATCACCGGCCTGCATCTGCTGGTCGATCTCGCAGGTGTGGCCTTCGCAGGCGGCCTTTATATCGTTCCGGCATTCGCGGCCGTACAAGCCTGGTCGCCGGTCGAGCGCCGTTCGCGCGTCATTGCTGGCTGCAATGTGCTGTCGGCGGCGTTCATGACCGTTGCCGGATTGGGAATTGCCGTGCTGCAGTACGACAAGATCCCCGTTTCAATTCTTTACGCAGGCCTCGGCTTCGCCAACCTTCTCGTCGTCGCGCTGGTGCTGCGCGCCTGGGGCGCGGAGGGTGTCAAGGACGTCGGAGTTTTCCTATTCCGGACATTCTTCAACCTCGACGTGAAGGGGCTGGAGCATCTGCCGAAGCTTGGCGAGAAAGGAATCATTGCACCCAATCACGTCAGTTTGCTCGATGCCGGGCTGATGCACGCGCTGCTTCCCTCGCATGCGATCTTCGCGGTCGACACCGGCATGGCGAATACGTGGTGGGTAAAGCCATTTTTGAAGCTCGCGAAATCCTACGCCATCGATCCGACGCGGCCGCTCGGCATGCGCCACCTCATCCAAGAGGTCAAAGATGGCTCGTCGCTCGTCATCTTTCCGGAAGGCCGTCTGACCGTCACCGGCGGTTTGATGAAAGTCTACGATGGCACGGCCATGATCGCCGACAAAGCCGATGCGCCGATTATTCCCGTGCGCATCGACGGACTCGAACGTTCGCATTTCGGTTACCTCAGCAAAACCCAGACGAAAAAAGCGTGGTTTCCGAAAACGACGGTTACGATCCTGCCGCCGGTCAAATTGAAGATCGATCCGGAGCTTCGCGGCAAACAGCGGCGGCTCGCTGCGGGCGCGGCGCTGCAAGACGTGATGACGGATTCCGCCGTGCTGACGACGCCGATCGATCAGACGCTGTTCGAAGCGCTCGTGCAGGCGCGGCAGACGCGCGATACCGGCAAGGCTGCGATCGAAGATCCGCTCGGCAACAAACTCACGTATAAGAAGCTGATTGTCGGGGCGCAGGTGCTCGGTGCCAAGCTCGCACCGCAACTGCCTCCGGTCGGGGCGTCCGTCGGTGTGCTTCTGCCGAATTCGGCGGGCGTGGCCGTAACGTTCTTCGCTCTGCAGACGATGGGCCGCGTGCCCGCGATGCTGAACTTCACGGCGGGCGCAGCGAACGTCATCGCAGCTTGCAAAGCGGCGAACGTTTCGATCGTTCTGACGTCGCGGACGTTCGTCGAAAAAGGTCACTTCGAATCCCTGGTCGAAGCAATCAACGCCGTCGCCAAGATCATCTACCTCGAAGACGTTCGTGCCACCGTAACTCTTTTCGATAAACTGCGCGGCCTGGCACGCGGCGGCAAACCGCAGATCGCGCGCGATTGCAATGCGCCGGCCGCCGTGTTGTTTACGTCTGGTTCCGAGGGGCTGCCCAAAGGCGTGGTCCTCTCTCATCGCAACCTGCTTGCTAACTGCGCGCAAAGCCTGACACGCGTTTCCTGCAACGGCAGCGACAAGGTGTTCAATGCCTTGCCGGTGTTCCACTCGTTCGGATTAACTGCAGGCCTCTTGATGCCGCTGGTCGCGGGCGTGCCGGTTTTTCTTTATCCGACGCCTCTGCATTATCGCATCATTCCCGAACTCGTTTACGGATCGAACGCGACGATACTTTTCGGCACCGACACGTTTCTGTCGGGATACGCGCGCGTTGCTCATCCTTACGACTTCGCACGTGTTCGGCTCGTTTTGGCAGGGGCCGAGGCGATCAAGGACCGCACGCGACAGCTCTATATGGACCGCTTCGGCGTGCGCATTCTCGAGGGCTACGGCGTTACGGAAACCGCGCCGGTGCTCGCCATCAATACGCCGCTCGCCAACAAGGCGGGTACGGTCGGGCGACTGTCTCCGTTGATGGAAGCGCGGCTTGAACCGGTGCCAGGCATCGAGACCGGAGGCCGATTGTTCGTGCGCGGCCCCAACGTCATGCTCGGTTATTATCGCGCCGAAAATCCCGGCGTTCTCGAACCACCCGCGGACGGCTGGCACGATACCGGAGACATCGTCGAGATCGATCCACAAGGCTTCATTACCATCAAGGGCCGTGCCAAACGCTTCGCCAAGATCGCCGGAGAAATGGTATCGCTGTCGGCCGTCGAAGCACTGGCGGCGGAGCTTTGGCCGACGCTCATCACCGTCGTCGTTGCGCTGCCGGATGCGCGCAAGGGTGAGCGATTGGCGCTGCTGACGACAGATGCCAAATGCACGCGCGAGGCCTTCCTGCAGTTTGCTCGTCGCAAAGGCGCGACCGAACTGATGGTTCCGGCCGATATTCTCGTGGTCGGCAAGATTCCCCTGCTCGGCTCAGGCAAGCCGGATTACGTGGCGGCGCTCGCGCTTGCAAAGGAAACGATTGCCGACAGAAGCCGTTCGTCACACAGCGTCGGCGAACAAAGGACCTTCTCGTCGGCCGTCTGAAAGGAACCGGCCGACGGCTTCGGCCAGCACCGGCGCAAGGAGAAATCCATGCCGATAGGCGCCGTTCACGCGGATCACACTGCCTTCGTCTTCGACGATGATGCGCGGGACGTTATCGCCGAATGACGGTCGTACACCTGCACCCATATCGATAACGGACGCTTCGCCGAACGCCGGATGCAGCGCATAAGCTGAACCCAGAAGATCGAGAGCCGACTTCAGCGTCATTGGAGCGTCGTCCTCACGCTCGATAACGCTGGCGCCGACGACATAGCGGCCCTCTCCCTGCGGCACGACATAGATCGGCTGGCGCGGATGCAACAGCCGTACAGGCCGCGAGAGCGTGACGTCACGAGACTGCACGACGATGCGCTCGCCGCGAACACCGCGCAATGATGGAAGATCGGATTGCGCACCTAGGCCGCGACAGTCAATGACGATGTCTTCGCCGCGCGGTTCGAAGGGATGACCGAACTCGGTCACGGCACCCAGAGTGCGCACCTTATCGAGCAACCAACCGAGAGCTTGCGAAGCCGCAACGTGCGCTTCGCCGGGGAAAAAGAGACCACGGTCAAAGCGTCCATGCAGCTCCGGCTCAAGCGTCGCAATGGCTTGCGCGGTGACGGACTCGTGCCTTTCCGTCATGCGGGCGAAGCGCGACAAGTCCGCGGCATCGCGCGGCGGGGCGACGACGAGCGTTCCGTTCAAAACAGTACCCGGATACGCATTTTGCCAGAGCGCGATGCTCTCGCGGCCAAGATCGCGGACAAGCTCGGGTGCGCCTTCGGCCTCGCACTCCGGCGCGATCATGGCTGCGGCCCAGCGGCTGGCGCTCTGAACGAAGGGTTCGCTGCTTCGCTCGGCGAGGCGGACGCGGTATCCGGCGCGGGCGTGCATATAGGCTTGCCAGAGGCCGAGGATGCCCGCGCCGGCTATAGCGATGGAAGGCTTGCTCACGACGTCGTTTTCTCAGCTCCGCGTTTCTTGTTGCATCAATCCCCGAGCGCGACGCCTTCGCGGCGAGGATCGGCCCCGCCTTCGAGATGGCCGTCTTTTCGCACAATCGTGTGGATGCCGGACGTCATCGTCATGTTGGCGATGGCGTGCCCGTAAGACGTTAACTCGAACGCCGGCCAAACATAGTAAGGCGAATACTCGATCAGGAATGGTCCGCCCTGGCTGCCGAAGTTCGGCAGGGCCGCAGCCTGCTGGGCATTCAGATCCCAATCGAGCAATCCAACCAGATTTTTGACGACATAGAGGATGATTTGCGAGCCGCCGGGCGATCCCGTAACGATTTCGGGAGAGCCGTTGGCATCGAGAACAATTGTCGGGGCCATCGAACTGCGCGGCCGCTTGCCGCCCGCCACCGCGTTGGCGACAGGGTTGCCGTCGGCGTCGGTCGGCACGAAGGAAAAATCCGTCAGCTCATTGTTCAGAAGGAACCCCGAAGCCCAAAGATGCGATCCGAATGCACTCTCGATCGTCGCGGTCATCGCCAGTGCGTTGCCGTCGTCATCGACAATCGAGATGTGCGTCGTGCCCGGCACCTCGTTGGTGAAGTCCTTGCCGAACGTTTTCTTTGTCAGACCCGGCGGCAATCCCGGTTGGACGTTCTCCAGGCTCTTGGTCAGGGTGATGAGCTTACGTCGTTTGTCGAGATAGGCCGCGTCCGTGAGCCCGGAGGGCACGGCAACGCGATCGGGATCGGCGATGTAGCGATTGCGATCCGCAAATGCGAGCTTCTCCGCCTCGGCAATGATGTGCATCGCGACGGGACTCATCAATGCGGCTGCGCCATGCACCTGAGGATAGGGCTCGATCAACTCCAATACCGTTCCGACGGAAAGTGCGCCGGACGACGGCGGTCCCATACCGCAGACCTGCTTGCCACGATAGCGAACGCAGACGGGTTCGCGGTCTTTCGCGACGTAGCCCGAAAGATCCGAGGAGGTCATATCGCCGGGAATGCTCGAC
>Ga0182744_1001306_pt1 | contig 21898 bp, 22 predicted proteins | sample eDN3rd30CKraftMG_FD_128525 | JGI IMG/M metagenome (GOLD analysis project Ga0182744, IMG submission 128525) | Enriched Miracle-Growth compost microbial communities from Emeryville, California, USA - eDNA 3rd pass 30_C Kraft MG (version 2) (version 2) ...
CCTGCTTCGTTGAAGATGCTGAGCACTCGCGCCGGACGCGAGCCCGCGGCGGAGATCGCGTGCGGGACACGGGTGTCGAACTCCGCCGCCTCACCGGGGGACAGCGTCACGTCCTGCTCGCCGAGCCGCAGGCGAATCCGTCCGGACAGGACGTAGAGCCATTCGAAGCCGTCGTGCGTCCGCAGCGCCGGCAGTGCGGACACGGGCGGATAGGTGATCCGGTACGTATGGATCGGGGAGTCCTCGGGTGCGAGCGGGAGGATCACGAGCCCGTCGCGGCGGATGACCGCACGGCGGACCCGCGGGTCCGGTGCCTCGTCGGCGACGAGGTCGTCGATACGGATGCCGAGCAGACGGGTGAGCGGCAGGAGGAGCTCGAGGCTCGCCTGCCGCTTGCCCGACTCGAGCCGGGAGAGCGTGCTCGCCGACATCGCTGCTCGCTCGGCGAGCTCGTCGAGGGTCCAGCCGCGGGTGCGTCGGGCGGCGCGCAGCCGGGGACCGACCTGGGCGAGCTCGTTCGTCATGCGGAAGCTCCTTGCTGAATCTGCAAAGTGGTTTGCAGTATTGCCATTCTGCCGCACAGACTCGGAGCATGGAACCTCTTCGATGGGACGCCGCGATCATCGGCGGTGGCGCGGCCGGCCTCAGCGCCGCCCTCATGCTCGGGCGCGCGCGACGGCGCACGATCGTGCTCGACGCCGGCCGCCCCCGCAACCGCTTCGCGGCGCAGATGCACGGTGTCCTCGGTCACGAGGGCGCCGATCCGAGGGAGCTGCTCGCCCGCGGGCGCGCTGAGGTCGCAGAGTACGGCGTGGCGTTCATCGAGGGCACGGTCGACCTCGTCGAGGAGACCTCCGACGGCGTCGCGATCGCACTCGCGGGAGGCGAGTCGATCCTCGCGAGGGCGCTCGTCGTCGCCTCCGGCCTGACCGACCACCTCCCCGAGATCCCCGGACTCGCCGAGCGATGGGGGACGAGTGTGCTGCACTGCCCGTACTGCCACGGCTGGGAGTTCCGCGACCATCGGCTCGGTGTGCTCGCCGCATCGCCGATCGCACTCCATCAGGTCGAGCTCGTACGGCAGTGGAGCGGCGGCGTCGTCCTCTTCGCCGCCGGCCTGGGGGAACTCGCTCCCGCCACTGAGCGACGACTGCGTGCGCGAGGGATCGAGATCGTGTCTTCACCGGTTGTCGAGGTGCTCGGCGAAGGCGACCGGATGACCGGAGTGCGGCTCGCCGACGGCGGGACCGTGCGGGTCGACGCGATCTACACGTCGGGGGTCCTGCAGCCGAACGACGACTTCCTCGCAGGGTTGCGCCTCGCACGCGCGGAGACACCGATGGGTGACTTCCTCGCCGTCGATGCGATGGGCAGGACGAGCGGCGAGCGGATCTGGGCAGCCGGCAACGTCACGAACCCGGGCGCGAACGTCCCTGTCTCGATCGCGGCGGGCGCGCTCGTCGGCGGCGCCGTGAACATGGCACTCGTCACCGCGGACTTCGACGCCGCGGAACGGGAGGGCGGCGACGCGGCGCCCGAGGCGGCGCCCGCCGAGTACTGGGAGCGACGGTACGCGGACGCCGAGCAGGTCTGGTCGGGGCGGGTGAATCGCGTTCTCGCCGACGTCGCCGCCGGCCTCGAGCCCGGCAGCGCGCTCGATCTCGGCTGCGGGGAGGGCGCCGACGTCCTCTGGCTTGCCGAGCAGGGCTGGAGCGCGACCGGCATCGACATCTCGTCGACCGCGATCCGCCGCGCCGACGAGGCCGCCCGCGCGGCGAACCAGCCGCGCGCTCGCTTCCTCGCGGGCGACCTCGCCGAGCTGGATGCGGGGGAGCGGTACGACCTCGTCACCGCGAGCTTCCTCCACTCCCCGGTCGAACTCCCGCGGGCGGAGATCCTGCGCCGCGCCGCCGAGCGGGTCGCACCCGGCGGCCACCTGCTCATCACCTCGCACGCCGACTATCCGCCATGGGCGGACGCGCGGCACGGGCATACGCACCGATTCCTGCGCCCCGCCGAGGAGATCGAGGCTCTCGACCTCGATGCGGAGTCCTGGGAGATCGTCCTCGCGGAGATCCGCGCGCGCGAGACGGTTGGCCCTGACGGGAGGCCCGCGGCGCTCGATGACGCGGTCGTGCTCCTCCGCCGTCGGTGAGGCTTCTTAGCTCGGGTGGGTCATCGAGAGCACGTCGAGCTTCTCGTCGAGCTGCTCGGTCGTGAGCTCGCCGCGCTCGACGAAGCCGAGGTCGATGACGGCCTCGCGGATCGTGAGCCCCTTCGCGACCGCGTGCTTCGCGATCTTCGCCGCCGACTCGTAGCCGATGAGCTTGTTGAGCGGGGTGACGATCGAGGGCGAGGCCTCGGCGAGGAACTTCGCGCGCTCGACGTTCGCCGTGAGGCCCTTGATCGTCTTGTCGGCGAGCACGACCGAGGAGGCCGCGAGCAGGCGGATCGACTCGAGGAGCGCGTTGCCCATGACGGGGATGCCGACGTTGAGCTCGAAGGAGCCGGACGCGCCGGCCCAGGCGATCGTCGCGTCGTTGCCGATGACGCGCGCGCAGACCATGAGGACCGCCTCGGGGACGACCGGGTTGACCTTGCCGGGCATGATCGAGGAGCCCGGCTGGAGGTCCGGGATGTGGATCTCGCCGAGGCCCGTGTTCGGCCCCGAGCCCATCCAGCGCAGGTCGTTGTTGATCTTGGTGAGGCTCACCGCGATGACCCGCAGCGCGCCGGAGGCGTCGACGAGCCCGTCGCGCGCGCCCTGCGCCTCGAAGTGGTCGAGCGCCTCGGTGATCGGCAGACCCGACTCCGCGACGAGCTCCGCGATGACCTCCTGCGGGAAGCCGAGCGGGGTGTTGATCCCGGTGCCGGTCGCCGTGCCGCCGAGCGGGACCTCGGCGAGACGGGGGAGCGCCGACTCGACGCGCGCGATGCCGAGGCGGACCTGGCGCGCGTAGCCGGCGAACTCCTGGCCGAGGGTCACGGGAGTCGCGTCCATGAGGTGCGTCCGGCCGGACTTGACGACCGTCTTCCACTCCTCGGCCTTCTCCTCGAGCGCGAGGGCGAGGTGGTCGAGGGCGGGGACGAGCTCGCGGATGACCGCGCCCGTCGCCGCGACGTGGACGGAGGTCGGGAAGACGTCGTTGGAGGACTGGGACGCGTTGACGTGGTCGTTGGGGTGGACCGTCTTGCCGAGCGCGGCGGTCGCGATCGTGCCGAGGACCTCGTTCATGTTCATGTTCGACGAGGTGCCCGATCCCGTCTGGTACTGGTCGATCGGGAACTGGTCGAGGTGCGCGCCGCCGATGATCTCGTCGGCCGCCGCGACGATCGCGTCGGCGATGTCCTGGGGGATGATGCCCCGGCGGCCGTTGACGATCGCGGCGGCTCGCTTGATCTGCGCGAGCGCGACGATCTGAGCGGGCTCGAGGCCGGCGCCCGAGATCGGGAAGTTCTCCACAGCCCGCTGCGTCTGCGCCTGGTAGAGCGCGTCCGCCGGGACGAACACGTCGCCCATGGTGTCGTGGTCCTTGCGGAACTGCTTGCCGTCGATCGTGACGATCTCGGTCACTTGGCTTCCCTTCTTCGGCCGGGCTTCGGCGCGCGCTTCGCGCACCCCGCCCGCGTGTGCTGTCGGCTCAGACGAGGCCCACGATGACATCGGGCTCGACCCGTCCGGCGGCCAGGCGGTAGTTCGCGCCGACCACTGCCAGCCTACCGTCGGCGATCGCCTCGGAGACGACGGTCGAGGACTCGATGAGCTCGCTGATCGTGTCCCTGAGATGCTCCCGGCCGACCTCCTGCGCGTCGAGATCGTGCGTCGTCGTCGAGCCGTTCCTGGCTCGGACGCGATGGACCGCCGGCAGGATCGTGCGCACGATGCGCGCGATGTGGATGGGCAGCGGCGCCGCGTCCGCGTCCGTCGCGCGCATCGCCGCGGCGACGGCCCCGCACTCGTCGTGGCCGAGGACGAGGATGAGCGGGACCTTGAGGATCGCGACCGCGTAGTCGATCGAGCCGATGACCGACTCCGAGATGACCTGGCCGGCGTTGCGCACGACGAAGAGGTCGCCGAGCCCGCGATCGAAGATGAGCTCGGCGGCGAGCCGGGAGTCGCTGCAGCCGAAGAGCGTCGCGATCGGCGCCTGGCCGACGGCGAGCTCGGCCCGGTAGGCGGCATCCTGATGGGGGTGCTCGACGGTCCCGGCGACGAAGCGCTCGTTGCCGGCGCGCAGCTCGGCCCAGGCTTCAGCGGGCGTCGTCATCGGCTCGCCTCCGCGACCGCGCCGGCGACGACGTGGAGGTCGTCGTCGCTCGCGGAGCCGTGCAGCAGGACGGTCGAGGACGAGGCGTCGGTCGCGATCGCGATCGCGTAGTTGCTCGTCGGGTCGAGCGCGCGCTGGTCGAAGACCTCCCAGACGCGGCCACCGACCTGCCAGGTGCCGGCCGACTCCCCGAGCGTGTCGGGCAGCACGGCGCCGGGCTCGCCGAGGTACTGGACGAAGCCGACGTAGCCCTGAGCCGGTGAGAGGAAGCCGATCTCCCAGGTGTCCGCGTCCTCGCCGCGGGTCAGCCGCGCGTAGTTCGCGGTCCAGCCCTCGGGCAGCTGCGGGTCGATGACGACGGAGCCGTACTCCGCCGCGACCTGCTCGGCGACCGCGTGCCAGTCGGCCGCGGGCCGGGAGCCGCCGTCGGGACGCACGACGACGAGGACGAGGAACGCGACGATCGCGAGGCAGCCGATGATCGCGCCGACGAGGGCGAGCGCCGTCTGCGGGTAGCGGCCGCGCTTCGGCGGCTGGGTCGCCGGCGCGGGACTCGCGCTCGTGCTCGCGGGCTGACTCATGACTCCTCCGCCGCGACCACGGCCTGGCGGGCGGCATCCAGCCGCGTCTTCGCGCCCTGCAGCCACTCCTCGCAGCGGGCGGCGAGGGCCTCGCCGCGCTCCCAGAGCTGCAGCGACTCCTCGAGGGTCGCGGCGCCCTGCTCGAGCCGGGTCACGACTGCGACGAGCTCGTCACGGGCCTGCTCGTACGAGAGCGACGCGACATCGGCGTTCGGAGTCTCGGCCACACGTCCATGCTATCGAGGCCGACCGACACGGGGCTGACCGCGACTACGCGAGCGTCGTTCGCGAATGCGCTGCGTCGATGAGGTGCTCGTCGTGCGAGGCGACGAGCACGGTCACGCCGTGGTCGGCGAGGTCTGCGATGAGCGTGATGAGGGCGTCGGCCGAAGCCCGATCGAGGCTCGCGGTCGGTTCGTCGGCCATGACGATCGCCGGCCCGAGCAGGAGCGCTCTGGCGAACGCGACGCGCTGGCGCTCTCCACCCGAAAGCCGCTCGGGGTAGTGAGCGGCGCGCTCGCCGACTCCGAGCCGCCGGAGCAGATCGCGCGCGCGACGAGACATTCTGCGCACCTGGCGGTCCGGTACCGCCGGGAGCAGGACGTTCTCGAGCGCCGTCAATCCGGGCAGCAGGCTGCCGCGCTGATCGAGGTAGCCGATGTGCCGCCGTCGCCGGGTCGTCACGACATCGTCGGCGAGGCCTGTGATCTCGAGCCCCTGCCACAGCAACCGTCCCGCACTGGGCGGGGTGAGTCCTGCCGCGACGCGGAGGATGCTCGTCTTGCCCGATCCGGAGCGCCCTGCGAGACAGTGGATCTGCCCCCGCTCGAGCACGAGGTCGTAGTCCTTTACGATGACCAGCGGGTCCTGCCCGGCGCGTTCGTACTGGATGCTGACACCCTCGATGACGAGCGGCGGACCGTCGAGCACGGTCGCCGTGTCGTCCGTGTAGGGCGCGAGCGCCTCGTCGGTCATGAGCGGACTCCGTTCCTGCGGGGGATGAACGCGATGAGGGCGGTGATGACGCTCGCCGCCGCGGCGACGCACACGAGCAGCAACGGCTCGGGCAGGCCGAGCGGCAGGGCAACGGCAGCGATGGCGCCGGCAGCGAGGATCGATGGGACGGCGATCACAAGGCCCTCGACGCGCTGGGCCCGGGCGAGCTCGCCCGATGTCCATCCGCTCGCTCGCAACGCGGTCCACTGCTCGGCGCGACGCGCCAGATCGAGACGGCGACCGAGGAGCGCGAGCACGACGCCGGCGACGATCGCGGCCGTCGCGAGACTCAGCTGGGCGAGCAGCAACTGGTCGCCGAGCAGGATCGCGAGCAGGCTCTCGCCGGCCGACTCCCGGCCACGCAGCACCGCGGCGGCGATCGCCGCCGCCGCGAGCCCGACGAGGATGATCGCGACCACGTGCGTGAGTGAGACGAGCAGGTGGATCCCTGCCTGACGGACACCGAAACCGGCGACCGAGCGCGCGCCCAGACGATTGCTGCGCCCGCGCGGGGGCCCGCTGCCGGCTGTCGCGCGGGATCCGGCCGCGATCGCGACGACCGAGACGATGCCGACGACCCCGACGGCGGACCCGGCCGCGATCATCGCGATCGCCGTCGCCCCGGAGACGAGGAGCGCCGCTGCGCCTGCTATGGCCACCACGGCGAGCCCGAGGACCTCCTCGCCGGCGATCCACCCGGCGATGCGCGGTCGGGTGAATCCAAGTTCGCGCATCACCGCGGCTCGGTCGCGGCGGGCGGGGATCGTCGCGACCTGTGCGGCGGCGAGCAGCAGGATCGTCGCGGCGAGCGCCAGCGCGAGGAGCACGATGCTCGACGTCGAGATCGCGACCTCGGCCCGTGCCGCCGCGCCGAGCTCCGACCACTGCTGCTCGACGGTCCCGAGCGCCCCGACCCGCTGCGTGTCATCGGGCCCCGTGACTCCGAACGCGTAGCCGTCCACCTCGACCGACACCGGCGCGGGCGACGAGCCCGCGACGATCACCACCTCGTAGCCGAGCGCCTCGATCGCTGCCGCAGTCTCGACGACATGCTGCTGAGCGGCGGGCGAGTACCCGTCGATGCCGGCGACGCGCACGCGGATCGCGTTGATCGGATCCTCCTGCCCCCAGGCCCCCGCGGCGGAGATCGGCGCGATCGCGATCGTCCGCGGACTGATCAGACCGAGCCCGCTCACCGACGGCGCGAGCGTCGCGCCCGCATGCTCGCCGGAGGAGATCGTGCTCCCGACCGGCTCGTAGGCGCCGAGCGGGACATAGTTGACGGCGTCCACGGCGCCGACCGCGCTCGGATCGAAGACGCCCACGGGTACCGCGACGATGCCGGGGTCGGGATACATGACGAGGCGCTCGAGCTCCGCGTACGCGGCTTCCTGTCCGGCGTCTTCGCCGTGATCGTCTAGGAGGAAGGGATCCGAATCAGGGCCGGGCGCGCTGAGCCCTTGCGGATCGAGATAGCCGGCGGCTTCGACGAACGCCGTGCCCCGGGCCTGCGAGTAGCCGGTGCTGATCGTTCGCCCGACGGCCCGGAGCGACTGGGAGGCGAACGCGTCGATCGGGCCGAGGTCCACCGCCTCGGTGCCGGGCCAGCCGATGATCGTGGCATCGGCGACGAACGGGTTGAGCGAGCTCGACACATCGGCGACCGTGGTACCCGCGGGCTCGCCCGGTCCCGTGGGGAACGCCGGCATCTCCAAGCCGAACCCGTCCGGTCGGCTGTTGATCATGACCGATCCGAGCGACTCGACAGACACCCGCACATCGAGCGAAGCGACGGGAGCGTCGGTGACGAGGAGCGGGAGGTACGCCGCGAGCCCTCGACGCTCGGCGACCCATTCGTCGTAGTCATCACCGTGCGCGGCCCAGAGCCGTCGCAAGTCGGCGAGTACGGCCTCGTCTCGCCGTGGATCGAACTGGTCGAAGAGCGCTTGCTGGTCGAGGAAATCCTGACCGTACCTCCCGCCGTCGCCGCGCGCCCAGGCGAGCATCGCGTCGGTGTTCGGTGCTGCGTGCGCGTCGAGCGCGACGAGCTCGTCGAGGAACGCGCCGCGCTCACCGAGCAAGGCGCGCTCCGCGATGGGGTCGACGAGCGCGATGCGCGTCATACCGGAGGGGGCCGGCGGGTCGCTCAGCATCAGGATCAGCGGTGACTCCTCGTCCCGCGCATCCTGGAAGGCGAAGCCGTTGGAGCCGTGCGGTTGGAAGACGCCGTCGCGGGCATTGATATCGCTTTGGCAGAGGCTCGCTTCGAGCGCAGGATATTCACCCTGTTCGGCCTCGTAGTCGTCGATGCTGTATCCCTCAAACGGCCCGCACTCACGCGCCTCGCGCTCACTGCCTGTCCCGTCCACGATGATCTCCAGCTCGGACGACGAGACGAGTCGCTCCCCGAGGCCGTCGTCCGTCGTGTACTGGACTGTGACGCGGTACGCCTGCGGCGCGTCGAACGCCTCGACGAGATCACGCGGGATCGTGACCTTCGGCGGGTCGAACTTGAGCCCCGGGACCACGATCTCGCCGATGGGAGCAGCGACCTCCACGCCCCCGATGCCGCGCACCGTCGCGAGGTCATCGAAGGTGAGACCTGTCGCCGAGCTGCTCAGCGTGTTAGGAGGCAGTCCCTTGCCTGGGATCTGGGCACCGGCGGGGAGGACGAGGATGTCGTAGAGACCCCGCCAGTTCGCGTCCAGCGACGCCCGCAGGGCGGCCGCAGCGCCGGCCTGGATCCCAGCAGCGGCAAGGGCGACGAGTGCCAGCAGCACGATGGCCACGAGCCGGAAGCGCTCGCGGGCGAGGCGGCGCAGCGGCCCCGGGAGCGTGGCGCGGCTCATTCTCTCTCCCCGGATGCTCCGAAGCTCGCGCGCAGGACCTCGATGTCGAGTGACGACTCGGGTGCATCTTCCGCTGGTCCGCCTTGAGCACCACGATCGGCCTGACGGATGAGCACCGCGGCGAGTGCGAGCAGTTCGGCGGGCGAGCGATCGGTGACACCCGGGTCATCCGCGAGACGCTCCCCGGCGAGCGCGCAGAGCGCTTCGGCGTCGACTCGGGCGGCATCCGGCTCGGGGAGCGTGAACGTCACGGTGAAGAATCCCGCAGCGGCATCGGTGCGCTGACCGTCGCAGCCGACGGCGACGCTCGCTCGCTCAACCGGCCCCGGCGCCGACGGCAGCGCGGTCAGAGCCGTCGCGATGCCCGCGCCGCCGACAAGCGCGACACCCGTGAGGGCGATCGTCGCAGCGATGCGCAACTGTGAGCGTCGCCGGTCGACCCGATCGATGCGCTCGCTCACCTCCTGCCGCACCCGCTCAAGCGCGGCATCGAGGTAGACGCCGTCCTTCGGGCTATCGCTCGCTCGTTCGGTCACGACTCGCCTCGCACGGTATGACGGAGGCTCGCCCGGATCCGCTCGACCCGTTTCGCGACTGCCGCCCGGGTGAGTCCGAGATGCTCCGAAGCCTCGGCGTAGTCATAGCCCTCGACGAGACACAGGTGCACGATCCGCTGGTCGACGCCGCCGAGTCTCGAGACGGCGTCGCGCACCCAGCTCAGCTCCTCGACCCGCTCCTGCCGCAGCAGATCGCCCGGCAGCAGGGAGTCGTCGAACTCGACCGCATCGCGCCGCGCGCGCACCGCGTTCCGCGCGACGTTCCGGCAGCACACCAGCAACCAGGGCAGCGAAGAGCTGCCGACGATTCGGATCGCGCGAAGCTTGCGCCAAGCCAGGACGAACACCTCCTGCGTCACGTCCTCGGCGTCGCGATCGTCGCGGGTGACCCCCCACGCATAGGAGTGGACGGCACGCGCGTGACGCGTGAAGAGCGCGTCGAATGCGCCGCGATCGCCACGGAGCGCGCGCCGGATCAACTCGGCGTCATCCTCCGTCTCGTACATCGACCCCCGATTCGTTGTGGTCCCTCAACCACATACTGTGCTCGAAAGGGTGGAATGTGACATCGGCGTCGTCGTCGAGATCTCAGGATCTCGGAGTCTCGAATGCCCTGCGCGTCGCCCGACCCGCGGACGACAGTGCGATCATTCGACGCGGGCGGCGACCTCGCCGTCGCCGAGCATGACGCCGATCGCGTCGCCGCTCGCGACCTCGGCGGTCGACCGCAGGATCGAGCCGTCCGTGCGGAACGCGATCGCGTAGCCGCGCTCGAGCGTCCGCACCGGGGAGAGCGCCCGCAGCTGGCCCGAGAGCTGCGCGACGGCTGCCTGGGCCGCCTCGACGCGCCGGTCGAGGAGCTGCGTGCCGCGATCGGCCCAGCGCGCGACCTCCTCGGCGCGGCTCTCGATGATCCACGACGACTCGGCGAGGGCCGGGCGGCTGCGCAGCGCCGAGACCTTCTCGATCTCGGTCGCGACGAAGGAGGCGAGCCGGTTCAGGATGCGCGCGCGGGCCTGACGCACCCCGCTCAGCTCCTCGACGACGTCGGGGACGACGCGCTTCGCCGCGTCCGTCGGGGTCGAGGCGCGCAGGTCCGCGATCTCGTCGAGCAGCGGCCGGTCGTTCTCGTGCCCGATCGCCGAGACGAGCGGCGTCTCGCACGCCGCGGCCGTGCGCAGCAGCGCCTCGTCGCTGAACGGCAGCAGATTCATGAAGTCGCCGCCGCCGCGGGCGACGATGATGACGTCGACCTCGGGGTCGGCGTCGAGCTCGCGGATCCCGGCCGCGACGTCGGCGGCCGCGCGCTCCCCCTGGACGAGCGCGTATCGCGTTCTGAATCGCACATCCGGCCAGCGCAGCCGGGCGTTGCGGATGACGTCCTTCTCCGCGTCGGAGTTCTCGCCCGTGACGAGTCCGATGAGCTGCGGCAGGAACGGCAGCGGCCGCTTCCGGCTCGCGTCGAAGAGTCCCTCGGCGGCGAGCTGCCGGCGCAGCCGCTCGATGCGCTCGAGCAGGTCGCCGAGGCCGACGTGGCGGATCTCGCGGGCGTTGAGCGTGAGCTCGCCGCGGTTCGCCCAGAAGTCGACCTTCGCGCGCACGATGACGCGATCGCCCGCCTTGAACTCGGTCGCGGCGTCGGGGATCGTCCGGGTCCAGACGGTCAGCCCGAGCGTCGCGTCCTGCTGGAGGTCCTTGATCTTCGCGAACACGCCCGACTGCCGGACGTTCCACTGGGTGATCTCGCCCTCGAGCCACACCTCGCCGAGCCGGTCGATGTAGCCCTTGAGCTCGCTCGCGAGGCGGCCGACGGACCAGGGCGACTCGGAGCTCATGGGCGCGGACAACGACATGCGCCCACGATAGCCGCGAGGCCCGACGCGGGCCGCGATGCCGCATGCTGGAGACATGGATCTCGGCGGGCGACGCATCGCGGTCGTCGTGACGGGCGTCTCCGGCTCGGGCAAGTCGACACTCGGCCGCGCTCTCGCGGAGCGGCTCGGCGCGGCGTTCGTCGACGCCGACGACCTGCATCCGGCGCAGAACGTCATGAAGATGGCCGCGGGCAGCCCGCTGACCGACGAGGACCGGGCACCGTGGCTCGACCGGGTCGCCGGTGCGATCGCCGACGAGCCCGGCTCGATCGTCGTCGCCTGCTCGGCGCTGCGCCGCTCGTATCGGGATCGGCTGCGTGGGCGCTCCGGCGGGACGATCGCGTTCGTCCAGCTCACCGCGACGCGCGAGCGCCTCGCCGAGCGCCTCGAGCGCCGCCGCGGGCACTTCATGCCCGCCGCGCTCCTCGACTCGCAGCTCGCGACGCTCGAACCGCTCGCCGCCGACGAGGAGCCCGCGATCGTCGTCGAGGCGACTAAGGAGCTCGGCGCGCTCGTCGCCGAGGTGTCCGCCTGGCTCGGCAGGACGGCGTACTGACCGGGCCCGCCTCCCGTGCTCCGGAAAAGGGAGGGTGCACAGGCGGCGTTCGTAGACTCGGGGTGTGACGATCACGAATGGGTCGGTCGCGGTGGCGCCGAGTCGAGGCCGCGTTCTCCTCGCGAGCCCGCGCGGCTACTGCGCCGGGGTCGATCGCGCGGTCGTCGCGGTCGAGAAGGCGCTCGAGCTCCACGGCGCGCCCGTCTACGTCCGCAAGCAGATCGTGCACAACATCCACGTCGTGCGCACGCTCGAGAAGGCCGGGGCGATCTTCGTCGACGACGTCGCCGAGGTGCCCGAGGGCGCCCGTGTCGTGTTCTCCGCCCACGGCGTCTCGCCCGCGGTGCAGGCCGGTGCCTCCGCGCGGAACCTGCTCACGATCGACGCGACCTGCCCGCTCGTCACCAAGGTGCACCGCGAGGCGACGAGGTTCGCGCGCGACGACTACCAGATCCTGCTCATCGGCCACGCCGGTCACGAGGAGGTCGAGGGCACGATGGGCCACGCGCCCGAGCGGACCATCCTCGTGGGCGGTCCCGACGAGGCCGATCTCGTCGAGGTCGACGATCCGAGCAAGCTCGTCTGGCTCTCGCAGACGACCCTCTCGGTCGACGAGACCATGGAGACGGTCCGACGGCTGCGCGCCCGATTCCCCGAGCTGCACGATCCGCCGAGCGACGACATCTGCTACGCGACCCAGAACCGCCAGGTCGCGATCAAGCAGGTCGCGGCCGGCGCCGACCTCGTCCTCGTCGTCGGCAGCGCGAACAGCTCGAACACGATGCGACTCGTCGACGTCTCGCTCGCGAGCGGGGCCAAGGCCGCGCACCGGGTCGACTACGCCGCCGAGATCGACCCGGCCTGGCTCGAAGGCGTGGCCTCGGTCGGCGTCACGTCCGGAGCGAGCGTCCCCGAGGTCCTCGTCCGCGAGGTCCTCACCTGGCTCGCCGACGCCGGCTACACCGACGTGGAGGAGGTCGAGACGGCGCGCGAGGACCTCATGTTCTCGCTCCCCAAGGAGCTGCGCGTCGACGGCGACGCTCGCTCGCTCGGGGGTCGTCGCGCATAGGGTGGCGTCGTGCCATCGATCCTCGCGGTCTGCGTCGTCCAAGCCCTGCGGCCCGACGACGGCACGGTCGGCGTGACCGCGATCGACAAGCGTCCCGTCCCCGGCGCGGTCCGGGTCGGCCCCTACGGCCTCTACGCCGACGTCCAGGCCGACCGCAAGCACCACGGCGGACTCGATCAGGCGGTGTACGCGTACGGCGAGGAGGACGCGAGATGGTGGGCCGAGCAGGTCGGCCACGAGTTCCCGCCCGGCGTCTTCGGCGAGAACCTCCGCGTCGAGGGTTTCGACGTCAACGCCTCGCGGATCGGCGACCGCTGGCGGATCGGCGAGCACACGCTGCTCGAGGTCACGAAGCCCCGGGAGCCCTGTCAGACGTTCGCGCGATGGGTCGAGGCGCAGGGGATCGCACCCGCGTCGGGCTGGGTCAAGCGCTTCTTCGCCGCGGGCCGGCTCGGCCCCTACCTGCGGGTGCTGCGCGCGGGCGCGGTCCGCGCGGGCGACTCGATCACCGTCGAGGCGGCAGCCTCGGACGCGCCCGGCCTCCTCGACGGGATCCGCGGCGCCTGACTCCCGGCGGCGGGCCTCACGCCCGGGTGCCGAGCGCGAGCGCGACGATCCCCGGCACGAGGACGAGGAGGCCGAGCACGGTGAGGACGAGTCCGCTCGCCCCCTCGACGACGGCCGTGACGGACGGCCGGGCGAGCCAGCGGTTCATCGCATCGGCGACGAACGCGATGACGAGGAGATAGACGAGCCCGGCGAGCGCGCAGGTCCCGCCGAGCACGACTGCGACGAACCACCAGCTCGTACCCGGCGGCACGAACTCGGGGAACAGCGCGAGGAAGAAGACCCCCACCTTCGGGTTCGTGATGCAGCTGAGCATCCCGGCCAGATAGGGGCCGGCCCGCTCGACCCAGCGGCCTCGCGCGTCGCCGCGATCGACCGCGGCGAGATCGCCCGTCACCGCCTCGATCGCCGGCTCGCCCGCCGACGAGCGACCCCGTCGGAGCACCGCGATCGCCCCGATGAGGAGCCGGACGCCGAGATAGACGATGTAGCCGCCGCCCGCGATCGTGAGGAGGTCGTAGGCGATGACGGACGCGCTCAGCACCGCGACGACGCCGAGCGCGGCGAGCAGTCCCCAGACGAGCATCGAGGTCGTCGCCCCGAGGGCGACGAGGACGCCGTGCCGCCGGCCGCGCAGCGCGTAGCGCAGCGTGAGCAGCGTGTCGGGTCCGGGGACGATCGCGAGCGCGATCGCGGCGCCGAGCAGTCCGAGGTAGGCGCCGAGCGTCACGGTTCGATCCGGTCAGGCTCGGCGGCAGGGTCAGTCGTGGATCAGACCGCGGCGATCGCGTCGATCTCGATCCGATAGGCGTCGCTCACGAGCGCCGCGATGCCGATGAGCGTCGAGGCGGGCACGTTCTCCGGGTCGATGAAGCGGTCGCGGACCTCGCGGTAGGTCGCGACGCGCTCGGGCGTCAGGCCCACGATGTAGACGTTGACCCGGATCAGGTCGGAGAACGTCGCGCCGCCGCGCTCGAGCGCATCCTTCAGCGCCGAGAAGACGAGCTCGGTCTCCTCCGCGAAGTCGCCGGCCGGGCTCCCGTCCGGCCGCAGCGCGACGACCCCCGACAGGAAGAGCTGGTCGCCCGCGGAGACGCGGACGCTGTCCGAGATGCCGGGGAAGACGGGGGCCGGGACGCGGTGGAGACGATCAGTCATGACTTCAGCGTAGGGCGGGCCAGACTGGACGGGTGACCGGGACCGTCATCCTCGTCGAGGGGGAGAGCGATCGCGTGGCGCTTGAGGCTGCCGCGCGGGTGCTCGGACTCGATCTCGCGGGACGAGACGCCCGGGTGGTGTCGCTCGGCGGGGCCATGAACGCCCGTCGCGGGGCGGCGGCGTTCGGCGCTCGCGGTGAGGGCGCGCGGCTCCTCGGGCTCTGCGACCGCCTCGAGGAGCGCTACTTCCGCGAAGCGCTCGCGGATGAGGCCGATGCCGCGTACGAGGTGTGCGTCGAGGACCTCGAGGACGAGCTCATGCGCGCGCTCGGCGCGAACGGCGTGCTGCGGGTCATCGAGGCCGACGGTCTCGCGGGGAAGCTCCGGACGTTCTCCGCGCAGCCCGCGCAGCGCGAGTGGTCGCTCGAGCGGCGGCTGCGCCGATTCGTCGGCACGACCGCCGGACGGAAGATCCGCTACGCGCGCCTCCTCGTCGAGGCGGCGGGACCTGAGGGCCTGCCCGGGCCGCTCGTGCGCCTGCTCGGCCGGCTCTAGGCCGACTTGCCCGCCGAGCCGAGCTCCTGCGCCGCGACGACGACGCGCGTCGCCATGTCGGCTTCGGCGATCTTGCCCCAGGCGCGCGGGTCGTAGCGCTTCTTGTCGCCGACCTCGCCGTCGACCTTGAGGACGCCGTCGTAGTTGCTGAGCATGTAGCCCGCGACCGATCGGGTGAAGGCGTACTGCGTGTCGGTGTCGACGTTCATCTTGATGACGCCGTTGCCGACCGCGGTCGCGATCTCCTCGGGGCTCGAGCCGGACCCGCCGTGGAAGACGAGGTCGAGCGGCTTCGCGCCGGTGCCGTACTTCGCCGCGATACCGGCCTGGATCTCGCCGAGGATCTCGGGGCGCAGCTTCACGTTGCCCGGCTTGTAGACGCCGTGGACGTTGCCGAAGGTCAGCGCCGCGATGTAGCGCCCCTGCTCTCCGAGCCCGATCGCGTCGACGACCTGCTCGACGTCCTGAAGCGTCGTGTAGAGCTTCTCGTTGATCTCCGCGACGACGCCGTCCTCCTCGCCGCCGACGACGCCGATCTCGACCTCGAGGATCGCCCCGATGTTCTTCATCTTCGGCAGCAGCGCCTTCGCGATCTCGATGTTCTCCGCGAGCGGCACCGCGGAGCCGTCCCACATGTGCGACTGGAAGAGCGGGCCGCGACCGGCTCGCACCTCCTCCTCGGAGTAGGCGATGAGCGGCTCGACGAAGTTGCCGAGCGCCTCCTTGGGGCAGTGGTCGGTGTGCAGCGCGACCGTGATCGGGTAGGACTTCGCGACCTCGGTCGCGTACTTGGCGAACGCGATCGCGCCGGTCGCGCGCTGCTTGACGGAGGGTCCGGAGAAGTAGTCGGCACCGCCGGTGCTGACCTGGATGATGCCGTCCGAGCCGGCCTCCGCGAGGCCCTGGAGGACCGCGTTCACCGTCTGCGAGCTGCTCACGTTGATCGCGGGGAGCGCGTAGCCGCCGGCCTTCGCCTTCGCGATGATCTCCGCGTACTGATCGGGCGTGGCGACGGGCATGGCTTCCTCCGGGGACGTGGGGGCATCGTGCGAGTGCGTCTCGAGTCTAGCTAGGCTCGTTCCCGTGTCGATGACGAGCGCTCCCCACTTCGAAGCCCCTGACCGCAACCTCGCTCTCGAGCTCGTCCGCGCGACCGAGGCCGCCGCGATCCGCGCGGTGCCGTGGATCGGAAAGGGCAACAAGAACGCGGCGGACGGCGCCGCGGTCGACGCGATGCGCAAGTTCCTCGGCACGGTCGACTTCGAGGGCGTCGTCGTGATCGGCGAGGGCGTCAAGGACAAGGCGCCGATGCTCTTCAATGGCGAGGTCGTCGGCACGGGCCGGGGCCCCAAGTGCGACATCGCGGTCGACCCGATCGACGGGACCTCGCTGACCGCCGCGGGCCGCTCGCACGCGATCTCGATGCTCGCGGTCTCCGACCGCGGCACGATGCTCGACGCCTCGAGCGTCTTCTACATGGACAAGATCGTCACGGGCGCGGCCGGCGCGGGCGTGGTCTCGCTCGAGCAGTCGACCGGCGACAACATCCGGGAGCTCGCGAAGGCGCTCGGCAAGTCGACCGGGGAGATCGTCGTCGCGGTGCTCGATCGCCCCCGGCACCAGGAGCTCATCGAGGAGATCCGCGCGGCCGGCGCGGCGACGCGGCTGATCCTCGACGGCGACGTCGCGGGCGGGATCAATGCCGCGATCGCGGGCACCCGCATCGACCTCTGCCTCGGGATCGGCGGCTGCCCGGAGGGTGTCGCGACGGCTGCGGCGATCAAGGCGCTCGGCGGTTTCATGCAGGGCCGGATGGCGCCGCTCGATGCCGAGGAGCGCGAGCGCGGCATCGCCGCCGGGCTCAAGATGGACCACATCTACAGCCAGGACGAGCTCGTCAGCGGCGACAACACGATCTTCGTCGTCACCGGCGTGACCGACGGCTCGCTCGTCAAGGGCGTCGAGCGCCGCGGCGACGTGGTCGAGACGGAGAGCCTCATCCTGCGCTCGAAGTCGGGCACGATCCGCCGCATCCAGGCGACCCACCTTGCCTCGAAGTGGCTCGAGGACTGATCAGCCCTCGTCGACCTCCTCGGGCGTGAGCTCGACCATCGTCGAATCGTCGTCCTCGAACGACGCGTCGAGCACGAGCGGCTCGAGGTCGTCGCTCACCTCGACCTGCTTGAGCGCGCGATTGATCGCGCGGGTGCGCGTGCCGACGAGGTCGACCGTGTTCTGCGCGGTCCCGAGCTGGCGCTTGAGCCGGTCCATCACCTGGCCGTACTTGGTGAACTCGTTCTTCGCGGCGCCGAGCACCTTCCACACCTCGGAGCTGCGCTTCTCGATGAGCAGTGTGCGGAAGCCCATCTGCAGGGCGTTGAGGTAGGCCATCAGTGTGCTCGGCCCGGACACCTGGACGCGGTGCACGTGCTGCAGCTTCTCCATGAGGCCGGGTCGACGGACGACCTCCGCGAAGAGCGACTCGAACGGCAGATACATGATCGCGAAATCCGTGCTGTGCGGCGGGTCGATGTACTTCGCCGAGATCGTCTTCGCCTGCTCGAGCACGGCCCGCTCGAGCGCCGCGGCGGCCGCGTCGACCGCTGATTTGTCGCCCGCGTCCTGCGCCTCCTGCAGCCGGTCGAAGTCCTCGCGGGGGAACTTCGAGTCGATGGGGAGGTAGACGGGCTCGTCGTCGGATCGCCCCGGCAGCCTGAGCGCGAACTCGACGCGCTCGCCCGAGCCGGGCCGGATCGCGACGTTCGCCTCGTACTGGTCGCGGGTGAGCGCGTCCTCGAGCTGGCGGGCGAGCTGGACCTCGCCCCAGGTGCCGCGGCTCTTGACGTTCGTCAGGACGCGCTTGAGCCCCCCGACGTCGGCGGCGAGGGTCTGCATCTCGCCGAGTCCCTTGCTCACGAGGTCGAGCTGATCGCTCACGAGCTTGAAGGACTCGCCGAGTCGCTTCTCGAGGGTCCCCTGGAGCTTCTCGTCGACCGTGAGCCGCATCTGCTCGAGCTTCGTCTCGTTCTCCTTGCGAAGCTTGTCGAGCTCCTCGCGCAGCAGCGCCTGGAGCTCGACGTGCTTGTCCGAGTTCGCCTTGGTGAGCGCTTGGATCCGGTCCGCGTTCTCGCCGAGGGCGGTGGTCAGCAGTGCCTGGAGCTTCTCGTCGACCGCCTGCCGGACCTTCTCGAGCTTCGTCTCGTTCTCCTGCCGCAGCGCGGTCAGCTGCTCGGTCAGGGAGCGCTTGAGCTGCTCCTCCGCCAGCCGTGCGGCCTGGGAGCTGCGCCCGAGATACTCGCCGAGCTCGTTCCGCTGGACCGCCAGGTCCTGGCGGAGCTGCCCGGTGCCATCGCGCAGCTCGGCGCGCATCGCGTCCTGCAATGCCGTCTCGTTCGCGCGATTGCGCCTGGTCAGCATCACGATCGCGAGCACGACCGCTGTCGCCGAGAGCAGGACGCTTCCGATCAGGAGGCCGGGGATCAAGGGGTCCATGGGGACAGTGTCGCAGGGGCCGCGGACATCGCGGGTGAGTCTCGCGAGGGGAATCGTGCGGGGCGAGGGCCGTTCGCGCGGAAATGCCCTCGTGCGGCCCGAACCCCCTCGCCAGCTCCCGCGCTACGCCGCGACGGGCGCGAGGTGCGAGATGCGCGCGCCGGCGAGCCGGCCGAGCTCGGGGAGCGTCGCGGCGCCGTGGCGCTTCGCGGAGTCGATGATGATCCAGGCGCAGGCCTCGGCGTCCGCGAGCGCGTCGTGGTGCGGGAAGTCGTCGAAGCCGGCGGCGGACGCCGCCATGGGGAGCCGGTACGAGTCGAGCGTGTAGGTCTTGCGCGCGACCTGCAGGGAGCAGAGGTAGTCGAACTCCGGGATGGCCGTCCGCGACGCCTCGCACGCGGACTTGATGACGCCCATGTCGAAGCCGGCGTTGTGCGCGGTGAGCGCATCACCGTCGATGTACTCGAGCAGGCGGGGCAGCTGGTCGATCCAGCGCGGGGCGTCGGCGCAGTCGGCCGCCCGCAGTCCGTGGATCCGCGTGTTCCACTCGGTGAAGTGATCGTGGCCCTCGGGCGGCAGGATGAGCCAGCCCTCGCGGTCGACGACCTTGCCGCCGCGTACCTTCGCGAGGCCGACCGAGCAGGCGCTCGCGGCCGACGGATTCGCGGTCTCGAAGTCGATCGCCGTGAAGTCGAGAGCGCTGAGGTCGAGCACGGGCCCAGCCTGACCCCGACCTCCGACAACGAGGGGGCGGCGCGCCGTCGCGACGGCGAACCGTCCGCGTAGCGCACTCGACTCGCGGTTGCGGGACTAGATATGTTCTAGTAGAAATAGAAATATGGCGAGTGCGATCGAGGTGAACCGACTCACGAAGCGCTACCGCGAGGTCGTCGCCGTCGACGACCTGAGCTTCACCGTGCGCCCCGGTCGCGTCACCGGATTCCTCGGGCCGAACGGCGCCGGCAAGACGACGACCCTGCGCGTCGTCCTCGGGCTCGTCACCGCATCCTCGGGGGCCGCGACGATCGGCGGGCGACGATACCGACGCATCCCGCGTCCGCTGCGCGAGGTCGGCGCATCGCTCGAGGCGACGAGCTTCCACCCCGGACGCACCGGGCTCGACCACCTGCGGGTGCAGGCGACGGCAGGCGGCGTCCCCCGCGCCCGCGTGCCGGTCGTCCTCGAGCAGGTCGGACTCGCGGGGGCGGCCGACCGCCGCGTCGGCGCCTACTCGCTCGGCATGCGCCAGCGGCTCGGACTCGCCGCCGCGCTGCTCGGCGACCCGGGGGTGCTCGTCCTCGACGAGCCGATCAACGGCCTCGATCCCGAAGGCATCCGGTGGGTGCGTTCGCTGCTGCGCGCGCTCGCCGCAGAGGGCCGCACGGTGCTCGTCTCCTCGCACGTGCTGTCCGAGGTCGAGCAGGCGGTCGACGACCTCGTCGTCATCGACCGCGGTCGCAGCGTCTACCAGGGACCGATCGGCGGACTCGTCCCCGCCCACCCGCGGGTCGTCGTCGATGCCGATCGTCGGGCCGAGCTCGCCGAGGCGCTCGGTTCGCGCGTCGTCGGCGCGACCGACGAGGGCGCCCTCCTCGTCGAGGGGATCGATGTCGGCGAAGTCGGGCGGATCGCGTTCTCCGCGGGCCTCGCCCTCACGCACCTGAGCGCCGAGACGCGGGGCCTCGAAGGGGGCTTCCTCGAGCTCATCCGCGGAGCGGAGTCGTGAACGCCATGGGGCGGTCGGTCGCCGCCGAGTTCCTCCGGGTGCTCAGCACCCGCATCTGGTGGATCCTCGCGCTCGTGCTGTTCGGCTACGCGGCCTTCGTCGCCGCGTTCCTCGCGCTCTTCCTCGGCGACCTCGGGACGCTGCTCGGGGGCGGCACGAACCTGCCCCCGCGCTCGGTCGCCGACCTCGTCTACTCGACCGCGACCTCCGTCGGCTACCTCGTGCCGGTGCTGCTCGGCGCACTCATCGTGACGACGGAGCACCGCAACGGCACGCTCACCCCGACCCTGCTCGCCGAGCCGCGACGGGGCGTCGTCGTCGCAGGGAAGGCGATCGCGGGGGCCGCGTTCGGCGCGCTCTACGGCATCGTCGGACTGCTCGCCTCGGTCGGCATCGGCGCCGTCGTGCTCGCGGCGGGCGGTGGGGATCCGCTGCTCGGAAGCGCCGAGACCTGGGGGCTCGTCGTGCGGGCGCTCGTCGCCATGGCGATCTGGGGCCTCATCGGCGTCGGCCTCGGCGGCCTCGTCGCGAACCAGGTCGTCGCGATCGTCCTGCTGCTCGTCTTCACCCAGTTCCTCGAGCCGATCCTGCGGCTCGTCGGCGCCGTCTGGGAGTGGAGCGCGGAGGTCGGCAAGTTCCTGCCGGGAGCCGCGAGCGACGCGCTCGTCGGTGCGGGACTGTTCGGCTCGCTCGGCGCGCTCGACCCCTCAGCCGCGGGGATGCACTCGGTCGCGCTGTCGTGGTGGGCCGGGGGACTCGTGCTCGCCGGGCTCGCGGCCGTGCTGCTCGTCCTCTCGCGCGTGACGACCTGGCGGCGCGACGTCGCCTGACGGGCTCGCGGAGTCGACCGGTCGTTCTGCCGCCTTCTATGCGAACGCGGGGCTGGAGGACCGAATGGACGATAGCGAGTGGGCACACGGCATCGCCGCTCGCGCGGAGCAGGCCTGCGCCGGCCGGCTACCGACTTGCCCGATCGGGCGCCGGTAGGCTCGTACGCCGTGGCACTGACGATCGGCATCGTGGGACTCCCCAACGTGGGGAAGTCGACCCTCTTCAACGCGCTCACCCGCGCGGGCGTACTCGCCGCGAACTATCCGTTCGCGACGATCGAGCCGAACGTCGGCGTCGTCGAGCTCCCCGACCCGCGCCTGAAGCAGCTCGCCGAGATCTTCGGCTCGGAGCGCATCCTGCCGGCGACCGTGTCGTTCGTCGACATCGCGGGCATCGTCAAGGGCGCGTCGGAGGGCGAGGGGCTCGGCAACCAGTTCCTCGCGAACATCCGCGAGGCCGATGCGATCGCCCAGGTCGTGCGCGGCTTCGCCGACCCGGACGTCGTCCACGTCGCGGGCTCCGTGAACCCCGAGGACGACCTCGAGGTCATCACGACTGAGCTCGCACTCGCCGACCTGCAGACGCTCGAGAAGGCGATCCCGCGGCTCGAGAAGGAGGTAAAGGGCAAGAAGACCGAGCCCGTCGTCCTCGAAGCGGCGATCGCGGCGCAGAACGCGCTCAACGACGGCATCCCGCTCTCCCGCGCGAGCGGTGTCGACCTCGCGCAGCTGAAGACACTCGGCCTGATGACCGCGAAGCCGATCATCTACGTCTTCAACGTCGACGAGTCGGTGCTGTCCTCGCCGGAGGCGAAGGACCG
>Ga0182744_1001309_pt1 | contig 21859 bp, 20 predicted proteins | sample eDN3rd30CKraftMG_FD_128525 | JGI IMG/M metagenome (GOLD analysis project Ga0182744, IMG submission 128525) | Enriched Miracle-Growth compost microbial communities from Emeryville, California, USA - eDNA 3rd pass 30_C Kraft MG (version 2) (version 2) ...
ATCAAGCAGTTGGCCGCCACGGTCCGCGACGGGACCGGCAAGGGGGCCGCCCGCAGCGTTCGTCGTGATGGCAAGGTACCGGGAGTGATCTATGGCGGCGGCGAAGCCCCGCAGGCGATCAGCCTGGATTATAAGTCTCTGAATCAGCTCATTTATGCCGGTCACTTCCTGACCACGATCTTCGAGATCGACGTCGCCGGCAAGAAAGAGCGCGCCATCCCGCGCGACTACCAGCTCGATGTCGTTCGCGACACCCCGATGCATGTCGACTTCCTGCGCCTGAAGGCCGGTTCGAGCCTGCGGGTTTCGGTGCCGCTGCACTTCGTCGGCCACGAAACCAGCCCCGGCCTGAAGACCGGCGGAACGCTGAACATCGTTCAGCACACCGTCGAGTTGCGCGTGCCGGCCGACAACATTCCTGAAGCTCTGACCGTTGATATCAGCGCGATGAACATCAACGAATCCCTGCACATCTCGGCCATCAAGCTGCCGGAAGGCTGCCGCCCGGTGATCGCCCGCGATTTCACCATTGCGACGATCGCTCCCCCGGCCAAGGTTGAAGAGACCCCAGCCGCTGCTGCTGCCGCAGCTGCCCCGGCTGCCGGCGCTGCGCCTGCCGCCGCTGCCAAGGCTCCGGCCGCGGCCGCCAAGAAGTAACGCCACCCCAGAGAGCATTTTCAAGCGAAGTGGCTACCGGTTCGCGTGAAGAAAATGCTCTCTTTGATAAATTGGACGCGTTTTCCGATCCATTGGATCGGAAAACGCTATAGTATGGGGCCCACGCCCGCGCGATTTCGCGCGGGCGTTTTCTTTTGCTACACCGTTTGATCTTTTTCAGCGCGGAACGTCATGCTTCTCCTGGTCGGCCTCGGCAATCCCGGCAGCAAATATGCCGGCAACCGTCACAACATCGGCTTCATGTGCATCGACGCGATCGCCCGCGCCCATGGCTTCCCGGCCATGCGCAAGCGCTTCCAGGGCCTGGTCGCCGAAGGCATGCTCGGGGTGGAACGCGCCATCCTGATCGAGCCCCAGACCTTCATGAACGAGAGCGGGCGCGCCGTGGCGGAAGCCGCGCATTTCCATAAAATTCCCCTCGCCAACATCATCGTCTTCCACGACGAGCTGGATCTGCCGCCCGGCAAGCTGCGCATGAAGAGCGGCGGCGGCAATGCCGGCCACAACGGCTTGCGCTCGATCACCGCCCATATGGGCAATGATTATCGCCGTGTCCGCCTCGGCATCGGCCATCCGGGCCTGAAGGAACTCGTGCACTCCTACGTGCTCAGCGATTTTGCCAAAAGCGAGCGGCCCTGGGTGGACGCGCTGTGCGATGCCGTCGCCGACCACGTCGGTCTGCTCGCCAAACGCAATGACGCCGGCTTCCAGAACAAGGTCCATCTCGTGATGGAAGCGGCCGGCTTCGGCGATAAGAGCAAAGAAGGCAGTCGGGATTAGGCAGTCGGCAGTCGGATAAGAAAGACCTACTGCCTACTGCCTACTGCCTACTGCCTACTGCCTACTGCCTACTGCCTACTGCCTTTCGATTACATCGGCTGGATGTTGGCGAGTTTGACGAACTCGCGCCACGCCGCCGTATGTCTCTCGATCATCGCGCGCGTGCCCGCCTGCGGCACCGATAGCGGATCGAGACCCATGTCGAACAGAAACTTCTTGGTTTCTTCCATGGCGACGACCTCGGTGAACCAGGATTCCAGTTTGTCGATAATCGGCTGCGGCGTTTTTGCCGCCACGGACACCAGCCAGAACTCCTGGAGGTCGAAGCCCGGGACACCCGCTTCCACCATGCTCGGGACGTCCGGTAGCGATAGCATGCGCCGGGGTGACGAGACGCCGAGCATGCGCAGGCGGCCGGCGCGCTGCTGCTCGATGCCAAACGACGTGCTGGCAAAGGTGAAATCGATCTGGCCACCCAGAATATCGTTCATCGAATCCGCGGTCGTCTTGTAGTTGACGAGATCGCCGCGCACGCCGGCTTCCTTCTTGTAAAGCTCGGACGCCACATTGCTCGGCATGGTGGCGGAGGCATAGGCGATGGGGCCAGACTTCGCTTTCAGATAGGCGGTAAGATCAGCGACCGAGTGGATGGGCTTGCGTGCATCCACAAGCAGCACGAAGCCGATATTGGCCACGGTCGTCACAAAGGTGAAATCGGCCAGCGGATCGAAGTTGAGTTTCTTGAAGACGCTCGGCGCCGCCGCCAGCGAGGCGCTGCCTGACAGATAGATCGTCAGCCCGTCCGGCCGCGAGCGGGCCGTGGCCTCGGTGGCGATATTGCCGAAGGCGCCCGGCCGGTTCTCGACGATCACCGTCCTGCCCGCGACCGCCTGCAGCTTGTTGGCGAAAAACCGGACGATCACGTCATTGTTGGAGCCAGGCGGAAAACCGCACATGGCACGGATATCCCGGGACGGGTAATCGGCGACCTGGGCCTTCGCACCCGCAAGCCCCAGAACGGTCGCACCGGCAAGCCCGCCGACCATCGATCTGCGCGACGGAACCATCTTCGCCTCCCCGTTTGCCTGTTGTTTGCGCAAGTATTGCGGCAAATGGCGGGATTGCAAAGCCATCATGGCAAGCACCATGGGAAGCCTCTGGCATGGCCGGCAATTCGTGCTAAACACCCCGCCAATGGGCCGTCGGCCCACCCGCAGCCCCAAGCCTTAAAACTCGAAGGAGGAAACATGACAGACCTCAGCCAGATCAAGGACGACCTGGTCACCGCCAACCGCGTGCTCGCCTATCACCACGTGGTCGATTCCTTCGGGCACGTCTCGATGCGCAACCCGGAAAATCCGAACCACTTTTTCCTGTCCCGCGCCCGCGCCCCCAATTGCGTCGAGATCGGCGACATCACCGAATTCACCCATGAGGGCAAGACCGTCGGCCACGAGCCCGGCAAGCCATATTCGGAGCGCTTCATCCATGGCGCCGTCTACGAGGCCCGCCCTGACGTGATGGCCGTCGTCCACAACCACAGCCCCAATGTCGTGCCCTTCACCGTGCAGTCGCGTCGCAAGTTCCAGCCGATCATGCACATGTGCGCGCCGATCGGCACCGACATCCCGACCTGGGACATCGCCAACAAGTTCGGCGCCACCAACCTCCTCGTAACCAACATGGAGATGGGCCGCGATCTGGCCAAGACTCTCGGGCCCCGCACCGTCGCGCTGATGCGCGGCCACGGTAGCGTCGTCGCCGGCAAGTCGCTGCGCGATGTGGTGTTCACGTCCATCTACATGGAGATCAACGCCGAGATGCTGATCAAGGCCTATCAGCTCGGCGACGGCGACATCGTGCCGATGAGCGATGAGGAAGTGGCCGCCAACACCAAGGGCCGCGCCGGCTTCACCTATGAACGCGGCTGGGAAAACTGGTGCCGGCTCGTCAACCGCCCCTACTATCCCTCGACCTGGGAAATGGGTCCGGGCTTCTCGAAAACTGATAAGATCGGCTTGTAACGGGGGGAGATGGCGATGAACGACCAACCAACCAGCGGCAGCAATCCGATGACGGCCAATATGCTCGGTAAGAAGGTCTGGGTCGTCATCACCCGCGCCGTCAAATCACGCGAGGAGGTGATGAAGGTTCTGCCCGAACACCTTCAGCATCAGGTGCGCATGGAAAAGAGCGGCGTCATGTTTGCGGCCGGCCCCTTGAAGCCGGCAGGCGCCGAGGCCGCTCCGGGCATGCTCGGCATGTTCGTCCTGCGCGCCGAGAACGAAACGGAAGCACGCCGCCTCGCCGACGCCGATCCGATGCACGCTTCAGGCGCCCGCACCTACGATCTCTACCAATGGACGATGAACGAAGGCCGCATCAACATCTCGATCGATATGTCCGATCGCAGCTTTCAGTTCGTCTAGGAGGTCACCCTCATCCGCCCCTTGCTGCGCAAGGGCCGCAGCTTCTTCCTTCTCCCGTTTCTTCAACGGGAGAAGGTGCCCCTCGCAGCGCGAGGGGTGGATGAAGGGCCTTACTCCCCTTTGGTCCAGCGCCCCTGCGGATCACGCCCCGCCTTCAGGCTCGCCAGCTCACGCACGATCTCGCGTCCGTCGCGGCTGCCGACAGCGGCCATCAGCTCCTCGAAATATTTCGGACCGTCCTTGAGTGCCGCGGCGATCGACGCGAACGTCTTGCCTTCATAGCTCGGCGCTGCCGGAATGATCGTATCCATGCCGCCCTTACCGAACGGCCAGGTGAGATCGTAGCCAGCCTTGCTGCCGGTGCGCGCACCGTCGAGCGAGGGATCGAGCGGGCTCATCTTCACATTGTCGACAATGATGAGATCCTTGGCTGGCTGGAAGCGGGTGCCCAGCGCCCATTCCATTTCCTCATCGTTGAAGATGTCGATGTCCGGATCGACGACGAACATGTTCTTGACGCCGCAGGCGCCGAGCACCGCCATGATCGCGGAGCGTGCTTCGCCCGGCACACGCTGGCGCAATTGCACGCGCACGTTCTGTGCGCCCGCCGCCGCCACCGGCGCATAGACCGCCAGCGGCTCCCGCACCACCATCTTCAACGCACGCCAAACGTTCAATTCGGTGCGCAGGTTTTCAAGCTGCGACGTGTCGGTGCGCGCCAGATGCTTGCCGCTGATCGAGATCGTCTGGAACAGCGCGTCGGAACGGCGCGTGATCGCGGTGATGTGGAACACGGGGTTCTTCTTCACGCCGCCGTAATAGCCCATATATTCGCCGTACGGCCCTTCCGGCTCCGCGTAGCCATGCGGATCGAGCCAGCCTTCGATGACATATTCCGCATCGGCGGGCACGCGAATGTCATTGGTAATGCATTTCACCACCGGCAGCGGCGCATCGCGCAGACTCGCCATCAAGGACAGTTCATCCGTCGGGATCGACATCGTCGCCGCGATCATGTCGACGGGGTGCGAACCGATGACATAGGCGATCGGCACCGGCTTTCCCGCGGCGGCGGCTTCCATGTAGATGACGCGTAGATCGCTCGGCGCATTCAGGTCGACGCCGGTCTCTTTCTCGCTGCGCAGCATCAGCCGGCGCAGGCCGACATTGGTCCAGCCGCTCTTCGGGTCGGTAGAGAAATCGATGGCCGAGGAAATGTAGGGCGCGCCGTCGAGCCCATGCTGCAGATGTACCGGCAGGCTCGTCACATCGATGTCATCGCCAGTCACCACCACCTGCTGGCACGGCGCCTCGGCGCGCGCGACCTCGATGACCGGCTGTTTCGCCTCGAGCCGACGCATGAGCTCGGCGAGCAACTGCCGCTCCGGCACACCGAAGGCGTGCGCAAGCCGTGCGCGGCCGCCGGCGACGCTCGCCGCCAGCTCCTGGCCCTCGGGGCCGACATCCTTGAACCATACAGCCTTGGTCGTTGCCGAGACGATAGCCGCCACATCGGCAAGATCGGTCTTGCCGTCGACGACTTCGACCTCACCGGCCGCGATCATGTCTTCCATGAAACGGCGCAGACGGAAACGGTCAAAATCCAGCCGCTGTGCGGAGCCCTGCCCCGCTTGTCCCGCTATCTCGTTCATCTCTTCCTCCCGGCGCCCGTTCTCCGGGCCGCAATGATGGCGGATTATATCGTCCGGATTAGTTGCGTAAACCAACTCCGCTCAAGATTCGTGAGCGCATGAATTGACGGCGCGAAGCGCCGCCTTATCATTGCATCATCAGGGAAATGGACGCCGCAGCCATTGCCCATAAACAACAACATCACTTGCCCACAAACCTGTGATGGGAGGAAGCATGGACAGCAAGCCGGCGACACACGCCGTGATCATCGGCGCCGGCTTTGGCGGCATCGGCCTTGCCATCCGCCTGAAGCGGGCAGGCATCGAGGATTTCATCATCCTCGAACGAGCTGGCGGCGTCGGTGGTGTCTGGCGCGACAACACCTATCCGGGCGCAGCCTGCGACGTGCAATCGCGCTTCTACAGCTATTCCTTCGAGCAGGACTGGCGATGGTCATCCACCTTCGCGCCACAGCCGGAGATCCTTGCCTACATCGAGCACTGCGCGAAGAAATACCATGTGTACCGGCACATCAGGTTCAACACCAAAGTCGCGAGTGCACATTTCAACGCGGCGACAGGTCTTTGGACCACCCGGACGGAAACGGGCGAGACGCATCAATCGAGAATGCTGGTCTCCGCGGTCGGCCTGTTCAACCGCGCCTCATTGCCCGAGATTCCCGGCATCGAAACATTCGAGGGCCCGACGTTTCATTCCTCGAAATGGAATCACGGTTTCGATCTTGCCGGCAAGAGCGTGGCCGTCATCGGCACCGGCGCCAGCGCCATCCAGTTTGTCCCGGCGATCGCGCCCAAAGCAGGCAAGCTCTATGTCGTGCAGCGCTCGCCGCAATATGTGATGCCGAAGCTGCGCGACCGGCGGCCGCAGGACAGACGCTGGTATCACGACACCAGCCTCTTTCGCCGCTACGAGCGCTTCAAGGTCTATTGGACGCTGGAGCGCGGCGTGCCCCGCCGCAGCTCGCCGAAGATGACGGCGGCGGCGCAGAGTCTTTTCCTCGCCCATCTCGATGACCAGGTGCCGGACAACTCTCTGCGCCAACGGCTGACCCCGCAATATCCCTTCGGCTGCAAACGGGTGCTCATGTCGAACGACTGGTATCCGACCTTGCAACGGCCGAATGTCGAACTCGTCGACCAGCCCATCGTCGAAATCATGTCGGATGGATTTCGCACCGGCGACGGCACAGTGCGAAAGGTCGACGCCATCATTCTCAACACCGGCTTCACGACGACGGAATATATCGTACCTATGAAGATCGCGGGGCTCGACGGCGTTGACCTGAACGATGCCTGGAACGGCCGACCGGAAGCCTATCTGGGCCTCGCCGTGAAGGGCTTCCCGAACTTCTTCATGATGTACGGCCCCAACACCAATGGCGCGGCGAGCATCATCTACCTGCTCGAATGCCAGGCCCGCTATATCGCCGGCGCGGCCAAACGTCTGCAGCGCAACCGCGATGTCTACATGCGCCTGAATGATGACGTGCAGACGAGCTATAATACAACGCTACAGGGCCGGCTGACGCGCACCGTCGTCGCCCATGCAAGCTGCCATTCCTATTTCAAGACCGACAGCGGCGACATCGTCACCCAATGGCCCGGCTTCATGCTTGAATACAGGATGAAGACTGCGTTTCCGCACATGCGGGATTTCACGGTTGAAGGAACGACTAAGTAAGTCCCTCATCCGACCTCTGCTACGCAGAGGCCACCTTCTCCCGTAAACGGGAGAAGAACGCGCACTAAGCCTTCTCCCGCAAGGCGGGAGAAGGTGGCCCTTGCGCAGCAAGGGTCGGATGAGGGTGGGCTTCTAATCCAACCCACGCAAGCGCGGCGCCACTTTCTCCATGAACATGGTCATCGAACGTGCCCGCTTCTCCCGCGTCGCCCAGGACTTGCCGGCGATCAGCAGCAGGGTGCCGAAGCCGCCGCATTCCTCATAGTGCTGGATGATCTGTTCGGTCACCTCATCCGGCGTGCCGATCGTATAGCAGCCGCCCTTGACCATATCCTCGATCGTGATCGTGTCGCCGACGATCGGTAGTTTGTAGACGTTGCGGGCGAAGTGCAGCAGCCCGCGCTTGGCCTGGAAGCCCAGCTCGTAATTGGCGGCCGGCCGCAGATCCTCGATCGCCTCTTCCTTGCTGTCGGCGAGATAGATGTATTTCGAAACCGAGATATTGCGGCGCGGATTCTTCCGGCCGACCGCTTCGGCGGCGGCGCAATATTTCTCCGACTTGACCCGCAGCCGTGCCGCCGGCTCGAGAAAGGCCGACAGCAGGATATGGCCGTTCTCGCCGCACCACTTGATCATGCTGTCGGAATCCGTCGCCGTCGCCATCGGCATATGCGGTTCGGACGCCGGGCGCGGCGTGGCGACGACGCCCTTGCCTTTCCAGTGCTTGCCGTTCCAGTCGAACGGCTCTGTGCTGGTCCAGCACTTCATGATGAGTTCAAGAGATTCGGTAAGACGCTCGTGCCGGTCCTCGAAGCTCAAGCCCCGCTCCTCGCAGAACACAGCCGTCGGCACGCCTGAGCCGAAACCGAAAATGAAACGGCCCTTGCCGAGAAGATGCTCCGTCACCGCGGCCTGGATCGCCACATCGACGGGATGCTGTAGATGCGCGATCTTGATCGCGGCGCCCATGCGGATGTTCCTGGTCAGCGCCGCGGCCTTGCACATCAGCAATTCGGGAACCGGCAAAGTGTCGACCTTGTCGATATAGACCGCCTCGCCATGATGCTCGCTGATATAGGCGTCGCGATAGCCGAGCTTGTCAGCCAGAACGATTTCAAAAAGATCCTCTTCATAGGTCTGCGCCGGCGATGTGTGGGGCCTGAAACCGTTCGACCAGATACCGAATTCCATAAACGCTCTCCTTGCGCCGGGCTCATGCTCCGGTCATCCGAAAGCGATTATGAGGATCGTCAGCGCCCCTGTCATCCCCGCCGCCTGCACAGCAGGCCAGCGAGAATGCGAGGATCACGCCCAATGCTTGCGGATGAAGGCGCCGATCTCGGCGCTCACCGTGTCGGCGGCGCCGATCAACCCGAACTGGCCGGCGAAGCCATGCATCTGGCCGGGGAAATTGCGGAACACCACCTCGACACCGGCCTGCTCCAGCGCCTTCGCATAGGCCTCGCCCTCGTCGCACAGCGGATCGAACCCGCCGGTGACCACATAGGCCGGCGGCAGCTTGCCGAGGTTTTTGGCCAGGATCGGCGAGGCGCGCCAGTCTTCGATTTCGCTCCGGTCGTTGAGATAGTGATCGCGGAACCAATGCATGGACGCTTTCGTCAGCGTGTAGCCGGCTCCGACGCGTTCATAGGAGGGATAATCGCAGCGCAGGTCGACCGTCGGATAGATCAGCGCCTGCGCCTGGATGCGCGGCGCCCCGTCGCGGATGGCGGCAAGCGCCGCGACCGTGGCCAGGTTGCCGCCGGCGCTGTCGCCGGCAACCGCCATGCGCGACGCATCCACGCCGAGATCCTGCGCGTTCTTCGCGATCCATTGGGTCGCGGCAATCGCGTCTTCGGCAGCGGCGGGAAATTTGTGCTCCGGCGCCAGTCGGTAATCGACGGCGATCGACACGCCTCCCACCGCATCGGCGAGATGGCGGGCGAGCACGTCATGGGTATCGAGATCGCCGACAACCCAGCCGCCGCCGTGGAAAAACACCAGCACCGGGCTGTTGCGATCCGCAGCCACCGCCTGGCTGCGGTAGAGACGCAGCGGAATCGGCCCATTCGGCCCGTCCGCCGCCAGCGCGCGCACATCCGCCATCGGCGGCACAAACTGGTTCATCGCCTTGCGCATCATCTGCCAGGCGGCCCGCGCCTGATCCGGCGTCAACTGCTCGAACGGCGGCCGGTTGGCGGCGCGCATCGCCATCAGCAGGCGCTCGGCATCCGGATCGATCTTGGGCACATTTGTATCGGACATGGACGATTCCTCAGGGCTATTCGATGTGGGCAGACTGTAACGCAAGGATTCAGCCCAAGTCTTGACGAAATGCGCCGGACGCGCACAAGCTCCCGCCAACATTTTCAATCCGCTCAGGAGCCTTCATGCCCGCGTCCAGATCCCCCATCAAGGGCCTTTTCCATTATGCCTTTCCCTGCCGGGATGCGGAAGAGACCCGCGCCTTCTACGAAGACATTCTGGGCCTGCCGCTTGCCTCCTGCATGCTGGTCGATTCGGTGCCCAGCACCGGCGAGCCCGGCCCCTATGCGCATCTCTTCTTCGAAATGGCCGATGGCTCCTACATCGCCTTCTTCGATCTCGGCAACAACGCCATGCCGCAGCCCATGCCCAATGTGCCCAAATGGGTGCAGCACTTCGCCGTCGAAGTGCCGAGCGTCGCCGATGTCGAGGCGATGAAGAAGCGGCTCGATGCCGCCGGCGTGGAAGTGCTCGGCGTCGTCGATCATGAGTTCATCAAGTCGATCTATTTCTTCGACCCGAACGGCCTGCGCCTGGAAATCACCACCCGCACCGAGCCGCCGGGCTACCAGGAAAAAGAGAAGCGCGAAGCCCATGAGGGCCTCGCCAACTGGATGAAGATCAAGCGCGAGAAGCTGCAGGCGGCCGGCGCTTAGAGCATCGCGCGAAAAAGTGGATGCCGGCCTTTCGCAAAAGCGATGCGGCGCCAAACAAATCTAGAGCATTGTGCGTTCCTAAGGAACGCACAATGCTCTAGCCGCCGGCTCTCTACCCCTGCGGCTCGATCTTGGCGATGCGGACGTATTCCTTCCAGGTCTCCACGTCTTTCACCAGCCGCGCCTCGCCCTGCTCCGGCGTCTCGATCATCGGATCGCCGCCGAAGCCGTTGAGGAACTTCTTGGTCTCCTCCGTCGCCGTCACCTGGTTGAACCACTTGGCCAGCTGATCAACGATCGGACGCGGCGTGGCAATCGGCACCTGGGCCGACCACCAGCCGGTGACGTCCATGCCTTTCACACCGGATTCCTCCATCGTCGGCAGATCCGGATTGGCCGCCAGCCGCTCGCGCGTGCTCACCGCCAGGATCCGCAGCCGCCCCTCGCGCGCCTGAGCCAGCGCGAACACGGGGTCATGCATGCCGTAGTCGATCGAGCCGTTCGACATGTCGTTGAGGCAGTCGTTTGCATTCCTGTACGGCACTTCAAGCGCCTTGAGCCCGGCAATCTCCTTGTAGAGCTCGCCCATCACAGTGCCGGGTGGCGCGGCAGTGGCATAGGATGCTTTCTCGCCTTTCTCCTTCAGATAGGCAGTCAGTTCGGCAACGGTTTTCCACGGCCGTTTCGCGTCGACCACCAGCATGAACGGCTGGCGGTTGATGGTCGCCACCACCTGGAAGGCCTTGCCGACATCGACCGGCGGTTTCTTGAAGAGCGACATGTTGGCGGCAAGACCGCTGCCCGCATGAACGTAGACGGTGTAACCGTCGGGCCTGGCGCGGGCGGAATATTCGGTGGCGATATTGCCGCCGGCGCCCGCCCTGTTCTCGACGATCATGGAGCGGCCGACGATCTGCCGCAGCCGCTCGGAATAGTAGCGCACGATCACGTCGGCGCCGCTGCCGGGTGGAAAGGCGCAGATCAGATGAAAATCCTGCGAGGGAAACGCCTGCGCGGCTGCTCCTCCCGTCATGGCCGCAACACCGGCGGCGGCACCGCCCAGCGTAACGGCCCGTCTGGTGAATTTCGATGCTTCGCTCATGCGCCCTCCTCACTGCAATGCTCGATCAGGACCCTCGTAAACTTGTACCCGCGTGCCGGCGCAATAGATCAGCCCTGTGGCTCGATCTTGGCGATGCGGACATAATCACCCCAGGCCTGAATGTCCTTGAGCAGGCGCGCCTGTCCTTCTTCCGGCGTGCTGATGTAAGGGTCGCCGCCGAACTTGTTGAGGAACTCCTTGCCCTCGGCCGAACCCGTCACCTGGTTGAACCAGCCGGCGATCTGGTTGATGACCGGGCGCGGCGTTCCTGCCGGCACCATGGCCGCGAACCAGCCGACGAGATCGATGCCCGGCACGCCGCCTTCCGTCATGGTCGGCAGCTGCGGCTGTGATTGCAGGCGATCGGCGGTCGCAACGGCGAGGATGCGCAGCCGGCCCTGATCGGCCTGCGCCAGCGCGAACTGCGGGTCGTGCGAACCGAAATCGGCAGCGCCTGTGGCAAGATCGTTGAGGGAATCCTGCGCCATCCGGTAGTTCACCTCGACCGCCTGCAGGCCGGCGACGCTCTTGTAGAGCTCCGCGAGCACCTTGCCTGAGGTGGCGGATGCCGCATAGCTCGCCTTGTCGCCCTTGGCCTTCAGCGCCGTCGTCAGGTCCTGCAGTGTCTTGTGCGGGCTGTCAGGATGCACGACGATCATGAACGCCTGCTTGTTGATGGTCGCCGCAACCTGCAAGGCCTTGGCCGCATCGACCGGCGGCTTCTTGAACGTGTGCATATTGGCGGACACGGACGAGCCGGTGTGCACATAGATCGTGTAGCCATCCGGCTTGGCGCGCGACACATATTCGGTGGCGAGATTGCCGCCGGCCCCCGGCCGGTTGTCGACGACGATGGTCCGGCCGGCGAGCGGCCTGATCTTCTCGGCGTAATAGCGCACGATGACATCGGATCCGCTGCCCGGCGGGAACGCGCAGACGAAGCGAATGTCCTGGCTGGGATATGCTTGCGCCACGGCCTGTGAGCCGACTGCCGTTGTTCCCAGTGCTGCTGTCAGACCGATATTGAAATTGCGGCGCGTGACGCGGACCATCGTTTCCATCCCCTCGTTGTGTTTATTTTTTATCCAACCAGAAAGCTGCACCTCCTGTCTAGGTGTGCCGCTATCCTTGCGGTTCGATCTTTGCCAAGCGTACATAATCGCCCCAGTTCTTCACATCATCGACGAGAATTTTTTGCGCAGCGTCGGGTGAATTGACGTAGGGGTCGCCGCCCACTTTATTCAAAAATTCTTTTGCTTCAGGCGACGCGACAACCTCGCTGAACATCTGGCCCAACTGATCGACGATGGGACGCGGCGTTGCCGCGGGCACCTGCGCCGACCACCAGCCCAGAATATCCATGCCCGTCACGCCGGATTCGTGCATCGAGGGAATATCCGGAACGGCCGAAATCCGCTCCTTGGTGCTGACGGCAAGAATGCGCAGCTTGTTCTCGCGCGCCTGCGCCAGGGCAAGAACCGGATCGAGCATCAGATAGTCGAGCGTCCCGCCGAGCGTATCGTTCAGCGCATCGGGCCCGCTCTTGTAGGCGACCTGCATCGCCTTGACGCCAGTGACGAGCTTATACTGTTCGCCCATCACAGCCGTCGGCGGATTGGCGGTTCCGTAGCTCGCCTTGTCGCCGCGTTCCTTCAGGAAGGCCGTCAGCTCGGCCACGTTCTTCCACGGCTTGTCGGCGGCAACGGTCAGCATATAGGCTTGCCGGTTGATCGTCGCGACGAGTTGAAACGCCCGCACCGCATCGACCGGCGGCGTCTTGTAGAGATGCATGTTGGCGGCGATGGCATTGCCGGAATGAACCAGAACGGTATGGCCGTCAGGTTTCGAGCGCGCCACATATTCCACGGCGATATTGCCGCCGGCTCCGGCGCGATTCTCGACGATCACCGTGCGGCCAAGTTTGGGGCGCATTTTTTCGGCGAAGTAACGCACGATAATGTCAGCGCCGCTGCCGGGCGCAAAAGCGCAGACGAAGCGCACATCCTGCGTCGCGAAGCTCTGGGCAGAGGCTTTGGATATTCCGGCGGTCATCAATCCTGTCGTGGAAAGCGCCAGCCCGCCGAAAATCGTCGCGGCGTCTCGTCTCGTATACTGCATGTCCCATCCCTCCCGATGACACAATTCGTTACGTCTGAAAGACCTGTCCGGTGTAGCTGGAAACTACACCGGACAGGCAGTAGGCAATAAAGGCAAGTCGAACACCGGCGCGCTTAAATCGCGCCGGGCATTGGGTCTAGCCACCTTCCTGGAAGGCGATCTCGCGCGACTTCCGTACGTTCGGCAGCACGATCATCAGCAACACCAGCGCGGCGCAGATCAGGAGCGTCAACGAAATCGGCCGTTGGATGAAGATCATGGCATCGCCGCGCGACAGCACGAGCGAGCGCCGCAGATTTTCTTCCATCAGCGGTCCAAGCAGGAAGCCCAGCACCATCGGCGCCGGCTCGCAGCCGAAGCGCACCATGACGTAGCCGAACACGGCGAAGGCCGCGGTCATCACCATCATGGTGGAATTGGCATTGGTGCCGTAGACGCCGATGACGCAGAACAGCAGGATCGCCGGGAACAGATAGCGATAGGGGATCGACAGCAATTTCACCCACATGCCGATCATCGGCAGGTTGATGACGACCAGCATCAGATTGCCGATCCACATGCTGGCGACCATGCCCCAGAACAGGTCGGGACGGCTGGTCATCACCGCGGCGCCCGGCTGGATGCCCTGGATCATCATCGCGCCCATCATCAAGGCCATGATCGGGTTTGACGGCAGGCCGAGAGTGAGGAGTGGAATGAACGAGGTCTGCGCCGCGGCGTTGTTGGCTGATTCCGGCCCTGCAACCCCTTCGATCGCACCCTTGCCGAACCGGCTCGGATCCTTGGCGATTTTCTTTTCCACCGTATAGGCGGCAAAGGCAGCAAGCACCGCGCCGCCGCCCGGCAGAATGCCGAGGATGGCGCCAACGCCGGTGCCGCGCAGCACCGGTCTCCACGATTGCTTGAAATCGTTGAGGCTTGGCCAGAGATCGCGGAACCTGGTGCTGACAGCCGTGCGGTCGAGCTCTTTCTGTTCGAGGTTCCTGATGATCTCGACGATGCCGAACATGCCGATGACCATCGGCAGGAAGTCGATGCCATCCCACAATTCGGAGACGCCGAATGTGTAACGCACGGCGCCGCTGTTCACGTCGGTACCGACGAGGCCGAACAGAAGGCCGACGACGACCATGGCGATGGCCTTGATGACCGAGCCATGCGCCAGCACGACCGCCATCAGCAGACCAAGCAACATCAGCGAGAAATAGTCAGGCGAATTGAATTGCTGCGCCAGGGCGGCGAGCGGCGGACCGAAGGCGGCGATGAACACCGTGCCGACGCAGCCGGCGAAGAAGGAGCCCAGCGCCGCAACGGCCAGCGCCGCGCCCGCTCGTCCCTGCCGCGCCATCTGGTAGCCGTCCATACAGGTGACGACCGATGAGGCTTCGCCCGGCATGTTGACGAGGATCGACGTCGTCGACCCGCCGTATTGCGCGCCGTAGTAGATGCCGGCGAGCATGATGAGCGACGACAGCGGATCGAGGCCGAAGGTGATCGGCAGCAGCATCGCGATGGTCGGAATGGGTCCGATGCCGGGCAGAACGCCGATCAGCGTTCCCAGCATGCAACCCATAAGGGCGAAGCCGAGGTTCTGGACCGAAGCGGCTGCGGCAAAGCCTGTGGCGAGATTGCTAAAGGCGTCCATCGTCTTACCTTCCCCACCAGGCCGGCATCGGCTGACCGAGGCCGTAAACAAAGACGAAGACGCAGAGTAACGCCAGGATTACGGCAAGGAATGCCGTCTCCCTCCACTTCACCTCCTTGCGCGCCGCGCTCGCAATGAATGTCAGCGTGATCGCGGTCAAAGCCAGGCCGATGACCTCGATCAGGAACCCGAACGCCAGGATGGAGATGACGACCAGCGAGATCGGCCGCAACGGAATGCGCTCGACGGAGGGGCCATCGATGGTAAAGCCACGCAGGGCGATGACGAGGCCGATCGCGATGATGACGTAACTGAGAATGGTCGGAAAATAGCCCGGCCCCATGCGAGCCGCTGATCCGTAAGTCAAATCTCGCCCGAAAATGATACCTGCAGCACCGATCGCGATGAATACAAGCCCCGCCCCCAAATCCTGCGGGCTCTTAACACGAATCATTCAGCTCCCCCCAAGCAACGACCTGATCCGGCCGCAAATTCGTCATGACTATAACAATGGTGGCGAAGGCCGACAACAACTGCATGTGTTGGGCACACGTGAAATCTGCCGGTGGGCCACGGCCTGCAGCACGGCAACGCGTCCCACTGGCTTCCCGCATCTGCGGGCCGGATTCAATGACAAGCTCGACCGTCCGCACGCCGCCGTCTTGCGCGGTGCAAGTCTGGCGGAGTGCGAAGAAACCAAGGCGGAAACAACGTCGTCCGGCTGATCAGACGCCGGTGTGAAGAACACCGGGACGCGCGACGAGATCTTCAGCACGCGCCTTGGCAAACGGCTGGTCGGCCGGCAGGATGAACGAGGCCGACCGGACGCGATGCGTTTCCGGCTTCAGGCCGCGCGGCTCGACGCCTCGGGTCAGCCCCTGTGCTGCCCGCTTCAACAACAGTCGCGCCATGATGATCGCATTGTCCGTGGAGACCAGATTCTCCCTGGTGCGATCGACGACCGGCCCCATGCTTTCCTGCAAGGATGCATCCTGCATGGCGATGCCGGCGATCCCGCTGTAATAGCGGCCGCTTTTCTGCAGCCCGCGATCCATCATGTAATCATTGTCTTTGTTGATGACCGGCCGGTAGCCGCCGGGCAATGTTTCGACATGCAGGCCGCCGCCGGCGCGCATGGTCGCCAGCTCATGTTCGCTCAGAGGACGCGTCGGATGATAGGTGAACGACCAGGTGATGCAGTTCTCGTCGTCCATCGGCACCCAGGCATGGCCGTTCAGCGCGTTCTCGCCATAGGGCGGGATCATCGTGTACCAGGGCATGATCCACTGCGTGATGCGCCAGTAATATTCGCCGGGCTCGGCGTTGCGGCGCGCGCCGATCAGCATGCCCGAGGCTGAATCGACCACCTCGAACTTGGGTGTCTTGTCGCCGTTATAGGTAGCTCCCTTGGTCGAGCGGTGCAGCGGATCGGTGTGCATCTCGCCGCTGTGCAGCCAGGAGACGTGGCTGGAATCGATGCCGCCTTCCATGGCCTGGAGCCAGTTGCTCTCCTGCCAGCGCTTGGCGATGTAGCGATGGGACGCCGGGAGATCGAGCCATTCAAAAGCCGGGAAATCCGGCTGCTTGTCCGCGGGACCCATATAGGTCCAGATGATGCCGCCTTTTTCCACGCAAGGGTAGGACTTGAGCTTGATCTTCTGGCAGTAGCCGCTTTCCACCGGCTCGGACGGCACGTCAACGCACTGGCCATTCACATCATATTTCCAGCCGTGATAGGGACAGCGCAGGCCGTTGTCCTCGTTGCGGCCGAACCAGAGCGAGACACCGCGGTGGGCGCAGAACTCATCCATCAGGCCGACACGCCCGGCGGTGTCGCGGATCGCGATCAGGCGTTCGCCGAACAGCTTGACGCGCAGCGGCGCGCAATCGGGCTCCGGCAGCTCTTCCGCATGGAGAACGGGAACCCAGTAGCGCCGCAGCAGATCGCCCATCGGCGTGCCGGGGCCGGTTTTGGTGACGTAGGCATTGTCGTCGGCAGAGAGCATTGTCGTTCCTCCTGCGGGCTGTCGCGGCTGTTTCCAGCGGTCAGGCAGCCGATTGATTTCCTGACAGCGGAATAAGCGTCCCGCCGCACGGGCGCAATGGCCCCCGCCTCATGCGTCGCGAAAACTGCCTTTCGTGACGCTTTTTGTCCCGTCTGGCGTGACAGGACGGCTCCAAACCCATAAGAAATGCCCCGCCCCGGTGTTTGGCGGCGTTTAAGACGTGTGGAGACAGTATTATGGCGCATGGGGCCCGGTTTCTGATGGCTGGCGTGATGGGATGGCCCGTCATGCACTCGAAATCGCCCATGCTGCACAATTACTGGTTCCAGCAATACGGCCTCAACGGCACCTACGTGCCCCTCGCCATCGAGCCGGCCAGCCTCGGCGCCGCGCTGCGGGCGCTGCATCCGCTCGGATTCGCCGGCTGCAATCTGACCATCCCTCACAAGCAGGAAGCCCTGAAGATCGTCGACGAGGTCGATCCCGTCGGTCGCAGCATGGGCGCGATTTCCTGCGTCGTCGTGCGGCCCGACGGATCCCTGCGCGGCTCCAACAATGACGGCTACGGCTTCATCGAGAACATTCTCGAGCACGCGCCGCAGACAAGGTTCGACGCCGGCCCTGTCACCGTGATCGGCGCCGGCGGCGGCGCCAGGGCCGTCATCTGGGGCCTTGCCGAGCGCGGCGCCAAAGAAATCCGGCTGGTCAACCGCACCAAGGCGCGCGCCCAGAAGATCGCCGATGAATTCAAAGTTTCGATCAAGCCGGTCGATTGGGCCGATCGCAACCTGGCGCTCGAGGATGCCAATATCGTGGTCAACACCACGAGCCAGGGCATGGTCGGGATGGAACCGCTCGATATCGACCTCGCGCGCCTGCCCAGGCACGCGCTGGTCACCGACATCGTCTATACGCCGCTCGAAACGCCGCTGCTGAAGGCGGCACGCCAGCGCGGCAACCCCACTGTGGACGGCCTGGGGATGCTGCTGCACCAGGCCCGCCCGGCCTGGCAGGCCTGGTTCAACCTCGACCCGAAGGTGACGCCGGAACTGCGCGCGATGATCGAGGCGACCCTCTGACTTTCCTTCTCCCGTTTCTTAACGGGAGAAGGTGGCCCTTGCGCAGCAAGGGTCGGATGACGGCATTTATAGGTTTGCCTTAGAGTTTGGCCATGTAGTGGTCCCACGTGCGCTGGAACAGGCTCCTGGTCCACAGCTTCTCCATGGCGGCCTTCTGGTCTTCACCGTCGAAGACATAGGGCTTGCCGATCTGCAGCGCCATATATTGCCGCTGGGCGTTCTCTTCGAGATAGATCGCCAGCACGAAGGCCTCGACGATATCCTTGCCGACCGTCACGGCGCCGTGCGACTTCATCAAGGCCGAGGGGCGCGGGCCGAGCACTTTCGCCAGCGCATCGGCCATCGGCCGGGTGTTGATCGACGACGGCGTATCGAGCACCGGCGCCTCGCCCGGCAGCACCCCTTGTGCGAACACCGGCAGATAGGCATGTCCCGTCATCGTCAGATAGGTCGACCATTTCGGATGCGCGTGGACGATCGCCTTCACATCCGGCCGGGCGCGGTAGATGCCGGTGTGGAGATGGAACTCCAGCGGCGGATTGGCGATGCCCTCGATCAGCTTGCCTTCCATGTCGATGGTGACGATGTCCTTCACCGTCAGGCGGCTGCGCTGGCAATTGCCCTGATTGATCAGGATACGATCTTCCCCGACCCGGATGCTGCAATGGCCGTTGAAGTCGATGATTTCCGCCTTTTCCAGCATGCGGATGCAATCGACGAGCTGCTGCCGCTCGGCTCCGAAAAGCAATGCCTCCGGGTGTTCGCGGGTTTGCAGATTTGCCTGCGCCATAGTGCGATCTCCATAACGTCAAATTTGGCGGCAAATTGCTGGAGATGACCTGATAAGTCAACGCAGCCACACCAGCTCCTTCGCCAGCTCATTCACATTGAGCGGCATCGCCAATTCATGCCATTGTCCGGCCCCGATGATTTCAGATGACGGCCCGAAGATGGCCAGGGAGATGACAATGACTAAGATCGCGGTCCTCGACGATTATCTCGACGTCGTGAAGAACTTCGGCGACTGGGCCAGCCTCGGCCCGGATTGCGAGGTCACGGTCTTCAAGCACAATATTGCATCCATCGAGGAAGCCGCCCGCCTGCTGGCGCCGTTTCAGGTGCTGAGCCTGATGCGCGAACGCATGGCCCTGCCGCGCACGCTGATCGAAAAACTGCCGAACCTGAAGCTGGTCATCACCACCGGCGGGCGCAACCGCTCCATCGACGTCGCCGCCTGCAACGAGCGCGGCATCGTCGTCTGCGGCACCCGCAGCGCCGATCCGGCGCCGACGGTCGATGTGGCCTGGTGGCTCATCCTCTCGGCCGCCCGCAATCTGCATCGCGAAGATCCGCACATGCGCGCCGGCGGCTGGCAGGAGAAGCTCGGCTTCTCCGTCGGCGGCAAGACCCTGGGCCTCATCGGCTTCGGCAATCTCGGCAAGCGGGTCGCCGCTGTCGGCAAGGCCTTCGGCATGGACATCATCGCCTGGAGCCAGAACCTGACGGCGGAAAAGGCCGAGGCCGGCGGGGCGCGCCTTGTGAGCAAGGACGAACTGCTGGCGCAGGCCGATGTGATGAGCATCCATCTTGTGCTCTCGGACCGCTCGCGCGGCCTCATCGGCGCCCGCGAATTCGGCCTCATGAAGAAAACCGCCATCCTGGTCAACACATCGCGCGGCCCCATCGTCGACGAGGCGGCGCTGATCGACGCATTGAAGGCCCGGCGCATCCATGCCGTCGGCCTCGATGTCTATAACGTCGAGCCGTTGCCGAAGGACCATGTGCTGCGTACCCTGGACAATGTCGTCCTCAGCCCGCATCTGGGCTATGCGACGCAGGGCAACTACAAGAGCTATTACGACGATACGATCGAGGCCATCGCCGCCTGGCGAGCCGGCAAGCCGGTGCCGCGCAAGATCGAAAGCGACTAGCGCATTCTTCGAGCGAAGTGGACACCGGCTCGCGTGAAGAAAATGCGCTCTTTCTAAAAACGAGATGCGTCTTTCCGATTCCCTGGAATCAGAAAGACGTTGTCAGGCTGAAGCGTAACAACGACGCCTTTTGTGCCAGAACAGAACAAAATCATCGACTTGTGCCTGAAACACAGGGGTTTTGTGCTGCACCGGCAGGCTCGCCCGCACAAGCGCGCGATGCAGCGGCATCACGCGAATCAAGAAACCCCTGGCAGGGTGGGTTTTCTGGCGCAATGCGATTCGTGCGCGGAAGACAAGGGCCCCATTCGGCTTGTGCGCCAGTATTTTTTGTGTGCAGCATGTAAAAAACGACTGTCAGATGCGGGTTTTCTCGTCTTGCGCTCTGGCAGCATCATGCACTTTGGTTAATATGCCCCGGTTGATTCGAACCATTTTGATTCGATCTGGGAGATACCTATGGCTAAGAAAGCAGCAGTCGCTAAGCCGGCTGCAAAGGCGGCGTCTGCTAAAGCACCGGCAGCAGCTACCGTTACTTTGAAGCATCTGGCAGCGACTCTGTCGGTTCAGCACGAACTGTCGAAGAAGCTGACCGAGACCGTCCTCACGGACATGGTCGACCTGGTCGTCAAGAACCTCAAGAAGGGTAGCCGCATCCGCATCGTCGGCCTCGGCATCCTCCAGGTTCGCAAGCGCGCCGCCCGCATGGGCCGCAACCCGGCGACCGGCGAAGCCATCAAGATCAAGGCGAGCAAGAAGGTTGCCTTCCGCGCCGCCAAGGAGCTGAAGGAAGCCGTCTGATCTGCAGGGAGGGCTTCAACGCCGCTCCCGCAAATCAGCGCCATCCAGCCCCGCTTTCGAGCGGGGCTTTTTTGTTGCGTCGCGCATGGTTGAGGGCGTTTCCCTCGCCTGCCAAAGCAAGCTAAAGTGCATCGAACGCCGGCTCGTCCGGCTCGGGTCAAGCCTGTCCACGCGGGGGAAACATGCGTCTGTTTGGTTGTTCGTGCTGCGGTTTCACGTCTTCATCTCGCTTTGCGCCCGCTGATGCGGGCGGCGCTTCGGCTCCCATCCCGAAATCAGGCGGCACCGTCGATCGCAAAGTGCTGGAGGAATTCGCCGCGGCCAGCCGCATCCTTGCCGACCAGGGCGTCGTCGACGCCTTCGGCCATGTCAGCATGCGCCATCCTGATGACCCCAATCGTTTCCTGATGGCGCGCGCCGTAGCGCCGGCCCTCGTCACCGCCGACGACATCATGGAATTCGATCTCGACTCGACGCCCTGCGAAAACCGCGGCCGCAGCGGATTTCTTGAGCGCTTCATCCATGGCCAGATCCTCAAGGCCCGCCCCGATGTCATGTCGGTCGTCCACAGCCATTCGCAATCGGTCATACCCTTCGGCCTCGTCGCCACCCCGATGCGCGCCATGTTCCACAACGCCGCCTTCCTCGCGGAAGGCGTGCCGGTGTTCGACATATCGAAGAATTTCGGCGCCACCGACATGCTCGTCGGCAACAACGAGAAGGGCGTCGATCTTGCGAAAACCCTGGGCGACAAGCCGGTGGTGCTGATGCGGGCCCACGGCAGCGTCGCTGTCGGCCCCAGCCTGCCGGTCGCCATCTTCCGCGCCGTCTATACGGAAGTCAGCGCCCGCATGCAGACGGCGGCGACCCTGGTCGGCGGCGGCGGCCCCATCGCCGCGCTCAGCAAGGAAGAAGGGGCGCTGGCCGACGCCGTCAATCTCGGCGCCGCCAGCCGCGCCTGGGAAGTGTGGAAGCGGCGCGTTGGCGCCGCCTAGCGCTTCTGCCTCGCGAGAACGCGGTCGACCATCTCGCCGCA
>Ga0182744_1001311_pt1 | contig 21855 bp, 13 predicted proteins | sample eDN3rd30CKraftMG_FD_128525 | JGI IMG/M metagenome (GOLD analysis project Ga0182744, IMG submission 128525) | Enriched Miracle-Growth compost microbial communities from Emeryville, California, USA - eDNA 3rd pass 30_C Kraft MG (version 2) (version 2) ...
CTTTTTTCAAGGGGTTCATCCAGTGGAGAGAAGTACCTGGTCAATGAAACCAACGTGCGGATCAATTCGCAGGAAATATTATATCCTCCTGTATTGCCCGGATATGCAACGTCTGATACCATCCGACTGAAAAATTATGCGATGTTTGCCGATGGATAAGAAGTATACAAATTTCTCGGACAGGCCCCTTATCAGCGTTCTTACCGACCTAATAATAACCGCATCGCACACTACATTTTTTACCGTTATCGGGAGATTCTCTTCATGAAGGCAGAAGCTTACGCCATGCTGAACCAATATGCGGAAGCAGAACGTATGATCAATATCATTCGAGAACATTGCAACATACCCGCATTAACTGCCGGCGAAAGCGGCGAAGGCAATGAATTTATGTCGAGGTTATTGATGGAGCGCGAGTTTGAACTGGGGTTCGAAGGCAAAGAATGGTTTGCGGTTGTACGCATTGCACGCAGGTCAGGCTATGAAAACGTACTGCTGGAAAAAGCTGCCACAAACCACTCCATGGGAAGATCTTATCAGGTTATACGGGCGCGCCTACTGGATCCAGAAAGCTGGTTTCTTCCGTACCAGCTTTCTGAGGTGGAAAACAATCCGCAGCTTGATCAGAAGGCATTTTATAAAAACAAATAAAGATTAAACATGAAACGTGTATATACATTATTGATCCTGATAGGCTTGCTTGCAGGCATACAGGGGTGCGACAAGAACTTCTCAGGAGCACAATACGATAGTACCGACCAGCTCCAGATTATGGATTATATCGATAGTCGCGCCGATTTAAGCATTTTTAAGGAATTGGTTGATTATGTGGGACAACGGAACCTATTAAAGACAGCAGGAGCCTATACAGTATTCATTCCGACAAACGAAGCTTTCGAACGCTTGTTTGATGGGTTGAATGAAGAAGGTGCTGCCGTGAGGAAAATAGCAGATGCAAGTCCGGCCTTTTGGCTTACCTATTTCAAATACCACATGTTAGACCGTAAAATCAACACCAATGAATTCATCCATGGTCCGCTACCCTATTCAACGGCTTACGTCGGAAAATATATCCTTGCCGACATTAGTGAATCCTATTCTGCCATTCGCCTAAACAATGCTGCAACCATCAGGGAATATAATATTGAACTGACCAATGGATACGTCGATATCATCGATGATGTGTTGATGCCTCCCACGAAGAGCATTTACGAATTACTGAAAGCATCAGGTAAGTACAATATTATGCTCGGGTTAATGGAAGAAGGTGGGTATGAGTCCTATTTACGAGACAGCACAGCCACCTTGCTGATTGAAAGCGATGAAGCATTGGCACACAGTGATTTTTCACCCGAAAACATCGAAAATATGGATAACTGGTTGAAGTATCACATCATTCCTGATTCGGGGTATTTCCTCAATCTTCTAACGGCGCAACGGTTTTATTCCCTCTATCCAGATGAAGCCTTGAGTTTCCAAGGGGATGAACACGGCCAATATTATGTGAACCAGAAATATCCTTTCAATCAGTCGCGCGAATTCGGGATTGACAAAGTATGCAGAAATGGCATCTATCATACCTTAGATACACTGCTAGACATCGTCACGGCTCAACCGTCTACCATCCGAATGAATCTTTATCCACCGGGAAGTCCATATGGCACTCAAAATGTTTTTGCACAAGCACCTGCACGTATTTTGTTGAACACCGGTACGAATAGCTATCACCAAAATCGCGAAGGCAAGATTGTCCAGTTTGATGCCACCCAGGTAGGCGACTACTTCTGGCTAACGGTTCCAGATGTGCCCAAAGGTAAATACCGAATCCGTGTCATATTCCGTGGTGGTGGCACCCGAGGAAAATTCATTACCATTTATAACGATCAGATCGTAAAGGACGATATCAACATGGCTAAGAGCGATGGCACCTTTGAAGAGTGGAATTACTTAGTGTATAACTATTGTGGTGATATTCAAGTAGAAGAGCGAGGAGATGTGAAGTTGAATTTTGCCTTTGCGGGATTCGGTTCTAATTCGAACCCCAACTACTGCTGCGATCTGTTGATGGATATAGTGGAGTTGATACCCATAAACTAAATGAACAAGCAAAAAATGAAAATAGCAATAAAATTTTTATACCGAAGTGTAATCGTGCTTGCATCGCTTGGATATACCATATCACCTGCTTATGGGCAAGTAGAAACAGATACCACATCAACCGAAATACGTCAAGACAGCCTACTAGCCGGTATGCAAGTACGTATTCCCGTCCAAAGCGATGCAATCTCTTTTGCAGAGATGCTGGCAGGCAATGCAAAGATTCATGCAACAGCGTCTGGAGTAGTCGGATCAGCTCCTCAATTAATGATTCGGGGCATTCATAGCATCCATTTAAATGCGACTCCACAAGTGTTTATAGATGGTGTACCAGTACGTTACAATAGAGCATTGCCCTCTTTTTTATCGATATACGAACCTTCCCGTTTCAATTTTGTCAACCCGCACGACATTGGTTCCATTTACATCGCGAACAACGGCGAAGAATTGTCACAAATTGGTGGAAGAGGTGCAAACGGAGCCATTTACCTGACAACAGAACGTGGAGAGTTTGGTGGTACCCACATAGATTTCACAGCCAACTATGGTGTATCGAGCGCCCATTATCAGGCAAACCGCATGGATGCCGGAGGGTTTAAACAGTACTTATGGGACATCATGAAGGAGAATGGAGCTTCGGATGCTGAACTAATCAGCAATCCGATATTCGACCCGGCACTTCCGCAGTATGCCTATCAGACAGACTGGATGGATATGATTACACGAACCGCGGCATTCAATGATTACCATGTCAAAGTAAAAGGAGGCGATGGCAATGCTAATTATTTATTCAGCTTGGGCTATACAGACAAAGAGGGTACGCTGATAGGCAGCGATCTGCAACGGATCAGCATGCGTTTCAATCTGGATTATCAGCTTTCGCAGAAATTTAAAATTACCAACAACTTGTCTTATGCGAATACAACTGCGGGTTATCTGGAACAAGGGAACAACTGGGATGTGAACCCCATTTATGTTGCAGCAACCAAGGCACCCTTTCTCGGCCGCTACGCTTACAATGATGAAAACCAGCAGACGAACCTGCTGGCCGATGTAGATATATTAGGCAAGAGCAACCCATGGGCTTTAGTGAAGAGTATGACCAATGACAATGAAGAAAACCGAGTAGATGGTTCTATCAGTGCAACGTGGGACGCCAATGAAAGTGTCTCGTTAACTTCTGTTATGGCCGTGAATTATTTTAACCTGAAAGAGAAACAGTACCGCCCTGCCTTAGGTATTATCAATGACCGGAATCGGATTCGGCAAAATGCACAACGGACATCCAGCGAATTCACCTTACTCTGGAATACACACTTGGATAAACGCGGCACCGTAGGCGATTGGGGCCATTATACCGGAAAGGTTGGAGCATGGGTGGAAACCTTTGAGGAAAAAGCCATTTATGCCCGTAAAATCAATGCGGGGACGGATGACTATGAAACGCTAGAGCAAGGAACAGTGGACAGCGCTTCTAACGCGAAATTTCGATCTAATCTGATGCGATTTTACTTAGGTGGTAATCTGCGTATCTTTGATAGAGCAACTTTTTCGGCCAATGTGAGCGTGGAAGGCTTATCCAATTTCGGACCCAGCGGACGGTGGAATATCTATCCAGGGTTAAGCACCACTATAGACCTATTGCAAAAAAACCAAGCCCATCAGGTTCAGTTCAGAGCCTCTTGGGGGCTAAGTGGTAATCATGATGTTCGTGGTTTCTATCAATACAATTTGTATTATCCGGTAAATTATTTCGGCTATGGTGGCACCTATCTCGGAAACGTTGCCAATGCAGATATTGGACCTGAGATTACCAGCACGGTGGATGGTGGACTAACCTGGAGCCTATTTGAACAGCGGGCAACCATCGATGCCGGTTATTATTATAAACGGACCCATGATCTGATTACCTCCAAAGCCATTCCTATTGAAATCGGGGTGGGGCCACAATTTGAAAACCGTGGCATATTATATTCTCATGGGTTGGAAATATCGCTCCATGTAGACCTCCTCCCAAATTCGAAGCAATTTTCATGGTCTATATACGGGAATCTTGCCACCTTGAATACACGAGTAGAATCATTGGATAACGGAGCAGTTATCAAAACATCGGGAAATGTTAGTGGAATTGCACAAGAAGGAAGCAACATGGCTGCCTTTTATGGCTATCGCATTTTAGGTGTATTCGGGTCGCAAGAAGAAATATATCTAAGCAAGGCAGATGGTACCAGCTATATGCCCGGTGATTATATAGTAGATGATGTGAACGGCGATGCAAAAATTAATGAGCTGGATCGGCAAGTGATCGGGTCGGCCTTGCCAACACTTTACGGCGGTTTAGGCACCACAGCCGGCATTGGAAAATTATCTGTCAGTGCACAATTCGCCTATTCATATGGACAAGATGTGTACAACAGTTTCAATCAACGCATGCATCTGATGAGCGATTATTCCAACCAATCTCCTACCGTTGCCAACCGATGGAAATCCCCTACCGAGCCAGGTGCAGGGTTAAGCAGAGCGGCATTAGGAGATCCTTCTGCCACTGGTGTCGCTTCCGATCTGTGGATCGAAAACGGTGGATACATGCGATTAAAATATGTTACGGTAAGTTATGACATCAATACAGCAACACATCTGCGTTTTCTGCGAGGGCTTAAGCTCTTCGTTACTGGCGAGAATCTGCTAACCATTTCTGGTTACAGCGGAATGGACCCGGAGATAGTGTCGTACAGTGATCCGTTAATGAGAGGAATCGATTTTGGTGCGTCACCATTGCCCAAGACATTTCTCATGGGTGTTAAAATTTCACTTTAGTCTGAGATTAATATGAACATGGAACCAATTATGAATAGATTGATATCAAAAAAACGAATCCTTCCAGGGATCATTTGCTTCATCCTATTGTCTGGGTGTTCGAGCTTCTTTGAAGTAGATCCCTATCATGCGGTAAAAGAAGAAGATTTTTACCAAAACAGGGAAGATCTAAATGCGGCCGCCATCGGGATGTACGCACCCTTGTCAAAGGAAGTGCACAAATTTCTGCTTTGGGGAGATGCACGTGCCGATATGCTTACCACCGGGCAAGCGGAGCCAGACCCTTATATCAATGAGTTTGTGCTCAACAATATAACGGTTAACAATCCATATACAGATTATTCAGGTATTTATCAAACCATTGCACGTTGTAACAGACAACTCGAAAGGGTCTATGATGTCATGGCTTTGGACGATAAAATTCTGGATCGGGATGCAGGTGCTTATTATGGTGAAGCATTACTGCTTAGAGCCTATTGTTATTATTTATTGGTGCGTACTTTTGATCACTTTCCCATTATCCGATCAGATTATGCAGAAGAAATCCGCTATGTAGATGCACAGGGTGACACTGTTTCTCGGGCGACCAATTCTCTGTCTATCGATGAAATTCGGGGACTTTACCGCTTTCCGGAAGACAAACGAGAAGTTTGGCAGATGATTTATAATGATGTCTTAACCGTTTTGGGCATTCTGCCAGTCAATTATCAATGGAACCGCAATAGTCTGCCTGCTGAAGAGCGATACGGACGCGTATCTCAGGTAATGGCCGTGACGTTTGCTACGGAGTTGGCCTTGTGGCTGGGAGAATATCAATCTGCTTCGTCGTTTGCCAATTCACCTGTAGCCAATGGAAATCATTCACTAGGAACATCAGGAAACTGGATCAATCAATTTACAGGATCTTATGCATCCCAGCATTCGATGTTTTTACTGGGATATAAATATGAACGGAGTTTTGAAACCAATAGGCTTCAGGAGTTCACCTCTCCTATCGCGGGAGATGGCGGACGCTATTACCTGAAGCCGGTCTCGCATGTCATCAATACTATATTTTCTCAGGAAGGAGTTGATATTCGCTCGAGTTTCAGCTATAAGGTAATCGGACAAGATACGGTCATTTGGAAGTATATCGGTACAGATAATATATCATCCATGCGTCCGCCCTATCAAAGCACTGCCAGTTGGCAGCTGTATAGGAGTGCTGATGCCTACCTGTTAAAGGGTATTGCAGACCTCATGCTAAACGACTTTGCCTCAGCGTTTAATTTCTTGAATATGATTCGGGTGGCCAGGGGCTTACCTGAGCTATTGCCAGAAGAAACCGACTATACAAACAAAGCATTTATGATGGAGCAACTATTTAACGAAAGGGCGCGAGAATTTGCATTTGAAGGAAAGCGCTGGTATGACCTGATGCTTTGGTCGAAATTGTCTGGCGAAAATAAGCTGGCACCACATGTGGCATCAAAATATCCGGTGGAAATGCGCGAACAGATAGAAGAAAAACTGAGTTCCGAACAAAATTGGTACATTCCTGTAGACCCACTTCTTTGGAAATAATTGAATGTACAAAAAAGCAATAAAAAATTAGAAATCATGAAGATATTAATCGATAGCGAAGGCAAAGTGTTGTGTAGAATCCCAATACTCGCTAAGGCAATAGCCTTTTTTCTGGTGATTTTGTCCTTTTCGGGTTGTTACAAAGAACAGCATTTTGATTTCCCTGGACCTTTTGACGAAGAACAGCGCTTACCGGATAGCCTGCCTTTTCCCTTTGATAAAAACAGAGAAGCCGGTATTTGGCTGATGCGAGATGGTGTGCCAGACTATGGAAAAATCTTATTCAAAGGCTATACCGATTTCTATGCTGCCGGCGATACCTTATCTTGGGTGCTGGAATCAGGGGGTATGCGTTCACTCCCACATCGCAATTTTTATCCCATCACCAATGCCGATCATTTCGGAGGCAATCCAAACAGCTATAGATTCAACTGGGGATACAGCAAATATTTTGTTCCCATAGGTGAAGGGAAGAGTTTTTATATGTACACCAAGCTGACGATTGGAACGTTTAATGCCACAGCGGCTGGAATTGAATTGGGAGCAAGTTGGGAAAATGGAGAAATTTTTGCGTTGGGTTTAGATGGTGGTTCGTCCACTCCCACTTTTTTCGTTAACGTATACGGAACGGTTGTTTCGGCAAACCCTGCCGAGGGTTGGCCTGTAATCAATGAAGTAATCACCCCCGGCGTACCGGCCGAACTTGAAATTGTCATTCATGATGGCTTGTTTTATCTAAAAGTCAATGATGTGCTATGCATGCAATTCAGGCTTCCACGTGATAGAACGTATTTTTTCACCCCGCAAATCAGACCTTTCCGAAGTTATGTCACGGTACACGATGTTTATATCGAAAGTACGGATGCTTTTACCGTAGATTATGCCATGCATGAATACGAACAAGGATATAGCCGCATACAAGCACCTGCTTTGGCACAAGCATCTAACGGTGATTTGTTGTTATTTGCCGAAGGAAGATCAAACCCACGTTCGGCTATAGAGCGGATTGCTCAGCAAACCATGCCTGCAGGCAATACCGACATCATCCTGCGCCGCTCATCGTCAAAAGGAGCATCATGGGACGAACAAATTGCGGTCATTGCCGGCCAGGGTACCGACCAAACATTTGCCTTTCCGCAGGTGGTAACCACAACCTCTGGAAAAATCATTTTACATTACAGTCTCCTACCAGGACATGTTCAAGATAATAGCTATGCCTTTGACGTTAACCAACAACGTGTCTATCAAGTTGTCTCAACCGATAATGGACAAACGTGGTCGGCTCCTACCGACATTACCGACGACTTGAAATCGGATGTGGGATACCTAAGAAGCGGACCAGGACATGGTATTGAATTGACTTCAGAAACCTTCAAAAACCGCTTGGTTATGCCGGTAGCTTATGGCAATAAACAAGTGCGTGTAGCATTATCTGATGATGGTGGACAATCATGGCGGGTATCTGCACAAATACCTGGTAATAATCGCCAGTCGGGCACTGTGGTCGAATTGGCCGATTCCCGACTGATGATGGTTTTGGGGCATAGCAATACAACGCCTCGGAACCGATTAGTTTCCTACAGCAGTGATGGTGGGGAAACCTGGACGGCCGCCACGAATATCAGTAGCGATGTAAGTACCGGAAATTTCGGGCACATGTTCCCGGCTACCATCGTAAAATCGGCCGATGGCACCTTGCATCTGATTACGCCTACCAATAGAGAGTCAGATAGCCAAACGTATAATGGCCCGGTTTATGGCGTCACTCCGCTACTATTTTCAAGTAACGATGATGGAGCGTCTTTTGGTAATGGTGTGCCTTTGTTCGATCATTTGACTTATCGGGACTATAATTCGCCTATTGGCGCATTGGATGCCGTAGCATTGGCCGATGGTGCGGTGGTTGTCGCAGGCGAAGGAGGTGTGGAGAGTCCGAGAGAAGGGATTGTCATTTATAGAAAATAATCAGAACAAATTTAATCAGATAAATGAAAAATATATTGAAATACTGTGGAGTATTGATCGTTTGCATTGTCTTTTGTTTTAGCAGTTGTAATAAACACGACACAGGTATGGTTGAGGGAGAGCCGTTCCAAAGGCCCGAGATCGAAAATAATGGTGGAGTGCTCATGAACGAAATTGCCAAGATTCTTCCAAAGAACAACAACTACGAAGCATGGCCAGCGGTTACAGAAACTCCTTCTGGCGCATACCTGCTGGGTTACACCTCTAATAAGTCGCATATTCCGGTGCTATCCAGCGACCGGAAGACCATTATCCAACGTTCCACAGATCGAGGCAATACCTGGACACAGGTAGCCATCTTGGGCGGCCCTACGGGCGAAGATTGGGGGATAACGATTATGGGTGTTGCCGCTGATGGTGCCATCGTTCTTGGTGTTCAGCAGGTCGTAGACAAAACACACGGCAGCGCAGCTAATCATATCTTTTTCCGGTCTACAGACGACGGGATAACCTGGACGGAGATGGTGCGCTATCCTTGGACCAATATATCGAATATTCAGAAAGTCACGCTGCTGCAAAACGGCGACCTACTTGCCACATGGCACGGAGATGGTTGGGGTATGATTCGGTCTTCGGACAATGGAATGACATGGACTCAATATGCAACCACAAACGGTGGGCAATGGCTAAAGGAAGGGCACATGGTTCAAATCGGCGACGGGACAATTCTGAATTTCGGCCGTGCAGGCAATATTGTGATGGGCATATCGACGGATAACGGATACACGTATACCCGTGCAGCGGATATCGGACTTGCAAAGGGCACTGATAATAATTCGATGGCAACTGCCGTGCTCCTTCATGAGCATAAGCTCCTTCTGCTATGGATTGAACGAGAGGTTGGGAAAATGTTCGCTGCCACGGCAGACCCCTATGATCTAAAAAACAATCCCAAGGCATGGAGTCCTATAGTCGAAGTCATGGATGTTATCGGTGGTTTAGGCGATAAAGGATATCCTTTTATGATTTCGGTGCCCTATAATGGCCGCCTGTTCACCGCTTGGTATGAAGACAAGTCGAATGATCATACTCCCTCGATTTACACCGGTTGGCTTTCTTTGGATTAATAATAACCGTCAATTATGCATTTTATAAAAGGGACGTGGAAATCATCTTTCATCATAACAGGCCTATTATTAGGGGTATTCAATCTTCCAGTTACTGGACAGGTAAAGAATACCAATGATAGAAAAAGCAGAACAACCCTATCGTTTCAAGAATTTGTTACTCCTCCAATCGATTCGCGACCCTTTGCCAGATGGTGGTGGAACGGCAATCGCCTTACAAAAAAAGAAGTATCCAGAGAACTGGATGTGCTGAAAAAAGCAGGTATTGGTGGGGTCGAAATCAATCCGATAGCCATGCCTGAAGGTGTAAGCGATCATCAATCAAAACCCTTGGTATGGTTAAGTAAAGAATGGATCGAGATGGTCCGTTATGCTGCAGAACAAGCCAAGGCAAGAGGTATGTTGGTTGATTTACTGGTGGGTACGGGATGGCCTTTTGGGGGTGAGTTTCTGACGAACGATCAAGTTATTGAAAGGGCGATCGTGCATCGTTTACCTTGCAAAGGAGGTGACCAATTGAACGAGAATCTCAAAAGCCTATACAATCAGGCCATTGCAGCTATACCACGTCCACAAAAAGACTCAGTTGATCGTTATGAGTTATTGTTTATTCGGTTAGTGCCTGTAAACATCCAGTCTATAACCGATCAGATCGAGCTGACGGAATCATTCAAAGCAACGAAAGATTCATTCGTTTATACGGTTCCAGAAGGAGCGTATGAGCTCGTTTACGGCATTTTACAAAAAGGATATCGAAAGGTGGTCCACGGTGCCCCCGGAGGAGCCGGTAATGTCATGGATCATTACCGAGCAGATGTAACCCAAGCTTATTTAGATAGATTGAATAGGATAAGTCAAGAAACCGGTGTGCCGCTATCCGCCTTGGTCAGGGCACTATTTTGCGACAGTGTGGAATTAGACGGTTCTAATTGGACGCAGGGATTGTCCGATCTCTTTTTTATCGAATACGGGTACAAGCTTGAACCTTGGTTACCTTTTGTCTTTTATGATCTCTATCTCGGCTATACAAAAAGCAAATACAACCAAAGATTTACAGCTGATTTGGCACGCGTTCGTTATGATTACAACCGCTTATTGGTGAAAACATTCTTGAAAAATTTTGTGCAGGTTTTTCAGCAGTACTGTAAAGACAATGATGTGTTATGCAGGTATCAGGCGTATGGGTTTCCTTGGCTATTGGGGATGTTAGAAGGGAATATGTCTGTCGATATTCCCGAAAGCAACAACTGGCTATTTGCTTCCGATATGTATACCAACGAATGGAATTGGAATCACCAACACGGCTACATGATTTGGAACCTATATGCCTCGTCGGCCGGTCACTTAACCAATAAGCGGATTATTAGCGTTGAGGCAATGACCAATACCAAGGGGGTTTTCAAGGCATCGTTAGCAGACATCAAACAAAGTGATGATATGAACTTCATCACAGGAATGAATCATTCTATACTACATGGTTTTAATTATTCCCCTCCCTACGCTGGTTTTCCTGGCTGGGTAAGGTATGGCACCTATTTCAGCGAACAGAACACGTGGTGGCCTTATTTTCCAAAATGGGTAACATACAATGCCCGGCTTTCTTATGTTTTTCAGCATACTCATCCGGTAAAGAAAATGGCCATAGTTGCTCCGCAAAATGACGTATGGGCACATCATGGATTGGGAAGGACACCTTTTCAAACGCAGCCATGGTACACCCATCGGTTATGGGAAGGGATTAGCCAGACCGGTAGTTCGTGTGACTATATCACAGAAGATATTATCAAAAACGGAACGGTTCGTAACGGGAAGTTGCTATACGGCCCTATGTCTTTTTCCGTCATCATGTTGGCTTCGGTCGAATCTGTCGATCCAATTGCTACTCGTAAATTGGCCGACTTCGTGAAATCTGGAGGAACACTCATTGCAATAGACACCATGCCCAGCAGATCCCCCTCTATGAAAGACAAAACAGCAGACGATGAATTCGTTTATAATACGTTTAGCCAATTGGCAAAAAAATATCCAACTCATTTTTACCAAACTGCTAGCCCTAAGAAAGAAAGTGAACTGCTCTCATGGGCCAATGGTATTTTGACGAAACTGTCCAACCAGGGCAAGGATATGTATGACGTGCAAATAAGACAACCTAATAAAAACATCTTCCAAACACATACCAAGACAGAAAATAACGATATTTATTTCTTCACCAATACCAATCGCTCTGAAACAATTGGCTGCCATGTGGATTTTCCAATGACTAATAAAACTCCATGGATTTGGAATCCGGAAGACGGAACAAGAAAGCCATACACCAATGGCAAAAGCAATAACAAATTATATATGAAATTGCGGCCCTTGCAATCCATACTATTGGTTTTTGAACCGCAAGATGAAAAGGATACCATTCATTATGAATTTGAAGATCGCGAATATAAGTTAGTCAAATCACTCCATGCTAAGTGGCAAATGCTTTTTAAGCACATCAATGGCGCCGAGTTTACCCGCCGTGCAACTGCTCTGCATGAATTCGGCACATCCAATGATTCTTTGCTCCATGCATTTGCAGGCACTGTTTATTATAAAACTGTATTTCAATCAGATGGCGTGGGAGATGCTTTGAGAATCAATCATACAAACAAAGGCATTGTTGAGGTGTTTTTGAACCAGAAAAAAATTGGGGAAAGCTGGTATGGTATTCCTTTTTTTGAATTGACCCATGCTCTTCATAAAGGAGAAAACACATTGGGGATTAAGTATACAACACTATTAAGCAACTACATGATGGAACTGAAAGAACCTGTTGCTGAAGGTTGGACTAAAAACTATCAAAAGGTCGCCACAGGTATAGATGGAGATATTGATATTTTAGTTTCTTCTTCTCCATTTTGACTTTGGAAACAATTGATGAGGTAACAGATGAACTATGATAATCGCTTTTTTTAAAATTATTATAAATATTAGAAAATAGATATTATATTTGTTAATATGTTCTACATAAGAACATAGTATTACTTATAAGCCCTCTAATGCACTTGTTCAGTTTATTTACACAGTTCAAATTTTGAATGAATCTCATAATTAAGTTCCATGAAACATAAAGTAAAAAAAATAATGGCTATGCCGATCATTATACTTTTGTTGGGTATAGCTAAAAACCTTTCTGCCCAGGCAGTACCTCAAACACCAATAGCTGGGAGGGCCAATATATTATTTATTGTTGTCGATGACTTGAGAAATGAATTGGGATGCTATGGCGACTCGGTAGTCATCACACCCAACATCGACCGTTTGGCTAGCAATGGTATTGTTTTCAACAACGCCTATTGCCAACAGTCTGTCTGTGGCCCTTCACGTGCTTCGCTTTTAACGGGCCGGCGGCCGGATGTAACCAAAGTTTGGGACTTAAAAACCCACTTTCGGCAGGCACTTCCAAATGTAGTTACCCTGCCACAATATTTTAAAGAAAATGGTTATCAATCGTGGTGTGTGGGTAAAATTTACCATGATCCAGCTGCCGCACAAGACCACATTTCATGGTCAGCCCCAGAGATTCTGGCGGTAACAGGCGCTGCGGGGCATAAATATGTATTGGAGAAAAACATAAAGGTTAAAGGTAAAGCAGCAGCTGTTGAATGTGTAGATGCACCTGATAGCGCATATGTGGATGGCATGGTATGTAATGCTGCCATAAAAACACTCCGGAAAATTAAAGACAAACCTTTTTTTCTAGCTGTCGGCTTCCGCAGACCCCATCTCCCCTTCACAGCTCCAAAAAAATACTGGGATTATTATGATAGAGACAAAATACCTATGCCAGAACATGCTGATTCACCGCAAAATGCTCCTGAAATTGCCTTACATCACTCCACCGAACTGAGAGGTTATAATGACGTCCCTGACGAGGGGCCCATACCGCCAGATCAGATTCGTGCACTACGCCATGGCTATTATGCCAGTATTACCTATACCGATGCACAAATAGGCAAACTACTGGATGAATTGAAAAAGCAAGGTTTAATAGACAATACCATCATTGTGCTTTTAAGCGACCACGGTTATCACCTGGGTGAACTTGATCTTTGGTGCAAAAGCACCAATTTTGAATCTGATACTCGCATACCATTGATCATTTCTGCACCAAATATCAAAAATAAGGGTGTGCATACCGACGGCATTGTAGAGTCGGTAGACCTCTACCCTACCTTAGCGAACCTTGCTGGCTTGCCCATTCCGAACGAATTGGATGGTTTGAGTATGGTTCCGTTAATGAAAGCCCCCGAAAGGCCTTGGAAAAAAGCAGCATTCAGTCAATTCCCACGTCCTTGGATGTACAAGAACCAACCTGAAGTGATGGGTTATTCAGTTCGTACAAAAGATTTTCGTTATACAGAATGGCGTAACTTTCAGAATGGCCAAGTCCAATCAACAGAACTTTATCATTATCCAAAGGGTTATCGTTTAGAAGTTAAAAATCTAGCTGGATCAGCATCCTATCGTGATATACAATCAGAATTAAAGCAATTATTAGATGGTGGATGGAAAAAGGCACTTCCCGCTGATAAGTAAATATGGCCAACTACATTATTTTACTAAACTTTATACAGTCCATGCAAGACTTCCAATTAAAAAATAACACTTTACGGTCGTTGAATAGCTGTAAGGTGTACACATCACTTTTGTTATTTATATGTTCCGTTATGTTCCTGCTTCCATGTAATGCCCGCATGAAGCCTACGATTCGGGTTGAACAGACATCGTTTCAAATTCCGGTTTTAATTGGAAAATCGATTAACCCCGTACTCAGGGTCAAAATTACCGTTAACGATACAAAAAGCCACCGGTTAACGGCTTTTCAATTGCAAACGCAAGGCACAACTACCATTCAAGATTTAAACACAATAGAAGCATACTATACCGGCAAGGATACCGTGTTAGGCAAAGCGCCAGCACCCAAAGCACTTTTCGGCAAAGTGGTAAAAGCCAAATCCACTATAACCATAGATGGCCGAATGGAGCTGCAACCTGGCGTACATTATTTTTGGATAAGCTGCCAACTTGCAGACCAAGCAGACCTATTGCATAAGGTATCTTTTCAATTAACGGATGTGCATTTCGCTGAGTCTATTGACGTAATCGTAACCAATAACCACAGGATAGAACAACGCATAGGCATTGCTGTGCACCAGCACATGGAAAATGGCATACATACCGCACGTATTCCCGGTTTGGCAGTTACACCCAAAGGGACTTTGCTTGCCATTTTTGACGCCCGCAAGAAAAGTGCCCGCGATTTGCAGGGCGATATTGATATTGGCCTACGTCGGAGCACCGATGGTGGCCAAACTTGGCAGCCTTTAGAAATTGCTATGGATATGGGTGAATGGGGAGGTTTGCCCGAAAAATTTAATGGTGTTTCGGATCCGTGTATACTCGTCGATAAAAATTCAAATACCATTTACATCGCTGCTTTGTGGATGCATGGTGTTATCGACGAGCGTGGGCATTGGATGGAAGGACTCAATGAAAACAGTGATGATTGGAACCACCAATGGAAAAATAAGGGATCTCAACCTGGGTTTGGGGTGAAACAAACCTCGCAATTTATGTTGGTTAAAAGTACAGACGACGGTAAAACCTGGAGCAAACCAATCAACCTGACGAAAATGTGCAAAGAGCAAGATTGGTGGCTTTTCGCACCAGCACCGGGCAATGGCATTGTGTTAAACGATGGTACACTGGTATTTCCTACTCAAGGACGCGATGCTTGGGGTAAAGCATTTTCTACCATTACCTATAGCAAAGATAGCGGAAGAACATGGCAAACCGGCAAAAGGGCCTTAGATAAGATAGAAACGACGGAGTGCGCCGTTGTACAACTTGCAGACCAGTCGCTCATGCTCAATATGCGGGCTAATAAAAATAAGGGTAAGACGGGACCTGAAAACGGTAGAGCCGTTTGTATAACGCGTGATATGGGCAAGACATGGACGCAGCATCCCAGCTCTTTTCATGCTTTACCAGAGCCCGTTTGCATGGCAAGTTTATATAAACATCCATTTGTAGAGGCAGGAAAACAGCAGCATCTTTTATTATTTTCTAATCCGAACTCAACAATGAATAGAGATCATTTAACCATCAAAGCAAGTGCGGATGATGGCCACACATGGCCCCAAAAAAACTGGATACTCTTAGATGAATGGAAAAGCAGGGGATATTCGTGTATTACCTCGGTAGATGAACAACATGTTGGCATTTTATATGAAAGCAGTCAGGCGGATATGGTCTTTCAAAAGATCGCATTAAGCGAGTGGTTGGAAAAATAGTACATACAATTACAAATAAAGATGAGTTATAAAAAAATAAAATCGAATGCATTGAAAGCGGGTGTTTTTTTACTCGTATGGAGCTTCAGCATACATGCTGCTTTTGGGCTTATTAAACTTCCTGCTATTTTTCAGGATGGCATGGTCCTTCAGCAAAGCACAAAAGTGGCCTTTTGGGGAACTACCGATCCTTTTAAAGTGGTTCAGGTACAACCTTCCTGGGATCAGAAGACTTATCAAACAAAAGCAGATGCACAGGGAAACTGGAATCTAAAAGTAAAAACTCCGACTGCCGGAGGGCCATATACCGTACAATTGAATGATGGTGAAAAACGAGTGCTTCGGGATGTATTCATAGGAGAAGTATGGATCTGCTCGGGACAATCTAATATGGCTATGCCTGTAAAAGGTTTTTCAAAGCAACCGGTTTCTGGGTCTGCCGAATTGATAAAAAATGCGAAGAACCCCAACATTAAACTGTTTCGCATTTCGACCGCCCAATCGCTTTCGCCTTCGCAGGCCTGCGACGCTGTGTGGGAATCAGCTGACGCCGAGACTGTTAGCCTATTCAGCGCTGTAGGTTACCAGTTTGCAACCATGCTACAAAAGCAATTAAATGTGCCTGTCGGGATTATTGAGTCTGCTTATGGTGGCACAAAAGTGCAGGCTTGGATGGAACAGGCGTCTGTACAAAAATTTCCAGAGCTTCAAAAAGAACTTCAAGCAGAAGGCGATAAAAGAACCCCGAAAGGGAAAGTAACTAAAAACACGCCTACGGTATTGTTCAATGCGATGATTAATCCGATACTCGGTTATACCTTTAGGGGCGCATTATGGTATCAAGGAGAGGGCAACCGAACACAAGCCTCCAACTATGCAGCATGGTTTGCTGAAATGGTACATAGTTGGCGTAAACTTTGGGACCAGGGTGAGTTCCCATTTTATTACGTGCAGATTGCACCTTATAAATATGATGGCCAAAACGAATCCGCCTTTCTCCGTGAGGCACAGCTAAAGGCCTTATCGCTCATTCCAAACTCCGGCATGGCAGTCACCTTAGATATCGGCTCGAAACAGACCATTCATCCGCCACAGAAAACGAAAGTGGCCGAACGATTGGTTAATTTGGCCTTATCCAAAGTCTATGGTCAATCTCATATAGATACAGAAGGCCCCTTATACAAAGGAATGAAAACCAAAGGAAACGTCGTTACCTTATCTTTCAAAAATACCGCCGAAGGACTTACTTCTTCTGGAAAGGAATTAACGAATTTTGAAATCGCTGGCGCCGATAGTGTATTCCACCCCGCAGTAGCAGAAATTTCAGGAAAAGATCGGATTATAGTCAGCAGTGAAGCGGTTCAACATCCAATTGCTGTGCGATATGGGTTCAAAGACTGGGTTGTGGGAGACCTCTATAATACTGCAGGTTTACCTGCTTCTTCTTTTAGAACCGATGATTGGCCACAATAATTTAATAAAAACAATATAATAATAACAACAATATATGAAAATTGAAGGACTAATTGCCGCAACTTTTACGGCTTATCATAAAGACGGTTCGTTGAATCTGGACATGGTGCCTGCTTTGGTAGAAAAATTAATTCAAGATGGTGTGACAGGTGTATTTATATGCGGCACGAACGGAGAGGGACCAAACTTGACTATAGAAGAACGAATGAGTATTGCCGAAAAATATGTACAAGCTGTTCAAAAACGCATACTCGTTTTGGTACATGTGGGGCATACCTCTATTGCCGAATCAAGACGGCTCGCAGCACATGCCGCCCAGATAGGTGCTGATGCGATTTCTTCGGTAGCTGCCTTTTATTTTAAGCCGAATTCTGTTCAAAATTTAGTCAACAGCATGGCCGAAATTGCCAGTGCTGCGCCTCAATTACCCTTTTATTATTATCATATACCTACGTTAACGGGAGTTGGTATGGATATGCTCACTTTTCTTCGTCTGAGCGAAGATAAAATCCCAAACCTAGCCGGCATTAAATATACCGCTTCCACCCTATTCGAATACCAAGCTTGCCTGAATTACAAGAACGGAAAATACGATATGCTATTCGGCTTCGATGAAATGTTATTACCAGCCTTATCAGTAGGGGCGCGAGGAGCTATTGGAAGCACCTATACATATGCAGCACCTCAATATCTGAAAATTATCAATTATTATCATGAAAATAAACATGAGGAAGCCCGCGCAACACAATTACGATTAATAGAGATGGTGCAATGCTTAACAAAGTTTTCACCAATTCCGGCACAGCGGGCCATCATGCACATGCTTTCCTTTGATTTGGGGCCATGCCGTCTGCCCCTAACAGAATTAACAGATACTGAATATAAAGCATTAAGGGCTTGTCTAAAAGAAGTTGGTTTCTTTGATCTTTTAAAGACCAATACACTACAAGAAGTGCATTAAGTCATATTAATCATGAAAAAGAAAGTAATTAACTTCATATTACCCATGTTGTTTTCCACACTTCCATCTTGCGTTGCGCCGCCACAAGAAGCTACATTATTAACATGGGAACAATTGCCCATGCTGCCCGATCCAATCGGATTTGCCGGTTCATTTGTTGGTGTATCCAACGATGTATTATTGGTTGCAGGTGGAGCTAATTTTGGACCCAGTGGAACACCTTGGAATGGAGCAAAGAAGATTTGGTATGACCAGATTTTTGCATTAGAAAAGCCCAATGGTAAATGGAAGATGGTTGGCCGGCTTCCTCAACCGCTAGGTTATGGTGTATCTCTTTCATGGAAAGATGGATTCATTTGCATTGGAGGCAACAATGCTTCCAACCACTATACCGATGCATTTATTTTAAGGTATGCCGCCGACACGATTGCTATCGAACATCTGCCTCCTTTACCCAGTTCAAATGCCAACGCTTGCGGAGTGCTTATTGGCGATACAATCTATATTGCTGGCGGACAGGAAAGTGCCGATTCCGGAACAACAAAAATCTTTTGGGCCTTAGACTTATCAGCTACCAGCAGAAAATGGCAGGCTCTCCCCACGTGGCCAGGTCCTTCACGTATGCTTGCAATAGCGGGTGCCCAAAAAGATGCATTTTACCTATTCGGTGGAACAGAATTGGTAGCTACCCAGCAAGGGAATCTGGAGCGCAAATTGTTAACTGATGCCTATCAATACCAACCCGAACAAGGCTGGATCAAGTTAGCCGATTTACCCGAACCCATCGTGGCTGCACCTAGCCCCGCATTTACTACAGAACAAGCAGATCTATTGATTTTTGGTGGAGATAATGGAAAATACATCAAAGAAAATGATCGCTTGCAGGCAAAACACCCGGGGTTTTCTGATAAAATATGGGCCTATCATTCTTCAAATAACTCTTGGTCGCTTGTTGGCTCTATACCAACAGATAAAAAACAAAATGCTATTACACATCCGAATGCCAGTACTTGGGCGCCCGTTACTACACCGTTAACCATCTGGAATGGATCTGTTGTGTTAGCAGGTGGGGAAGTTCGTCCAGGTACTAGAACACCTCGTGTGCTTACCGTGTCTTTTAAGAAAAAAGATTAACACCCCAAAACATGGCATCAGAATAATGATTTAGTAACATGGTTATGTATAAAAAAAAGATCTGTTTATTGTTACTAGTTGTAGGCATTCCAGCTTCTATTATATCGAAAAGATGTCTGGCTGGCCAAAACGAAAAAAATTGGTTTCAGGAGATGTTTATAGCCAATACAACGACTGATAGTGCACATTGGAAAGATGTAAAATTTAACCAAATGTGGGATGAGCTCCGGATTCGATACCATAATCCAAAAGCAATGCTACAAATGAGTTGGGAAGAGCGCGATCAAATCTGGCAAGAAGCACTATCTGGAAAACCAGATAAGTTTTCTGTTTTAGCAGGAAGATACAAACGCGCTTATATCATCTCTTGCCATGAACGTGGAGTCAAGCCACAAGTAATTGATACGGCATTACATCATTTAGCCGATGTCATTAAAGTAAGAAGCATCTATTTGAATTCCAGAGCGGCAGAGTATGTCATACTCACGCCCAAGCCTCCCCAAAAACCACAAATAAACAGTGTGGAAATATATGGTGTAAGACCAGGAAACGAATTGATATATCGCATAGCAGCTACTGGCGAACGTCCCATGCACTATACCGTAACCGGGCTTCCGGAAGGATGTAAATTTGATGCCACATTCGGTGTAATTAGAGGAAAAATTACTAAAGAAGGCATTTATTCATTGACTATATCGGCTCAGAACGATTTCGGAAAAGCAAAAAAGACCATTAAGCTGGTTGTGGGGCCATCTATTGCCCTTACCCCTCCTATGGGTTGGAATAGTTGGAATTCCTTTGCCTGTAATGTAACAGCAGAAGACATTCAGAATACAGCTAAACAATTTATAAAAACAGGTCTCGCAGATTATGGATGGACATACATCAATATAGACGATTGCTGGATGAAAGTACCGGATATAGCAGCGATGCCAGAAGAAGATAAAGCCATACGTGAACCCTACTATCAACAGGGAGTGGATTTTCGTACAAAAACAAAAAAAGTCCGTTTTAACGAACAGGAATTAACCGGAGACACCCGCAATGCCCAAGGAGATATCTTAGCTAATAAAGATTTTCCAGATATGCGCGCTTTGACCGATTACTTGCACCAATACGGATTTAAAGCGGGACTTTATACTTCGCCGGGGCCTTTAACATGCCAACGCTACGAAGGCAGCTATGGGCATGAGCATGCAGACGCTCAACAGTTTGCAGCGTGGGGATTTGATTATCTGAAGTACGACTGGTGTGGTTACCGGACCATTGCACCAAAGCCGAGTTTAAAAGAAGTGCAACATCCTTATGAATTAATGGGACAAGCGTTAAGACAAGTAAAACGTGATATTGTTTATAGTCTTTGTCAATACGGAATGAAAGATGTATGGAAATGGGGAGCGTCGGTGGGAGGAAATGCTTGGAGGACAACCGGTGATATTCGGGATAATTGGAAAAGTGTATCCAATATTGGCTTCAATAAGCAAACCGGTTTAGAGTCATATGCTGGCCCGGGGCACTGGAACGACCCCGACATGCTTGTTGTTGGATACGTAGGATGGAGTCAGCATTTACGTCCTACTTATCTTTCTCCCAATGAACAATATACCCATATTTCCTTATGGAGCCTCCTATCTGCGCCTTTATTGATCGGCTGTGACCTTACCCGTTTGGATGACTTTACTTATGGATTGCTGTCCAACGCAGAAGTTATTGCCGTTAATCAGGATGTATTGGGTAAACAAGCAGCTAGCGTTATCACGAATGATCAGATACAAGTTTGGTCCAAGTTATTATCAGACGGCTCATTGGCTGTTGGAATATTCAATTTAGGTGAAACCCCCGTTCATTATCAATTGTCTTTAGCCGATTTGCAATTATCTGGAAAGCACCATATCCGCGACCTATGGAAACAAAAAGACATAGGAGAAGTTAATAGCTCATTTGCTGTCAACATTAATCGGCATGGTGTGAAATTGCTCAAGATTAAGTAATTTCACTGTATAGAATTGGAACGGGTTAGTTGTCCATGACATGTTGTATGGATATGTGGGTTGTCATCCAGAACGAAGCCTTCGTGGAGTGAAGTCCCTTATATGTTCAGAACTATTTAAGATTCCTCGTAACCTTGGGATGACAACCACGCATTGGTAAATTTATTAAGGAAAGATGCAATTAGGCAGATCTAAAGTCCTCCAACCGATCAAAATGAGGTCGGAGGTGATCAAGCATGCCTTGATTAAACTCTTCTTTGGTGCCATGCTTTAAGATTTCTACTAAATCGAGGTGGCTCACCGCACCGCGTACAGGTTTATCTTCCATGGCCGTAACGTAGCCAAAAATAGGCAGTAACATTTTTTGGAATCGGCGTAGGGTATCATTACCGGTCATCTCA
>Ga0182744_1001313_pt1 | contig 21839 bp, 24 predicted proteins | sample eDN3rd30CKraftMG_FD_128525 | JGI IMG/M metagenome (GOLD analysis project Ga0182744, IMG submission 128525) | Enriched Miracle-Growth compost microbial communities from Emeryville, California, USA - eDNA 3rd pass 30_C Kraft MG (version 2) (version 2) ...
CGCGATGATCTGCACCAGCTTGTCCGGGTCCGTCTCGTTGATTTCGATGTCGAACACGTCGATGCCCGCAAACTTCTTGAACAGCACCGCCTTGCCTTCCATCACCGGCTTGGAGGCCAGCGCACCGATGTTGCCCAGCCCCAGCACCGCCGTGCCGTTGGTGATCACCCCCACCAGATTGCCCCGGGCCGTGTAGCGGAACGCATTGCGCTCGTCGGCCGCGATCTCTTCGCAAGCCGCCGCCACCCCCGGCGTATACGCCAGGCCCAGGTCGCGCTGGGTGACCAGCGGCTTGGAGGCCGTTACAGATATTTTCCCCGGGACGGGATGCTCGTGATAATCCAGCGCCGCCTGCCTGTCTGCCGTATTCATTTCTTCCTCGCGCTTGTGCCGGCGATGCGCCGCGCCCCGCTGGCGCCCGTCATCGCAGTTTTCTCATCAGTATATGGTCAATACATGAGGGAACCATTTTGAATTAACATGGATACATTAGTTTTTCTTTATACATGCCTCATATATGGATGCTTTTCTGCCCGACACTGTCGCGGTAAAGCTCGTCAATCGCCTGAAAGTCCGCCACTTGGCTTTGCTGCTGCAAATCCAGGAACATGGGTCTTTGACGCGGGTGGCTGAGCATATGTCGACCAGCCAGCCCGCCGTCACCCATGCGCTGGCGGAACTGGAAGACATGTTCGGCACGCGTCTGTTCGAGCGCTCCGCGCGGGGCATGGCTGTGACGGAGCAGGGAGCGGTCGTACTAGACCGCGCCCGCGCGATGCTCAACGATCTGGGCTCGCTGACGCTGGACATGGAAGCGGTGGCCGCCGGCCGGGAAGCCCATTTGCATGTGGGCGTCACGCCTTTCGTCTCCGGCCAATTGCTGTCGCAGGCCATACAGCGCGCCGCGCTGGACTCGAAGTCGCTGATGATCACCCTGCACGACGGGACCAGCGCCCAACTGCTGCCGCGGCTGCAGGACCACACCCTGGATCTGTTCGTCGGGCGCGCCGTCGCGACAGTGGACATGGCCGGCGTGCAGCATGAAGTGCTTTATCATCAGCCGCCCCGCCTCATCGCCAGCCGCCGCCTGACGGCCCGGCTGGCGCGCGCGCGCCTGGACTGGCCGCTGCTGCGGGACATGGACTGGATACTGGGCCCGCGCCACACCGCAATACGCAATCAAGTCGTCAACCTGTTTCTGCAGGCCGGCCTGGCGCCTCCCCTGCCCATCATAGAAACTCATTCGGCGAAGTTGATAGGCGAAATGATTGCGGCCAGCGACCGCTGCGTCTCCATCGTGCCGGCCGACATCGCCGAAGAACTGGCGCGCGTCGCGGGCGTCGCCATCGTGCCCTATTCCTTCGAATGGACTTTGCCGCCCATTGCCTTGTTCACACGGTCCGAAGGACGGCCGCGCGAAGCGGGCGCGCGTTTCGCCCAGGCTTTGCGCGCAAGCCTGACGGCCACGGGCCGCAGCGGCCATGCGGAATAAATCGGCCGCATCCCTGGAGGCGGCCTTCCTTGCCGCCCGCTATACCGTCCATGCGCCCTGCGGCGACATCATGCTGAAAATAGGCCGGCATAGCGCCGGGCTGGCTGCCTTGATGGCGGCCAAGGGCTGGAATTCGCTGGCATTGATCACCGCTTACAACCCTCACGCCCGCCCGCGGGATGCACAAGCCAATGCATTTGCCCAGGAAGATTTGCGGCAAGCCGCGGAGGCGCTGGGCCTGCCTTGCCTGGCCGGCTGCAATAGCGCCCCCGACGGCGGCGAGCCTGTCGAGCCGACCGTGGCCATAGCGGAAATATCCTTGGCGCAAGCACAGGCCTTGGCGGCGCGGTTCGGGCAATTGGCGCTTGTATATGCAGATGCCGGCGCCATCCCGAAGCTGATCTGGGTCTAGCGCTGCATTACAAATAGATACCATTGACTGCTGCGGCAGAAATGGAAGAAGTTCGCCTCGATTGCGGCTGAAAACCCATGGACATAGAAGAAATTAATCCTAATTTAGCCTTATTTGAAAGGAGAAGGGCGAATTTGCGGTATTGCGGATGCCACGCAGCCGGCCTACCATGGCGCATCTTCGCAAGACGGGCGGCGCCGGCGCCTGTGCCACACGCATGTCTTGCGCCGAAGCACATCAAAGAACCAAGACGCTCGCATCGTGACCCAGATCATAGAACTCTCCGCGCCATCGAGCCGCGGTAGCACAACCGGCAGAAGTTCAAACAATGCAGGCCTCGGGCCGGAAGCAGGAGCCCGCCAAGCCAAACCGGGCGAAGCCAAGGCCCAGCGGGAAAAAATCGGCCGATCAGAGCCCAGCTGGACCATCCAGTCCATACTGGAACTCTATGAGCTGCCCTTTCTGGATCTGCTGCTGCAAGCGCAGGCGCAGCACCGCCTGCATCACCAGCCCAACACGGTGCAGCTTTCCAGCCTGCTATCGATCAAGACCGGCGCCTGCCCCGAAGACTGCGCCTATTGCCCCCAATCCTCCCGCCATGACACCGGATTGAGGAGCGAAGCGCTGATGCCGCTGGACGAGGTGCTGGAAGCCGCCAGGAAAGCCAAGGAAAACGGCGCCCAGCGCTTCTGCATGGGCGCCGCCTGGCGCTCTCCCACCGCGCGCCAGGTGGATGCGGTGGCCGAAATGGTCGCCGCGGTCAAGGCCCTGGGGCTGGAAACCTGCGTCACGCTGGGCATGCTCAAGGACGGCCAGGCGGAACAGCTGCGCGACGCCGGGCTGGATTATTACAACCATAATCTGGACACCTCGCCTGAGTTCTACGGCAATATCATTTCCACAAGACACTATCAGGACAGGCTGGACACCCTGGAGCGCGTGCGCGGCGCGGGCCTGCATGTCTGCTGCGGCGGCATCGTCGGCATGGGTGAATCGCGCCGCGACCGGGCCGGTCTGATCGCGCAACTGGCCAATATGTCTCCGCCGCCCGAATCCGTTCCCGTGAACAACCTGGTCAAGGTCGCCGGCACGCCGCTGGACCACGTCGCCGATATCGACCCCTTCGAGTTCGTGCGCACGATCGCGGTCGCACGCATCACCATGCCCGCATCAGTGGTCCGCCTTTCCGCGGGGCGCGAGCAGATGGACGATGCGCTGCAGGCGCTGTGCTTCATGGCCGGCGCGAACTCCATATTCTATGGCGACCAGTTGCTGACCACCGCCAATCCGCAGGCTGCGCGCGACCAGCGGCTGCTGGGCCGCCTGGGCATGTCGCCGGTGGAGGCACCGCGGCAAGAGTCCGAACAGACGCAGCTCCATGCAGACTCCAGGGCCTGCAGACGCTAGCAACGCCTCGCAACACAACACCCTTCCCGGACCCTCCTGAAACATCATGTACACACTGATCATCAGTATCGCCTGCAGCGTGGCCGTATCCGTGCTGCTCAAAATAGCCCGGCGCCAGAATATCGCCGTGGACCAGGCCATCGCCGTGAATTATGTGGTGGCGGCCACGCTGTGCGCGGTGCTGCTGCAGCCGCACCCTTCCAGCCTCATGAGTCCGTCCACGCCCTGGTGGGTGTTGATCGCCCTGGGCGTCCTGTTGCCCACCATCTTCCTCGCCATGGCGGCAGCGGTCCGGCACGCCGGCATTGTGCTCAGCGATGCGGCGCAAAGGCTGTCCCTGTTCATTCCGCTCATCGCCTCTTTCGTGCTGTTCGGCGAAGCGCTATCGGGCAGCAAGCTGGCGGGCATCGCCATCGCGCTGACGGCGCTGGTCTGCCTGCTGCTGCGCCCGCGCACCCAGGACGGCTCGGGCGACACCGTCAAAGCCGTGCTGATGCTGCTGTCCGTCTGGGTGGGCTACGGCACCATAGACATTCTGTTCAAGCAAATGGCCAAGAGCGGTGCCGCCTTTTCCAGCAGCCTGCTGGTTTCCTTCGTGCTGGCGGGCATACTGATTTTCGCTTACCTGATCGCCCGCCGCAGCGTATGGACGCGGCGCAACGTGCTGGCCGGCGTCGTGCTGGGCCTGCTGAACTTCAGCAATATCTATTTCTACATTCGAGCCCATCAGGTCTTTCCGCAGAACCCGACGCTGGTGTTCTCGGCCATGAACATCGGCGTGATATCGCTGGGAACGCTGGTAGGCGCCGGCTTCTTCAAAGAAAAGCTATCGTGGGTCAACGCCCTTGGGATAGTGCTGGCCGTTACCGCCATCATTGTTCTCATTCCCCGGTGACGCCTCGGGGGCCGGCGGCGCCGCAGCCTGTTCGGGCGCCGCAGCGTCCGGCTGGCCTCCTGTCGTAGCAGCGGCTTGCGCAGGCTCGCCGCCCAAACCGCCACCGGGGCGCGCCGCCGGCCCGTCTTCTGAATTTTCCGCCTGCACAGGCGGAACGTCGTCTTCGACCGGCTCATGCGAGACATCGCGTTCTATGTCGACGCGGGGATCCAGCGCGATGACGACGTTGGAGCTTTGCAGGCTGTCCGACATCGGCACGAAGTGCGTGGGCGCATCCTGGCTCAGGTGGGCGCCGGTGACGCGCTGCGGCCGGATCACAGCCACCAGCACCGCCGCGCAAATGGAAATGAAGACGAAATACATGCTCGCCTCCAGTTGCCGCATCATCAATCCCGCAACCAATGGGCCCACACAGGCGCCCACGCCATACACCATGTACAGGATGGCGCTCAAGCCCACGCGGCGTTCCTGGTCGACATTGTCATTGGCGAAGGCCGCGCCCAGAGGATAAAGCGTGAACTGCAGGGCGCCGAAGGCGCAGGAAAACGCCAGCAGCGCCCAGAAGGGGAATATCCACCAGCCCCATAGCGGCACCGCCAGCACGAAGAGAATGGAGGCGTTGACCCGTATCAGGCCGACCCGGTTGATGCGGTCGGCCAGCCAGCCCAGCGGCCATTGGGCGAGCAGCCCCGTGGCGACGGATGCCGCCAGGAACACGGCGACCTGGCTGTTGGACAAACCCTGCTTGAGCGCATACACCGGCGCCAGGCCATAGAAGGCGCCGGTCAGCAGGCCGGCGATGAACAGCACCGTCAGGGACAGCGGCACCCGGGACATGTAGTACTTGACCTGTATGGGCGCAGGCACCTGCAGCGCGGGGTGCAGGCGCCCGGTCAAGGCGATGGGCACCAGGCACAAGGCGGAACACATGCCCGCGAAAATCAGGGGCTGATGGTTCAAGGTGGGAAATAGCGTCAGCGAGAGCTGGCCCAGCACCGTGCCGGTGCTGGAACACACCATGTAGAAGGCGAAAACGCGGCCGCGCTGGCGGTTTTCGGTTTGCTCGTTCAGCCAGCTTTCCAGGACCATGAACTGCGTCACCATCGCGATGCCGGCGATGAAGCGGAAACCCAGCCAGGCCCAGAGGTTATCCACCAATGCCAGCACCAGCACCGTAATGGTGACGATGGCGGCCGTGGCGGAATAGGCCCGTATATGGCCCACCTGAATGATGATTTTGTGGCCGATGCGGGCGCCGAAGACCAGGCCCAGATAATACACGGCGATCAGGCCGCCGATCCATAGCTCCGATACGGACTGCGCCGTAAGACGCAAGCCCATATAGGTATTGAACAGGCCCGACCCCACCAGCAGCAGCAAGGTCGCCAGGTAAAGCGAGAAAAACGCGCCGATTGTTTGCGCCATTGCCGGCATCGGGGACTACTTCCTTTTCATGGCGTCAGCCCAATTGCGACAGCAGGGTCTGGGCGTCGCTGACTTCGAATTGCCCGCTTTTTTCGATATTCAACTGCTTGACCACCCCGTCATCGATAAGGGCGGAATAGCGTTGCGAACGCGTCCCCATGCCGCGCGCGGACAGATCGACCGTCAGGCCGAGCTTGCTCGTCCATGCCGCGCTGCCGTCGGCCAGCATGCGCACGCGGCCGTCCACGCCCTGGTCACGGCCCCAGGCGCCCATGACGAAGGCATCGTTCACCGCCACGCACCAGATTTCGTCCACGCCCTTGGCCTTGAGCTGATCGTGCAGCTGGAGGTAGCCGGGCAGATGCTTGGACGAGCAGGTGGGCGTGAATGCGCCCGGCAGCGCGAACAGCGCGATTTTCTTGCCGCGCACCATATCGGCGACCTCGAAACTATTGGGCCCGACGGCGCAGGTTTCCGTGGCCGTTTCGATGAACTCGCTCAAAGTGCCGTCAGGCACCCGATCACCGATTTGAATAGACATAGCGCTCTCCGTTTGCAAGTGGATGGAAAAAAGAAAAAGGCGCGGCAGCGGCGCCCGCAGCAAAGTTTGTATCATACGACGGGCCGGCCGCGGCCGCTGCCTTGGGCAATTGCGTATATGATAGGGTCATTGTCTACCACAGCCTTATGATGATGAGCAGTTCCAATAACGACGTGTCGCTCAGCCACCTGGACGCCAGCGGCCAGGCCAATATGGTCGATGTCAGCGGCAAGGCCAGTACCCAGCGCTGCGCCATCGCCGAAGGGCGCGTGCGCATGAGCCCGGGCGCCTACCGCCTGCTGTCCGCCAGCGCCAACGCCAAGGGCGAGGTCCTGAATACCGCCCGGATAGCCGGCGTCATGGCGGCCAAGCGCTGCGCCGACCTGATTCCGCTCTGCCATACCCTGCCGCTCAGCTTCGCCGGCATAGAATTCACGCCCGACGACGCGAGCCACAGCATAACGATCCGGGCCACCTGCCGCAGCGACTATAAAACCGGGGTGGAAATGGAAGCCATGACGGCCTGCAGCGTGGCGGCGCTGACCATTTACGACATGTGCAAGGCGGCCGACAAAGGCATTGTTCTCGAGGAAATAAGGCTGCGTTACAAATCAGGAGGCAAAAGTGGCGAATGGCGCAACGATTAAAGTCCTGTATTTCGCGCAAGTCGCCGAGCTGACGCAGCGGCGCGAAGAGGACTGGCCCCTGGACCAGCCGGTGCGCGGCGCCGACTGGCTGGCCGCGCTCGTCCGGCGCTACCCGCAATTGGCCCCCGCCGGCCGCTTGAAGCTGGCCGTCAACCAATATCACGTCGCGCCCGATACGCTGATCAGCCCCGGCGATGAAGTCGCCGTATTCGAGCCCGTCACCGGGGGTTAGCATGGTCATTGTCCAGCACGAAGACTTCGACGTCGCGGCGCTGCTGGCCGGCCTGCGCGAGCGCACGGCCGGCAGCGCCGGGGCTATCGTCACCTTTACCGGCTATGTGCGCGACTACGCCGAAAACGCCGCCACCGCGAGCTTGTTCCTGGAACATTATCCGGGCATGTGCGAACGCGAGATCGAATCGCTGTGCGCCACGGCGCAGTCCCGCTGGCGGGTCCAGGAATGCTTGGTCGTGCACCGGGTGGGCGAATTGCGCAATGCGGAGCAGATCGTTTTCGTGGCGGCCGCCAGCGCCCATCGCGGCGATGCATTCCAGGCCTGCGAATACATCATCGACGCCCTGAAAACACGCGCGCCCTTCTGGAAGCGCGAAACCCTGGCTTCCGGCGAGCGCTTCTGGGTGCAGCAGCGCGACGCCGACGCCGACAAGACCCGATCATGGGAACAATCTTCCAGCACACGAGACCATAAATGAGCAAAGCCGATCCCAACGCCGCTCCCATTTCCCTGCGCTGCGCGGTACTGACCATTTCCGATACCCGCAATGCCGACAACGACACCTCGGGCGATTACCTGGCGCAAAGCCTGCAGGCCGCCGGGCATCGCTGCGAAAAGCGCGCCATCTGCAGCGGCAACCTGTACCAGATACGCAAGCTGGTCAGCGACTGGGTCGCCGATGACTCCATACAAATCATCCTGACCAACGGCGGCACCGGCTTTTCACACCAGAAATCCACCGTCGCGGCAATATCCCCCTTGCTCGACCAGGTCATTACGGGCTTCGGCGAACTGTTCCGCCAGCTGTCCTTCCAGGACATCGGCAGCTCCGCCCTGCAGTCCGACGCTTTCGCGGGCGTCGCCAACAATACGCTTGTCTTTTGCATGCCCGGCTCCACGGGGGCCTGCAAAACCGCCTGGGAAGAGATCATCCGCGAACAACTGGACAGCACCCACTCGCCCTGCAATTTTGCCAGCCACTACAAGAATGCTTGATTTCGATACCGCCCAATCACGTCTCGCCTCTGCCGCAACGCCCCCCAGTATCGCCGAAGCCTGTGCCTTGCATGAAGCCCACGGCCGGGTGCTGGCGCAGACTTTGTTCGCCACGCTGGACTTGCCTCCGGCCGATAACAGCGCCATGGACGGCTATGCGATCCGCCTTGCCGATTATGCGCCCGGCAAGCGCCTGCCCGTGCAGCAGCGCTGCTACGCAGGCCAGCGGCCCGACGCCTTGCTGCCCGGGCATGCCATACGCCTCTTCACCGGCAGCATTCTCCCCGATGGCGCCGATGCCGTGGTCATGCAGGAAGACGGCAACGAAACGGACGGCGGCTTCGAGATCCAGCGCCCCCCGGTTCCGGGCCAGCATATCCGGCGGCGCGGCGAAGACGTGCGCGAAAACGGCCAGCTGCTGGCCAAGGGCGTAGTGCTCGGACCCGCCCAGATCGCCCTGCTGGCCTCGCAGGGCTATGCGGAAGTCTCCGTCTACCCGCGCCTGAAGGTGGGCATACTGACGACGGGCGACGAGCTCGTGCAGCCCGGCCAGCCGCGACCCGCCGAGCATATCTACAATTCCAACGGCGCCATGATGGCGGCGCTGGCCCGCAATGTGGGCGCCGACGTCGTCCATGTGCTGCATGCGCTGGACACCTCCGAGTCGCTGCACGATGCATTCGGCCGGTTGCTGCAGGACTGCGACCTGGTGCTGACCGTAGGCGGCGTATCGGTAGGCGAAAAGGATTTGGTCAAGCCGGCCATCGAAGAGCTGGGCGGCGCCATGGATTTATGGCGCGTCCGCATGAAGCCCGGCAAACCGGTCGCCCTGGCCAATGCGGGCGGCAAACCCATAGTCTGCCTGCCCGGCAATCCCGTTTCGGCCTTCGCCGTCTTCACTTTGCTGGTCACGCCGCTGATGCGCTCCATGCAGGGGCGCGCCGTGATCATGCCGCCCGTGCAGTATGGCCGCCTGGCTGCACAGCGGCCCTTCCACGATACGCGCGAGGAATTCCTGCGTGTCCGGGCCGAGTACGAAGCGCAGGGCTTGCCGCGCCTGCTGCCTTATCCCCAACAGGGCTCCGGCATCATCAGTTCTTTGCCCTGGGCGACCGGGCTGGCGCGCATCCCGGCCAATACCGCCGCCGAAGACGGGACGGTCGTCGGCTACTACGATTTGCAGTACTGGCTGGCCTGAACCAGGTCTTCGGGGGTGTTGACATTGAAGAAGGCCTGATCGCCGCCGCCGAAGACCACGGCAGCGGCTCCGATGCGTTGATGCCACCGCTGCACCTTCCTGTCTCCGCCCAATAGATATTGCCGCAGGCCGCCGGCAAGGCTGGCATGCGCCAGCATGCACAGGGGATGCACCTTGCGTTCATCCCCGGCGCCGCGCGTACAGGCATAGGCGGCCAAGGCGCCGGCGCTCTCGACAGTCTCAGCCAGGCGCGCGCCCAGATCGGCCGGCACGGCGCAGACATCCACGGGCATGACCAGCAGCCAGGGCGTCGCCATGGCGCGCAGCGCGGCTTCGATGCCGGCCAGCGGGCCCAGGTCCGCACCCAGCGCGGGGTCATCGGCAATGACCCGGCCATAGCGCGCATAACGGTCCTGGCAGCGATTGGCGCTGACCAGCACCCGCTCCACCTGCGGAGCCAGGAATCGCCAAGCATGGTAGGCCAGGGTATGGCCGTTCAGCAGCAGCAGGCCTTTGTCCACCACGCCTTCGCCGGCAGGGATCCAGGACGGCGCGCCCCGCGCATGCCGCCCATCGTGGACATGGCCTGCATCTGCCGGCACGTCCGTCGCTTGCGCGCGCGCCGGCCCCTGCATGCGGCTGCTGCGGCCGCCGGCCAGTATCAGCCCGGTAAGCGAAGCGCGCTCGATCGCCATCACCCGCCGATATAGCTCATTTCGATTTTCTTTTTCGCGGCAAAGGTTTCGCGGCCCCGCTGTTCGGAGTAATGGTCGCTGCGCCCCGCCCATATGCCGGCCATGCGCGCGCCGATTTCATCGTCGCTGGCGCCTCCTCGCAAGGCCGCGCGCAAATCGTAGCCTTGAGTGGCGAACAGGCAGAGGAACAGCTTGCCCTCCGGCGACAGCCTTGCGCGCGTGCAATCGCCGCAGAAAGGCTGGGAAACGCTGGTGATCAGGCCGATTTCCCCCGCCCCGTCGGCGTAGCGCCAACGCGACGCGACTTCACCCCGATACGTGGCCTCGGCGGGTTCCAGGGGATAATGGGCCCCGATGCGTTCCAGTATCTGCGCGCCGGTCATCACTTCGGCCATGTTCCAGCCATTGGTGCTGCCCACGTCCATGAACTCGATGAAACGCAAAATGTGGCCGGAATGGCGGAAGTGTTCCGCCATGGGCAGGATCTGGCTGTCGTTCAAACCCTTGCGCACCACCATGTTGACCTTCACCGGCGCGAGGCCCGCCTGCGCCGCCGCCTCGATACCCTGCAAGACCGTCCGGACGCTTACCCGGCTGTCGCTCATGCGTTCGAACATGCGGTCGTCCAGAGCGTCCAGGCTGACGGTGACCCGGTTGAGCCCGGCATCCTTCAGGGCCCGCGCCTTCTTCGCCAGAAGGGTGCCGTTGGTGGTGAGGGTGAGCTCCAGCGGCTTGCCCTCGGGGGTACAGAGGCCCGCCAGCATGGCCACCAGTTTTTCTAAGTCTTTGCGCAATAAAGGCTCGCCGCCCGTAAGCCGCAGCTTGCGCACGCCCAGTTTGGCGGCGATGCCGGCGACCCGCGTGATTTCCTCGAAGCTGAGCAGCGCCGCATGCGGCATGAACGGGTGATTGGCATCGAAGATCTCGCGCGGCATGCAATATGTGCAGCGGAAATTGCAGCGATCCGTGACCGAAATGCGCAAGTCCCGCAAGGGCCTGCGGCGGGTATCGAGCACGGGCGCGCTCGTATGGAAAATCACTTTGCTCATGATTGAATCATATACCCCTTGCGCGAATTAAGGAGCATATCGGCGAGCTCGTCGCCGAAGGCTTCCGAAAGTGTCTGGACCTGGCCCAGGCAAGCAGCATCGTAACCCACCAATTGGGAAACATAGGATTGATAGGCGGGGCCGTTCATCAGGTCCAGCAAGCGGCGCATCTGCGGCGCTTCCATGCTGTCGCGGTGGGCCGCAAAGAAGTACCTTTCCTGCACCAGGGGAATGAAAGACAGGCCGCAGCGCCATGCGGCCGTCTCCACGCCCATGCCCACATCGGCCATGCCGCTGCCTATGTGCGCGGCGATCGCCATGTGGGTGAATTCGCTGTTGTCGTAGCCCTGCACCTGCGCCGTGTCGATATTCAGGCGCTTGAGCATGAATTCGACCAGATAGCGGGTGCTGGAGCCGATCTGGCGGTTTACGAAACGCACGTCGGGCTTGACCAGGTCCGCGATGGACGCAATGCGCTTGGGGTTGCCGGGCTTGACGAACAGCCCGGTGTTGCGCACGGCCAGGTGGATCAGGATGTGCTTGTCCGGGTCCAGCCATTCCGCATAGTGCTCGAGCAGCGGCCGGGCATATTCGCCCACCGGCACCTGGAATCCGGCCAGGTCGCATTCGCCGCGGTCCAGCGAAGCCAGCGCTTCGATGGCGGTGCGGTAGCGCAATTCCAGCGGCGACATGTCCATGCCGTTGGCCAATTGCAGCAAGCCTTCCACCGCGAACCCGTGGCTGGCGTGCAGGCGCAGGCGCTGCTGGCTCTGCGGATACAGGCGCTCGAGCTCTTCCTGCAGTTCCGAGGCCATGCTTTCGAGCGTGGGAGTCAGGCGCGCATCCAGGCGCCGCTTGGCCCAGATCAGGTGCTGGCCGAAATTGGTCAGCTTGGTGCCCTGGCGGCGCGACGTTTCGATCAAGGACGTTTCGAATTCCTGCTCGGCCTTGCGCAAAATGCCCCAGGCGTGCCGGTACGACATGCCGCAAGCCTTGCAGGCGCCGGCGATATGCCCGGTCGCGTCCACGGCGGCCAGCAGGCGCAGCACTTCGCTCAGGGGCACTTCGCCGCCCGCCGCTTTTTCCAGCACCCACTCCGAGCTGAGGCGCGCCTTGAATTTATATGACATGACCATCTTGCGTCGTTCAGCTCCGGCCGGCGGGCCGGGCTCGTGCACCGATTCCCATACGAGCGGCTGCCTTATATGTCCAATTTTTCCTATTGATGGAATGAGTTATAGGCGGTAGATTAACCCAAATTCCCATAAATATATATGTGCAGGCCTGCATATAGAACACGCCCAGGCAAGCCTTACCGCACTCGCAAGGATAGCGTCATGCACACGCCCCCAGACACCACCGGGCCCTGTCCCGCCGACGAAACCATACAGCAGGCCGCCGAGCGCGCGTTGCTGCGCCACCAGGGGCAAAAAGGCAATCTGCTGCCCGTGCTCCATGCCATACAGGACGACCTGGGCCATATACCCGACGACGCCGTGCGCATCGTCGCGCAGGCCTTGCAGCTATCCCGCGCGGAAGTGCACGGCGTCGTCAGCTTCTACGCGCACTTTCGCAGCAAGCCGGCGGGCGCCACCGTGCTGGAAGTCTGCCGCGCCGAGTCCTGTCAGGCCATGGGCGGCGACGCCCTGGCCGAACATGCCAAGCGGCGCCTGGCTTGCGACTTCCACGCCACCACCGCCGACGGCTCCGTCACCCTGGAACCGGTCTATTGCCTGGGCCTGTGCGCGCAATCGCCCGCGGTCATGGTCAATGGCCAGCCCCATGCCCGCATGACGCCGGAAAAGCTGGACCGCCTGCTGCAGTCGCAAGGGGTATAGCCATGGCCAGGATATTCGTGCCCAAAGACACCGCCGCCATTGCGGTAGGCGCCGACGCGGTCGCACAGGCCATCGCCAACGAGGCGCAGGCGCGCGGCGCGGACGTGCAGCTCGTACGCAACGGTTCGCGCGGATTGCTGTGGCTGGAAACGCTGGTGGAAGTCGAAACGCCCGCCGGCCGCATTGCCTACGGGCCGGTGGAAGCGGCCGACGTCCCGGGCCTGTTCGATGCGGGCTGGCTGTCCGGCGCGTCCCACGCGCTGTGCCACGGTCCCACTGAAGACATTCCCTATCTGAAAAACCAGGAACGGCTCACCTTCGCCCGGGTCGGCGTCATCGATCCCTTGTCGCTGGACGACTATGCCATGCACGGCGGCTTCCAGGGCCTGCGCAAAGCGCTTTCCATGGAACCCTCCGCCATCGTCGACGAAGTCGTCGAATCCGGCCTGCGCGGCCGCGGCGGCGCCGCCTTCCCGACCGGCATCAAATGGAAAACCGTGCTGTCCACGGGCGATGTGCAGAAATACATCGTATGCAATGCGGACGAAGGCGACTCAGGCACTTTTTCCGACCGCATGCTGATGGAGGGCGACCCCTATGCCCTGATCGAAGGCATGGCGATCGCCGGCCTGGCGGTGGGCGCAAATTATGGGTATATCTATGTCCGGTCGGAATATCCCTTTGCCATCGCCGCCCTGGAAGCCGCCATCGGCCTTGCGCGCCGGGCCGGCTGGCTGGGCGCCGACATCCAGGGCAGCGGCCGCGGCTTCGACCTGGAAGTGCGCCGCGCCGCCGGCGCATACATCTGCGGGGAAGAAACCTCTTTGCTGGAAAGCCTGGAAGGCAAGCGCGCCCTGGTCCGCGCCAAGCCGCCGCTGCCGGCCATCCAGGGCCTGTTCGGCCGGCCCACCGTCATCAACAACGTAATCTCGCTGGCCAGCGTCCCCATCATCCTGTCCAAGGGAGCGGCCTACTACCGGGACTATGGCATGGGCCGTTCGCGCGGCACCCTGCCCTTCCAATTGGCCGGCAACCTCAAACACGGCGGGCTGGTGGAAAAGGCCTTCGGGCTGAGCTTGCGCGAACTGCTTTACGATTTCGGCGGCGGCAGCGCCAGCGGCCGGCCGCTGCGCGCGGTGCAGGTCGGCGGGCCGCTGGGCGCCTACCTGCCGGAATCGCAATGGGATGTCCCCCTGGACTATGAAGCCTATATCGGCATTTCGGCCATGCTCGGCCACGGCGGGCTCGTCGCCTTCGATGACACGGTCGACATGGCCAAAATGGCAAGCTATGCCATGGAATTCTGCGCCATCGAATCCTGTGGCAAATGCACGCCCTGCCGGATAGGCGCGGTACGCGGCGTCGAGGTCATAGAAAAGATACGCCGCAACCAGGCGCGCGAGCAGCAAGTGGAACTGCTGCGCGACCTTTGCGATACCATGCTGTCCGGCTCGCTGTGCGCGCTGGGCGGCATGACGCCCTACCCTGTGCTGTCCGCGCTGGATCACTTCCCGGAAGACTTCGGTCTGGAGTCCGCCAACGCTGGACAAAACGCCGCCGCCAACGCGCCCATCGCCTAAGGAAGATCATCATGCTGGAAACCATCATCAAGCGCGAACGAGATTTCGGCACGCCCCCGTCGGACAGCACCGAACTGGTCCGCGTCACCATAGACGGCACGGAAATCGACGTCCCCGCCGGTAGCTCCGTCATGCGCGCCGCCGCGGAAGCCGGCATCAACATCCCCAAGCTGTGCGCCACGGACAGCCTCGAAGCTTTCGGCTCCTGCCGGCTGTGCCTGGTGCAGATCGAAGGCCGGCGCGGCTATCCCGCTTCCTGCACCACGCCCGTGGAAGCCGGCATGGTGGTCTGGACGGAAACCCCCAAGCTGCATGAATTGCGCCGCAACGTCATGGAGCTTTATATCTCGGACCACCCGCTGGACTGCCTGACCTGCCCGGCCAATGGCGATTGCGAGCTGCAGGACATGGCCGGCGTGGTCGGCCTGCGCAATGTGCGCTATGGCTTCGACGGAGCCAACCATCTCGCCGATCAGACGGACGACTCCAATCCTTATTTTTCCTATGATCCTTCCAAATGCATCGTCTGCAGCCGCTGCGTGCGCGCCTGCGACGAAGTGCAGGGCACTTTCGCGCTGACCATCACCGGGCGCGGCTTCGATTCGCGCATCACCGCCGGCCAGAACGACAGCTTCCTGGAAAGCGACTGCGTATCCTGCGGCGCCTGCGTGCAGGCCTGTCCGACCTCCACCCTGATGGAAAAAACCGTCATCGAGCAGGGCCAGGCCGAACATTCGGTGATTACCACCTGCGCCTATTGCGGCGTGGGCTGCGCCTTCAAGGCCGAAATGAAAGGCCAGCAGGTGGTGCGCATGGTGCCCTGGAAGGACGGCAAGGCCAACCGCGGCCACTCCTGCGTGAAGGGCCGCTTCGCCTGGGGCTATGCCACCCACGAAGACCGCATCCTGAAGCCCATGATACGCGGCGATATTTCAGAACCCTGGCGCGAAGTGAGCTGGGAAGAAGCCATTGCCTATGCCGCGTCCGAGATCAAGCGCATACAGGCCAAGTATGGCCGCGACTCGGTGGGCGGCATCACCTCGTCGCGCTGCACCAACGAGGAAACCTATCTGGTGCAGAAGCTCGTACGTGCCGCCTTCGGCACCAATAATGTCGATACCTGCGCCCGAGTCTGCCATTCGCCCACCGGCTACGGCCTGAAAACCACGCTGGGCGAGTCGGCCGGCACGCAGACCTTCGATTCCGTCATGCATACCGATGTGGTCATCGTCATGGGCGCCAACCCCAGCGCCGCCCATCCCGTGTTCGCCTCGCGCCTGAAACGCCGCCTGCGCCAGGGCGCCAAGCTCATCGTCATCGACCCGCGCCAGATCGAACTCGTCGAGTCGCCGCACATCAAGGCGGATTACCATCTGCCCGTCAGGCCCGGCACCAACACCGCGCTATTGACCGCCATGGCGCATGTCATCGCCACCGAAGGGCTGATCGATGAAGCCTTCGTCGCCGAACGCTGCGAAACCGCCGCCTTCGAACAATGGCGCGACTTCGTTTCCCGGCCGGAAAATTCCCCCGAAGCCACCGAAAGCGAAACCGGCGTGCCCGCCGGGCAGGTGCGCGGCGCGGCGCGGCTGTTCGCCACGCAGGGCAATGGCTCCATCTATTATGGCCTGGGGGTGACCGAGCACAGCCAGGGCTCCACCACGGTCATGGCCATCGCCAACCTGGCCATGGCCACCGGCAACCTGGGGCGCGAAGGCGTGGGCGTGAACCCGCTGCGCGGCCAGAACAATGTGCAGGGCTCCTGCGACATGGGGTCCTTCCCGCACGAATTGCCCGGCTACCGCCACATTTCCGACGACACGGTGCGCACCCAGTTCGAGCAGGCCTGGGGGGTAGAGCTGCAGCCCGAGCCCGGCCTGCGCATTCCGAATATGTTCGACGCCGCCCTCAGCGGTTCCTTCAAGGGCCTGTACTGCCAGGGCGAGGACATCGTGCAGTCGGATCCCAACACGCAGCACGTGGCCAAAGCGCTGATGTCCATGGAATGCATCATCGTGCAGGACATCTTCCTCAACGAAACCGCCAAGTACGCCCACGTCTTCCTGCCGGGGTCGTCCTTCCTGGAAAAAGATGGCACTTTCACCAACGCCGAGCGCCGCATATCCAGGGTGCGTCAGGTCATGGCCCCCCTGGCCGGCAAGGCCGATTGGCAAGCGACCTGCGACCTGTCCAATGCCCTGGGCTACCCCATGCACTACCGGCACCCCAGCGAGATCATGGACGAAATCGCCCGCCTGACGCCAACCTTCGCCGGCGTGTCCTTCAAGAAAATCGACGAGCTGGGCGGCAGCGTGCAGTGGCCCTGCAATGAACAGGCGCCCGACGGCACGCCCATCATGCACGTGGACGAATTCGTACGCGGCAAAGGCCGTTTCATGATCACCCAATACGTGCCCAGCGACGAACGCAGCACCCGCAAGTACCCGCTGCTGCTGACGACCGGCCGCATTCTTTCGCAGTACAACGTCGGCGCCCAGACGCGGCGCACGCCGAATCTGCTCTGGCACGACGAGGATCTGCTGGAAATCCATCCGCAAGACGCGGAGGACCGCGGCATACGCCAGGGCGATATGGTCGCGCTGCAAAGCCGCTCGGGCGAAACCGTGCTGCGCGCCGATGTCACCGAAAGAGTGCAGCCGGGCGTGGTGTACACCACTTTCCACTTCCCGGAATCGGGCGCCAATGTGGTGACCACCGACGCCACGGACTGGGCCACCGACTGCCCGGAATACAAGGTGACGGCGGTGCAGGCCCGGCGGGTCACCGAGCCCTCGCCATGGCAGGCCAAGTGGTCGCGCTTCAGCGATATGCAGCTTTCTTTGCTGGCGGCGCGCGAACGCGGTGACGCTGGCCTGGCAGCCAAGCCCGCGGGCCAGGCGGATCCGGGCTCTCGGAAAGCCGCTCCCGTGCCGGTGGAGGCCTCATCACAATCCGTGCCTGTGCCGGCGGAGGCTGGCGCGGCCGGCATCGGCGCAGCCGGCGTAGGCGCGGCCGGCGTAGGCGCGGCAGCAGCCGGCATAGCCGCCGTGGCGGCCACCGCAAGTGCGGCGACAGACGTCGGCCGAGAGGGCTCCCCCGCCGAATGCCCGGCGCCTGTGTTGAACGCCCAGGACTGAAGGCCGGATCATGAACTTCCCCGGCCGTGCGCCCGCGCCGCCAGCGCCTCTCGCAGATGCTGAAACCGATTTGCCGGCCCAGCGCAGCGGGCCGGCAAGCCTGCGGAGCTATACCTCGCACCCGGTATGGCGCGCCAACGCGCAGCAGGCGGGCAACGCCGGCGCCGGCCGCGCGGATCGCGGCTCCGGCGACGGCGACCACGCCTATGCCGGAACCACCGATGCCGGCCGCGCCGATGCCGGCCGCGCCTACGCCGGCTGCGCCGAAACAGATCTGATTGCCAGCGAGATACCGGTGGCGCTGGAATTCAACGGCATCAGCCACGCCACGCTGCTTGCCACGCCTTGCGACCTGGAAGACCTGGCTTATGGTTTTTCCTATACGGAAGGCATCATCCGGTCGGCGCGCGACATCTACGGCATGGATGTCATGGAAAAGCCGTCCGGCATCGTGATGCAGGTGGAAATCGCCAGCGCCCGCCTGCACGAGCTCAAACTGCGACGGCGCAACCTGGCGGGGCGCAGCGGCTGCGGCCTGTGCGGGCTGGAAAGCCTGGACGAGGTGCGGCGCAAGCTGCCCGCCCTGCCCGCCCCGCCCGAATGTTTTTCACCCGCCGCGATTACCCGGGCGGCCGGAGAGCTGCTGTCCAGGCAGGCTTTGCACCAGGCCACCGGCGCCACGCATGCTGCCGGATGGGCGGACAAGGAAGGCGCCATCCAGCAGGTGCGCGAGGATGTGGGCCGGCATAATGCGCTGGACAAATTGATCGGACACATGCTGCGCAATGCCGTGCCGCCGCAAGGCGGCCTGGCGATGATTTCCAGCCGCGCGAGCTTCGAAATGGTGCAAAAGACCGCCGCAGCCGGCATCAGCGCGCTGGTGGCGGTATCCGCCCCCACGAGCTATGCACTGCAGATCGCGCATGAGCTGAATGTGATGCTGGCCTGCTTTGCCCGCGACCGCAACTTCACTGTGTACAGTCACCCCGAATATCTAGGGCCTGCCGACAGGCCCTAGACAACCCCCGGAGCCCGCTTTGAACAATATCGAGCATCTTATCCGCCTGGCCAACCGCATAGGCGCGTTCTTCGAGGCCATGCCCGACCGCGCCGAAGGCATGGAGGGCATAGCCAATCACATACAGAAATTCTGGGAGCCGCGCATGCGCGCCGCGTTGCTGAATTTCTTGGCGACCAATGCCGACGGCCGCCTGGGCGATACCGCGCTGAGCGATATCGCGCTGCAGGCCATTACCCAGAACAAAGACCGCCTGACCCCCCGGAAAGCGCAGGCCTAGCGCTTGTCAAAGAGGTTTCAATCAGAAGTTTCCTTGACGCGATACACCAGCACCGCCGTCTTGGCCAGGCTGAGCACCTTGATGGTGACGCTGCCCAGCAGCAGGCGCGACAGGCCGCTGCGGCCATGGCTGCCAATGAAGATCAGGTCGCAGCCTTCTTCTTCGGCGGCCTGCACCAGGCCGTCGGCCACGTTGAAGTTGGACACCGCCCTGCCCTTGGCCTTGACGCCGGCCGTCTCGGCGCGGTCGAGCACGGCCTTCAGGTATTTCTGAGCCTGTTCCTGCGCAGTCTTGTCGTAGTCTTCGTCCGTAATGGCGTAGGCGGCGGCCATGCCGTCGAAGCCGACCGTGGCGGCGAAAGGCTGCGTAACGTACAAGGCGACGATTTCAGCGCCTATTTCCCGAGCAAAACACACGCCTTTGTTGGCGGCCTGCGCCGACAATGCCGAACCGTCGGTTGGAATGAGTATTTTCTTGAACATGGTGTTAGCCCTGTTGGTGTTAGCCCTGTTGGTTTGGGAGATGGCACCAGCTTACCTGTGATTTAACGGAAAATATAGCTAGTACATACACTGGTACTTGACGCGGATCAAAGCGACGAGGCGGCCTTGAACAAATTGGCGCAGCGCGTGCCCGTGCGGCAATAGGCCAATATGGGCGCGGGCAATTCGTCCAGCAACTGCGCAAAGCGGACCACGTCTTCCTGGGTCATGGCGCCGCTGATCACGGGCTGGTATTCAACGGCCAGGCCGGCCGCGCGCGCCGCCGCCATGACCTCTTGCGAGCCTGGCTGATCGGGGCCGCCTTCCAGGTCGGGCCGGTTGATGATGACGCTTTTGAAGCCGGCGTCGGCGACGGCCTGCATATCGTCCGCCGAAAGCTGCGGCGCCACGGAAAACGTATCGGTCAGGGAATGGATGGGGACAGACATTTGAAGCTCCTGCAATCTATACTGGAAACTGTAATCACTCAGGAAAATAGTATGGCCTGCCATCGTGGCGCGCAAGTCCCCGCCGATTTCCCCCATCCTTCCAGTTCCGCCGATTCAGCAGGGCTCATCGATCCCGTCGATCAAGCGACGGACGCCACGGCCGGCCGCGGCCGGGTCCTGGTCCGGGATGCCACGCCGCAAGACATGGCCGCCGTCCAGCGCATCTATGCCCATCATGTCCTTCATGGCACGGCCACTTTCGAAGAACAGCCGCCCACCGTGGAAGACATGCTGGCGCGCCGCCGGCATGTGGTCGAGCTGGGCATGCCGTATCTGGTGGCGGAAGCGGACGCGGAGGTGGTGGGCTATTGCTACGCCGCGCCCTACCGCCCGCGCATCGCCTACCGCTACACCCTGGAGGATTCGATCTACCTCGCGCAGGGCCGGGCGGGCAAAGGCCTGGGCAAGGCGCTGCTGGCAGAATTGCTGGCCCGCTGCGAGCGCGGCCCCTGGCGTCAAATGATCGCAGTCATCGGCGGGAACGAAAACCAGGCTTCGATCAATCTGCACCGCGGCATGGGGTTCACCCACGTCGGCACGCAGCCGGCCACAGGCTTCAAATTCGGCCGGTGGATAGATGTGGTCTTCATGCAAAGAGCCCTGGGCTCCGGCGGCAGCGCCCCGCCATCGGATTTGCCGTGAACCGGTAAATGCCTGGACGCCGGTGCGAAGCGCCCAGGCCTGTCGACCGAAGCGGCTCCGCCGCGATACAGGACATCTTTGGCGCGCTGGCGTGGCTTCGCCGTAAGCCATGAAGCCCGCAGCGAGACCCGCGGTCAAGGCGCCAATTGCAGCCCGAAGCGTTCCAGCCACCCTTGCATGGCGGCGCTGCTGAGCACCTGGAATTCCGCGAGCCGCTGCGGGCCCAGGCCATCGCCCGGCGACTCGGCCGCGGCGGGATGGCACATGATGGCGTCGCCCTCCCGCGCGCGCGACAGCCATTGGCGCAGCAGCGCAGCATAGGCCTTTTGCCCGCCCCTGAAATCATAGACACCCAAAAAACCGCGGTTCAATGGCCAGCCCGCCTGGCGCGCCAGTCGGGTGAAACGGGCGGCGCCCAGCGCTTCTATCGTATATGCCTTGAAGCGCAATGCGGCCGGCAAACCCGACAGGTCGCCGCGGCGGGTACTGCGCAGCCAGGGGCGCCGGTCGCCATAGCGGCGGCCGATCTCGTCCAGCAGGGCCGTGCGTATCTGGGGAAACTGGTGGACGTGCTGATGGCCGTCGATAAAGTCGGGCGGCCCGCCTATGGCGTCTTCGAACAAATCGAGCTGCCGGGCGATTTGCGCCGCCACTTGCGGCCGGCGCAGGCGGCGCGCCCAGGCATGCAGGATGAGGGAGCCCACGGGCAGGTACAGGCCGGGCCGCCCCATGGCTTCGGTGAAATTCAAATGCAGGCCTATTTGCAGGCCGGAGGCGCGCAGCGCATCCGCGCCGGCGATGAAGTCGGGCCCTTCGACCAGGCAGCTGCTGGCATTCAAACGCCCCAGCTCGGCCAGATGTAAGATGCCGTCGTTGATGGCGGCGTTCATGCCAAAATCGTCAGCGCAAACAACAATATGTTTTTTTTTGACTTCGGCCACGCGGCCCCCCGGAAACGACAACGATGCGGAAACTGGTAAAGCAACTGGCCTGGTTCATCACGGTGGGCTGCGCCGCCGCGGCCACCCACTGGATCGTGGTCGTCGCGGCCGTATCGGCCTTGGGCATGGCCCCATTGATCGCCAACGTGGCGGGCTGGCTGGTGGCCTTCGGCGTATCGTTCGCAGGGCACTACCAACTGACCTTCAGGCATCACCACGCGCCGCTCGCCCGGGCGGCGCGCAGGTTTTTCGCCGTATCGGCGCTGGGCTTCGGCGTGAATGAGCTGGCCTATGCCTGGCTGCTGAACGCCACCGCCCTGCCCTATGACGTGCTGCTGGCCTTGATCCTTATCGCCATAGCGGGCATGACTTTTATTTTAGGGCGTCTTTGGGCGTTCCGGCGCAAAAGCTGAGCTCTTC
>Ga0182744_1001314_pt1 | contig 21808 bp, 20 predicted proteins | sample eDN3rd30CKraftMG_FD_128525 | JGI IMG/M metagenome (GOLD analysis project Ga0182744, IMG submission 128525) | Enriched Miracle-Growth compost microbial communities from Emeryville, California, USA - eDNA 3rd pass 30_C Kraft MG (version 2) (version 2) ...
AGGTACGCCTTTATCCATTGCAATGCGAATCATCTGGTCTGTGATACCCTGCTCATAAAAAGTGGAGGTAGAACCATCTGTGTTAAACATTAACCGATCATAAGCTTGGATTCCTAAACGATTCATATCATCAAGTATTTCTGGCAAATCAGGACGAATCGATGAATATCTCAGTGAAACCATATATCCCTGCATCAAACGGTTATACACTTCTTCTCCCGTCATGGCCTCATGGTCACTATCTGCGCCTAATAGCATCATTTTGGCTAATGTTTTCTCCGATGCACCCGGAAAATGTCCTTCAATCTGTTTGCGCATCCGTTTCGCTTCTTGAATCCAATGAAGCATCATATCATCGCCATCTAACAATTTTGGCCAGCCCGTTAATTCTCCACCTTGCAGTACAGCGTCATGCTCAAGCCACGATTTAATATTGCTATGTGAAAAAACATCTTCTTCATTCATGATTTCCGTTTGTGAATCAAATCTGCACCACCAGAACATGGTCGTTGGAATTGCACGCAAGTCTTTCAATAAAGAAAACGCTTCCTTTTTCTTTAAATGCATAATCAATGACATGTTGTCATTGATTATTGTCGTAGTTCCAAATTGAGATGCATAGGCCGCCAGAGTATGGGGATTATATAATTGATAAGGATGGGCATGCGGCTCGATATAGCCTGGAACAAGTATTTCATTTGTGCAGTCAATAATTTCACAGTTTTCCGTTTGCTGCGGCAAATTCTCACCGACATATACAATCCGATCTTCATATATCCAAATATTCGCGCGCATCCACTGGCGAAATGTTTGATTTAAATACAAGGCATTTTTTAACAATATAGTTGGTGAAGTTTTTCCATCTAAAACGGATACATGCATGCGCAAATGTTTATTTTTCCATCGATAACGTTGTTCGAGCATACGATACCCTCCCTTTCTTAGAAGCTATATATCTAGTATAAATCCTTATTTAAAAGTAAAGAAAGCCCTTACAATAATTGATTTACTTTATACTAACATATTTTATTGTTTAACGCATTAAAGAAATGGCAATTACCATAAAAATCTTGTGAAGGAGTGAACGTAATGAATGTAACTAAAAATATTGGGATTTTAAATGCATTAATTAGGATCACCATTGGGCTCACTGTTCTTTCTTGGAGCACTGCAAAAATGGTGAAGTTCCCTTGGAGAGACTCTTATTTGTTCATAGCTATTTGCGGGGCGATGAAGGTTGCGGAGGGAATTGTTCGATTCTGCCCGGTAACGGCTCTATTTGAAAGATATCAGGAAATGGAAAAGCAAGCCCCGCTTGCCCTCGGTGATGGTTCAGATTCAGATAACATCGATACTGAACAAGTACTGCCGTATAATCCCTCTTAAATAAATGGCGTCTTTTTTAAAGAAGCGCCTGCATTATTGCTATTCCCGCCCTTCTACTCGCAATTTTGGAGTTAACGGTAACGAATAGCCGCCATTCGTGCCCCTTCTCCTCTACTTTTGGAGTTCACGGTAACAAATAGCCGCTATTCGTGCCCATTTTCCTCAACCTTTGGAGTTTGCGGTAACGAATAGTCACCAATCGTTATCCTACATTCAAAAGCAAGGGTAACGATTAACCGACAAACTAAAAAATAGGGCTGACCGCAGTTGGTCAGCCCTTGAAAGGAAGGTAATGAGTGATGTTCTGGGAATACATACTTGATATGTCGTTTGTACTTATCAGCCTTATTGGTGGTATCGTCGCACTTCTTTTTGTATTTATCCGCCGGTCTAACAAAAGACGCGCTCGATAGCCTTAGAGCCGATATCCTTTCGGTAGAAAACTCCGTCACAAGATAATTTTTCAAGCTCTCGGTAAACAGCACCTTGCGCTTCCTTTAAGCTTACTGCCTTTACACCAACTAGGAGAACTCTGCCTCCAGCACTTTCAAATTCACCTAATTGATTTTTATTGGTTCCTGCATGGAAAGTATAGACCTCATCGGAGAAGTCTCCTAACCCTTTAAGAACTGCACCTTTTTCATACGTTTCAGGGTAACCCTTGGCAGCCACAACAACACCAACCATTGATTGTTCATCCCAAACAAGCTCTGGGGTGCCTCCAGCTAAAATGTCTAAAATGGTCTGAACCAAATCAGATTTTAATCTTGGTAAAATGACTTGTGTTTCCGGGTCTCCAAAGCGGGCATTAAATTCAATTACCTTAGGACCCTTTTCACTCGCAATCAATCCAGCATATAAAATTCCACAAAAGCTTCTTCCTTCTTCAATCATTGCTTTTGCAGCAGGCTTAAGGATCGTTTCAATTGCTGTTTCCACAACTTCATCACCAATATGAGGAACAGGAGAATAAGCACCCATTCCGCCAGTATTTGGTCCATTATCACCATCAAAGGCACGTTTATGGTCTTGAGCAATTTCCAGTGGAATTACAACATCACCATTTACGAAAGCCATAAGGGAAAATTCTTCCCCGCTTAAAAACTCTTCAATGACCACCCGTGATGATGCCTCACCAAACTTTTGGCCAACGAGCATTTCTTCTGCACTCTGTAATGCTTCTTCCAACGTTAAGGCGACGGTAACACCTTTTCCAGCTGCTAATCCATCTGCTTTGATGACGATTGGAGCACCTTTTTCTTCAATATATTGCTTTGCTTCCTCAAAGTTGGTAAATACAGCATAATCAGCCGTTGGAATCTCATACTTTCTCATGATTTCCTTCGCAAACGACTTGCTTCCTTCGATTTCGGCAGCCAGCTTACTAGGTCCAAATACCGCTAGACCTTCCGCTTCGAATTGATCTGCTAATCCTTCAAGTAAAGGAACTTCAGGTCCGATGATGGTAAGGCCAACTGCCTGTTCCTTTGCAAATTGAAGTAACTGTTGATGATCACTTTCAGGAATTAAAACTCGTTCTGCCACATCTTCCATTCCGTCATTACCTGGAGCCGCATAAACCTTCTCAACAAGGGGACTTTCACTTACCTTTTTACACAGTGCATGTTCTCTTCCGCCTCGTCCAATAATTAGAACCTTCACTTATCTCACCTCGTTTTTAGTGTTTAAAATGTCTAACTCCGGTAAACACCATAGCAATTCCGTATTCGTCCGCTTTTTTTATGGAATCCTCATCACGGATAGAACCGCCTGGCTGAATTATCGCCTTAATTCCCGCTTTCGCCGCTGCTTCAACGGTATCATCCATTGGGAAAAACGCATCGGAAGCAAGTGCAGCACCTGCTGCTTTTTCACCTGCTTGTTTTAAGGCAATTTCAGCGGCGCCTACTCTGTTCATTTGCCCTGCTCCAATTCCAATCGTCATATCCTCTTTCGTTACGACAATCGCATTGGATTTAACATGTTTAACTACCTTCCAGCCAAGCTTCAATGCTGCCCATTCCTGCTCCGTTGGCTGTCTTTTTGTTGGTACAGAAATTGTTGCATTTTCTAATGTAAAAATATCCTGTTCCTGAGCAAGCAATCCGCCTTCAATTGTAGTCAGCTTCATTTCTGACTTTTTAGCCTCTGAAAATGGAATCGTTAATAAACGAAGATTCTTTTTTGAGGTTAAGATTGATAGTGCTTCCTCAGTGAAAGATGGCGCAATAATAATCTCTAAGAAAATTTCACGAAGTTTGCCTGCTGTTTCTGCATCTACTTCTGTGTTAAAAGCAATAATTCCTCCAAAGATAGAAACCGGATCGGCAGCAAATGCCTTTTCAAACGCTGTAAAACTATTGGTACCCGTTCCGATGCCACATGGGTTCATATGTTTCACTGCTACAGCAGCAGGTTCGGTGAATTCCTTCACAATCTGCAAGGCTGCGTCCGCATCATTAATATTATTATAAGAAAGCTCTTTACCATGAAGCTGCTGTGCATACGCAATGGAGAAAGTAGAGCCAAGTGGCTTTTTATAAAAAGCAGCTTTTTGATGTGGATTTTCACCATAACGAAGGTGCTGCTTCAATTCATATGTAACCGTTAAGGTTTCAGGTGTTTCTTCTTGTGCAAGCTCTGTCATGTATTCAGCAATTAAGGCATCATATGCGGCAGTATGGCGGAAAACCTTCGCCGCAAGCTTCCTGCGTGTTTCCAATGTAGTTTTACCATCAGCTTTTAATTCCTCAATTACCTTGTTATAGTCAGCTGGGTCTACCAACACTGTTACATATTGATGATTTTTTGCTGAGGCACGTAACATCGTTGGGCCGCCGATATCAATATTTTCAATCGCGTCCTCTGTTGTGACATCCGGCTTGGCAATGGTTTCTTGAAAAGGATATAGATTTACACAAACCACTTGAATAGGATCAATGTTATGTTCATTAAGCTGATTTTGATGCTGTTCGTCATCATGTTTTGCAAGCAGGCCGCCATGAATGAACGGATTTAACGTTTTTACACGTCCTTCTAATATTTCTGGAAAGCCGGTTACTTCACTCACTCCGAGGACAGGAATTCCTTGCTCTTGAAGTGCTTTTTTCGTTCCGCCCGTTGAAATAATTTCGAATCCTAAGTTGACTAATTCTTTAGCAAAATCAGAAATACCATTTTTATCAGAAACACTAATAAGTGCGCGCTTTTTCGTCACTTTGAACTTCCCCTCTCGTTAACAGCATTTGCAGGATGGATGGATAAAGCTTATGCTCAATCTTTTGTATTTTCTTTTGCAGACTTTCTCTTGTTTCCTTTTCACTAATACGGATACGTTCCTGAACAATAATTGGGCCGGTATCCATTCCTTCATCCACATAATGAATGGTAACACCGCTCCATTTCGCTTTGGCAGCCAAAGCCTGCCCAATTGCATCTTTACCAGGAAAAGCAGGAAGAAGTGATGGATGAATATTAACAATTCTTCCTGAATACTCCTTAAGCAAGGTTGGACCAATCAACCTCATATATCCTGCTAGAACAATAAACTCTACACCATAACCTTTTAACTTTTCCAAAATAGCCTTTTCATAGGCTTCTTTGGATTCATATTCCTTCGTATTAAAGGCAAAGGTTGGGATATGAGCGGATTCGGCCCGCCGTACAGCAACTGCTTCCGGTTTGTCACAAACAAGGAGCGCAATGTCTGCTTCTAGCTCCCCAGTTTTCATCACATCAATAATCGCCTGAAAATTGCTTCCACTTCCCGAGGCAAAAACAGCAATTTTTTTCATCGGCGAACACCCAATTTAATTCCTTCTGTTTCTGTTACAACACCTATTTCATAGGCAGCTTCGCCGCATTGTTGTAAATGACTAATGAGACCTGGAGCGATTTCCTTATCAACAGCCATGACCATGCCAATACCCATATTAAAAATATTATACATTTCCTGCGGTTCAATTTGTCCAACAGTTGTGATTAAATTGAAAATTGACGGGATTTCCCAGCTCTTATCAAAAATGTCTGCTCCTAATCCATCCGGGAGCATCCGAGGGATATTCTCAATAAAACCGCCGCCCGTTATATGGGCCATACCTTTTATTTCAAATTTCTTTAATGCTGACAGTACAGGCTTTACGTATATTTTTGTCGGTTTGATTAACTCTTCTCCCAAGCTGCAGCCGAGTTCGTCAACATATTCCGTTAATGCCCAGTTATTAAATACCTTTCGAACAAGTGAATAACCGTTGCTATGAATCCCGCTTGAAGCTAATCCAACGAGCACATTGCCCGGTTTGATAGTTTCACCGGTAATTAACTGGGATTTCTCACAAGCACCCACCGTAAATCCAGCAAGATCGTATTCACTTTCACTATATAATCCAGGCATTTCAGCCGTTTCACCACCGATGAGTGCACAGCCTGCCTGCTCACATCCGTCCGCAATACCTTTTACAATGGCCTCAATTTTTTCAGGTTCAGCCTTTCCGCACGCGATATAATCTAAAAAGAACAAAGGCTCTGCTCCTTGAACCACGATATCGTTAACGCACATTGCAACAGCGTCAATACCAATCGTATCATGCTGGTCGAGCCAAAATGCAATCATCAGCTTGGTGCCTACTCCATCTGTTCCAGATACTAGAACAGGCTCTTTTAGGTTTAGTGCTGATAGATCAAACATTCCGCCGAAACCGCCAAGACTCCCTAATACACCGTTTCGGGCAGTTTTTTGGACATGCTTCTTCATTCTCTCAACAGCCTCATAGCCTGCCTCAATGTTAACTCCTGCCTGTTTATATGCATTTGCCATGATGGTTCCTCCTATTTCTGATAATAATATTGGAGTGTATCTGGATAAATTTCAGTTGGATAATCTCCAGTAAAGCAGCCTAGGCAAAAGCCGTTCGTTCCTTCGGTTTTCATGATTGCTCCGACCATGCCCTCCGTACTTAGGAACGTTAAGGTATCAGCACCAATCAGCTGTCTAATTTCTTCCACTGACTTATCTGAGGCTATTAATTCTTCCTTCGATGACGTATCAATCCCATAGAAACAAGGATTTTTAATCGGCGGGGAACTGATCACAACGTGTACCTCTGTCGCTCCTGCCTCTTTTAGCAGATTTACAATTCGTCTGCTCGTCGTCCCTCTTACAATAGAGTCATCCACCATCACAACTCGTTTTCCTTCAACAACACCGCGGACCGCTGAGAGCTTCATCTTTACACCCTGCTCCCGTAACGATTGTGTTGGCTGAATGAAGGTCCGCCCGACATATTTATTCTTAATTAATCCCATCTCATAAGGGATCCCCGCTGCCTCGGCATACCCTATTGCTGCAGAGATACTAGAATCAGGAACTCCCGTCACAACATCTGCTTCAATAGGTGCTTCTACAGCTAATCTTTTTCCCATATTTTTACGTGCTGTATGAACATTGATTCCTTGGATATTACTATCAGGTCTTGAAAAATAAACATATTCCATCGTACAGATCGACTTCGTGGAATTAAAGGCAAATTGTTCTGAAGACATTCCTTCTTCATTGATAATTAGCAATTCACCAGGTCGGATATCACGGATAAATTCTGCTCCTACAACATCAAAGGCACAAGTTTCCGAAGCAACCACATACGCATCTCCAAGACAGCCAAGCGAAAGAGGTCTTAATCCATGAGGATCGAGAGCAACCATCATTTCCTTCTCAGTTAAAATGACATAGGCATAGGCGCCTTTTAACATCGAAAGGGCATTTTTCACCTGATCCTTCAACTGCGGATAACCACTTCTTCTAATTAAATGAGCTAATACTTCTGTGTCAGAGCTTGTTTGAAATATACTGCCTTGTGCTTCAAGCTGATGTTTGAGGAAATTGGCATTTACTAGATTCCCATTATGAGCAAGTGCCAGGCTTCCGGTTTGAGAATGGAACAGCAAGGGCTGGACGTTCTCATAACCGCCGCCCCCTGCAGTTGCATAACGTACATGCCCAATCGCAGATGTACCTTTTAATTTTTCCATCACGTCCGCTGTGAAAATCTCTGAAACTAGTCCCTCACCTTTCACAACATTTAGCTTCTCACCATTGGATACGACAATCCCTGTACCCTCCTGGCCGCGGTGCTGCAGGCTATGGAGTCCGTAATAGGTAAGCTGTGCAGAGTCTGGATGTCCAAAGACTCCAAACACTCCGCACTCTTCATTTAATCCCTTGATTTCAGCAAGCATGGAATAGCTCCTTTCCAGGCATCCTTCAATTGGTTTACAGAAGCTTCTAATACGGTATTATTATCAGCTTTGACTGTTAATGTTGCAGTTTCATTTACTTCACCAATCAGTTTAGCATCTACTAAGCTTTCAAATTCTGTTTGTTGTTCTTTTTTCACTGTTAATAAGAATCTAGATTGTGTTTCACTAAATAAGGCAGATACTAGATTTCCACTAATGTTAATTTCCGCACCAAGCTGTTCATTTGTAAACAGACTCTCTGCTACTGCCACGGCTAAACCGCCTTCTGATAGGTCATGAGCAGATTGAACCACTCCAGCACGAATGGCTGCTAACACTTGGTCCTGATTTGCTTTTTCAACATTAATGTTTAATTCTGGAGCTTTACCAAAAACCTTTCCATGAACAAGTTTTTGGAGTTCACTTCCGCCGAACTCATCCTTTGTTTCTCCAACTAAGTAGATGAGGTCGCCGTTACTCTTAAAGTTCTGTGTCGTAATGTGATCAAGGTCTGTTACTAATCCAACCATTCCAATTACTGGCGTTGGATAGATGGCAGTACCATTTGTTTCGTTATATAAAGATACGTTTCCGCCAATAACAGGAGTTGCAAGAACCCGGCAGGCTTCGCTGATCCCATCCGCTGACTTTTCAATTTGCCAGAATACTTCTGGCTTTTCTGGATTACCAAAGTTAAGGTTATCGGTAATGGCTAATGGTTCGGCACCAGAGCAGACAATATTACGCGCTGCCTCGGCTACAGCAATTTTCCCGCCCACTTCAGGGTCTAGATACACGTAGCGTGAATTACAGTCTGTTGTCATGGCTAATGCCTTACGTGTGCCGCGGATACGGACTACTGCTGCGTCTGAACCAGGTGATACAACCGTGTTTGTGCGCACCATATAATCGTATTGGTTATACACCCATTCCTTACTTGCGATCGTTGGTTGACTTAATAGCTGTAGAAGTGTTTCTTGCAGATCGGAAACCTGTGGAATTTCCTGTTCCATCGCCTGAAACTCTTCATAATAAGCAGGTACTTTGGATGGCTTGTGATAAACTGGAGCATCTTCAGCTAAGGCATCCACTGGTACATCTGCAACAACTTCACCATGATGAAGTAATCGAAGTTTTTTATCATCTGTTACCGTACCGATTGCAACTGCTTCAAGATCGTATTTTGTGAATAGATCTTTGATTTCCTGTTCTCTTCCCTTTGTAACAACAATCAGCATTCGCTCTTGTGATTCTGAAAGCATCATTTCGTATGCAGTCATACCTGTTTCACGTTGTGGAACAAGGTCTAAGTTCATTTCAATTCCCATTCCTGCTTTACTTGCCATTTCCGCTGAAGAACTTGTTAATCCCGCAGCCCCCATATCCTGAATACCGACAAGTGCATCGGATTGAATCAACTCAAGGCAGGCTTCTAGTAAAAGTTTTTCCATGAATGGGTCGCCCACTTGAACTGCTGGGCGATTTTCATCAGACTGATCTGTTAATTCTTCAGAAGCAAACGTTGCTCCGTGAATTCCGTCACGGCCAGTTTTCGCACCGACATACATCACCGTATTTCCAACACCCTGTGCAAGACCTTTTTTAATGTCTTTATGGTCAATTAACCCAACACACATCGCATTAACCAACGGGTTCCCATCATAACTCGCATCAAATTGTATTTCACCGCCGACAGTTGGGATTCCGATACAGTTTCCGTATCCTGCTATTCCTGCGACAACTTCTTTGAATAAGTAACGCACCCTTGCAGATTCATCCAGTTCCCCAAAGCGAAGTGAGTTTAATAGTGCAATAGGACGTGCTCCCATTGAAAAAATATCACGAATAATCCCGCCGACACCTGTTGCGGCACCTTGATAAGGTTCTATTGCTGATGGGTGGTTATGACTTTCAATCTTAAACACCACTGCCTGTTCATCACCGATATCGACGATTCCCGCACCTTCTCCAGGTCCTTGAAGTACCTTTTCCCCTGTAATTGGGAATTTCTTTAGTACAGGCTTTGAATTTTTATAACTGCAATGCTCTGACCACATAACAGAAAACAAGCCTGTTTCTGTGTAATTCGGTGTCCGGCCAAGAATGTTTTCAACCAATGTAAATTCTTCATCGGATAAGCCCATTTGCTGATAAAGTTTTTCTGTTTTAACTTGTTCTGTACTTGGCTCATGCTTTAACAACATTTGCTTCCCTCCAGCTTCTTACAATCGATTGAAATAATTTAAGTCCATCTGCCCCGCCTAATAACTCATCTACGGCCCTTTCAGGGTGCGGCATCATCCCTAAGACGTTTCCTTTTTCATTGATAATTCCTGCAATATCTTCTAAGCTTCCGTTCGGGTTATCCTGGTAAGTAAAAACGATTTGGTTATTTTCTTTAAGCGCAGCGAGCATTTCTTCATCACAATAGTAGTTTCCTTCACCATGAGCAACAGGAATTGTAATGGTTTCTCCTTCTTTGTAGGCACTAGAAAACATGCTCTGATTGTTCACTACCTTTAACTCAACAGGTTTACAGATAAAGGATAGACTTTCATTTCGCCTCATAGCCCCAGGAAGTAATCCTACTTCCAATAAAATTTGAAACCCGTTGCAAACACCTAGTATTGGTTTCCCTGCTTCTGCTGCCTTTACAACTGCTTGCATGACCTTACTAAAACGCGCAATCGCTCCTGTACGCAAGTAATCACCGTATGAAAAACCGCCAGGAAGTAAGATTCCATCAAATTCATCTAAGCTGTCAGTGTCGTGCCATACATATTCAACCTGTTCACCAAGTTCATCCTTAATCGCATGGTACATATCGACGTCACAGTTAGATCCCGGAAAAACGATGACTGCAAACTTCACTGAGGAACACACTCCTCTACTTCATAACGGTAGTCTTCAATGACTGTATTTGCTAATAGCTTGCTGCAAATCTCATTGATCACTTCATCAAGGTCGCGCTCTGATTTTTCAATCGTTAATTCCATATATTTACCGATTCTAACATCGGATACTTCCGGATAATTTAATGAATGGAGTGAATGAGTTACTGCCTTACCTTGTGGATCTAGTACGCTTTCTCTTAACGTGACATATACCTTTACCTTAAACATGCTGTTTTCCCCCTAATCGAGCTAAAATGTTTTCATATGCTTCTGTTAAACTGCCAAGGTCACGACGGAATACATCCTTATCGAGCTTTTCATTCGTCTTTTTGTCCCAAAGTCTACAAGTGTCTGGTGAAATCTCATCTGCTAGTAAGATGCTGCCTTGGGCATCTTTACCAAACTCAAGTTTAAAATCTATAAGATTAATTCCTAATTCGTTAAAAAAGCTTGATAAAACTGTATTAATGTTTAGTGCTTTCTCTTTTAGAATGGTTAGTTCTTCTTTTGTTGCAATGTTCAATTCGTAGATATGATCAGTAGTTAGTAATGGATCTCCAAGGTCATCATTTTTCAAATAAAATTCAACTAATGGCTTTGTTAATTCTTTACCTTCATCGATTCCTAATCTTTTTGAAAGACTTCCAGCAGCGATATTGCGAACGACAACTTCAAGCGGGATAATACTTACTCTTTTAACCAGCTGCTCTGTTTCTGAAATTCTTTCGATGAAATGCGATTCAATTCCCTGTTCCTTAAGCTTTAAAAATAGCAAACTAGTAATTTCGTTGTTCAAATGCCCTTTACCCGTAATATCTTCTTTCTTTTGCCCGTTGAAAGCCGTTGCCGAATCCTTATATTCAATCAAAACAGTTTGTTCTTCATCTGTACTAAAAATCCGCTTCGCTTTTCCTTCATAGAGAAGTTCTTTCATAAAGAGTGCCTCCTAATTTGCCAATATTGGGAATCTTTTTGATAATCCAGGGGTGCTCTTGCACCCCACTATTTTTTTAGTCGTTTAATCCTAATCGTTCAAAGATGGTATTCACATGCTGAAGGTGGTAGTTGTAATCGAAGCAGTCAGCAATTTCCTCCGCTGAAAGCAGGCTTGTAATCTTTGGTTCCTCTTCAATCAAACCGCGGAAAGGAACTTGCTTTTCCCATGATTCCGCTGTTTTTGGCTGTACAGTATCATAAGCCTCCTCACGCGATAATCCCTTATCAATTAACGCAAGCAGAACTCGTTGTGAGTAAATCAATCCTAGTGTCCGGTCCATGTTACGTTTCATGTTTTCTGGATACACCGTTAGGTTTTTAATGATGTTTCCGAATCGATTTAACATATAATTCAAGGCAATTGTTGCATCTGGTAAAATGATCCGCTCTGCAGATGAGTGTGAAATATCGCGCTCATGCCATAATGGAACATTTTCGTAGGCTGTCATCATATAGCCGCGGATCACACGTGCTAATCCAGTCATATTTTCGGAGCCAATTGGATTACGTTTATGCGGCATTGCCGATGATCCTTTTTGTCCTTTTGCAAAGAACTCTTCCACTTCTCGCGTTTCACTTTTTTGCAATCCACGAACTTCAACCGCAAACTTTTCCACTGAGGTCGCAATTAATGCAAGTGTAGACATATAGTGTGCGTGACGGTCACGCTGCAATGTTTGAGTTGAGATTGGTGCAGGCTGGGTGCCCAGTTTTTCACACACATATTGTTCAACAAACGGGTTGATATTCGCGTATGTTCCCACTGCTCCGGAAATCTTCCCAAACTCAACACCAGCAGCTGCCTGGTTAAAACGCTCCAGATTTCGTTTCATTTCTTCGTACCAAAGCGCAAGCTTTAAGCCAAAAGTAGTCGGTTCTGCATGTACGCCGTGCGTACGTCCCATCATAACGGTAAATTTATGTTCAATCGCTTTGTTCTTTAGGATTTCAATAAAGTTTTCAAGGTCCTTGCGGATAATCGCATTGGCCTGTTTTAATAAGTAAGAAAGTGCAGTGTCAACCACATCCGTTGAAGTTAAACCGTAATGAACCCACTTGCGCTCTTCCCCTAATGTCTCTGATACTGCTCGAGTAAAAGCAACAACATCATGTCTTGTTTCTTCTTCAATTTCTTTAATCCGATCAATATTAAAGGATGCATTTTCACGAAGCTTCTTTACGTCCTCTTTCGGAATTTCACCTAACTCTGCCCATGCCTCACATGCAAGGATTTCAACCTCTAGCCAAGCTTTAAAGCGGTTTTCCTCTGTCCATATTGCACCCATTTCAGGTCGTGTATAACGATCAATCATCTTTTGGCCTCCAAACTTTTTTCTTCCCAAATCAAACTTTTTTCAACTTCTTCAAGGGCAGTCTCAACAGAATCACAAAGAATGGTTACATGCCCCATTTTTCTCTTGAATTTCGCCTCTTTTTTACCATAAAAGTGAACTTTCCAATCGGGAACATTTGTTAAATTATCTAACACATTTTGAACATGCTCTCCTAATATATTAACCATGACCGCAGGCTTTAATAGCTCTGTCTTACCAAGGGGCAGGTTACACACAGCCCTGACATGCTGTTCAAATTGTGATGTTTCACAAGCTTCAATTGTATAATGCCCTGAGTTATGCGGTCTAGGCGCGAGTTCATTTATATATATCTTATCCCCCGCTGATAAAAACATTTCAACCGCTAGTGTCCCTACTAACTCAAATGAATTAGCAAGTTGTATCGCTGATTGAATAGCTTTATCCTCCGCTTGTTTACTAATCCGAGCTGGTGCAATTGTTTGATGGAGAATATTATCATGATGAATATTTTCTCCTATCGGAAATACTGCACTTTCACCATTTGAATTTCTAGTTATAATGACGGAAATTTCCTTCGTAAAAGAAATCCATTTTTCCAAGATACATTGTCCGTTTTCTAAAAGCACTTTAGCTTCTTCAATATCCTGATGACTTTTAAGAACAGCCTGCCCTTTACCGTCATAGCCGCCTCTTGCTGTTTTCAAAACAACCGGATAGCCAAGACGCTCACAATTTTCCTCAAGGTCATTTAGAGAATTAATCACTGCATATGGTGCCACTTCAACGCCTGCATTTACAATTGCTGCTTTTTCTTTTACCCGGTCCTGCGTAATTTCAAGTAAACTCTTCCCTTGTGGTACATATGCTTGATCACACAGCCATTCAAGTGCCACAGCGTCAATATTTTCGAATTCATAGGTAATGACATCACTGACTTCCGCTAGTTTCCTTATACCCTCTAGATTATCATAGTCTCCAAGTACCTTATAATCCGCCACCTGACCGCAGGGAGAATCTTCAGCAGGGTCTAATACAGCAATTCTATAACCCATTGCTTTTGCGGAAAGAGCCATCATCCTTCCAAGCTGGCCGCCGCCTATGATACCTATTGTCTGACCCGGTAAAATTGTTTTATTAGACAAGCAGATCACTACTTTCTATAACAGTCTTTTTAGACTCCAAGCGGACTTGTTCTAATCTATCTTGTACTCTCGAATCATCAATCGAAACAATTTGGGCTGCCAATAACCCTGCGTTCGTTGCTCCTGCTTTTCCAATGGCTACCGTAGCCACTGGGACACCTGCTGGCATTTGTACAATTGATAACAGTGAGTCCATTCCATTCAACGCCTTTGATTGAACCGGAACCCCGATCACTGGCAATGTAGTCTTGGCTGCAACCATACCTGGTAGATGGGCAGCACCGCCTGCACCAGCGATAATCACCTTTATTCCTCTCAGTCTAGCATTCTCAGCAAATTCAAACATTAAATCAGGAGTGCGGTGGGCTGAAACCACCTGCTTTTCATAAGGAACTTCTAAAGTGTCAAGGATTTCACAGGTATGCTTCATCGTTTCCCAATCTGATTTACTTCCCATTATTACCGCCACAATCGGATTCATGTTCTCTCCCCTTTGACTAGCGCAATTAGTATAGAACCTTACGCTTTTCTTACTCTACCAATATAAAAAGCCCAAAACAGAACTTTCCCCAATTTTATAAAATGAGAGAAAGCAGTCTGTCCGGGCTGAAATCGGCACAGTAAAATACCTTAACGTTACGTTTTGGCATTTTCCGCTTCCCCTCATAGTCCAATCATTTACGGTAATTGGGTAGATACTCATGGGCCATATTCCCATTATTATACGAGGGTGTTACGCTATATATTTTTTTGACACCTTTATATTACAATTTACGAGGCAAATGGTCAATAAAAACGAACGATTTTATTTTTTTAAAATATAACGTTCGCTTTTACTCATTGATGACTGCCTCAAAGACTATCTGCCTTCCCACTGGTTCATAGGAGGTTTTACTTCCATTAATTACCTCCTTAAAGATTGGTTTTTCTGTACGCCGAATTGGTTTATACCCCTGCTTTTTAATCCGTTCTAAACAAGCCTCGATGCTTTCATTTTCCAGAACCTCAAATTGCATCTTCTTTTTACTCATGAAAATAACTTCCCTCTTTTCACAGATTTCACCCAAAAACCACCATGTATTGATTTTGGTTCATAAACAATAATGAAGGCTTTTGGATCCAGCGACTTAATCAAGTCATATAATTTCAGTTCAAATTTTCTAGGAGTTAAGATTTGTAAGGCCATCCGATTCCCCTCAAGACCATTCGCCTCCCAGTTTGTTACACCGTAACCTTTTTCTCTTAACACTTTAGGTAATTCTTTATCATATTCTTTTGTAATCACATTAACTGTAATATAGCCTAATGCCAGCTTTTCCTCTATTTTCATCCCAACAATAACCCCAATACCATACCCAATCGCATAAGCAATCAAGTTTTGGATTTCATCAAGATTATTTAAAACAAGCCCAAGACCTAACACATATATAACCACTTCGATCATACTAAGAAAAGCTGCCAGATATCGCTGACCTTTTAACGTTAGAATCATTCTTATCGTAAAAAACGAAACATATACGATGTTGATGATCAGAATAATTGCAACCATTATAAAACCATTCTCTAACAACTGATTTCCTCCTTTACCTAAACTAGCCATTTTAAATGTTGTATTTGTTAGTTTAACCCTTTTTAATAAATTTTTCATTTAAATAAAAAAAGACCTGACATTTGACAGGTCATTGACTAGTATTATTTACCTAATAATGTTAAGTAAAGGGATATCTTTAAGCTCTTAAATCATTGTTTTTCTCAAATTGCGCAAATAGTGGTGCCTGATGAATAAGAAATATATGAACTGTGCAATAAAGAAGCATCCGAGGACTAGCAGCATATCTGCGGCAATGGACACGGTGAAAAAGCTTTGCAGAGCCATAAAGGCGAACACACTGTGAATGATGGCAACAATAATGGGAACAAAGAATAGCAGTACGAGCTGCTGGGTAACAATTTTGTTCAGCTCACCGTCCGTTAATCCTACCTTTTTCACCGTTAAATACAAGCGGCGGTCGTAATCTAAATCTGCATACAGTCGGAAATATAAGAAGCTTCCCGCTGCAATAAAGAAGACCGCACCAATAAGTAGGGCAACAAACAACATCATCCGATACATATTTATTTGTATTTGATAAATAGTACCGCTAACCGCCATGGCATATTTCTTTGGATCGATTTCCTCGGCATCTACGGGGGCATAAGCAGCTCCCTCTTCCACTAAATGACTGCCAATTCCAACCGTTTGTTCAAACTCTTTTGTATAAAAGCCGGTAAATGTGTCGCTTCTAACTTCTGAAAGTTTCTTGTACATTTCGTCACTGATCACAAGACCTTCAGCAAATAAAACTTGATAAGGAAGAACCACATGTTCTGTTTTGTTATTTTGACTAAGCTTAATGTCTTCTTGTTTTAATGTATATGTCTGCGGATCAAAGGTCTCAAGTGCTGAGGTTGACAATGCTAAGCTTTTTGTCCCTGTTACCTCTTTTTCCGTAAACGTATAGCCGGCCATTTCTGATGACTTTTTGTAGTCAGAAAATGCTACAACCGGCAGCCATTGGCGCGCATATTCATCAGATGAATCAGCGACTTCAACAAATTTAATAGTAAATTCAAGTGTAGAATAGTCTATATTCTTCTCTTTTAATTCCTGTTTGATTTGCTGTATGTTTTTCTCATGGCTAGGGTCATCCCCCTTTGCAACATACGTGATAGCTGCAGGATAATTTTCAATAAATTCCTTCTTAAAGACATTCATGGATGCAAGTGTTCCCACCGCACAAAAAGCAACTGTGGAAACAATGGTGACTAGGAAAAACATCCGAGCGTTATCTTTTAAGCGATAGGCCAAACTTGAAATGGTAATGATGTTGGTTTTCTTCCAAAAAACCAAACGATTCTTTTGAAGCAATTTAGTAAGAAACACAGATAGTTGGGTATATAAGAAATAGGTTCCGATAATGGTCATCCCGATGACTGGTAGAATCCGAGTCAACATGTTTTCCAATGTGGTTGTTGCAGCCAGGTAATAACTAGTGATTAATAGAATGGCAGAAAAGATAGAAAGTAGCTTAGAAACTTTTGGCTCTTTTTTTGGTTTCTCTCCTGCTTTGAATAAATCAATTAAATGATTTACTCGAACTAGAAACGAGGTGAATATTGAAATGAATAGGAATAAGACCAAAAAGGCCCCAATGGTCCACCCTAGTGCCTTGCCTGATAGATAGAAAGGAAGTGACTCAATTCCAATCATTCTCGAACCTATCATTAAGAACAATTTTCCTGTGAGGATTCCTGCACCGATCCCCATAATAATGGAAGCCACACCAATCAACATATTTTCTAAAAATATCATCGTATTTAACTGTTTTCTCGTCATACCATGCATCATTAGGATTCCAAATTCCCGCTTCCTAGATTTTAAAAAGGTGCTGACAGAATATAGGACAAATAAAAAGGAAAAAACATACATAATTACTTCAGCCGCTGTCATGATTTGAATCGCAGCACCAGAGGTTACGCCTTTACTAATATCCGGATGAAAGATAAAGAGAGCATAAAAAAAGAAGATCATGACAGAAAAAGCACTGCTTAGAAAATAGGCTGCGTACGTCCGCCTATTACGAAACACATTTCTAAAGGCGAATTGTCGAAAGGTCATGACTGTTCCCCCCTAGCAGTGCAAGCATATCAATGATTTTTTGAAAAAATGCCTGACGATTTTCCCCGCGGTAAATCTCATTATACAGCTGACCATCTTTAATAAAAATAACGCGGTGACAGTAGCTCGCTGCCACTGCATCATGTGTCACCATTAGCGCTGTAGCCCCATCTTCTTTGTTAATCGTTGAGATGGTTTCCATAACGTCCTTAGCTGACTTTGAATCTAAGTTACCTGTAGGTTCATCCGCTAATAATAACGAAGGCTGATGAATAATCGCCCTAGCAATCGCCGTCCTTTGCATCTGACCTCCAGAAATTTCGTAGGTGCGTTTCTTTAGGATAGGATCTATCCCAAGTTTTTGAGCCACATAATTAAGCTTCTTATCCATCTCACTTACTTTTACTCCATCCAGCGTAAGTGGAAGAACAATATTTTCCTCTACGGTTAATGTATCAAGTAGGTTAAAATGTTGGAAAACAAAGCCAAGTTCATGCCGTCGAAACAGTGCTGTTTCCTTTCTATTTAATCGATGTGGATTTTTACCGTTGATCATAATTTCACCAGAACTTGGCTGATCAATGGTTGAAATTAAGTTTAGCAGCGTCGTCTTTCCGCTCCCTGATGGACCCATAATTCCAACAAATTCACCTTTTTGAATTGAAAAATTAATATTTTCTAAGGCTTTATGCGCCACTTTTCCCTCATATATCTTTGCTAATTGTTTTACAGTTAAGATTGACAATACCTTCACTCCTCGCTCTTACTTCTTGTCTTTATTCTAGCTGGTAATGAGTGTTCCTAACCATTTCATTAACTTACAGTTAGCTTACAAGATTGTAAGGTTGACTTAACATGAGGAAGGAGTCAGACATGATTTTTTTAGAAAATAATCCGAACAGTTGTCCCTCTATTCTGCTGAGATTCAATTTCCACTGCGTGACCAAGCTTATCGCATATTTGTTTAACTAAAAAGAGCCCCATACCCGTTGACTCTTGAAAGTTTCGTCCGTTTTCGCCGGTAAAATAGGGATCAAAGACTCTAGGCAAGTCACTCGAAGGGATTCCAACACCTTGATCTTGTATTTCTAATATAACGTTAGCATCCCGCTTAAAACCTTTTAAGAAAATTTTTTGATTCTCTTCCTTTGTATACCTGACTGCATTTGTAATAATCTGAGTTAAAACAAATGAAAGCCACTTTTCATCTGAAGCAATACTTAATCCCTCCTCCATTTGCAAGGAAGGAAACACATGATTACGAATAAATAGTCGTTTCTGATTGGAGGTAACCGAGCGGACCACCTTTTCTAAAGGGAGCACTTCCACATAAAAGTCATGTTCAAATTCCTCTAAGCGGGCTGTATATAACACCATATCTAAACCCTTTTTCATACGATCCAACTCATCTGCAATAGCAGTAAACTTTGGTTCATCCTCATCCTGAATCATTAAATGAATAACAGACAAAGGGGTTTTCATCTGGTGTACCCATTGGTTAATAAATTGTACGTGATTCTTTAGTTTAACCTGATATTGCTGGATATCATTTTGATAAAATCGATATTGATTTCTCAATAATTGATGGACTCCTCTTGCTAAAGGAGCCCCCGAATCTATCTCTAAAGTTTCTTCTAAGGAAGCATGCGGCTCTTCCAAACGCTTGTAAAAGTTTCGATAAGTTACATACCGGAAAACCAAGTATCCTATTAATAAACAGCCACTAAGGATTGCTGCATACAGGATTATAGAATAATTCTGATACCCATCTACCCAAAAAACAAATAAGATGAGAAGCAATTGAACCAGATAGACAAAGATCAGAGACATTTGTTCTCTAATATATAGTTTCAAGAGTGTATCCCCCAATTGGGAAAAAGGCGATAGCCTTGTCCACGAATCGTTTGCACTGCATCCTCAATGGTTAATGCCGCTAGCTTCTTTCGAACACGTGTAATATAAACATTTAATGTATTATCATCAACAAAAACCTGATCATCCCATATCTTTTCAAGCAGCCGGTCACGGCTGACAACTTTTTCAGACTTCCTCATTAATTCTTCTAAAATCCTAGCTTCCGTATGACTAATTTCTACCTTATGATTCTGATAACTCAAGGTAAATCTTTCAACATCCAGTATTAACCCTTCAATATCGATTCTTCGCTCATCCTGAGAACTAGAAAATTCCCCATATGCCCGACGAAGCTGACTATTGATTTTGGCAACCGCTATGTCGTAATCAAACGGCTTTGTGATATAGTCATCTGCCCCATTCTCCAGTGCCATTACTTGATCCATCTTTCCGTCCCGGGCTGAAATAAAAATAATCGGACAGGTCGATACTTTACGGATCTGCCGGCACCAATAATATCCATCAAATTTAGGCAAATTAACATCAAGTAAAACAAGATGCGGCGAAAAGGTTTCAAATTGATTTAGTACAAAATCAAAGTTTTCGACTGACTGTGTATTAAAGCCGAATTTATGTAATTGATCCACAAGCAATGTAACAAGTTGTTTATCATCTTCCACAATAAATATTTTAAACATTCTCTTCTCCTTCAATTAGGAAGTTTAGTTCTTCTATTCAATTCTGATCTGTGTAATTTTTTAAAATAAGTGCAGATATAATTCTATCAAAATTTATAGGAAGAAAAAATGAGAAGAAAATCGGCATATATACCGATTTTTGAAAGTGAGTTAGAACGGGGTATTTAGTTTATATAGGGAGCCTGCTAGTCGGAGGGCCAGGCAGAGTTTCATACCCGGCTCCTCCCCAGAACTATTTATCTTCAATCAACGTATTAGTTAGTGCACCTAATTTTTCAACCTCAACGGTTACAATATCTCCAGGCTTCAGATAAACTCTCTTTTCCCTTGGGTAGCCTATGATAACACCTTCTGGAGTTCCAGTGAGAATGACATCACCAGGTGTAAGAGTCATGTGCTGCGAAATATAGCTGACAATCTCATCTACATGAAAAATCATATCAGATGTATTGGAGTCTTGACGTTTTTCTCCATTCACATACGTTTTTAATTGTAATTGATTAGGATCACCTACTTCATCCGCCGTTACAAGATATGGACCAATAGGACTGAAGTCATCGCATGTTTTTCCAAGTAACCATTGGTTTGTTCTTTTCTGCAGGTCACGTGCCGAGAAGTCATTAGCGGTACAATAGCCAAATACATAATCTAGTGCGTTATCCTTACTTACATACTTTGCTTCCCTACCAATTACTACTCCTAGTTCAACCTCGTAATCCAATCTTTGAGTCACCTTTGGCACGGCTATCTCACATTTATGTCCAGTTAATGCATTATTAAATTTATTAAATAAAATAGGGACTTCTGGGTAAGGGGAATTTGTTTCATCCGCATGCTTGCGATAGTTTAAACCAACACAAATAATTTTGTTTGGCTGCGTTACACAAGGACCCCACTCAATATCTTCTTCATTTATAAGATAATTTATATTACCTTCTGATGGCAGGTTTGCAATATAGTCCTCGAGTGCCGTAATGGCTTCTGTACCACCCTTGATTACTTCCATGATATTTGTATGTACTCGATCATTAGGACTCCCTTTTAGGGCATTTTCAAGGTCAATAATACCTTGCGCTGCCTTTACTCCTAACACATGTTTTCCTTCTTTTTTAATAGCTACTAGTTTCATAGAATCAAGTACTCTCCTTTTTTGCAGTCTTATCAACTGATTTCTCTATCCCCTGCTATTAATCCTTCTTTTTACTTTAATTAGTTAAAGTAATTTTCTAAAATAGGAGTATCAAAAAGGGGTGATTTTGGTTTGGAACTAATCGTTACCGATATCACTGATAATGGGATTGAACGGGCACGAATAGTTGCTATTCATTACCTTTTCTCTATAAACTACCGACTCACGGGCACATTCACTCATACTTTACCGTCTTCTCTATAAATAGCTACTCATGGGCACGATTCACTCCCATTGGTTACCGTCTTCGCTAGAATGATAACCGCAAGGGCAAGAAACACGAACTCATTATACTATCTGCAGCCCTTATCCTTTCGGACAAAATAAAAAACACAACCTATATCAGGTTGTGTTTCAATTTGCCTGGCAACGTCCTACTCTCACAGGGACGCTTGTCCCAACTACCATCGGCGCTGAGAAGCTTAACTTCCGTGTTCGGTA
>Ga0182744_1001315_pt1 | contig 21775 bp, 20 predicted proteins | sample eDN3rd30CKraftMG_FD_128525 | JGI IMG/M metagenome (GOLD analysis project Ga0182744, IMG submission 128525) | Enriched Miracle-Growth compost microbial communities from Emeryville, California, USA - eDNA 3rd pass 30_C Kraft MG (version 2) (version 2) ...
AACGAAGTATTCTTAAGATGGCACATGGTATCATCTCCCGGTTCCACAGGCTTAAAGGCAAAGCATATCATCATTATCGTTAAAATCCACCATTTTTTCATGCGCGCTTTGTTTTTGGTATCCCTAATTGGTTTTTGTCGCTTTGATCTCTGTTCGCTTAAATATTCTCAAACTTAACACAAACAAACTTCCTACCAAAGCGGGAATAATTAAATTTATCAGCCAGATAAATCCGGCAGCACTGACAATGCCCAACGTATTCGTACTAAACAGTCCAAAGACCTTAATACTGATCTCCCCCCTTACACCCAATTCGGCTATGGGGATCGTTGGAACAATGGCTATTAGTAAAAATAAGATACTTACCGACCAAATAGCCTCTTTTAGCGGCATCATTACGTTAAAAAGATAAAACATTAACACATATTGGCCAATAAAAACTGAATACCGGAAAAAAGCCAATAACAATACGCGTAACAAAAGCGCCTTGTCAAACTGCTTTAAACTATCAATCAATAACCGGTGTTTATAGACAAAAGGGATTTTCTCAAACCAGCTAACAAATAATGATATCTTAAAATATAATAAAAGGAAAAATAAGATAAAAACGATAACGGCATATATCAGGGCACGGAGCCAAAATCGAGTAAGCCCAGTATTGGCCAGCCCGGCCGAGGGAACATAATGCATCACGAATTCCAGGCCGATAACGCCCACCACGAGTGTAACGATCACCTGACTCAGGCTGCCCATAAAACTTACCGCCACTGACTTTAAACGGTTGCCCTCCTGCATATACAGCATCCTGCCTAAATATTCTCCCATCCCATTCGGAATAAAAAGCGAAAAAGACAGGCCAGATAGTACCGCCTTAAAGCCTGTCATGAGGCTTACTTTCTGAACGGGGCGGATGAGCAGTTGCCATTTACGGGCCTCCAGGCTCCAGTTAAGAACCATCAAAACCAGCATCAGCCCCAGCAGATAAGCATGGGCGCCAAAAGTCTCCTTAATGGCCGCCCAGGATTTAGGCAGGTTAGGCTGTTTTTGAATCTTATGATAGATGGAATAGGACAGCACGACAAACAGAATCGGTCCTACCACATAATTCAATATTTTTTTCCAGTTCCGTTTAAGCATGTATTGTGATCTTCTGGCAAAATTCAGGGTTTTCTAGTTCAAATTGCTGATTATCTATGTTTTTATGCATAATTTATTCTTTGTTATTGTTTTTTTGCCTCCATTTTACGCTTTACTGTTCAAAAATGCAGCCTTTAAGTGCCATTATTGGTGCTGTTCCTATTTATGCACCATGCAGTTGTTCCTTCTATAAACTTAGTACATTTGTTTAAAAGTCAGGCAAATTAAAAACAATTACACAAAGCTGACCAGTCCGTCGGGCGACGCAACACATGAAAAGTAACCTCTTTCCAAAAAAGATCAGTACAGATCCGGACGCTTCCATTATTATGGCCATTGACCCCGGGTCCATAAAAATGGGCTGGGCAGTTATTAAAGTGGGCACTGGCAATACTCCCCCGCAGTTGATTGCCATGGGCACCTTACTACTATCCTCTTATAAAGATATCTATCTTCGGCTTGAAAAGATCCACGCTACTGTATTAGAATTGATTGCCATTCATAAGCCGGGTTGTTTTGCCATTGAAGCGCCTTTTTTCGGCAAAAATGTTCAGAGTATGCTTAAACTGGGCCGAGCCCAGGGGGTCGCCATCGCAGCGGCCATGCAGCACGCCCTCGGAGTAACCGAATATTCTCCTAAAAAAGTCAAACAATCTGTTACCGGCAATGGGAATGCCAGTAAGGAACAGGTCTGGAAAATGCTGCAACAGGTTTTTTGTATTGAGCAGTCCCCCAAGTATTACGACGCTTCGGATGCCCTGGCGGTTGCGCTGTGCCATCATTATCAAAGCCGCTTTCTGCCGGGCAGAAAAAAAGCCATGAAAAACTGGGAAGAATTCCTGGCTAAAAACGAAGACCGGGTCATAAAGACCCGGCCTTCCGCTAAAAAGTGATATAATAAAATAAATTATTCTGACTGAAAGGTCAATATATTTATAGACCTGGAAGCATGCTAATAACCCCGGGTATTGACTCCTTCCATATAGTTCAGAAAGGCTTTATTGACAACCCGGTTCCCGCCCGGTGTGGGATAATTTCCGGTAAAATACCAATCACCCGTATTGGTCGGACAGCTGTCATGCAAATCTTCAATGGTTTGGTAAATCACTTCCACAGGCACCTGCACATCCTCAGGGGTAATTAACTGCGCAATCTTTTCAGAAATTTCTTCCGGCGTAAAATCCGCATAAATCCCTTTAACTGCGTTTTCTGTATGCATCTGCCCGGTTTTCTGAAGCGCAAGGCATTTATCTAATACATTTTGCAAAACATGCTCCGTGCCCCTGTCCTTATGCAGGGCAAGTGCTGCCCTGAAGGCCACAAAGTCACCCATACGGCTCATATCAATCCCATAACAATCCGGATAACGGATCTGCGGTGCGGATGAAACTACGATGATTTTTTTGGGCTCCAGCCGGGATAACATACGCACGATGCTTTCCTTAAGCGTGGTTCCACGGACAATCGAGTCGTCAATAACCACTAAGGTATCTTCTTTTCTCTTAACGGTTCCGTAAGTAATATCATATACGTGCTGTACCATTTCATTGCGGCCGGCGTCAGCCGTAATGAAGGTGCGCATTTTCACATCTTTAATGGCGATTTTTTCCTGACGGATCTTCCGGTTGACCATTTCTTCCAGTTTGGTCTGGTCAAAATCCCCGTTCCAGCTCATGATCCGCTGTACTTTAATCGTATTCAGATAATCCTCCATCCCTTTCACCAGGCCATAAAAAGCCACTTCAGCCGTATTGGGAATATAGGAAAAGATGGTATTTTTAAGGTCCGCGTCAATCAGATCCAGGATCCGTTTACTTAAATGATAGCCTAGGGCGATCCGCTCGCGGTAGATCTTTTCGTCGCCGCCCCTGCTAAAATAAATTCTCTCAAAACTACATGCCCGGCGCTCTTTTGGCTCGAGGATCTTTTCTATTTGATGTTCGCCTTTTTCATCAACAATCAAGGCCATCCCCGGCATTAATTCTTTCACGGCATTTTCTCCTACGTTGAAGGTCGTACGTATGGATGCCCTTTCACTGGCCGCCACCACCACTTCATCGTCGGCATAGTAATAAGCAGGACGAATACCATGCTCATCGCGCATCACAAAACTTTTGCCATTGCCGATCAGTCCACTGACGGTATATCCCCCATCAAACAAGCTGGTGGCTTGCCTTAACACATTTGCGACATCAATATTATTGTTGGTTTGTTCCGCTTCTTTTACCAGAAAATGATGAACCACTTCCATCATGGCGGCCAGATCACTCTGTTTTTGGAAATTCCCGGGTTCCATACCAATGAACTCGAAGAGTTCTTTGGTATTCACCAGGTTAAAATTCCCTGCCATGGCCATGTTGGTGGCTTTATTCAGGCTGCGCTTGATAAAAGGATGGCAGAACTCAACATCATTTTTACCCTGGGTGCCATAACGAAGGTGCCCTAAGAGCAGTTCTCCCAGCATGGGAACATGGCCTTTCATGATTTCTGGCTGGGCCTGTATCTCCGGGAGATATTTTTCTAAATCCCCAATCTGGCTACCGATCTGAGAAAAGATATCAGAAATAGGCTGCCTGGCATTACTGCGTACGCGGTGCAGAAACTCATACCCGTTTTCGACATCCAGCTTTACGGTAGCAACCCCTGCACCGTCCTGTCCGCGGTTATGCTGTTTTTCCATCAATAAGTACAACTTATTGAGGCCATAGGATACGGTACCGTATTTCTCTAAATAAAAGGAAAGTGGCTTTTTCAAACGGATATAAGCCAATCCGCACTCGTGTTTTATTGCGTCACTCATTGGATTGAAATAGAAAGTGCAAAGTTACGCTAAGTATTTTTCTTAAAAAAGAAATCAGACAAGCCAGCGGGTCTTGCCGGGCAAAATGGGTTATTTTACCGTTTTATTGATTGTGCCGGGAAAATCCGTCGCCATGAATAACAAGGACTTACATCAGGGGCGCTTTCAAACAGGTTCCAAGGACTAAACACTTATTAACAATTAAAAGGCAGCACCCGGAAGCAAGAACCGCTGAATTTAAATTTTCAGCGACGTCTACACAAATTTTGCCCTCATATAGGTTATTCATGAAGTGGCTATTCATGGAGCTTTTCCGCCAGCCAGAGAAATTCGGCGACAAAAGTATCGATCCTTTCCTGAAAGGTTTCTGCCAATAATTTGCCTGACTCGTCAAATTTCTTGTCTACTTCCCCAATGATCAACATCTGCGCCGAAGGCACCCCAAATAAAGCCAATACAAAATGCTGCAGGTCGCGCGCCGCCCTGATGCCGCCAAGGGCGCCGTTTGACGCGGCGACCAGGCCAAAAGCCTTGTGTAGCTGTTTGGGGAAATGGCCAAACCAGTTGGTCAGGGCAGGCGCCATGGTACCATTATATTCAGGCGTTACTAAAATAAAGGCATCAGCCTGGAACATCCGCTCTGCCAGCGGCTGCAACTCAACAGGTGCTTGCGCAGGGGTGGAATACACTTTGTCTATAAAAGGCATCGGATACTGCTTCAGATCCATCAGACCGATATAATGCTGGGGGACTACTTCTTTTAAATGCGCCTGGAGGTATTTAGCAGCCCTGAGTGTTATACTTTGCTGACGGGCACTTCCAGATACAATTTCTATATTCATTTAAATTATTTTTCTGCTCACGAATGCTTAAGATCAGGTGCGTTGAACCTGCATTATTTACAAAGTTACTGATAGTTACGCGTTAATCATAACCGGCAGCGGCCATGCTTTTAAACAACTGCCCGATGCTGATATAAGAAAATCTATTAAAACTCCTTGCAACCATCGGCCATTCCAGTGTGTTATTCTTTATTCCAATAGGATGACACGCTGGTTTTCCCGTCTACTTTCCGCTATGGTTACTGAAACTTTTCAGAAAATAGCTTGGAATAAAAGAAAAATATTGGAATTTTGGCCTTTCAAAACTTACGATCATTCTTTAGGAAAGGAAATTTTTATGTAAGTCCCTTAGGTTAGTTTTAAAAAAAAATTATCTTTAGCCCTATGTTTGAATCAAATCGATATGCAAACAGGCATTATATCGCTAACGAACCTAATCATTAAACAAATTTTTTAAACGACTCTAATTAAACAAAATCGGATGAAATTAACGCTTGGCTTTAGCCCGTGTCCAAATGATACCTTTATTTTTGAGGCATTGGTTAATCAGAAATTTGATGTGGAAGGTTTTGAGTTTGACGTTCATCTGGAAGATGTGCAAACCCTGAACCAGTGGGCAATGGAAGGAAAACTGGATGTAACCAAGGTCAGCTATGGCGTACTGCCCTTTATCAATAAGGATTATTATGTCATGTCCAGCGGAGGCGCTATCGGCAACGGATGCGGACCGCTATTGATCAGCAAAGAAGCCGTTACCGAAGAACAGATTAATAACAGCACCATCGCCATCCCCGGCGAAAACACCACCGCTCATTTGCTTTTCTCGCTGGCCTATCCGAACGCCAAAAACAAAGTATTCAAAGTTTTTAACGAAATCGAGCCCTTCGTACAGGAAGGAAACGGACTGGGTGTCATTATCCATGAAAACCGCTTTACCTATGAACAAAAGGGATTACATAAAGTAGTAGACCTGGGCGATTACTGGGAACAAAAAACAGGCTCTCCCATCCCGCTGGGCGGCATTGTCGGAAAACGCACGCTGCCCCTGCCTGTATTAAAAAAATTAGACAGCCTGATCCGGCACAGTATTGAATACGCCTATGTCAATAAATACAAGGATGAACTACCGGATTATGTGAAGCAACATGCCCAGGAAATGAGCGAAGACGTGATGTTGCAACACATTAACCTATACGTCAATAGTTTTAGTTTTAAATTGGGTAAAACCGGAAGAGATGCCGTCAGAAACCTGATGAAAGTTTACAAAGAGCTTCATCCCGACTCTTCTATCGGTGATCTGGAAATTTTTGCAACAAAAGTTTATTAAGTCATTACATAATCCCCGGCAGCCATGCAGATCTGTGAACTGATCAAAACTTTGGAAAAAGCAGCGCCGCCTGCTTACCAGGAGGCCTATGACAATGCAGGGCTTATCACAGGCAATGCTGCATGGACCTGCACGGGGGTGCTGATAACCCTTGACTGCCTGGAAGCCACCGTTGAGGAAGCGGTGCGGAAAAATTGTAACCTCATTATAGCCCACCACCCGATCCTGTTTAAGGGCACCAAACAATTAACCGGCAAGGATTATATCCAAAGAACACTGATCAAGGCCATTAAGGCAGATATCGCTATTTACGCCATCCATACCAACCTGGACAATGTAAACAGCGGAGTCAGTAGCAAAATGGCAGATCTGCTGGGCCTTCAAAACACCCGGATACTCGCTCCCAAATCCGGACTGCTCACAAGCCTGGTCACTTTTTGTCCCCCCGCAGATACAACAAAAGTACTGGCTGCTCTTTACCAGGCTGGGGCCGGCAATATCGGTAACTACAAAGACTGCTCTTTTTCAGTAACCGGAACCGGTCGTTTTCTGCCTGTAGCGGGAGCACACCCGGCCATTGGCAGCGTCGGTCAGCCAGAAAATGCCACAGAAGAGCGCTTAGAACTGATTTTCCCCACTCATTTGCAAGAGCAGGTCGTCAGTGCGCTTATCCAGGCGCATCCTTACGAGACGCCGGCCTATTATATTCATCCGCTGGCCAATAGCTACGCCGAAGTAGGCAGCGGCATGATCGGAGACTTACCATGTCCCGTCAGTTATCAGGAGCTATTTAATCAGATAAAGCAAGTTTTTCGGGTTCCGGTGATCCGCCATACCCCTCTTTTGGATAAAAAAGTGCAAAAAATTGCCCTCTGTGGGGGTGCCGGCAGTTTTCTTACAAAAACTGCCATGGCGCAAAAGGCCGATATTTATATCACTGCAGACGTTAAGTATCACGAGTTTTTCGATGCGGACAACCAGATTGTCCTGGCAGATATCGGGCATTTTGAGAGCGAACAGTATACCATAGAATTATTATTTGACATTTTGGCGCAAAAATTTCCTACCTTTGCCATCTTAAAATCGGAATATTGTACCAATCCGGTTTTGTATTATATTTAAAAAGCTGAAAGAAATATGGCTATCGTTAAAGACTTCTCCGTTGAAGAAAAATTAGTTGAGCTGGCCCGGTTGCAGAAACTGGACAGCAAATTGGACCAGATCCAGGTTCTGAAGGGAGAGCTTCCTATGGAAGTAAGTGACCTGGAGGATGAACTGGCAGGTCTCAACAATAGAAAAAACAGGATTGAAGAAGAGATCAACGGCATCTCTGAATATATCGAACAGAAAAAAGCGATCATAAAAGATTCAGAAGCACTGGTTATTAAATACGAAAAGCAAAGCGAGAACGTAAAGAATAACCGTGAATTTGAGGCCATCAACAAAGAAATCGAACTCCAGCAACTGGAAGGAAAACTGGCAGAAAAACATATTCGTGACGCTAATGTGGAACTCACCCAGAAAATTGAGGCCTTGGAAGAAGTCAAAAGAAAGATTGAAGGCAAAGACGCCGTCCTTAAAACGAAAAAGGATGAGTTAGGCAAAATTATCGCGGAAACAGAAAAAGAAGAAAAAGCCTACGAAGCCAAAATCGACAAAGCAAGAACGGATATTGAAGAAAGACTGCTTTATTCATATGACAGGATCCGCAAAAACTTCCGCAACGGTCTGGCCGTTGTCCCCGTGGAAAGGGATGCCTGCGGCGGTTGTTTTAATGCGATCCCTCCTCAGAAACAAAGCGAGATTCGTCAGCGCAAGAAAGTCCTGGTTTGCGAAAACTGTGGCCGCATCTTAATCGACGAAGAGTTGTCCGAGTCTATTAATATCGACTAAACCCGGGCCTGATCGCCATAAAGATAACGTTCATACAATTAATTTATAACATAAAACCCCGCTTCAAAGTTGATTTGAAGCGGGGTTTTATGTTGAGCGCTACTGATGAAAGCGCTCCATAAATCAGATTGCGGGCCTTGCAAGCAGGCGGGTTAAATGGCCCCCTGCTCAGCGCCGGCGTCCAGCCACTTTTTGATGCCTCTTGTCGTAATAGACTTTGGTCTTTCCAATGGGAAACCCAGAGCTCTTGACCAGCACATATTAGCCATTACCCCTAATGCACGGGAAACCCCGAACAAAACGGTATAAAACTCATATTCTTTCATGCCAAAGTGCACCAAAAGGGCGCCGCTATGCGCGTCCACATTTGGCCAGGGATTCTTGATTTTCCCCGTTGCCCCCAGTACATCCGGCACCGCTTCAAAGATGTTCCACACTGTCTGTACCATGTGATCATCCGGCATATACTCCTTCCCAAATTCCATCTGGGCCAAAAACCGTGGATCTGTACGTCTGAGCACGCCGTGTCCGTAGCCGGGTACGACCTTACCGGCGGCCAGGGCGTCTTTGGTATATTGAACGATCTGTTCTTTTGAAGGCAGGTCAGTGCCCAGCTTTTCCTGCATTTCAAAGATCCATTTAACGACCTCCTGATTGGCCAGACCATGTAAAGGGCCAGCCAGCCCGTTCATGCCGGCTGCAAAACTTAAGTAAGGATCACTTAAAGCCGAGCCGACCAGGTGCACGGTATGTGCGGAGACATTACCACCTTCATGGTCCGCGTGAATGGTCAGGTAAAGGCGCATGAGTTTTAAGAAGTCCGGATCGCTAAAGCCCAGCATCTGCGCAAAATTGGCAGCCCAGTCAAGTGACTTATCGCTATTTAAAGGGGCACCATTTCTGTATTTTCTGTTGTAAACATAGGCAGCAATATAGGGCACTTTGGCAATCAGGTCAACGGCGTCCTCAAAGATCGGGTCCCAGTACTGCTTTTTATTAATACCTGCTGCATAGGCCTTTGCGAATTTACTTTCCGTCTGCAGTGCCATAATACCGGTCACAAACTGGGTCATTGGATGCGCATGCAGCGGCAAGGCGTCAATGGTCCGGTAAACATACTCAGGTATTTCACTGCGGCTGGCCAGTTGTTCAGAAATGACTTTGACATCTGCCTGAGAAGGTAATTCTCCGATGAGCATCAAATAAAACAGCCCTTCCGGTAAGGGCTCACTGCCCTGATCCGCCTTGGGTAGCTTTTCACGCAACTCCGGGATGGTATAACCCCTGAATTTAATCCCTTCCAACGGATCCAGTAAACTTACTTCACTAACAATACTGGTAATCCCCCGCATACCCTGATATAACTGAGAAACCGTTATGGTTTCAACAGGTGTCTGGCCGTTTGTTTTCAATAGGTCTTTTATCTCAGCTGCAGCTTGCTCTGCCTTGGCGTAAAATTTCTTTTTAATCTCAATCATCTTGTCATTTTTTCCATCAAATTCCTTGCTTTTTATGCTCATCATGCCAAAATCGGACATATTAAACATTTAGCAAATCTGTATAATTTCTTATGTCCTGCTCCGTTTTGGGACTTCTGCGTACAAATATTAATGCAATTCGAGGGGTATATGCCCCTGAATTGCATTAAGCTGCGTAAAGATACTTATTAATAGCACAAAATTCTAACAATTGTTCCAAAGTTCTCACAAATAATTACTATTTAGGCGCCTTGCGATATAAATAGACCGCAACGACCATAAACACCATATTCGGTATCCAGGCAGCCAGCCAGGGGGTAAAATTGCCTTTAGTGGAAAAAATAGTAGAGAACCTGTCCATGACGATGAAAGTCGCGGCCAGCACAAAGCCTAAAGCCAGGTGGGCGCCGCTACCGCCGCGCACCTTTCTGCTGGAAAGAATAACACCGATCATGGTGAGGATCAAAACAGAAAAGGGTGTTGTAAATCGCCGCCAGAATTCAATTTTAAAGGTATTGATGTCTTCCCCGCCTTTCAATTCTTCCTGTTTAATATAATGGACCAGTTCTGGAGTGGTCATTTTTACATCCGCATACTCATCATCCTGGAGATCATTGGGGTTAAAATTAAACTTTACTTTCTTTTCGGGTTCCGATACTACCTTTTCGTTCATCCCATTTATAGTCCGCTCCACCACCTGACTCAGGTTCCAGTGCGCGCCGCCCGTTGTATCCCAACGAATCGTGCTGGCCCGCAGGTTATAGACCAATTCATTATTTTTGATCCGGTTCATAAAAAACGGACCGCCGCTTTTTGTCTCCGCGTTAAAATTGCGGATGCCGGCATAGGAAAAAGAATCCAGCTTAAAATAAAGCAGGGGATCTTTTTTGGTCAGCTTGGAATAATTAGAGTTGCCGTGTACATACACGTCTTCAAAATACGTCCGCTTAACCTCCGCTTTTGGCACGACAAACGAGGCGGCAAAACCCAGCAGCAAAGACAATGCAATACCGGTCATTAAATAAGGCCTCAGAAACCTTCTGAAACTGGTGCCACTGGCAAGGATCGCCACGATCTCACTGCGCCCGGCCATTTTCGAGGTAAAGAAGATCACGGCGATAAACACAAAAAGCGGGAAAAGCAGGGCGATAATATGCGGGATAAAAGAAAAATAGTAATCCGTGATGATCTTATATAAAGACCATCCGCTTTGCACAAAATTGTCCGTTTTCTCACCCACATCGATTACCACGGAGATAATGGTAAACAAAAAGATAGAGAAGAAAAAGGTCTTCAAAAATTTGCTTATGATATACCAGTCAATTTTCTTCATATTGAGTGGCTACAAAGTAAAAACAATTTAAGCAGTTCCATTGCTTTTTTAAGGAATATTGGCTTCGTGGCCAGGTTGGTGTGTGTCTTATGCGCTTAGGAACGTTCCTTGCACTATTTAGAAGTAATGCTGGCAGGTATTTTCCTGCCGGCTCACGATAAAATGTAAAATTATGTGGTTATTAGGTATAGCCGCCATAATAATTGCGGCAGCGGTGATCGTTAATTTTCTGGTTAAATGGCTGAATAAGAGGCACAAAAACCGGCTTTTGGCGGATAAAAAGGAAATGGAACAGGAACGCATCCGGGAAACGCAGCAGGAACAGACCCGTGAAAAAAGTCATCAGGCTTAAACAGTAGAACAAGGTACAAGACGCCCCATTTTGAGCATTTCAGGCCAATCGGGAATAAAGAATATAACCCCGAAATATAATATTGTTTGCTGGGCTATAAAATTTCTACATCCATTTTACAACTTCAATACCCCTGAAGATGATGGCAAAAACGCTTTTTGCGCTCTCGCATTGCCGGAAGTTTAGAAATCCAGGGAACAATTGACCCACTCACTGTCCAGGTTGGCCCCGTATTTTTTATAGAATTCCAGCGCCGGCGTGTTCCAGTCCAGCGCCTGCCAGACCATGCCCCGGTAGCCTTCTTTTTTTGCAATCTCCAATAGGGCGTCAAAGAGTTGCTTTCCAAATCCTTTGCCCCGGTAGTTTTCGCTGACAATCAAATCCTCCAGATACAGGCGCTGCCCTTTCCAGGTCGAATAACGTATATAATAAAGTGCCAGGCCAATCAGTTTGCCCGTTTCATCGTCTTCAAGGACCAGCGCCCACCATACCGGATGAGCCCCGAAGCCGCTATCCTCAAAATGAGCCTGGTCTACACTTACCTGCTCGGGCGCCTTTTCAAATAGGGCCAGTTCGCGGATCAGTTCCATCATCTGCGTACAATCTGTCCTGACAGCTTTGCGGATTATTTTTGCCATATATATGCTTAAATTATGTTTTTTCTCTATGAATTGCTATGGGCGTTAAAAGTACTAAATCCCTTTTATTCCAGGTCGTTTACAACCTAAATCGATCGAGACTTCCACTTAAAACCCGATATACCTTGTGCTATAAGCCCGTGCCGCTCTTTGTTTACCCAAATAATCGGATTATCTTTGTCAAAATTTTTAGAGATGGTTTATCTTACGCGGCTGGAACATTTTAATGCAGCGCATAAACTCTATAATCCCAATTGGACCCAGCAACACAATGAAGCCGTATTTGGCCTGTGTGCCAATGAAAACTGGCACGGGCATAATTTTGAGCTCTTTGTGACCGTAAAGGGAGACCCAGACCCGGATACCGGGTTTTTAATGGATGTCAAAGCACTGAGCCGGATTGTCAATGATCGGGTTATTGAGGCCCTGGACCATAAAAACCTGAATATCGAAGTGCCTTTCCTGCAGGGAAAAATGTGCACAACGGAAAACCTTGCCATGGCCATCTGGGAGCAGATAGCCCCACATTTACCGGGGAAGGTACAATTACACTGCATTAAATTATACGAGACCCCTCGTATTTACGTAGAGTATTTTGGAGACTGAACATAAAAAGATAAACACACAAAAACAGGACAATTATGGGACAGGAAAAAGTGGCTGTATTCAGAAAGGCCCATTTTAATGCGGCACACCGGCTGCATGTTATGGACTGGGATGAGCAGCACAATAATGAGGTGTTTGGCAAATGCAATAACCCCCATTTTCACGGTCACAATTATGAGCTGGTGGTAAAAGTGACGGGACCTGTAGACCCGGTCACCGGTTTTGTCGTGGATTTAAAATGGTTAAATGAGCTTATTCAACAAGAGATCATTCAACGTTTTGACCATAAAAACCTGAATCTGGATACGCTGGAATTTAAAACCCTGATCCCGACGGCAGAAAATATTGCTATTGTGATCTACCAAATTCTACGGCCAAAACTGGATCTGGCCCTGGACCTTCAGGTACGCCTTTATGAAACAGACCGCAACTTTGTAGAGTTCCCCGTCGCCTGATTATATTTGTATCATCATCACATACGCTAACACGAACCATATGGCATATACAAAACAGGAATCATATACCCAGGACGTCACAGACGCGCTGGCTGGTCATTATAAATCCGCATTAGGCCTCCTGGGAGAGGACCCGGAAAGAGAAGGGCTCTTAAAAACGCCTGAACGCGTAGCCAAAGCCATGCAATATCTGACACAGGGCTACCAGATGGATGCCGTAGAGATCCTCAACTCCGCTAAGTTTCATGAACCCATCAGTGAGATGGTTATTGTAAAAGATATTGAATTATATAGCCTTTGTGAACATCACCTGCTGCCTTTTATCGGTAAAGCACATGTAGCTTATATCCCCAATGGCTGGATCACCGGCCTGAGTAAAATAGCAAGAGTCGTAGATGTTTATTCACATCGCTTACAAGTCCAGGAAAGACTTACTGTCCAGATCCTGGATGCCATCAAACAGGCGTTGAACCCGCTGGGCGTGGCCGTTGTAATTGAGGCAAAACACCTTTGCATGATGATGCGGGGCGTTGCCAAACAAAATTCATATACGACGACCTCTTCCTTTGACGGAGAATTTGAAAATGACAGGACCAGAAGTGAATTCATGAAACTCATCTCCGCCAATCTGCATTAATCTATTATAAATAAGCGTATTAGAATATTCAAAAAGGGCTTATTGACGGGCCGCCCTATTTGCGGCACCTAAAAACCTCGGCAAAAATTCTATGCGCTCCGTACATATTATAAAAAAAGAACGCGAATGAAACACGCATTTGTATTTCCAGGCCAGGGAGCCCAGTTTAATGGCATGGGTAAAGCCCTTTACGAACAAAACGACAAGGCCAGGGGCTATTTTGAACAGGCCAATGGCATTCTTGGGTTCAGGATCACAGATATCATGTTCAGCGGCACCACTGAAGAGCTCAAAGAAACAAAAGTGACACAGCCCGCTGTATTTTTACATTCCGTGATCGCTTATAAAACCCTTGAAAACCCTAAACCAGATATGGTCGCCGGCCATTCGCTGGGAGAATTCTCCGCACTGGTGGCAAACGGTGTTTTGAGTTTTGAAGATGGGCTAAGGTTAGTCAGTATCCGGGCACAGGCTATGCAAAAGGCCTGCGAGATCAACCCATCTACTATGGCTGCCATTTTAGCGCTGCCCGATGAGAAAGTAAAAGAAATTTGCCAGCAAATTGAGCAGGATTCAAACGAAATCGTTGTTCCGGCCAACTATAACTGTCCCGGACAGCTGGTCATCAGCGGCTCCCTTAAAGGCATTGACCTCGCCTGTGCGGCTCTTAAAGAAGCAGGGGCCAAAAGGGCACTGGTATTGCCGGTGGGTGGCGCTTTTCACTCGCCTTTAATGGAACCAGCCAGAGAAGAACTGGCGGCAGCGATCCAGGCTACCAGTTTCCACCGTCCTCAAGCGCCCGTCTACCAGAACATTACGGCGACAGCCGTCACCGATCCTCAGGCCATCAAGTCTAACCTGATTGCCCAGCTGACAGGCGCTGTTAAATGGACCCAGACTATCCAACAAATGGTGGCTGATGGAGCGACTAATTTTACAGAATGCGGCCCCGGCAAAGTCCTGCAGGGACTTATCGGCAAAATCAGCAAAGAAGCCGTTACGGATGGCATACAGTAAGAAAAATAAAATCTTTTGCGAGTAAATGCCGAATATACTTACAGCCGCTGTTAATGGTCCGGTGATTATTAGCAGCGGCTGTCCTTTTTTATCTTTAATTCGTTTAAAGATTTATTGCCCTTTAGATTTTTTTGGGGTTTTTCACTGGCCTCAGGATTCATACATTTCCATCCTGAGCCGCATCTCTTCCACATCCAGTTCCCTTTCAATTTTTTTCAAGATTGATTCGCTGGCTGCGCCGCTTAAGTGCATCTGTTGCACGGATTCCCGCTCCACTTCGAGTAAATCCAGCTGCACCTTGGTATACTGGTTAAAAACCTGGCTGGTCAGGGTCTTCCCCTGCCCGAAATAATTTGATGGGAGTGCCGTTTTCTGAAGCCGGTTATATTTTACTTCATATTTGCTTTTCAGGTTATTAAGAATCTCATCAGGCAACAAAGAATAAGCTTCTTCTATTTTATTAATGGCGCTGGATACGATCCTGGTCCTGACTTCGTATTCCTGCGCTACCACTGAATAGGGTTCAAGCTTCAGCAATTTGATCAGCCAGGGAAGTGTCAGTCCCAGCAGAACAAGCGTCGTCAGGATCACACAAAAAGTAAGAAATATGAGTAGGTTCCTATGTGGAAACAGCTGGCTGCCTGCAAAACTAAGCGGGAGCGCCATGGCCGCGGCCATGGAAACAATTCCACGCATGCCGGACCACCCGAATACAACCAGGTTCTTCCTTTCATAACCCCGGTCCCCATAAATACTTCGGCCTACCCTGTCAGGCCAGATAAGCGAAGGCAAAATCCAGACAAAGCGGATCATAATGACCAGCAGGCTGATGGTAATGCCATACAGGATCAGATGGCCCTTACTGTAATCTCCCAGGCCGTCAGAGACTGTCCTTAGCTGTAGTCCGATCAGAATAAAGATCATACCATTGAGCACGAACATAGCCACTTCCCAGATGGCGTCTGTCATGATCCTGCTTTCGTGGGAGAACAGTTTATTGGACCGGAAAGAAAGGTAAAGTCCGGTCGCAACCACCGCCAGTACGCCGGACGCCTGAAAATGCTCCGCAATCAGATAGGAAGTATAAGGGGTTAAAAAGGTGAGGGTTACATCCACCAGCGCATCACAGCTAAACTTCTCATGGATAATCCGCATAATAAAAGCGACGGCCAGGCCTACGGCAATACCCACTACTGCTACATAAATAAAATTTAGACCGGCTTGCCACCAGGCAAACCCGGCCGTTGTAATCGCAGCCAGTGCATAGCGATAGGCGATCAGCGCACTGGCATCGTTGATCAGGCTTTCCCCTTCAAGAATGGTGAGCAGCCCGGGGTGCAGGCCCAGCCCTTTAGTCACGGCCGTGGCCGACACCACATCCGGGGGAGAAATAATTGCGCCCAATAAAAAAGCGACCGGCCAGCCAAAAGACGGGATCAGGTAATGTGCCACGATGGCTACGATCACGGTCGTAAAAAGGACCAGGCCAATGGCTGCCAGGCTGATCGGTCGGATCGCCGCCCTGAAATCATGCCAGCTGGTATTCCAGGCAGCCTGGTAAAGCAAAGGGGGCAAAAAAAGAAAAAAAATGACATCAGGAGAGATCTTAAGCGTCGGCAGGCCGGGAATTAAAGAAATCAAAATCCCGAACAGCACCAGCATGACCGGAAAAGGAAAACGGAACCTTTTGCTGAGCAGCCACAAAAAGACAATGACAAAAAGTAATATAATGATCAGGGAAATATTCTCCATTGGTTAAAATTACAGCATTCCCAAAAATCACACAGCAAGAATCTGCTATTATCAGCACCTATATGCCTCCTGTGCCCCAAAGCGTTCAAAAAACGAAATTCTACCTTTATCTTCGCGCCATGGCAAAATTGCAATTCAAGCTGGAAAAAAAGGATAGTCAATCTCAGGCAAGGTCCGGGGTCATCACGACAGATCACGGGCAGATTACCACGCCCATCTTTATGCCTGTCGGCACGGTGGGCAGCGTAAAAGCGGTGAATCAGGGGCAGCTGGAAAAGATTGTCAGGGCGCAAATTATATTGGGCAACACCTATCATTTATACCTGAGACCGGGCACAGCAGTCCTGGAAAAAGCAGGCGGCCTGCATAAATTTAACGGCTGGAACCATCCGATCCTGACCGACAGTGGCGGCTATCAGGTGTTTTCTCTGGCCGGTACCCGCAAAATCAAGGAAGAGGGCGTGCTTTTTCAGTCCCATATTGACGGTAGCCGGCATCTTTTTTCTCCGGAAAAGGTAATGGACATCCAGCGCAGCATTGGTGCGGATATTATCATGGCTTTTGATGAATGTCCGCCGGCCGGCTGTGCATACACGTATGCACAAAAAAGCATGGAACTCACACACCGGTGGCTGGACAGGTGTATTACCAGGCTGGCAGAAACACCGGATAAATACGGTTATTCACAAAACTTATTTCCTATTGTGCAGGGCAGCACTTTTAAAGACCTGAGAACGGCCTCTGCTGAATATATTGCAGCTAAAGGCGCTGCAGGTAACGCCATTGGCGGGCTTTCCGTTGGCGAACCCGAAGAAGAGTTATACCGGTTTACGGAACTTTGTTGTGATATATTACCCGCAGACAAACCGCGTTACCTGATGGGCGTCGGTACTCCCTGGAATATCCTGGAAGGCATCTCTCTGGGCGTGGATATGTTTGACTGTGTCATGCCGACCAGGAATGGCCGCAACGGCATGCTTTTTACCGCAAACGGCGTCATCAATATCAAAAACAAAAAATGGGCTGAAGATTTTTCGCCAATCGATGATGAATTGCCCTGTGAAACAAGCAATTATTACAGCCGGGCTTATCTTCGCCACTTATTTGTGGCAAAAGAACTGCTGGCCGGTCAGCTGGCCAGCCTGCACAACCTGGCCTTCTATCTGTGGTTGGTAGGCCAGGCCAGGCACCATATCCTGCAAGGTGATTTTGCCAGTTGGAAGCAACAGATGATCCCCAAATTAAAAACAAGATTATAGTGAAAATCAGGGGCCGGGACCTGATTTTTAGTTTAAAGCCTCGGCCAAAACGCCTTGCTCGCCTGTTAAAAGCCCAATCCTACCGAAAAGGTAGGGTAGCTGCTAAACCAAACTTATCTGATTTCATCTTATCATGGTAAATTCGGGTTGGGATTTAAAAAACAATACCATTTCCCAATCTAAAATTAATCACCATTTAAAAAGAAGAAAAATGAAAAAAATACTCTTATTCGCCTGTGGCCTGTTCTTATTTGGCCTGGCTTCTCAGGCACAGTCAGCAGACACAGCTGCCGTTAAACATCACCCACGCATGGAACGTAATGGCGGCGGCCGAATGATGGGCATGATGGGACCTAACAAAGAACTGGTCAAAAAACTGAATCTTACCCAGGACCAACAGGCCAAGCTTAAAACCATTAATGAAGATTTCCGTAAACAGGCCGCTGATATTAAAAACAACAGCAACCTGTCTGATGACCAGAAAAAAGCATCGTTCCGCGACCTGTTTAAAAAGAACCGGGAAGCACAAAATGCCGTCTACACAGATGAACAAAAAGAAATCATCAAAAAAGACATGCAAGAGCGCCGTCAAAACAGAGGTCAAAGAAGAGGCGGTCGTCCTGGCGCAGATAATGGCCAGCAATAAAAAGGACCTATTTGAATTAAGGTAGCAGAGATATCCCTGAATATCAACACGCTTTCCAAAAAAAATGTTTTAATGCTTCCCGCCGGCAATTCAAGGGGCGGTGCCATTCTCAATCTATTTTGAGGATTGCACCGCTTTTTCTATTTTTACAGGGTAATAAAAGGTTTCAGCATGAAAAAGCTCGCGGCGTTACTAACGCTACTAATGATGATGCTCTGCACAGCCAGTTTTGCGCAAAAACACAAAAAACGCAAAAAAGACAAGTCCAACGCGCCCACAGAGGCGCAGCTAATGGCATTTAAAGCCAGTTATACTAAACTACTGGGCGACTCTTTGCAGATTCCACGTGAAAAAAGAGATACTGTGGCTTCCATGCAGGTGCAGTTCCTACTCAAAAGAATGAAGATCTCAGACGACAAATCGCTCTCCAAGGAGGATAAAGAAGTTCGCTATGGTATGCTGGAAAACGACAAATATATGCACCTTGGAGCCATCTTGTCCATGGAAGAGCTTCAACGGTTGGAAGCCTTTGAATCCCGGCAGAAAATAAGGCAAAAGGAAATGGAGAAAGAACGCCAGGATCAATATAATCAACAGGCGGAACAAAGACGGCAATACAACCAACGTTATAACAGGGGTTATGGCGGTTACGGAGGTTATGGTGGGTATTAGATGGTTAATCCCAACCTTTTTAAATTAATGAATTACAAAGAGCCGGTAAAATAAAACCGGCTCTTTGACGTTTTTATTATACTTCAACCCGTTTGAAGCATTCGTTATAGTATTCCATTAAACATCCCTACAAATGAAACGTATAATTGTCTTTTTTGCGGTCTCCCTGTTCCTTTTTCCGGCCACGGCTACCGTTCATGCACAGTTTATACGGGAAAACGCCTTCCGGTTGCCGATGATCGCAGGAGAAGTAAGCTTTTTAAGAAACGATACAGCAACTGCCCTTTATGCAGACGATTTTAACGCACTTGCTAAAGCCTGGGTTACGCGAAATTTTCCTGCGGCAAAAGTTTCCAATGAGAAAAAGCAAGGATCGGATCAATTGGAGGCTTTAGTCAACTTTAAAATAGATGACCCATACCAACAGGCTCCTTTATATTATCAGGGAACGCTGCACCTTAAGTGGAAAGACCAGGTTATTCAGATTAAACTGGGGGAACTCAGCTATACGCCCGGCCATCCCAAGGGAAAGGCCAAAAAGAATACCGGTGTTACAAATGTTTCTTTCCAGGTAAAACAACAGGTGCTTTCCGGTGCGGACAAGCTTTACCCCCATGCCTGGGATTCCTTAAACGCATATGGAGACGCACTGCTGGATGATTTTAGCAAGTACATTCAGTCCTCCGCCAAAAATATCCTTTAAAAAGTCTGATGCGTGGATCAGCGTTACCTTAACCGGCCGCACCATGTGCACCTGTTCTTTGTGTCGGTAGTTGTGCCAGCTCCTTTGTTTTGTCTTGTTTCGTTTAATTTTATTTCGGGATTTTAAAGTTGACCCCTTGTATTTAATTTAGGCAACTTAGAAAATGCCAGTGGGCCATTTCCTTTAAGTTAAAGGAAATGGCCCACTGGCATTTTCTAAAATCCTTGTTGCCATCATAGATAGACCGCAAAAACGTACTGAGCTTATCAGTTACTGTTGCTGGGCCCACCAAAGCGGGGTCAGCACCGCATCGCCGGCGCCGCCCAGAAAATCAACAGCTTGTTGATAACCGGTCGGATTTTGGTTCACCAATCCCGAAGGATACTTCAGGCGTTGCGGCTGAAATTTTATACTAGCCTCAGAATAGGTGCCATCTGTAAGGCCGGGCAAAGTAGTGATCGCTTTTTCCACAGTAGGGTTTTCAAAAAACGGCAATCCCAGACGGCGATGATCACTCCAGTTTTCCAGTGGCACCCAAGGAACCTGGGCCAGGAACTTCTGTGTAATAATCTTGCTTAAATGATCATTTTTCTTTCCTGCCTTATATAATGCATTCGCAGGATACTTGATCTGCGCTGTACCGGCCTGACCGGTAATGCCATCTTTAAAAGTCATCGCGCGCGTTGCAGGCGGCTCCGTTGTATGATCCCAATCTACAGAGGTACCGTCATTGTTATACGTCTTGGAACCCAGATAAGCCGTCAGGTATTTATCGATACCCCAGAAATTAAAACTTGCTTTAATGCCGTCTTCATAGGCCGTTTTACCCGATAATGGTACTGTCCACCCGCGAACGCTGGCTTCCGCCAACAAGAAATAAGTCTCCCAGGCGCCAAAGAAAACACGCTTTTCTGTGCTGTTTCTAAAACGCATGTTCAGACGTGGCATGGTACCGCCATAGTTCACCAGTTCATTTAACTGATCTTTTTCTCCCCAATCTCCGTCAATTCGTGCATTGAAGGTGAAGGCGGCATTGACAGACTTAACCAGCTTAAGTTCATCTCCCACTTTTTTATAGAGATTCCTGACTGTATTTTTGTCATAAGCCCCGTTTTGGGCCGGAAAATTACTATTCAGTGTATCCCCCGGAATACAAAAAATCACGTAAGCTCTCGGGTCGATTGTATTGGGTAAACCATCCAGCCAGTATCCTGCATTCGGATCATTGTTTTTTAAAGGGAAATAATCCGTATAACGCAGACCCAGATCATTAGCCGGTTTTACATATTTTGCAAAGCTTTCGGCCAATTGATCCGCTGAATTTATGCCTCCCAGTCCTACTGCCAGGTTTCTAAAAGTAACAGACATGGGCTGTACATCCCAGGAGCGGCTCATCACGCCGGCAAGATCTGTCCAGCTGTCCTGTTCCTGGACGGCAAAATTGTCACTATTGTCTGTTAATAGCCCATCAAGTGATTTGGCAGCATCCTCAAATTCCGCCTTTGCTTTGTCGCCGTCCACTTCAGACAGGCGCATGGCCAGTCTGAGGCGCATAGAATTACCGTATTTCTGCCATTTTGTAAAATTGAACCCAAAGGCCGGGTCGTCCTTTGCGACCTTCTCAGGAACTTTAATGGAAACATCCAATTTGGAAGTGGCGTCTTTTAATTCATCCAACATAAAATAGTATACATCCTTCACGCTGGCATAATCGGGATTAACCCCTTTAAAGCCGTCAATAGCCATCGGTCCCCAGTTGTCAGCCATTTCACTCATGAGGTAAACGCGCCAGATGCGTGCCACTTGAAGCAAATTGCTGGTATATTCCTTTAAATTTTCATTTTTTTCTATTCTGCTTTCTGCAATGCTTATGGCGCTATTTATGCGGGTTTGCCAACCGGCCTGTCCATTCCAATAATTGGTTGTCCAGCCGTCATTATAATTACCCACGCTGATCACACCCGGTGCGCCGGCATCAAAATCGGCGCATTGCCTTCCGGCTACCTCCCAATATAACACAAAGGAACGTTCGGCAATATCCGGGTTCATCTGGGCCCCCATAATGGCACTATTGATCAGATATTCCACCTGGACCTGATCTTCATTCGCTGCGGTGGGGTCTGTATTCACCTCATCGAACTTTTTGCAGGAGGCCAGGACCAGCGAAGCGGCTGCCACCCAACAGGCATATCTAAAAGTATGTTTTATTATCGTATTCATTTCTGATT